>Ga0272441_10000342_pt1 | contig 107192 bp, 95 predicted proteins | sample SSMProp6N_FD_193582 | JGI IMG/M metagenome (GOLD analysis project Ga0272441, IMG submission 193582) | Marine sediment archaeal communities from Little Sippewissett salt marsh, Falmouth, MA, United States - SSM-Prop-6N | ecosystem: Environmental > Aquatic > Marine > Wetlands > Sediment ...
CTGAGGAGCACGGTCTTGTAATAACAGAAGAAATGAAAACAAATCTAAAGAAATACGGGATACACGGCCCGGCCACAAGCATGGCCAGGAAAGGGATAGAATACAGCAGGGGCAAATTCATAGGGGGGGAGGAATTTGCGAAGCGTTTCTATGAGGAACACATAGACCGCGGTTATAGGGGAGGGGCGCGTGAACGCCACATGGCGAAATGGCTGCATGACATGGGGGGCGGCGTATGGGGAGTATTCAATATAACACATTCCCGGGGTGATCCTGAAACTACAAAAGCTGCTTTATAACCGACAGCAGCTGCATAGCGCAGAAAACGATCCTCCTTCAGCATAAAGAGGGATCTGTGCCTGTATCACTATATTTTCAGTATCGGGCGTTGAAAAACCGCACATTTTTACCCTAATAGCTTTAGATTACAGGAGGCTGATACCATATTTATTGTAAATACCCATCTCAATTTTCGTTACTAGTAAAGCCTTCTGAACCCTATACCCTTGACCATAACCCAACTACTGTTGTTGAATATTGATGTTCGGTGTTCGATGTTCGAAAATCATTTTCCCTGAACCGCTGGTCTGCCCGGATTGAAAGCTACAGGTCGGTTATGCCGCAGGCGTGGCCAACGACAACGCATTGTCGATCAGAAGGCGTTAAGCGCCTACTGCCCGGCAGCAGCCTGCTCAATACCCTCAATCCTGTGGCCCGGGCAGATCCTGTGTTCAGCAAACCAACCCCTATTCATCTCAAGAGCATACAGAGCTGGCCGCGGTGAGGTGTGGGAGTCCGTTGTTTCAGACTCCATCTGCTGAATGTCGATAATCGTCATATCCGCATCGATAAAAGCGATAGAAAGGGGGATGTATGTGTTCTTCATCCAGAATGATAGTACGGTTTTTCTGTAATAGACAAACAGCATACCGCGGTCTGATGCAAGCTTTTTCCTGTACATGAGCCCGCGGGAGCGTTCTTCAGGGGTTACGGCTGTTTCCACACGGATCTTCTTTCCGTTTACGGAAAGCACGTGAAGGTTCCGGCCGGTTTCCTTTTTTCCGCACGAAACACAAAGGACTGCCAGGAAAAAACATAGAAATGTTATTTTATTCATATGTGCACAAAAATACTTAATGGGTTTTCCGTATTATACTATTGTATCATATAACCGCTGTGTGTCAACATAATACCCGGATTTTGCATAAAGCCGGCAGACAAATTTAACATTTTGCTTGCTTTTCACCAGATTTGGATAAAATTGTCGGAAAAGAAGCTGAACCTTTTTTCGAATAAGCAGAAATGTGCTGTTATGGTCCAGAATATTCCTGATACACGCATCAATTTCCGGACAAAGCGGTGTATATGCCGCGAAATGACGCGAGAGGATGTATACGAGCGTTGTGCATGGGGGCCGTATGACAATGCGCTGCTCTCATATTACGCGTTCAACTTTGACAAGGAGCATAAGAAAAGGGCCCTGTATTACAGGTGGAAAGGGATGAAACGGGAGTGGTTTTCCTTTGACCTTGGTGAAACAGGCACACTGATCGGGATACTGTCCCTCCGCAGAATACGGCGGATCGTACGAACCGCCCGGCTTGGGCTTGTTATAAAACCCGAACATGTGAACCGCGGATACGGAACAGAGATCGTTAAAGGATTTATGAAGTATTATTTTACGGAAATGGGCTTCAGGCGGCTGTTCCTTGATGTTGCTGAGTTCAACAAGCGTGCCCTGCACTGCTACAAAAAATGCGGATTCGTGTCATGCGGAGCATTTGACCGGGAATATCCGGGCAGCTATGACATAATACACACGGAGGAATACAGGAACTCTGAAGATTGCTTTTTTTTCAGAGACGGCCGGCTATACGCACGGTACACTGATATGACCCTATCAAGGAAAGAATGGGAGCAGAAGGTTGCAGGCCCATGAAACAGGGGATGGGATATCATGCTCTGTTTGTTCTCGCCGGGATATTCCTCGTGCCCGGACTGATCGGTACAGGGTACGCAGCATGCGCGCAGATCTTTTCGGCAGGAGGAATGGGGAGGAACGGATGGATGTTCCTCGCAGGGATCGGGCTGTATTTAGTGATACACCTTTTCCTGTACAAGCCGATCACTGTGCATGTGTTCGGACACGAGATGACCCATGTACTGTGGGCATGGCTGTTCGGGGGAGAAGTGAAGCAGTTCAGGGCCTCAAGGGACGGGGGCCGGGTTATTGTTACCAAGACTAATTTTCTGATACGGCTCGCGCCTTATTTCTTCCCTCTGTACTCGATAGCGGCGGTCTGTGTATACGGGTTGGTTGCTCTGATTGCAGGACATCATCGGTGGTTCATCTATCTGGTGTTCGTGCTTGGGTTCTGCACGGGATTCCATATATGCATGACATCGTATTCGCTCAGGGCTGTTCAGACGGACCTTACGGTGTCAGGCTATTTTTTTTCGATATTGTTTATTCTGATAATGAATATAATACTGCTGGTCCTTCTTCTCTCAATTGTCATAGAGAGTATAAGCTTCGTGGAATTTTTGCAGGATTCATTCATGAAAACGGCATATATATACAGCCGTATTTTTAAAGCGGTGACCGAATGAATGCAAACGGCAGGAGAGAGACTGCAGGCATAATCGTTATGCTGGGAACAGCGGCCTTTTCGTTAACAGCCATATCCGCTTCCGGAGCTGAACCTGCTCTGTATGTGTTCAGTATTCCGCTTTTTTTTCTTGTGATGTGCTGTACGCCTGCTGTCTGGTCACGCGTTCTGGCATCGGATTACCATGTGCTTTTCCGGTTGAGCATAACCGCGTCCCTGGCCGTTCTTCCCTTTTATGCTTTTTTTCTGACCAGGCATCCCTACACAGGGTCCTGTGCAGCCGCCATACTGATTTTTCTTGCTCTGGAAGGCATATATTGGGCATTTCTGTATTCAGCAGGCCGGATTCTGTATAGCGTAACGCTTTTTGCGACCGCTTTCCTTCCGCTTCTCGTGTATTCGTTTATTATCGGGTCACCGGGTTCAGTCAAGGTTTTCGCCGTGTCGCCTTTCGGCTTTCTCTACCTGATATGTAAAAATGAATGGTGCATTTTTCTTATACCTCCGGCAGCCGCGCACGCGGTTCCCCTCATGTGCGCATGTACGGCAGTTCTGCTGCGGAGAAGGAAAGCTGAAGGAGAAACAGAATGAAAGTCCGCCACACGTTCACTGCAGCGGTCATACTCGCTGTATGGGCAGTGTCGCTTTACGCTCAATCAGGCCGTTCGGAAGGGCGTGCGGCCTTCAGGGGTTTTTTCAGGTATGGGGCATGGACAGTGTATTATCCTGCCGGACACACAAAAGAGCCGCTGCTCGAGGCGGGAGGGACATTCAGGATGATCTCGGACGGCGAACTGCTGTTTAAGCCGGGAATATTTCCACCCGATTCGGTCCTGATACACCGGGACAATATGGTGAGTGAGGTTGTAAAGGGCATGAGCGAGCTTAAACAGAACCAGCGTCTCACTCTCTGGTACGGGCACGGCATGGATGCCTGTTCCCTGGAATACTGGGATGCCGGGCCGTTCATGTATGTTATCATGGATGGAGAGATACCCCGTCGGGAGACTGCCCTTCAGAACGTTGATGTTATTGTTGTTGAACGGTATCCGCATGCGTTCTATCCTGAAGAGACATCTTTCGCAGTTAAAAAATGGCTTATCGGTGGAGGAACAGCGGTCATAACGTCGCGAGCGGCAATACGCACATCCCTTCCTTCAGTATTTGAACAGTTTTTCAGCAGCAGAGAAGGCCGTGCCGTCACGTCGCGCATCCGGAAAAAATGGGAACGCGGCGGTACATTCACGCCTGACGAATACTATGTGATCCCAGCCGGGCTTGGAAGGATAGTATTTTTTCCGACCGACAGGGAGGAGACAGGGATCAAAACCAATTTCAGATCGAGAGGAGCAGCGTGGGAAGAGATCGCGTCTCTGTGCAATATCCCTGAGTTTCCTCGCGGCCCGGAACGCTACAGCCTTGCCGGGGAGGTCAATAATCTGATCCCGGTCTCGTCTGAGCAGTTCAATATACATGGCAAGTGGGTTGTTATACTTTTATACTGCATCGCTGCAGTATGGCTCGCGCTTATTTCCGGAGGCTGGAAAAAACACATCTTCCTGGCACTGGTATCTATTGGAGCATGTTCCATCATTCTCCTTTTTTACAGCCCTCCCGACTTTATTACCGGTTCCCTTTCTTTGGCACGGACAGAGGCGGGCAGAACAGCGGTCAGGGAATATTCGTTTGTAAAGGCTGTTTCCTTCAGGAGCGGGACGCTCACGTTTTCCGACAGGTCTGTCAATCCCTATTTCCCCCTTATTCCCGATAACAGCATATTCGAGATCCAGGCGTCCGGCGAAGCGTTTACGCATACAGCAGGGTTCGGGTCCTTTCAGAGCAGGACACTGTACCGCCGGAGCCTTGCTAAGCTTCAGAACCCGGTTTCCTGGAGTCTCAGCGAAAAGGAGCTGACGGTCAGACACAATGATAACACTGTACAGGGGGAGATGTATCTGTTCGACAACGGTATTCTGTACCGGGTACCCGGATCGGGCACATCCCCGTATCCGCTGTCCGGACTCACGAAGATCACAGCATCTTCCGGAACGGTTATCTCGGCACTGAAGGCCGGCAACATGCTCGGCCTGTGCAGAGGCACGTTCCTGTTTATATGCGCTGACGGGGGAGGATTCATTCCTGAGGCGGAGCAGAAAAGCCTCCACATTCATTCAGGAACGGTCCTGTTCATAGGGAAGGACAATGGATAGGCATTGCGCGATCTCCGCTGCTGTTCTTTTCCTGTTCCTCTGGGCCGGGGGAGAGGCCTTTGCAGAAAGGGCGGAGGGAGAGCAGAGCGCTGCCGGTGAGCTTATTCAGAAAGGACTTACACCTGAGACGGAAGCATTGCTCTGTTCATTGAGCAGACAGTCCCTGCGATCCGCGGCCCGGGAATACCTGCTCAGGGAAAAAGAATACACGCGCTTTGACCGTGTTTTAACATTTTTAGAGCGGCAGGACTTTGGCATTGATGTGCTGAGGCTGGTGTACCCGAAACTTCTTCTTGAACGGCAGGAGAGGAAGTTCAGAATACGGATCTTCAGATCGATCGCCCGGATCCTGCCGGAGATGGCCAGGGATTTTCTTGAAGCGGAACTTGACAGAAGGGATTCTAGAATTCTGGATGAGATACTTATGCTCTATTCACGGTACAGGGATCAGGAAGCTGTTAAGCGGGCTGTGGAATTCCTGTTCCGTGACGATACGGTATACGCTGCAGTGGAAGCCCTGGGCAAGATGGGGGGCAGGGATAGTATACCGCATCTTATACGGAAAATGGGAGATGCAGGTTCTGAGCTCAGACAGAATATCGGATTTGCCCTTGCCGCCATTACCGGATATGAATTTGGATCGAGAAAGGATGTTTGGTCACTCTGGTGGAAAAAATACGGTGAGGATTTCGAAGTGAAGCGCTTCCTGCGCGATTTCAGAAAAGTACATGCAGTCAGGGATTATACCCCTTTTGACATGTCTCTTGTTTCATTTTTTTTGGAGTCAGTGCGGGATGAGGCCGTGGGTGACTGGGAACCGGCACTGAACGCTGATTCCTACATTCAGCGGATCATCGCAAACCCCCGTGCATGGCGCGGAGTGCTTTTTGTCCTCAGGGGGCAGATAAAGGAATGTGAAAAGATTCCGGAGGAGAGGTGTTCTCTCGTACGTATCGTTCTTTCTCGTTATCCGCTGTGTCACATGATCACACCCGCACCGGTTTCGCGGAAGGGTGAGCACGGGGTATTCAGAGCGGTTTTCTATAAGCTCAGGCGGGGTATGCATTCGAAGCAGCCCCTTCTTATATTCGTCGGACGGCAGATGCGCCCGCAGGGGAGCAGTGAAGAAGTGATCAGACAGTTGATCCGGGATTTCGGTTCGAGCGATCCTGACGTGAGGAAAACGTCCAGGGAGAAGATTCTGGCGGAAAAAAAACAGGCGGTTCCCCATCTTATTCAGGTGATCACAGCAGACACCGATCCTGTTATAAAGTCCACTGCCCTGCTCGTGCTGGCAGAGATCGATCCTGAACGGTCCCTTCCTTTTATCGAAATCTATATCGTTTCAGACAATATCCTTCTGCAAGCCTGTGCTGAAATGGCTCTTGCGGATATTTTTGAACAGGATCCTTCATCCGGAACACCATCTGAGAGGGAATGAAACAATGGTTGGACCAGTACGTGTACGTTTTGCACCGAGCCCGACCGGCCATGTGCACATCGGAAATATGCGGGTGTGCATTTACAACTGGCTTTTCGCCCGGAACACAGGGGGAGCAATGCTCCTAAGGGTCGAGGATACGGATAGGAAACGCTCAACCCCTGAAGCGCTTCAGACCCTGTTCGATGCGCTTGAATGGCTGGGGCTTGACTATGATGAGGAGCCGGTATACCAGAGCCAGAGGCTTGAACGGTATTATGAAATCTGTGATTACTTCCTCGACAACGGATATGCCTACTATTCGGCGAAGGGTGATGCGGACAAGGGGGAAGCCCTGCTTTTCAAGGTGACCGAGGATGCATCGTATACGGATATTATCCTGGGAAACAGGAAAAAGGATTCTGATGATATCGCTGATTTTGTCATTCTTAAGTCTGACCGGACCCCTGTATTCCACCTTGCGAATGTTGTGGATGACATAGATATGGGGATCACCCATATTCTCAGGGGGAACGACCACGTGGAGAGCACGTTCCGTCACGTGATGATGTACAAAGCTCTGGGAAAACCCCTTCCCCGCTATGCCCACTTTCCCATGATCGTCAATGACAGCGGAAAGCCCTATTCAAAACGGGACGGGGACGCGTACGTGGGCGACTTCAGGAATAAGGGGTATCTTCCGGATGCGTTGTTTAATTTCCTCGCGTTGTGCGGATGGTCTCCCGGAGATGACAGGGAAGTGATACCCCGGGATGAGATGATCGGACTTTTTTCACTTGAGCGGGTGCGCTCGTCGCCCTCCCAGTTCAATATGAAGAAAATGGACTGGATGAACAGGGAGTATATCAAAATGCTGTCTGACGGAGAATTGGCTGCCGCGGCTGCTCCCTTTGCTGAAAAGAGGGGATATGACATGAATGGACTGTCCCCGGACAGGCAGAAAGAGATCGCAGGGATGTACAGGGACAGGATCACAACACTGGCCGAATTTCCTGAAGATGCATATTTCTTTTTTTCTGATGACTTCGAGTATGACCTGAAAGGAGCGGAAAAATTCCTTCTGGGTGAGGGATGCAGGGAGATATTTGATGAGTTGTACGATATTATTGAACGAACGGAACATCTGAACGAGGAGGCTCTGACCCCCCCGTTCAAGGAATTGATGGACAAAAGGGAAGTGGGGTTTATCAGGATTGCCCAGCCCCTCCGGATGGCGATGACCGGCACAACAAAAAGTCCCGGGATATTCGAGACGCTCGCCTGTCTCGGACGGGAGGAAGTGCTTAAGCGGATGGGGCGTATACAGCGGACATTTTATAAGGAATAGCGTATGGAATCCGAAAACAGGGATGCGTTTCAGCAGGATCAGGAGAGCAAGAAGCGGAAATCGCTGAAAATACCGCTTATCATTTTTATCGTGCTGTTCGGTATGTCGGCTTTCTTAAATATTATGTTTTTGATCACTATCGGGGCAATGGCAATCGGGGCTGCTGATACGGGCATGATGGAAACCCTGATCGACGGTGACGAAATGGAATATGAAAAGATCCTTCTTCTACGCGTGAACGGGGTGATCGTACGGGAGGGAGGATTTTCAGGTGGAACGGATTCCCGCCTCTACGTAAAGAAGCGGCTGGAGCGGGTGCAGAAGGATCTTTCTATGTATAAGGGGATCCTTCTGGTTGTGAACAGTCCGGGGGGAGGAGTGACCGAAAGCGATGAGATACTTACCATGATCAGGGAATTCAAGAAGGCGACGGGGAAGCCGGTCGTGGCGTACTTCCAGAATGTAGCCGCTTCAGGCGGATACTATATTTCCGCGGCCTGTGACGAGATCATTGCCCACCCCACAACGATTACCGGCAGTATCGGTGTGATTATGACATTTTTTCAGGCTGAGGCCCTGATGAACAAAATAGGCGTTACATCCAATGTCATAGTATCGGAAAAGACACCTTTCAAGGACATCGGTTCCCCTTTCAGACAGATGAAGGAAACAGAGAGGGCTATGCTTCAGAAGATGGTCGAGGAGATCTACAGCAGGTTTGTCGATGTTGTTGCTGAAGGACGGAAAAACCTCAGCAGGGAGGAAGTGGTCGGACTGGCTACGGGAATGATCTATTCGGGAACCGAGGCCTTCAACAGGAAACTGGTTGACAGGGTCGGGTCCTTCGAGGACGCTGCCGGAGCCGTGCGCAGGCTCGCGAAATCTCCGAATGCCAAGATCGTCGAACTCTGTTCCAGACCCGGATTGATCCGGTCGTTCCTCTCCTCAAAAAGCAGGGAGGTCAGTTTCGATCCTTTTTCCTTCAGCAGTTTCCGTGAACAATACAACGGTCTTCCCCTGTATCTCTGGCTTCCCGGAAAGGGAGAGACGGCATCCGAATGACCATAATGCAGGATACTATCGCAGGTCTGGCCACTGCACCTGGCAGAAGCGAAACAGGGATAGTACGCGTGAGCGGACCCGGTTCGTCTGAGCTGCTGGAAGCCTGCTTTGTTCCGAAGGAAGGGAGGGGTGATCCCGGCGGTTTTTACTTTTTGGACGGGGACGTGCGGTGCGGAGCGGACGCGGCTCCTGTACCGTGCAGAGTGTTTGTAATGAAAACTCCGCACTCATACACGCGTGAGGACGTGGTTGAGTTCCATCTGCCCGGTTCTCCCGAGTTGACCGATCTTTTTCTCAGATGGTGTTTTTCACACGGGGCTCGGATGCCGGAGCCCGGGGAGTTTACGAAAAGGGCTTTTTTGAACGGCAGGATCGATCTGGTCGAGGCGGCAGGCGTCATGGAGATAATATCAGCTTCGGACGCAGCCCAGCTCGAGTCGGCAAGGGATCTGTGTTTTGGAAACGTGTCCGCGCAGCTTCAGCGTATTGAGAACAGGGTAAGGGACCTTCTTGCCCTGACCGAACTCTCCATTGATTTTTCCGACCAGGACCTGGAGATAATTTCCCAAAAGGAATGTATGTCGGCACTGGATGAAATAATCGAGGACATCCGTGGATTGCGGAAACAGGACAGGATTGGGCGCGACGCAGCCGGAGAAACCCATATTGTAATAGCGGGTATGGTCAATGCGGGCAAATCGACCCTGTTCAACACGCTTCTAGGCAGTGACCGGTGCCGTGTGTCACCGGTGCCGGGGACTACGCGGGATATGGTATCCGGGACAGGGCATATCAACAGTATTCCGTTCGTGCTCTACGATTCCGCCGGGCTTTCCGTCAGACCGGGGATATTCGAGGAACATGCGCGCCGTATCTTCAGAAACAGGGCGGGTACAGGCATGCTCCTCCTGGTCAGTCCCGAGACCGAGATGCCCTGCAGCCTCAGGGACCTGTTCCTTGAAAAGCCAGGACCGGACAGGACGATTGTCGTGGGCACTAAAGCCGATCTTGGAATACGGAACCGTTCGCTGGAAAACGGTGAATTCAGTAACTGTTATGCTGTCACTCGGATCTCTGAACAGGACGCAGAATCCATCAGGGGGCTCAAGGGGATCATGGCGGATTTTGTCCGGGATCGCAGGGTGCAGCAGTCCTTTTCCATGACAGGTATGCTCGATGCGGTTCTTGAAGCGGCAGGGGATATTCTGCTTCGGCTGCGGGAACATATTGATATACACACAATGCCCGAATGTGCAGCAGAGGAACTGCGTGCCGCCAGGGCTGAACTGGACAGGTTCGGAAGCGATGATCCGGACCAGGATATCCTGAACAGGATATTTTCTTCGTTCTGCATTGGAAAATAATATAAGGTAATACACAATGAATTGTCTGATAACTGGAGGAGCCGGTTTTATCGGGTCCCATCTGTGCGAAAAACTGCTCGAAAGGGGGGACGAGGTGACTGTTGTCGATAATTTTTTTACGGGGTCGAAACGAAACATCGAGCACCTTACGGACAATCGTTATTTTGAGCTGATGCGTCACGATATTACGGAACCGCTTCTTGTGGAGACGGACCGGATATTTCATCTGGCATGTCCCGCGTCGCCTGTATATTACAGAAGGGATCCGGTAAAGACCGTTGAAACGAACGTAGTCGGTACGAATAATATGCTGAAGGTGGCGGAACGCACTGATGCGCGGATCCTTCTCGCTTCAACATCGGAAGTGTATGGCGATCCGGAGGTGCATCCGCAGGTCGAGTCATACTGGGGCAATGTGAATCCTGTGGGGCCGCGTTCATGTTATGACGAGGGCAAACGGGTTGCCGAGACCCTGATGTTCGATTACCACAGGGAGCGCGGAACGGATGTGAGGGTGGTCCGTATTTTCAACACGTACGGCCCCCGCATGTCAAAGGACGACGGCCGCGTGGTCAGCAATTTCATTGTGCAGGCGCTCAGGAATAAACCTCTCACCGTGTTCGGGGACGGCAGTCAGACCCGGTCGTTCTGCTTTGTGGATGATATGGTAGAGGGGATTACTGCCATGATGGATGCGGATGATGTCACAGGCCCGGTCAATCTGGGAAATCCGGACGAGAGGACCATTTGTGAGCTTGCTGAGACCATTATCAGACAGACCGGGTCCCGATCGGAAATGGAACACTTGGATCTTCCGGAGAATGACCCGTGCAGAAGAAAGCCGGATATATCTCTCGCATCAGAGCTTCTTTCGTGGGAACCGCACACCTCTCTTGAAAAGGGGCTTGAGCAAACCATAGATTATTTCAGGGGAATTGTCTAGAGGCGAAGCTTAAGCTCCGTCTATGTTGTATTGCTGAAAAGGTAGCCGCATGCTTTAGCCTGCGTTAAAAAAAAAGGCCCGTTTTCACGGGCCTTTTTTTCGCGATCGGACGGACTGTTAACTTTCTGTTTCCGCCGGTCCCAGAAATCCGTCTGTGGTACCGGAAGAAGGTTTGCCGGTTTCCCAGTCAAGCCTATCCATATTGTCCCAGTCACCGCCGCCCAAATCAAAGGAAATGCCGTTTCCCTCGTTGCCGTCCTTGTCCTTCTCCCATGTCACATGCACGTCAACATAGAGAATGTTCGCTCCTTCTCCGCCGTGGTTGTCGTCCTCGTTTGAAGATCCAAGCAGGGCATCCCTGTCAGCAGCTATCTCGAGGTTCGACGCGCTTCCTGCGGACGTAGCCCAGGCTGCATAGCAATAGGACGAATTGAGCACAATACCGCCGTTTCCATCGTCGATCTCAGGGTCGCGTCCCACTCCTGTATCGCTCTTGCAGTGAAAGATGTTCTCATCATTCACCTGGTCAGGATACAGAAGGCCCAACGCCTCACCATTGTTCAGGGTGGGTGTTGATTCCTCATAACTGGGATGCAGGGGGAACAGCTCGTCCCAGGATTGGGCGTACATGCTGAGCGCAAGCCCTATCTGGCGAAGGTTGTTCTTGCATGCAGTGCGCCTTCCCTCTTCACGCGCCCTGGCAAGGACAGGAAGAAGCATACTTGCCAATATGGCAATAATTGCGATTACAACCAGGAGCTCGATCAGCGTAAATCCTTTTTTCTTCATGACTTATCACCTCCTTTCTATATAAAAAGAGTATACACGGATACAGATATATCGATTCATTATATAGTATACTGTGGAAATTCCCGTTTGTCAAAAAAAAAAATAATATTTTTAAAAAAAATGCCTTTTTTCCGTAAAAAATGCCTTTTTTAATAGAAATCCGGCTGAAATATGGTATAATAAATTTTTTTTTCGAGTGAAGGCTCGAAAAAAACAGGAGTTTTCAAAAAATGAGTCAGACAATAGCTGAGAAGATCTTTGAGGAACACTGTGTAGAGCAGCTTGACGCACAGGAGTATGTGCTCCGGCTTGACCTGGTCCTGTGCCATGAGATCACCACACCGATAGCTGTTACTGACCTTGCGGACCGGGATATGGACCGTGTGTTCGATCCGGAAAAGATCAAAGCGGTTATTGACCATGTCACACCCTCAAAGGACACCAAGTCAGCAATGCAGGCGGAAACCCTCAGGAAATGGGCCCGGAGGAACGGTATCACCGGGTTTTATGATATCGGGCGCAACGGCGTGTGCCACGCCCTGTTCCCTGAAAAAGGGTTCATCAGGCCGGGCATGACCGTGATAATGGGTGATTCCCACACGTGTACGTACGGTGCGTTCGGAGCCTTCGGTGCCGGAGTGGGCACCACAGACCTGGAAGTTGGTATCCTTAAGGGCATCTGCCGGCTTCAGAAGCCGAGGTCCATGAAGGTCACGGTCACAGGTAACCTTCAGAAGGGCGTGTATCCCAAGGACGTCATGCTTCATATCGTAAAGACCCTTACTGTTGACGGGGCAACGGACATGGTGATTGAGTTCGACGGGGATACGGTCAGGAACATGTCAATGGAGGGACGCATGACCCTTTCAAACATGGCTGTAGAGGCGGGAGCCACTTCGGGGATCTGTCCTCCTGACCTGACCACGGCTGAATACCTTCTGCCGTTCTGCAGTGATGTTTCATCCGCCGAAGAGCTGAATGAGACGTTTGTCAAATGGTGCAGTGATCCTGACGCTGAATATAAAAAGGAGATCACGGTTGATGTCGGCAGTCTCGGTCCGCAGGTCACATACGGATACAAGCCTGACTGCGTAAAGGATATCGCTGAAATGGAAGGCGTACACGTGGACCAGGTATACATCGGTTCATGCACGAACGGCCGTATCGAGGACCTGAGGGCGGCATGCCGACTGCTCAGGGGAAAGACAATAGCGGATTCATTGCGGGCTGTTGTCTCACCCGCAACATCGGATGTTTTCAAACAGGCGCTGAAGGAAGGGCTTATTGAGGTATTCATGGACGCGGGATTCTGTGTGACCAACCCCACGTGCGGAGCATGTCTCGGCATGTCGAACGGCGTTCTCGCTCCGGGGGAGGTGTGCGCGTCCACCACCAACAGGAATTTCAGGGGCAGGATGGGCAGAGGAGGCATGGTCCATCTCATGTCCCCGGTTTCCGCTGCAGCGGCAGCCCTTCACGGCGTTATTACGGACCCGCGGAAAGAATTGGGCTAACATGGGTAAAGGTTAAGGTTAAGAAGCCGGTTTGGTTGAAAGGTAAAGGTAAGGTGTAAAAAACCCTAACCGGAGGAGGGTACAGCCGATGGCTGTAGGAAGAGAACTTCTTCTCTTCCGGCCCGACGGACCCGAGGAGCTCCGGCGACGAGTCACCTTACCCAAACTGGCATCCTTGCCTTGACCTTACTACTATTTTACTTGGAAAGGCGCATACATGTTCACGGGTGAAATACTGTTCCTTGACCGGGATGACATCAACACGGATGAGATAATCCCGGCCAGGTATCTTAATGAGATCTCAAAAGGGGACCTGAAGCCCCATCTGTTCGAAGACCTCGATCTTCCGGGCTGTTCTGAGGAAAAGCTTACTTCTTCCGGTGCAGTGGTGACCCGTTCCAATTTCGGATGCGGATCATCCAGAGAGCATGCTGCATGGGCTCTTCAGGTAAACAGCATCCGCATGGTCATCAGTTCGGGATTTGCGAGGATTTTCAGGCAGAACATGTACAACTGCGGACTCCTGCCAGTGGAGCTTGGTAAGGAACAGATCGACGAACTGTTCACCCTCTTTTCAGGAGGGAAAGCTGAAGCTGCTGCTGATATGGACGGGCCGACGCTTACAGTAGCGGGATCCGGTGTTGAAAAGGATTACGGTTTTGAACTTTCGGATTTTCACCGGGATCTGATACGAAGCGGGGGATGGGTCGAGTATGCTGCTGAGCGCTTCTGAACGGAAGGAGGACCAGGATGGATATAGACACCGAAGCAGCGCTGGCTCTGGTTAAAAAGCTTATCGCAATAGACGGAGTGTCCGGTGAGGAGGCTGAAGTTGCTGCGTACATAGAGGAGATAGCACGCTGTGCAGGAGTGAAAAAAACATGGATAACACGGGATTCAGCCCATAAACGGAGTCCGGCGGGAGGAGACTGCGGAAATCTGATAATCACGCTTCCCGGAACTCTGAAAAAAAGCCGGATCATGTGTTCCGCTCATATTGACACAGTTGAGATAGCGCGCGGCAGCGTTCCTGCTGTGCGCGGGAACTATATCATCCCGAAAGGGGATACAGCCCTGGGAGCGGACAACCGTGCTGGTGTTGCCGTTCTCCTGTGCGCGCTTATTTCGGTGATGAAAAACGGGATTCCCCATCCTCCCCTTACGTTCCTCTTTACGGTCCAGGAGGAGATAGGGCTGTTCGGAGCGAGATACGCGGCTGTGTCAAAGTTTAAGAATCCGTCCTGCTGCTATAATGTTGACGGAGACAGCCCCCGAAGGATAGTATTGCGGGCACCGTCCTCATCTGTATTTTATGCCGCAGTAAAGGGAAAGGCGGCTCACGCCGGGCAGCACCCGGATGCGGGAATATCGGCGGCTCTTATTTTAGCAAAAGCCCTTACGGAGATTGAGCGCAGGGGTATATTCGGACATATCGAGCGGAAGGGAAGAAAAACGGCAACGTCAAATATCGGCACGGTCAGCGGCGGAACCGCATCCAATGTGGTCATGGACGTGCTTGAGCTGAAAGGGGAGGCGCGGAGTTACAGTCAGCCGCTTCTCGACCGCATAGTCAGCGTATACAGAACAAGTCTTGAAAAAGCAGCCCGGTCCGTAAAAAACAGGGACGGTGAATCCGGATCGGTGGAGTTCAGTGAAGAGCAGATATACACAACGTTCAGCATTCCTGCCGGATCTCCCCAGGTGAAGCGGCTTGTATCAGTTCTTGAAAAACTTGATATGGTTCCTGAATATCCGGAAATATTCGGAGGGCTGGATGCGAACTGGCTCAGCGCTTTTTCCATTCCCACGGTTACGATAGGCGCGGGCGGCAGAAATCCCCACACCAAAGGGGAACGGCTCTATATTCCGGATTTTCTTAACGCCTGCAGAGTGATACTGAGACTGTTGGTGACTTAACCATAATAAACTTTCAAATGACAAAAAAAGCAAAAGACAAGACAAGAAGTATTGGACAGGATCACAGGATTGACAGGATGGTTAAAGGACAAGAAAAGAAAAAGTATTGGACAGGATCACAGGATAAACAGGATTTTATTTAAGAAACAGAGAAAGTATTTTAAAAAGCATGAAGGCCTGAAAATGTGGACGGCTATCCTGATTAATCACTCCCGTCTTCTTTGTTTTTATATCCTGTAGATCCTGTGATCCTGTCTGAAATGAGTTTTTTTTATTTTTGTTTTATCTTGTCTTTTTTTATCCTGCAGATAATACATGTTTTGTTAAAGGGGTGATTGATTTGCGATTTGCGGTTGCCTATATATACGCGGTATGTATTCTGATCGGATGCTTGGGGTGCGGGAAGAAACAGGAACGCTGTACAGAAACAATACTTGCCATGGGAGGGGTCCCTGTGGAGATAGTATTTTTCAGCCGCGGGGAGACATTGAGAGCCGGGGATCTTGATGCGGTCATAGAAGAAGTGGGCCGCCTTGAGAAGATAATGAGCAGGCATATGGAATTTTCAACCGTTTCACGGCTTAACAGACGAAGCCCGGGCTCAGGCATGGATGTTGGACCTGAACTGGCTGAGGTTCTGACCTGCGCACAAAAGGTGTACAGGGAAACGGACGGTGCTTTTGATCCGACAGTGACACCCCTTATAACATTATGGAAAGAGGCGCGCACCATCCCTTCACAGCAGGAGGTTGAACGGGCCCGGGCACAGGTCGGGTTCGAGCACATCAGTATACAGGGGGATATCGTGACCCGGAACAAGGACGTTATTCTTGACCTTGGCGGTATTGCCAAGGGATTTATTGCTGATTCAATTGCTGAACTTCTCAGAAAACGGGGGGTAAAGGCCGGCCTGGTGAACGCGGGCGGCGATATCAGGGTATTCGGCCGCAGAAGGGGCGGGTTTATCATAGGAATACGCGATCCCGATAAAAGAAAGGGCGAGATAAAAAGGACACGTATATATTCGGGTGCGGCAGTTACATCAGGAAGCTACGAACGGTTCAGGATCATTGATGGAAAAAGAATAAGCCATATCATCGATCCGAAAACAGGGAATCCTGTTGCTGGCAGTCTGAAGAGCGTAACAGTATGTGCGCGGGACGCTGCAACAGCGGACGCGATAGCCACCGGCATATTTGTCATGGGATTTGAAAGAGGCAAAAAGCTCCTTAAAAGGCTTGAGGATGTTTCGGGCGTTCTGATCACTGCTGACGGCACGGTATGGCCGGAAGATGTTCCTGACCGGAATAGTATGTATGCAACTGGGGGCGTAACAGCAGTATTCATTATTATCGCGGCATTATGGTATGTACGTTATTACAGGCGTTAATTGGACGGGATTATCCCGACACAGCAAGCTGGCCGGGACCGTAGGCAGGATTGACAGGATGATTAAAGGACAGGAAAAGAAAAAGTATTGGACAGGATCACAGGATAAACAGGATTTTATTTAAGAAACAGAGAAAGTATTTTAAAAAGCATGAAGGCTTGAAAATGTGTACGGCTATCTGATCAATCACTCCCGTCTTCTTTGTTTTTAATTGCGTTAGGATTAATAGGAGACCGATATGGAATACAGGGCCTGGTTCCAGTGTATTCGCGAGACATGCGGAGAAAAGTATTCGCTCGACGATATTGTGTATACCTGCGAAAAATGCGGCAGCCTGCTTGAGGTTGTGCATGACCCGGAGGCACTGAAGCAGACGAGTGCGGAGGAATGGCGTGTTCTGTTTGACAAACGGTACAGGAGCACCGAATGGCCGTACGGTTCCGGCGTGTGGGGTAAAAAAGAATTCGTCCTTCCCTCAATTGACAACGAGAATATCGTATCCCTGTATGAAGGCGGGTCCAACATGTTCTGGGCCCGCATTTTTGGTGAACAGCTCGGGCTTGAGGACCTATGGATAAAGCTCTGCGGAAACAGCCATACCGGTTCTTTCAAAGATCTGGGAATGACCGTGCTCGTATCCCATGTGAATGATATGATACAGCGGGGGATCGATATCCCGGCTGTTGCATGCGCTTCAACGGGTGATACGTCCGCTGCTCTCGCAGCCTACTGCGCCGCTGCCGGCCTTCAGGCTGTTATCCTTCTTCCGCGGAACAAGGTATCAACAGCTCAGCTTATTCAGCCGGTCGCCAATAATGCACTGGTGCTCTCTCTGGACACTGATTTTGACGGGTGCATGAAGATCGTCAGGAACCTGTGCCGGAAGAAAAATATTTACCTGGCGAATTCAATGAATTCTCTCAGAATAGAAGGGCAGAAGACCATAAGCATGGAGATAGTACAGCAGTTCGACTGGAGAGTACCCGATTTTATCATAATCCCGGGAGGCAATCTGGGCAATGTCTCCGCTCTGGGCAAGGGTTTTCTTCAGATGAAGCATGTAGGGCTTATTGACTGTCTGCCCAGGATCATCGTTGCGCAGGCAGAAAAGGCCAACCCTCTCTACCTCGCCTATAAAAACAGCTGGAAATACGAACCTGTTGCAGCGGAAAAAACACTGGCGAGTGCTATCCAGATCGGCGATCCTGTATCGGTTGAAAAGGCGATCCGAACCCTCAAGCTTTTTGACGGCATTGTTGAACAGGCATCAGAGGATGAACTGACCGATGCTGCTGTGCGGGGGGATATGACAGGAATGTATACCTGCCCCCATACCGGTGTGGCCCTTGCCGTACTTATCAAGATGGTGGAAAGGGGCATTATTTCGGGAGGCGACAGGACAATAGTCATATCAACCGCTCACGGCCTTAAATTTTCCGAATTCAAGGTCCGGTATCACAAAAAGGAACTTGAAGAAGCCGAGTCAAGGCACGCGAACACCCCTGTTGAGCTTCCTCCTGACGAACATGCGGTTGAGAAGACGATAATGGAAAGAATCGGCTGAAAAGGTTTTTTTGCCGTAGAGGCGGTAAAAAACCTTAGGCGCTTAGGACCTTCTGAGCGACAATACGTTGTCGTTCGTTTCACTATTTTGGTAGTGAATGGTCTTTAGACCATTCTTTTTTCACTAGGATAATGATCTTTACAAGGAAAGTGCGTATTTTAATTATTCTTTTGAATACATAGAAAGTGCTGATATGCCTTTAGAAACAGGAAAAATAAACGTCCATGCGAATCTCTGCCGGAGTTCGGATATAGAGGAGCGGATCAGGGAGTGGCAGGAGAACGGGATCGAGAAAACCTGTGTATGCGCAGAGGGTGTTGAACAGGACGGGGAGATGTACACCAACGAGAAACTGATTCCTGTCATGAGGAAATATTCCGACGCAATTATCGGGATCGGCAGAATTGATATGGGATGGGACCCGACCGGGCCGGAGAGGATCGGGATCCTCAGAGAGCACGGTTTTGTGGGGCTCTACTGTACCCGTCCTTCGTACCCGTATGATAACGAAATATATTATCCTCTATACGAGACTGCGCTCGAACTGGACATGCCCCTCATGTTCGAGACCGGCATCCTTCCTTCAGACCCGGGCGACCGGACACGGGGTGTTTCCGCCGATAAGATGCGTATATTCAGGGTTGACGGAGTCATACGGGCCTTTCCCGGATTGCGGGTCATGATATCGGGGCTTGGATATCCACTGTTTGAAGAGGGGATCGCTCTTATGAACACGTTTGATACTGTGTTCGGGGAGCTGAAGGGGATCACTGATTTGCCCGGAAAAAGCAGTATGTTCAGAAAAATATTCAGTGTATCTGAACAAACGGATGAGGCTGGATTCAGGGACCATGTGCTGCTTCCGTTCATACGGAAGCTTTCGTTTGCCTCCGGCGAGGATCTCTGCGGAACGCTGTCGTGGTATGAATCTTTATTTAATGAATTTGATATTGACGAGGAGACACAGGAGCTCTTTTACAGAAAGAATGCGGAGGAATGGCTGGGCATTGCTTAAATATTTTGCCGCAGAGAGCGGCAAAATATTTAGGTTTCTTTGACAATTGATGCGTGTATTCCTCCGCGCACATGAGCGTCAAGCTCGATTTTAAGTGTACGGGGTGCCACGGCCCGGTGAAAGTCGTCGAATATCCTGCACGCGAGATGTTCATGCAGAATGGGAATGTTGCGGAAACTCAGCAGGTATATTTTCAGGCTTTTGAGCTCGGGAACATGCCGGGCCGGTGTATATGTGATCCTGAGAGTATAAAAATCGGGAAGGCCGGTCATAGGACAGAGAGATGTCAGTTCATTTGTTTCATAGGTGACATCACCGGATTCATCGTAGAGGAAATCGAGGAGCTCAATGGCCGGCAGTATCATGGCCTTGATGCGCTTTTCCTGTTTTGTTACCTCTTCAGGGCTCATGTTCTCGATATTTTTCTGAAAATCGTATTGTTCGTTCATACTATATCCTTTTATTCGTACGTTTACATACTGTAAGTATAATAATAATACTGTTTTTTCAAGATATTTTAATGAATTTATCAGGGAGAAAAGACATGCCTGAAGTCAAAGCCCTTCCCAAAGTATTGAAAAAATGGCGGGAGCCCGTTCCGGTCAGAAGGGAGCGGTTCAGACGCGCATGGAACGAGATACCGGCCCCCATCCTTCACCTGTGGTGGATATTCGGCCTGGTCTGTATAGCCGGAGGTCTGGGGTTCATGTGGTATCACAAGTGGGGGATCAAGGGAGAGAGAGGGCTGCTGTTCGCTATATTCGGGGGTTTTGTCCTGATTTCAAGGCTGGCTCCCGCAGTTATTTCACGCTTTCCGGGACGGGTAACACTGACAGAGAACGGCATTGTATACAGCATCAAACTGCTTCCTACAGAAGTATACTGGGACAGGTCCATACATGCACAGTTCGGAAAACTTGATATAATTGAACGTACGTATACCGTGCTGAATATCAGTTATGATTCCTTTTCAGGAGGAACTGAGACCGTAATTCTCGGTATACCCGAGGAGGAGGACCCGGGTGAGATCAGAAAAATCCTTGAAGAGCATGGAGTTGAGTGTGAAGAAGCAAAATAACTGGGTGTCCGCCGGAATGACCGATATCCGGATCTGACAGGAAGAGGCGAAAAATGCTTCATCCGACGATGGCACCCCTTGCCCGGGCCAAGTGGAGGGGATTTGTGAACCGAGTGCGGGGGTTTTACGGGAGGAGTCCGTTCCAGTTCGTCCTTGTTATGGGTATGGGCCTGTTTCTCGCTTTTGTCCTTTTCGTATTTTTTTACAGCGGCTTCAATTATATCAGGCGGTTCCCCGAACTCGAGGATGTTGTGGTCCGGTATGTGTTTTCTCTTCTCTTTTTCGCAATTTTCCTGATGCTCGGGTTTTCGGGCGTAATTATAACATATTCGATCATGTACCGGAGCAACCAGGCGTCCTTCCTGCTTGCACTGCCTGTTCCCTCCTCTTCGATATTTTTTATAAGCTTTCTCGATTCCGTTGTGTTCAGTTCGTGGGCATTTATGTTCATGGCGTGTCCGGTCCTGTTCGCCTACGGTCTGAGCTTCGGTCTGAACATACTCTTCTATCCGGTGACCCTGGCCGCCCTGATTCCCTTTGTGCTTATCCCGGCATCTATAGCGGGGATCCTGGTGCTGCTTATAGGGCTTCTTCCCGTTAACAGGAAACGAGGCATCATTATCGGCTTGTGTGCTGTTATCCTTGTTCCGGTCGTGTACGTCGGTATCAGGCTGTTCCTTGCGGAAAAACAATATGGTATGATGGAAGTCAGATGGGTTGAGGAGGTTTTCAAAAGCCTCGGCTTTTCCCGAAGCCTGTTCCTGCCGAGTATGTGGGCCTCGGAAATAGTAATCTCTTTCAATGCCGGTTCATACGGCCCGCTTGCGTTCTATTTTCTGGTACTTTTAAGCAACGGCCTGTTTTGCATGTATATTGCGCATCTGGCAGCGTCCGGGCTCTACATCAGGGCTTGGAACGTGGTCCGTAATTACGGAAGCACTCGCCGTTATACACGACAATCCGTTTTGATGAAGGGGATCCGGAGTATACCTTTCCTCAGCAGCAAGGTGAAGCTCGTTATTGAAAAGGATGTAAAGTCATTTATCCGGGATCCGGCACAGTGGTCGCAGTTTCTGATATTTTTCGGAATAATAGCCCTCTACTTCTTCAATCTGAGAAGTTTTGCCTACGATGAGACATCATTCCGCTGGAAGAGCATCATCTCCTTTCTGAACCTGAGTGCTGTTGCCATGACACTCGCCACGCTGAACAGCAGGTTCGTATTTCCTCAGGTATCCCTTGAAGGGCGTAAATTCTGGATTCTGGGCCTAATGCCGGTAACGAAAAAGGATATCGTTATGGGCAAGTTCTATTTTGCTTTCTTTTCAGGATGGCTGGTAAGTTCAGCCCTTATACTCCTGTCGGATGTTATGCTGAGGATCGACTGGTACATACGGATCGTGCATCTGTATACTGTATTTCTGGTCTCATTCGGCCTCGCGGGCATATCAGTGGGCTCGGGAGCGATCTGGCCGGATTTCAGGGAAACCGTGCCTTCAAAGATCGTGAGCGGGCTGGGCGGGACACTCAACCTTATCATATCGGTATTTTTCGTGCTTTTCATTATTTTCACCGAAGCTATTCCGTTCCATTACTATCTTATACAGCTCAAGGGCTCCCTTTCACAGTCCCGTACGCCTCTGGCTGTGATTCTGTCAGTTGCCGCATGTTTTTCCATGGGCACGGGCCTTGCGTTCCTCTGGACGGGTATACGGCGGTTTAGGAGAATGGAGGTATTTTGAGTTTTTTGCCGTAAAAACGGCAAAAAACTTTTTTTAGGTACAAGAAATTAAATAGAAAGGAACATGATATGCCGCTGATGTTTGATTTTCCGCTGGAAAAGCTGAGGAAATACAGGGGGATCAATCCGAAGCCCGATGATTTTGACGCATTCTGGGATGCGGGCCTCGAGGAGATGAGAAACATCGATCCTGATATTGAACTGAAACCCGCAGATTTCACGGTTCCGTTTGCAGAATGCCTGGACATGTATTTCACAGGTGTCGGAGGGGCACGGGTTCATGCAAAACTGGTGCAACCCCGGGATTGTGATACTCCTCATCCTGCAGTCCTTGAATTCCATGGATATTCGGGTAGTTCAGGGGACTGGACGGATAAGCTGGGATTTGCAGCTCTCGGTTTTACGGTCGCGTCCCTTGACTGCAGAGGGCAGGGGGGTGAATCAGAGGATGTGGGAGGGGTCAAAGGCGGTACGCTCCGGGGACACATCATCCGTGGCCTTGACGGCCCTCCTGAAAAGTTCCTTTTCAGGCAAATATTCCTTGATACGGCCCAGCTCGCAGCGATCGTGATGGAGATGGAGGATGTTGACAGGAACAGGATCGGGGTCAGGGGAGGAAGCCAGGGAGGGGGACTGACCCTTGCGTGCGCTTCCCTCGTTCCTGAGATCAAGCGTGCTGCTTCAACATTTCCGTTCCTGTGCGACTACAAGCGTGTGTGGGAAATGGACCTGGCACAGAACGCGTATCAGGAGCTTAAGGATTACTTCAGGCAGTTCGATCCGCGGCATGAACGTGAGGACGAGATCTTTATAAAGCTCGGATACGTGGATGTACAGCATCTTGTGCCGCGCATAAAGGGAGAGGTCAAGATGGTGACCGGGCTTATGGACCAGATATGTCCGCCGTCCACACAGTTTGCCGCGTACAACAGGATCCGGTCTGAAAAATCGATGGTGCTCTACCCCGATTTCGGTCATGAGGGTCTGCCTGACGCGAATGATATTATCTTCCAGTTCCTCAGTGAGCTGTAGTTAAAAAGAAAAAAGCTACAGAGAGGAAGAATGGAGTGATGGAGTAGTGGAGTGTTGGAGTGATGGAGAAAAAGAAAATACTTATTTGATAATTGATTATTCCCTGTTGGATATTGGTTATTGATATTCTGTCTTCTGACCTCTGTTCCCTGATTCCTGTCCACTGTATCCTGTTCCCTGTCTACTGATTACAGCCCCATCCTCTCAAACTGCTCTTCGGGTGCGTCCGCTTTTTCCATTGCTGTTTTGAGAAGCTCCGCGTACTGTTTTTCATTTTCAGAACCGGCAAGGTTGTGCTCCTGTGAAGGATCCTCATCAATATTATACATATGGGTGTCTGTATCGTCCATGTTTTTCCAGAACGTGTCTGAAGGTATGGGTAACCTGCCGACCGGGATGTCCACACGCTTCATGTACCTGCCCAGTTCAAGCGAATCACTGATCGGAGGGAGCTGCCCCGAATATTTCCCGAATTCCCATCTGAGGGAATAGATATTGAGATCTGCATTCAGGTTCTGCGGTGCCCGCATATACGTTATGCTCCCGTCGGTGACATTGACCTGTTTCCCGAAGTATCCGTACAGAGCCCATTCGCGGATTGCATCTTTTTCCTCCGCAACAAGGGGAAGAAGGGACCTTCCGTCTATCTCCGTATCCGGCTTGAGCCCGAACAGTTCAAGAATAGTCGGGTAGATATCAATATTTGCAGTAAGGGCGTCTATCCGTTTTCCCATGCCCTCGTACCCGGGAACATACATCATAAAGGGTATATGCACAAGTGTGTTATACTGGGGACAGGATGGTTTCCCCGTGTATCCGTGGTCGCCAAGATAGTGGCCATGGTCTGTCATCAGGATAAACGCAGTATCCTTCCACATGTCAAGGTCAGACATGGTTTCAAACACCCTTCCTATATATTTGTCAAGTAGGGTAACATGAGCTGAATACGTTGCCCTCAGGTGTTTAATCTCTTTTTCATTATACAAGTCCTTTCCGTACCGGGGCCAGAAAAAGAGGGGGTCGTCCCAGTCAGGGTCATACTGCCTGACCATGTATTCCGGAGTATAAAACGGCTCATGGGGCGCGAACTCATCGATCATCAGAAAAAAGTTATCATGCGTGTAGTTTTTCTGAAGCCATTCCTCAACACAGATAAGTGTTTTGGAAAAGGGAAGCTCACTTTCCCTTTGCATTCGCGTCATGCTGCGGGCATACCTGCCCAGGTCCCTGCCGTAATGCTCCGGAGGATCGGTCGGGTCCGTCACCCACGGGTCATTCTCAAATCCCCGGAAAAACTCCCATCCTTCAAAATTGAAATGGTAGTTTCCGCTGCCCGCCTCGAACAGATGGTAGGAGTCTGTGATAAGCATTGTGAGGATATCCTGCTGTCTGAGCATGCGCGGAAGCCCCCTGTCCCACGGCTCAAGTGCGCCCCAGGGGCGCCGCAGGAACTCATAATTGCCGGTCCACAATTCTCTCCGTGTGGGCATGGTGGGCACTGAGCCTGAGAAATGCCTGTTAAACACATGTGCTTTTGAAGCGAACCAGTCGATATTCGGGGTTTCAGCCATCTCCTCCCCGTATGCGTTCAGAAAATGCCTGTTCAGGCTGTCGCACAATAGACAGATTACTTTCATATCCGGGCCTTTCATTATATAATTGAAGTATATTGCTCAGAAGAATATATACTAATATGATAACAGGTGATGTCAATAGAAAAATCGTAAAATATGGAGTGATGGAATACTGGATAATAACTAACAGATAATTATATTATAATCGATCCCAGCTGCATCATGGTATCTCTCAGTTTGTTAGTATCCACCTTGCTGACTTCAGCATCGGAGTCAAGTGCACAATATGCTGCGGTTCCCGCTGCCTCACCTGTCTGGTTGCAGTTGACCATGACCCGGACCGCACCGTATGCACCTGCGTCTGCGTCAATAAGACGTCCGGTGGCAAGTACGTTCGGAACATCCTTGGGAACCAGAGAACGGTACGGGATTTGATAGAATGTAGGGTCTTTACTCTGTCCTGCGCGCCACCTTCCGTTTTCGTCCGGTTTCCCAGGCTCTATATGGACTTCCCTGCCGTCCAGGTACCTGAAAGTAAGCCCGGGCCTGCCGCTGTGGTGGATATCCACCCTGTAGCTCCCGTTGGCGATCGCATCCGGAAACCGTTTTCCTTCAAGCACCTCGTTCTCTGACAGCCTGTGCATACAGGAAGCATGCCGTGTTTCGCGTATACCTATATGCGAGGGAAGGGCGGTGAGGCCCACTGAATCACCCCCCTTGAAATTATCGCGGATAATGTCAAGGATGGCCTGAGCCTGTCTGCGTCCCTCTATTTCCGCAGATGTGAATTCATCCGCGTCACTGCAGTCCGCATCGTGTACACGTGTTCCTGCTATCATCGTGGATCCGGGATTTCCGGGACACTCGGACGACCAGAGGAAGCCGTTTTTTAAAGCATGTGGATATTCTGGATTAAAGGCCGCCTTGTTCAAGCTGAAGTCCGGATTCAGTCTCTTAACTTCATCCAGTCCGTTGAGTATGAAACAGGTAGTTGCAGGCTGCAGATGGTCTTCTGTCCTGGTGCTGAAATCCGCTCGTGCGATACAGTCCCCGTCACCGGAAGCGTCGATAAAGTACCGGGCCCGTATCGCGCGCCTTCCGCTTTTATCCTGAATAATTACTGCCTTGACAGATCCATTCTCCATGACGGGTTCTGAAAACACCGAGTGAAGGAAGGGACGCACGGTTTTCTGTTCCTGTACAAGCCTGTCAAGGGTCATGATCAGTTCAGCACTGTTGAACACAGCGTATTTATCATGATCTATCCCGGACCGCACCTGATACAGATTCACCGTGCCTTTCTGCTTCATCCGGTCTATTACTTCCGCGGTCAGTCCGCCGATGATCTGTTGCTTACCGGCAGTGTCATATATGGAATGCCATACATTCACAAGGCCTGCGGTCGCTGTTCCTCCGAAAAAACCGTTTTGTTCAACAAGCGCTGCTTCTGCCCCGAGCTTCGCGGCGGAAACAGCGGCGAATACGCCCGTACAGGATCCTCCTATTACGCAGATATCACATTCATACGCTAGAGGGATATGTTGAGAAGAGATTTTTACTGTATCCATGACTATTCCTTGATTAATGGGAATATTCAAATAATATAATATATTTGGGCATGTCAAGGAATTTTTCAAAAGAAGGGGGAAGGGAGCATTGTCGATTATTATGTAACACGTTCCCTCATTTTTTTTATTTTTTTCAAACAAAAGGCGGTTTCTGCAACGAATATATATAAAAGAGAACACAATAAAGCACAAAGAATGTTTTCAACCGGTTTTTTACAGGAGAAAGAGGATGAAAAAGACATATATGATGTGGATGTGTACCCTGTGCTGTATACTGGCATATCAGGGGTCAGCTGTTTCGGAAGAGGGGATGGAGAAAATCGCGTTTTGTGGTGTTGCCGCTTCACCTGTTCATAAGATCCTGGCAGAACAGCTGGATCTGGCTCCGGAACTGGGACTGGTCATCGAACATGTCAGTGAGAACAGTCCCGCTGAAAAAGCAGGTCTCGGCATGTATGATATACTGGTAAAGCTTGATGACCAGTTCATCATAAATTTTCATCAGCTTTCCGTGCTGATAAAAATGAAAACACCCGGAGATACGGTCAGGGTCACCTTTATGCGGGGGGGTAAGGAGCAAGAGGCTGAGATTACGCTCGGGACCAGAGTAGCCCCGGTTCGCGGCCGGGATGAGCTTCCCGGACCGGCAATGCTGCGGCATATGTTTCCCCGGTTTATTGACGAGGATAAGCTGGAGGCAATGCTCGCACGGCAGAACATCAAGATGACCGATAAAATGCGCGAAAAGCTGAAGGAACAGAATCTGGACCGGTTCGGACACGGAGAGGGCGTTAGAATATTGCCCGGGAATATTATGAAGAACACTCACAGGACCGTGATGAAGACCGGAAATAAAACCACACTTACAGACAGGGAGCACGTTCTGGAGGTTACGGAAAAGGATGGAGGGAAATATCTTACGGCAAAGGACAGGGAAGGCAACATAATATTTGAGGGGAGTATTGCGGAAAAGGAGGACAGGGTGAAGGTTCCTGAGGAGATCCTGGAAAAACTTGCGAATAGCAGGATAATAGAACGGGATCCTGAAACCAAAAGGAAAATGGAGGAGGAGAAGAACAAAAAAGAGGACGAAATCTTCTAACGACAAAGAATTTATTTTCAAGACTTTCTTAAAGGAAGGTTCAGAAAACTTCTTGACAAATTATCTTTTTTCTGTATACTTCATCCCTGAAAACAGAGCAATTTCAGAAAAAGCATCAAAAAGAAGCAGCAAATGAGGAATCTAACCTGAAATTTGGAATATTCGAAAAAGTATAAAAAAATGTAATGTAAGAATAAGGAGAAAGCCCATGGCGCAACTTCCCCGCATAAAGGCACCGGGCCATGCAGCGGCGTACCATGTTATTACCAGAGTGAATTCGAGAGACTATCGCCTCAACTCATTCATGAAAAAGCGGTTCTGTAAGATCCTCAGGAAGCTCCGCACGCTATTTTACGTTAAATACTGCGGATATTCAATTCTCTCGAACCACTATCACTTACTCGCAAATATAGCCGATCCTGAAGACATAGACCCGAAAGAAGCGATACAGCGGTGGAACGACTACCATGAAAAAGAATACCAGCGCAATGCATCAATAGAAGCCAACCGCACATATGTAGTAAAACATCTTACCGATATCTCATATTTTATGAAAAGATTAAACGTCCTCTTGACAAACGCATACAACCGTCACACGGGCACAGAAGGCACATTATGGGCAAAGCGGTACTTTTCAAACATCATAGAGCGAGGCATGGGCATAATCCAGTGCGGAGCGTACATAGAATTAAACAGCTTCCGCGCATCCCTTACAGCACACCCTGAAGACTACGAATACAGCAGCATCAACGAATTAAAGCGCGGAAACCCCTCAGGAATAGTGGACATAGACCTTCTGGAAGAAGGTCTTGGCATATCCAGACTTCACAAAGACCTGACAGACAGGCAGAGCTTTACGCAGGAGCTGTTTAAAGCCTATGTATCCTATATATACGAAGCAGGCACCAGTCCGCACACAGACGAACACGGGCGTCCTGAAGAGCACGGTCTTGTAATAACAGAAGAAATGAAAGCGAATCTTGAGCAATACGGGATACACGGTACAACCACAAGCATGGCCAGGAAAGGCATAGAATACAGCAGGGGCAAATTCATAGGGGGGGAGGAATTTGCGAGGCGGTTCTATGAGGAACACATAGACCGTGGATACAGGGGAGGGGCGAGTGAACGCCACATGGCGAAATGGCTGCATGACATGGGGGGCGGCGTATGGGGAGTATTCAATATAACACATTCCCGGGGTGATCCTGAAACTACAAAAGCTGCTTTATAACCGACAGCAGCTGCATAGCGCAGAAAACGATCCTCCTTCAGCATAAAGAGGGATCTGTGCCTGTATCACTATATTTTCAGTATCGGGCGCTGAAAAACCGCACATTTTTACCCTAATAATTTTATATTACAAGGCTAATATCATATTTTTTCATTTCAATTTTCGTTTCTTAAAAAGTCTTCTGAACCATTTTTAAATCGGGGCACGGCAGGCCGTGCCCCTCTTTTTTTCAATAATATTTTTCTTGATTTATCGAGAAATCATGGTATAGTTCAGCCTTTCCGGCAGCTCGAAAAGGGTTTTTCCCCTTATAATTATAACGCTGACAGCAATGCTTTAGGAAGCACGTATTTTTTTTATAAGGAACAGAGTATGAGTACGGAGGAGATCACTCTTGAAGAACTGAACCCGCAGGAATTTATCGACAGACAGGTTGCAGCGCTCAAAGAGGCTGTAGGGGATGGGGTAGCGATAAATGCGCTTTCCGGAGGTGTCGATTCATCTGTGGTTACTCTTCTGGGGCATAAAGCTCTTGGAGATAACCTTAAGACATATTTTGTGGAAAACGGCCTGATGCGGGAAGGTGAACCTGAACGGATCGTAAATATATTCAAGGAACTAGGCGTAAAAGTTGAAATTGTAGACGAAAAGGAAAAATTCTTTTCTGCTCTCAAGGGTGTAATTGATCCTGAAGAGAAGCGGGAAAAGGGGATCACACAGGTTTTTTATAAAGATATATTTGCCGGGCTTGTAAAAGACAGCGGTGCAAAAACACTGCTGCAGGGAACTATCTTTACAGATATTGAGGAAACAGCAGCCGGTATTAAGCGGCAGCATAATGTATTTGAACAGATAGGTATTGACCCTGAGGAAGCTTTTGGCTACAAGGTTGTCGAGCCACTTATTGAACTCAGAAAACCTGCTGTCCGGGAAATAGCACGCAGTCTCGGGCTTCCCAAAGAGGTGTCAGAAAGGCCCCCATTTCCGGGACCTGCTTTATGCGCACGCGTTATAAATGAAGTAACCCCTGAAAAGATCGTAATAGTGCGTAAGGCAACAGTCATTGTAGAAGATGAGCTGAAAGACAGCGGGGCGTTCCAGTATATGGCAATACTTCATGACGATATGGTTACAGGCCTTAGGGATGGAAAACGGGATTTCGGCAGGCAGATCGAGGTGCGGTGCTGGAACAGTACTGATGCTGTAACAGGCACGCCTACTGAATTGCCTTTTGCCAAACTCCGGACAATTGCAGACAGGATCACTGATGAGATTCCTGAAGTAGTCAGTGTTACATACAACATTGCCTGCAAACCCCCGAGCTGCCTGGAGGCAGTTTAACCCGGATCCGAACATAAGAATTGAATGTATCCATTTATTACTGCAGATTTTGTGTAAGGAAATACCATGTCTAAGATAGAGGGATTAAATAAGATAATGATTATCGGTTCCGGCCCTATTGTCATAGGCCAGGCATGTGAATTCGATTATTCAGGAACCCAGGCATGTAAAGCACTCCGGTCACTTGGGTATGAAATAGTGCTTGTTAATTCAAATCCTGCTACTATTATGACAGATCCGGGCATGGCTGACATTACCTATATAGAACCGCTGAATGCTGAAACAATGGAGGAAATTATTGCAAAAGAGAAACCGGATGCTATTCTGCCTAATCTGGGAGGGCAATCCGCTCTTAATCTTACTTCTGAGCTTAACAAAAAAGGTATTCTTGATAAGCATAATGTTAAAGTGATTGGTGTGCAGGTTGATGCAATTGAACGTGGTGAGGACAGAATAGCGTTTAAGAAAACTATGGATAAGCTCGGTATTGAAATGCCCAAGAGCAAGGCGGTCTACAGTGTGGAAGATGCTGAAGAAGTTGCTGCTGAGCTCGGGTATCCCCTTGTAATTCGACCCGCATATACCATGGGAGGAACAGGGGGAGGGCATGTATACAATGTTGATGAACTTCGAGTAGTTGCTGCACGCGGAATTGCTGCAAGTCTTGTGGGGCAGATCCTTGTTGAGGAATCGGTGATCGGATGGGAGGAACTTGAACTTGAAGTTGTACGTGATGCGAAGAACCAGTTGATAACCGTCTGTTTTATCGAGAACGTTGATGCCATGGGCGTTCATACAGGTGACTCATACTGCACGGCTCCTATGCTCACGATCAGTGAAGAACTGCAGCAGAGACTGCAGAAGTATTCATATGATATTGTGGAAGCAATTGAGGTAATAGGCGGAACGAATGTTCAGTTCGCGCATGATCCGAAAACAGACCGTGTAGTAGTTATTGAAATCAATCCGCGCACGTCACGTTCTTCTGCACTTGCCTCTAAAGCAACCGGGTTTCCGATTGCACTCGTGTCTGCAAAACTTGCAGGCGGTCTCACTATGGAACAGATCCCGTACTGGCGGGACGGTACACTTGAAAAATATACACCCTCAGGCGATTATGTCGTAGTGAAATTTTCGCGCTGGGCGTTCGAGAAATTCAAGGGTATTGAAGATAAGCTTGGAACCCAAATGCGTGCGGTTGGAGAAGCAATGAGCATTGGAAAAAATTACAAAGAGGCTTTCCAGAAAGCGATCCGTTCTCTTGAGATCGGCCGTGCAGGCCTTGGGTTTGCTAATGATTATAATGAAAAGTCCCTTGAAGAATTGATGACACTCCTCAACGAACCATCCAGCAACAGGCAGTTTATTATGTATGAAGCAATCCGAAAAGGGGCAACTGTTGACGAGCTTCATGAAAAGACGTATATCAAAGCGTGGTTCATAGAGCAGATGAAGGAGCTTGTTGATCTTGAAGAAGAGATCCTGGAGTATAAAGGCAAAACAGTTCCTGATGATCTTCTTGCTCAGGCGAAAAAGGACGGATTTTCTGACAAATACCTTGGTATGATCTTGGGAGTAAAGGAGTCCGAAATACGGGAACAGCGGGTAAAACAGGGAGTAGTCGAGGGGTGGCATCCTGTTCCGGTAAGCGGTGTTGAAGATGCAGCATATTATTATTCAACGTATAATGCGGAAGATGTAGTTGATACAACTGATAACAGAAAAGTAATGGTCCTTGGTGGGGGCCCCAATCGTATCGGTCAGGGAATAGAATTTGATTACTGCTGTGTTCATGCAGCTTTTGCCCTGCGCGATATGGGTCTTGAAACCATTATGGTAAACTGCAACCCTGAAACGGTATCTACCGATTATGATACTTCAGATAAACTCTACTTTGAACCCCTTACGGTTGAAGATGTGCTTCAGATCTATGAAAAGGAAAAACCTGAAGGAGCAATTGTCCAGTTCGGGGGCCAGACACCTCTTACTATAGCCAAAGAGCTTGAGGAGGCAGGGGTGAATATTCTGGGCACGACAACAGATACAATTGACCTTGCAGAAGACCGTGACAGGTTCCGTAAGATGATGGATAAGCTTGACATTCCTATGGCAGAATCGGGAATGGCAAGTACTATTGATGAGGCACTTACAATCGCTGAAAAAATAGGGTATCCGCTTATGGTCCGTCCGTCGTATGTGCTTGGCGGAAGAGGGATGGAAGTGGTGCATGATGATGAGGATCTCAGGGAGTATGTGGCTGCTGCAGTCGGCGTAACTCCTGAACGGCGTATACTGATAGATAAGTTTCTTGAAAATGCGACTGAATGTGAAGCAGATGCTATTGCTGACGGTACAGATGCATTCGTTCCCGCTGTTATGGAGCATATCGAACTGGCAGGAGTCCATTCAGGTGATTCTGCTTGTGTTATTCCTCCGACAACAATCCCGGAAAAACATATAAAGACAATAGAAGAATACACAAGCAAGATCGCCAAGGAGCTTAATGTAGTGGGCCTCATGAATATCCAGTATGCAATTTATGAGGATGCTGTGTATGTGCTCGAAGCAAATCCGCGTGCTTCAAGAACCGTTCCGATCGTATCAAAAGTATGCGGACTCTCCATGGCACGGCTCGCGACTGAGATCATGTTGGGCAAAAAGCTCTCTGATTTGAAACTTGTCAAGAAGGTTGTTAAGCACTTCGGTGTTAAAGAGCCGGTATTCCCGTTCCCCATGTTTCCCGAGGTCGATCCCCAGCTCGGGCCGGAGATGCGTTCAACAGGTGAAGTGATGGGTATTGCTTCTTCTTTCGGACTCTCATTTGATAAAGCTTTCAAAGGGGCAAAGCATTTTCTTCCTGACAAAGGTACGGTCCTGATGAGTGTATGCAGGCTTGACAGGAATGATATGGTTGTTGAAACAGCTAAAAGATTCAAGGAACTTGGATTTGCCATAAAGGCAACTGAGGGGACCCATGCATTCCTGACAGAAAAGGGGGTCGAATCAGAGCATATTCTGAAGCTGTATGAAGGACGGCCTAATATCCTTGACGGGATCAAGAACGGGGAGATCAATCTGATCATAAACACACCTGCCGGGAAGCTGGCTGTAACAAACGACTCGTATATCAGGAAAGAGGCGATAAGGAACGGTGTACCCTGCATTCATACCGTGGCCGCTGCAAAGGCTGCTGCAGAGGGTATTGCGGCCCGCCAATCAGGTGAGGCGGAAGTCAAATCCCTTCAGGAGTACCACGCGGAGATTGAATAAAGCATGCAGGTCGTGCCCCTGCATAGATAGGGGGTATGTGATAGGTGGTATGTGTAGAGGCGTATTGCCCCGACACCTGTTTTTTAAACACGCTCGGGGTCGTAGACAATACGCCCCTGCGTCTAAGGTCAAAAGTCGAAAGCAGTCATTTTTCTAATTGCAAATTGCAAATCGTCAATCGCAAATCTTTAACATCCTCCCAGTTTCCTGACTGTTTTACGCACGGCCTGTATGCACTCCCCGGGGGTCTGTACGATCTGTGTTCCGGTAAACCTGAGAACGGTCCAGCCCCGTTTCCCGAGATACCGATCCCGTTTTCTGTCTTTTTTGACCTGGGAAGGGAGGGAATGGGACGTTTCATTGTCGCATTCGACATTGATCTTTCCTTTTTTGCAGAAAAGTGCGAAATCAAGCCTGTAGCGGCATCGCCGTTTTTCCATTACACAAAATTCACGTGAAGCCTGTATCCTGTTTTTCGCGAAGAGCCTGTCCATGATCAGCTCCACGGGCCTGATACCGAACAGCTGATGCACATCATTCGATGATCTGAGCTTTGCAAGGGTCGTAAAGCCGAAAGACATCCTGATCCTTCCCCTGTTAAGGATGGGACGGGATAGGGAGTGAACCTTTCCCAGCTCCAGTTTATGGTACAGCTCCATGCTTCTCGGATGGTCTTTTTCTTCGGGAAGGAGTTGTTTCCTTTTTACTGTCTTTATATTTTTTATTTTTGCATAATAGACTATACGCTTACCCTTTTTCCCGAATATACTGGTCTGGTAGAGCGCAAGGTGAGAAGCATTTCTTACAGGAGCATGCTTAACAGGTATCCGGTACCATCCTTTTTCAAGGAGTATATGCAGGTCTTTTTTGCGGTTCACCACACCTATCAGTACAGTGTTTTTCATTATTCCTGACTTCTGACCTCTGTCTTCCGTCCTCCAGACAGACTATTGACGTTCCTTAACAAGCGTATCAACAACGCTGGGATCAGCAAGAGTGGACGTGTCACCGAGTTTGTCTATCTCATTCTCGGCAATTTTGCGCAGTATACGCCGCATGATCTTTCCGGATCGGGTTTTGGGAAGAGCCGGAGCGAACTGCAGCTTGTCAGGCGCAGCTATGGGCCCGATCTCTTTGCGTACATGATTGACCAGCTCACCTCGCAGTTCGTCAGAGGGTTCAGCATTCTCAACCAGTGTGACGTATGCATACAGCCCCTGCCCCTTTACTTCATGGGGCATGGGCGCGACCGCTGCTTCTGCAACACTGTCATGGCTGACAAGCGCGCTTTCAACCTCTGCTGTTCCTATACGGTGGCCTGATACATTTACAACGTCATCGATCCGGCCCATAAGCCAGTAGTCGCCGTCCTTGTCAATGCGGCAACCGTCACCTGTAAAATAAAAATCCTTATACATGGTGAAATAGGTATCAATGAATCTGTCATGATCTCCCCACATGGTACGCATCATGCCGGGCCACGGCTTCTTTATGCAGAGTTTTCCTCCTTCGCCGAGTTCAGCTTCACTGCCGTCCTCTCTGAGGACAATGGGCTCGACGCCGAAGAAAGGTCTGTTGGCGCTTCCGGGCTTGAGCGTCATTGCACCGGGAAGGGGAGTGATCATGAAACCGCCTGTTTCTGTCTGCCACCAGGTATCAACGATCGGGCACCTGCCGCGGCCTACTTTTTCGTAGTACCATAGCCATGCTTCCGGATTGATAGGCTCGCCTACGGTACCGAGTATCTTAAGGCTGGAGAGATCGTATTTTGAAGGCCACTCGTCACCTTGTCTGATAAGGGCGCGGATCGCCGTGGGAGCAGTATAGAACTGTGTGACCTTGAACTTGTCAATAACATCCCAGTACCTGCCGGCGTCAGGATACAGAGGTGTGCTCTCGAACATTACGCTTGTTGCTCCGTTTGTCAGAGGTCCGTACACGATGTAGCTGTGGCCTGTAACCCAGCCGATATCAGCAGCACAGAAATAGACATCATCCTCTTTAAGATCAAAGGTAAGCTTATGGGTCAGGGTTATCCATACCAGATATCCTCCTGTTATGTGTACAACACCTTTGGGCTTTCCTGTTGAGCCAGATGTGTAGAGAATAAAGAGGGGGTCCTCTGCATTCATTTTTTCAGGTTCGCATTCATCCGAAGCATCTGCCATAAGGTCATTGTACCAGAGATCGCGGTTTTCCTGCATATCACACCCGGAATCCGTGCGCTGTATCACAACAACCTTTTCAATGGACGGGGTGTTCTGCAGGGCTTCGTCGGAGATCTTCTTGAGGGGTATATCCTTTCCTGCACGTTTTGAAACATTCGCTGTTATCAGGATCTTGCAGTCGGAATCGTTTATGCGGTCCCTGAGCGCGTCCGCACTGAAACCACCGAACACGATGGAGTGTATCGCCCCGATACGGGCACAGGCCATCATGACAATGGGTAGCTCAGGTATCATGCCGAGGTATATGCACACTCTGTCGCCCTTTTTAATGCCGAAATCCTTGAGCACATTAGCAAATCTGCATACATCAGAATACAGCTCTTTATATGTGATCTTTCTTTCTTCATCCGGTTCGTCCCCCTGCCAGATAAGGGCAGTCTTGTTCTCGCGCTCTGTTCCCATGTGCCTGTCAAGACAGTTATACGCAACATTCAGTTCGCCGTCTTTGAACCAGGCGTGGTGCACATTTCGGGCATCGGTATTCCATTCCCATTCACATCCTGCTGTGGGTTCCTTGAACCATTTTACCATTTCCTTTGCCTGCTCGAGCCAGAAGGCGTCCGGTTCATTAAGAGACCTGTCATACAGTTTCTGATACTCCTCCATTGATTTGATATGGGCTTCTTTCTGAAGTTCCGGAGGGGGAGGGAGGGTTTTGCCCTCCTTCATCAGGGAATCGATCCCTTTTCTTTCTTCTGTTTCCATCATTATGATATCTCCTTAATGATCAAATAATGAAATATAAGTTACTACCCGAATTTTGCACGAAGAACGCACTGCCTGAGCGGATCTGGTTGCTTCTGGCTGCGTTATTCGGGACAAATCTGTCCTCAACGGCCAGTTATGGCCGCTTCCGGATGATTTGCCCTCTGGCCTTGCCAGAAGCAACAATCTCTCGCTCAGCTGAAAATAGTCACCTATCTGGTTATTTGCACTAATGCTTATAATATTAAGGCTGTCAATATGTTAACGAAAATTCAGCGCGTCTCCATGCAAAATCCGGGTACTATTTATTTTTCGAGACTTCGCTCGAAAAAAAATAAGATGAGTAATATTGAAGAGCTTCAACGGTTGCACTACCAAAATAGTGAAATGAACGATAACGCATTGTCGTGGGCCACACCTTCGGCATAACCGATCTGCAGCTTACAACCCGGGCATCTCAGCGGTTCAGAAGGGGCTAAGCGCCTAAGCACCTCTTGAATTATATGCCGGATACGTATTTTGTCAAGCATTAAAAAAAAAGGGGTGGGATTTAAGCCGTCTGACGGGGCTATAATGAGGAAATTTCAAATAAAACAAATATTTCAAACAAAAATATTTGACAAATGTTTAAAACATATGTATAATATATAGTGACTGTGCTTATTCTGGTATTAGGAAGGTTAATTAAATGAATGAGAAAAAGGAAAACAGGGGACAAAAAACCCGCGAGCGAATTATAAACGCTGCAGGCGAACTGTTCGCTGAACAGGGGTTCGAAGGGACCACGATCCGTGATATATGTACCCGGGCAGAGGTGAATAACGCCTCAGTGAATTACCATTTCCGCGACAAGGAGAACCTGTTCGCCGAGGTGATCAGGTACGGATTCACTGCCGCACATGAAAAGTATCCGCCTGATTATCATTTTGAGAATACAAAAAACGCGCAGGAGCGTCTCAGGCAGTTTATCTGGAATATGCTCATCCGGAAATTCGATCCGGAGCTTCCCCAGTGGTTTTCCCGCCTTATTTCACGGAACATCCAGTTCGCCCATTCACACAAGAAGAAGGTATTGAAGGGGCACAAGCAGAAGGTCGGCGGTGCTATATCCGGGATCCTTTCCGAGCTTATAGAGAAGGGAGGGGACCGCAGGCAGGAGATAATAAAGATCGCAGAAGCGGGTGTGATAGGGATCATTCTGTTCCATCTTCATTCCGGTCCTCATGACGAGGGTCCGCGTTTCCCCGTGCTTGAGACCAGAGAGGAATTCGAACGGTTCGTTGATTCGTTGTATTCATTCTCCCTGGCCGGGATTCAGGCCCTGAGAAGGGCAACAGAAAAGGAAATAGTATGAAAAAATGGGTAGTCGCCTTAATATGTGTATGCGCAGCAGGTGCGGGCGCATGGCTTTTTCTGCGCGGAGACGGGTCTGGACCTTCAGAAACCGGCTATCAACAGAAGACCGTACCGGTCAGGCGGGGAACGGTCAGGAAAACCGTTCCTACAACCGGATATGTGGTTCCTGAGCGGGAGGTGGAGATAAAGTGCAAAGCGAGCGGTGAGATCATCAGGCTTCCCTTTGACATCAGTGACACGGTTAAGAAGGGGGAATTGCTGCTTGAACTTGATCCGCGGGACGAGGAGTTCAACGTGCAGGAACGCAAAAGCAGTCTCAAGGCTGCGCAGGCCCGGCTGGAACAGGCAAAGATAAATCTTGCCATTACGGAAAAGAGCCTTGTTACCGACGGGAAAAAGGCTGAGGCGGAGCTGAAGAATGCCAAGGCCGCTTCAGAGGATGCCGCATTAAAAGCGGAACGCGCGAAGACACTGTTGGAAAAGAAGATCGGCAGCCGCGAAGAATATGAAACCGCCGCAACGGCTGCTGTCCGGGCTTCGGCTGAGCTTGAGAACGCGCGTGTGCGCATGGAGGAGCTTAAGGTCCAGGAACTGAATGTCGGGCTGAAAAAATGCGATGTGACGCTCAGGCAGGAGGAAGTCGTTTCTGCCGGGATCGCGCTTCAGCAGGCGGAGGACCGGCTTGCTGAGACAAAAATACTATCACCCATGGACGGGGTGATCGGCTCGCGGAACGTGCAGACCGGACAGATAATCGCTTCAGCAATAAGCAATGTGGGCGGAGGCACTGCTGTTATGACGCTGATCGACGCGGGCCGGATGTATGTGTATGCTTCTGTTGATGAGAGTGATATCGGGAACATACGTACGGAACAGAGGGCCCGGATAACGGTTGATGCGCATCCGGATACCGGTTTCATGGGAAAAGTAGTCTGTATCGGAACAAAGGGCACCAACGTTTCGAATGTCATTACCTATGAAGTGAGAATAGAGGTGATCAGGGGTGATATCAGTCTGCTCAAGCCGGAAATGAGTGCGGATATCGAGATTACGATCGCGCACAAGGCTGATGTGCTTATTGTGCCTGTTCAGGCACTGTTCAAGAGTAAAGGGGAGACATGTGTACTGGTGCCGTCGGAAGGAAAAGACCCTGAGCCGCATGCGGTAACTGCAGGGGTCCAGGACGATGAACACGCAGAGATAACAGAGGGGGTTTCGGAGGGCGACACAGTCATTGCAGATGCACAGCAGGTGTCGGGAAAGTGGAAAAAAGATTCACGCAGACGGCGCCCCGGACTCATACCGGGTATTCCGGGGCGAAGAAGATAGAGGACCTGATATGCGCTGTCTGATCGAAACACACGATCTGGTCAAGGAATATACGGTGGGGGAATCCACGATACATGCCCTTGACCGTGTGAGCCTGACCATAGATCAGGGGGAAATGGCAGCTATTGTGGGGGCGTCCGGAAGCGGAAAATCAACGCTGATGCATATTCTGGGCTGCCTCGACCGTCCCGATTCGGGTACCTACCGTCTGAATGAAGAGAATATCCATGAACTTTCAAGCGACCGCCTTGCCGAGATCCGGGGAGCCAGGGTGGGCTTTGTGTTCCAGATGTTCAACCTGCTGCCGCGCATGTCAGCTCTTGAGAACGTGGAGCTCCCGCTTCAGTACCGCACGGAACGGAAAGCAAGGAAACGGGCTGAAAAAGCGCTCGAGACCGTGGGCCTGGCGGACCGGAAACATCACGAGCCCAATCAGCTCTCAGGAGGGCAGAGGCAGCGCGTGGCCATAGCGAGGGCTATCGTGTCCGAACCGGATATTATTCTTGCGGATGAACCTACCGGGAACCTTGACAGCCGGTCAACGGAGGAGATCATGGATCTTTTTAAGGACCTTCATGCGCAGGGGCGGACGATTATCATGGTAACCCATGAAAAAAATATAGCAGACCAGTGCGGGCGCCGGATATTCATGAAGGACGGCAGGATCACTGAAAGCAGCGGAAGGGGGGCATGATGCTCTTCTGGACAATATGCAGGGTGGCGTTCAAGAGCCTTTTTTCGCACAAGCTGCGTGCGTTCCTTGCAATGCTCGGTATAGTGATCGGCATTGCGGCAGTCGTTTCGATCATGGCTTTGGGTACCGGGGCAAAGCAGCAGGTAATGGAGAAGATAGGAAAAATGGGCACCAACCTTGTCATTGTAAGGCCGGCACGGCATTCGTTCCGCGGTGTGAGGGAGGGTTTTCGTCAGAACATTACGATTGAGGACGCCGGGGAGATCATTGAAAAGGCGGATAACATCGTACAGGTATCGCCGGTGGTGAGGGGTTCAGCCCAGGTAAAGTATTTCGGCAACAACACGAACACGAGCGTTTACGGGGCAGCTTCCACCTATCTGAGGATCAGGAATTCAGAAATTGAAAAGGGCCGCAATTTTACGGAAACCGAATCTGAGACCCTGTCGCGGGCAGCGATCCTGGGAGCGGACACAGCAGAAAGCCTGTTCGGCTCCGATTCGGACCCGTGCGGGCGGCCTATTAAAGTAAAGGGGATCAGGTTCAAGGTGATCGGGGTCCTTGAAAAGAAGGGGGACCAGGGATGGTTCAATCCGGATGAGATGGTGCTTGTACCCTATAAAACTGCCATGAACCTGCTGTTCGGGCTTGACAGGCTTCATGAAATAGATATACAGGCTGAGGAGGGAACCGACATCGATGCTCTCAAGAACAGTATCGCAACCGTACTGAGACGCAGGCACGACCTGAAGCAGGACGATGAGGATGACTTCAGGATCCACAGCCAGGCTGAGATCCTTGAAACAGCTTCTGAAATGACCCGTGTCTTTACAGTGCTCCTTACAAGCATAGCCGGCATATCCCTGCTGGTAGGCGGGATAGGCATTATGAATATCATGCTGGTCACGATTATTGAACGGACCCGTGAGATAGGGATACGCAAGGCGATCGGAGCACGGGAAAGGCATATCCTGCTTCAATTCGTGATCGAATCGGTTTTCCTGACCGGTATCGGGGGAATATTCGGTGTGTGCCTGGGTGCCGGTATTGCCCGGGGAATTGAACGGTTCAGTGAGTTTACGACTGTGACCACCGGCTTTCACGTTCTGCTCGCGCTTATGTTCGCAAGCGGCGTGGGAATATTTTTCGGCTATTATCCTGCACGCAAAGCAGCTCATCTTGATCCTATTGAGTCGTTGAGATACGAGTGAAAGAGATATAGAATTTCTATAACGAAAAGAAGGAGCACGTTCTTATGAAAAAGCTGATTTCCGGGCTTGTTGTTCTGATTATTTTAGGACTGATCGGATGGAAGGTTTATCAGAATGTATCCAAGAAAGAGGATCCAAAGAGATTCAAAAGGGGTATGAAGGCTGTACCTGTAGAGATTGCTGAGATAACCAAAAGAACGCTCAGGGACACAGGGCTTTTCACAGGTTCACTTGAATCGAGTGCTATTTTTACTGTATCAGGGAAGATCGGTGGAAGGCTTGAGAAACTCCATGTTAATATCGGCGACAGGATAACAAACGGCCGGCTTATTGCTGAACTTGATGATGACGAGCATATACAGAGGCTGCAGCAGGCAGAAGCTGAGCTTTCTGTTGCAAAAGCTCAGGTGGAACAGGCAAAAAGCGGTAAAGAAACCGCAGAACGTGAATTGGAACGGGTAAAGAAACTCCATGAGCGGAAAGTTGCTTCAGATTCTGAACTTGACAGGGTGAAAAGCCAGTTTGAAGCTGCATCAGCTAATTACAAGGTTTCCCTTGCCGAAGTTGAGAGGAGAGAGGCTGCGAAAAACACGGCTGAAATCCAGCTTGCATACACAAAAGTCAAAGCAGAATGGGATATCCTGGATAAAGACAGGACAAAGAAACCGGAAGGAGAAGGAAAAGAATACAGGTTTATCGGAGAGCGATTTGCTGAAGAGGGAACGATACTCACCCCTAATCAGCCGATCGTATCTATTGTTGATATAAGTCCCCTTATCGGTGTTATCCATGCTACAGACCGGGATTATGCAAAGATGAGAAAGGGTAAAACTGTTGTAATATATACAGATGCAGTTCCCGGGAAGAAATTTACCGGCACCATTAACCGCATTGCTCCCCTGCTGCAGGAAAACTCCCGCCAGGCACGGGTTGAGATTGATATTCCGAACAGGGAGAATCTTCTCAGACCCGGTATGTTCATACGGGCTGAGATCATTTACGAGACACATGAAAATGTAACCGCTGTTTCCAGAAATGCTCTTGCGCGCCGAAAGGAAGGAGAGGGAATATTTCTGGCGGATCTTGCAAAAAAAACTGCTGCATTTGTCCCTTTGAAACTCGGTATAGAAGAGGAGGAATATGTTGAGGTTGCTGATCCTCCAGATCTTTCCGGATGGGTTGTGGTGCTGGGACACCATTTGCTGAAGAACGGAAGTTCCATTACCCTTCCGAAAAGTGATTCGGAAAAAAAAGAGAATAACAAAGAGACCGGTCCTGATACCGGCAAGAAAAAGGAAAACAAATAATGAACATATCACGTTTTTCTGTGTATCGGCCTGTTTTTACTATTATGGTGTTCCTGATCATTATCATTCTTGGCGGGGTCTCTCTGCAGAGACTTCCCATTGACCTTATGCCTGATATTACGATTCCTACGCTAAGCGTAAGTGCTCGGTACGAAAATGCTGGGCCTCTGGAAGTGGAAGAGCTGGTAACCCGCCCTCTGGAGGAAGCATTGAGCGCTGTACCGGGAGTTGAAGAGATTTCCTCTGTATCTTCAGAAGGGTCAAGCAGTGTTCGGGTATCGTTCACATGGAGCACTGACCTTGATGCGGCTGCAAATGACATACGTGACAGGATTGACCGGGCTATGCGGATGCTTCCTGAAGATGCGGACCGTCCCATGCTCAGGAAATTCGACCTTGCAAGTTTCCCTGTCCTTATTCTCGGGGCATACAGCGATCTTGATCCTATCCAGATGAGGGAGATCATTGAGGATCAGATCAAGTACCGTATCGAACGGGTCCCGGGAGTGGCTTCGCTGAGTACCTGGGGAGGGCTTGACCGGGAGATACATGTTGACCTTATTCAGAACAAGATAAAGTCGGTTGGAGTCACTGTTGATCAGATCCTTGCAAGTATACGTTCAGGAAATGTGAGTTTCCCTGCAGGGAATATTGAACAGGGGGACAATGAAATAATGATCAGGACATCAGGGGAATTCACCAGCCTTGATGAACTGAAAAATATTGTTGTGACAGTATATCAGGGGGCCCCGGTCCGGATTGGAGACCTTGCTGAAATAGAGGATTCATTTCAGGATGTACGCCGCATAATCCGGGTGAACGGAAAACCGGGTTTCAGAATGGCGATCAATAAACAGTCCGGGACAAATACCGTTCAGGTTGCGCAGGCTGTAATGAAGGAACTGGGAAAAATAAATCTTGATTTCCCCCAGATCCAGATAATCCCCATTATTGATTCATCCGATTATATAGAACGTGCCATCAATAATATGACTATTGCTGCTGTGTCCGGAGGAACCCTTGCTGTGCTTGTGCTCCTTTTCTTTCTCCGGAGGCTAAAAAGCACGCTGATCGTAGCAACAGCCATACCGACTGCTGTTATCGGTACGTTCGGGTTAATGTATTTCAGCGGATTTACGCTCAATATAATGACATTGGGAGGCATGGCCCTTGGTGTGGGCATGCTTATGGATAATTCCATTGTTGTTATTGAAAACATATTCCGGCTTAAAGAGAAAGGAAAAGAATCTATAGAGGCTGCAGTAAATGGTTCAGAAGAGGTAACTTCTGCAATAATCGCAAGTACTCTTACAACTGTAGCTGTATTCCTGCCCCTTGTTTTTGTAAGGGGTATGGCAGGAGTGATGTTCACCCAGCTTGCTATTGTGGTGAGTTTCGCTCTTCTCTGCTCCCTTGTTGTGGCACTTACTCTGGTACCCATGCTTTCAGGACGTGTATCAGGGACATTCGGACATGAAAAGGGGATCCAGAAGATGCTTGCCGGTATTTTTGCCCCTTTTGAAAAAGGATATTCCGATCTGCTTGCATTTTCTCTTGACCACAAGTTTGTTATGCTTGCTCTGTTCGCCCTGATATTCACAGGTGCCTTGTTCCTTATACCATTTATCGGTGCGGAACTCATGCCTGCTGCTGATGAGGGCGAGGTGCGTGTGTATATGGAAATGAAAGTCGGTACGCGCCTTGGCATTTCAGACAGCAAGATAAAAGAGATTGAAGAAATGGTGAGGAAAGAAGTACCTGAAATTGACAGGATGGTAACTTCAGTCGGTTCTTCACACTGGAGGGGAGGAGGAGGCCATGAAGGGCGTCTCCGCATTTCCCTTGTTCCTGTAGCAGAGAGAAAACGCTCAAGTGATGAGATTGCCGATCTGCTCAGAAAAAAGCTGAGTCAGATCCCGGGACTGACAGTAAGGACCCGTTCAGGACAGGGGCTTTTTATCATGAGAAGGATGACACCTTCAGGTGAAAGGATCAACATAGAGATCAGGGGTCACGATCTGAAGGAGGGGGACAGACTTGCACAGGAGGCTAAGAAGGCCGTGGAAGGCGTTAAGGGGGTTACAGATGTAAGAATAACCAGGGATTTCGGTACACCTGAGAGGACAATTCATGTGGACAGACAGAAGGCAGGCAACATGAAGGTGACTGTTTCACAGGTTGCCGATCTTCTTCAGACTGTACTTGCAGGTTCAACTGCAAGCTATTACAGGGAAGGAGGCAAGGAATACAGGATCCGAGTGAGGCTTAAGGATGCAAAAAAGCTCACCATGAAGGATATTCTTGACCTGTCGATCAGGAATGCTGAAGGTGAGAAGATAGCACTCAGGAATATTATTTCAGTAAAAACAGATACCGGGCCGGTTTCAATTGACCGTATAGACCAGGAACGGGTTGTAAGCTGTGCAGTTAATATCAGTGACAGGGATATGGGATCGGTTGCTGCTGATATACGGGAAAGGCTTCAGAACATTCCCAAGAGTCCTGATTTCAATTTTGTTATATCAGGTGATTACGAAGAGCAACAGAAAGCGTTTAAAGAGCTTCTTCTCAGTTTTATCCTAGCCATTGTTCTTGTATACATGGTCATGGCATGCCAGTTCGAATCGCTGATGGATCCCTTTGTGGTCATGTTCTCTGTTCCGCTCGCAGCCATCGGAGTTATAATAGGACTTCTCCTTACAGGAACTACGTTCAATATACAGTCATTTATAGGCTGCATCATGCTTGCAGGAATTGTGGTTAACAATGCAATCCTTCTGGTTGACCATACCAATCTGCTTCGCAGGAGGGAGAACATGCCCCTCAGACAGGCGATTGAAGAGGCGGGAAGAAGGAGGTTCAGGCCTATTCTCATGACTGCAGGCACCACTGTCCTCGGACTGATGCCTCTTGCCATAGGCCTGGGTGAAGGGGGAGAAGCCCAGGCTCCACTCGCACGGGCGGTGATCGGAGGGCTTCTCAGCTCCGCAATTATCACTCCCATACTTGTGCCGATCATCTATTCTCTATTTGAGAAAACGCGGAAAAAAGACGGAAAAGAAAACAACCCCAGCAATGAGGAGAAACAGGAAAATGAAGAACAGTCATATACACAGGAGGATACTGAAGAGGATCGGATCGGTCAGTAGTCTGCATACTGCTGTTCTGGTCTATATAGGGCTTACCCTCACTTCATGTTCACAGACTGACACCATGAAGGAGGGCACGGGCGCGGCACCGGACGTACCGGAAAAGGTACCAACGGCTCCTGCGGACAGTCCGGAGCCGGGGGAGCCGAAGCAGGAAAAGCTGCCGAACCCTCTCGTCCTGACTGCAGGGGATGCGGTCTTTATGACGCTGAAGAATAATCCGGAAATAGAGATGAAACGGATCGATATCCAGGTTCAGAAAATCGTTGAAAAAGCATCAGTGTCAGGATATGACCCTCTGCTGCAGGCCTCGCTTTCACACGGAAAAGACCGGGCTGAACAGAGCGGATCCGATTATACCTCAGACAGAACTGCGGGATCTGTTTCTGTGGAAAAATCGTTTCCCTCCGGTACGGATGTCGGAGTGGAGCTTGAGACTGGCATTACGGATTCCTCCCTGTATCAGGACCCGTCCGCTTCGGCGCGGGTTGGTGTATCCGTGACCCAGTCTCTGCTACAGGGGAGGGGAAGGGACGTGAATTACGCTTCCATCCGCCAGGCGGCGATCGACAGGGAAATATCCGTGTATGAGCTCAGAAGGTACGGGGAAGTGCTTGTTTCCGAGGCTGAAAAACGGTACTGGGAATACGTGCTGGCCATAGACAGTATACGGATTTTTGAGCAGTCACGCGACCTTGCGGAACAGCAGCTTAAGGAAACCGGACAGAGGATCGAGGCAGGTACGATCGCTGAAACGGAAAAAGCCGCTGCTGAAGCTGAAGTCGCTTTGAGGAAGGAGGACCTCATAAATGCCCGAAGCAGCCTTGAGATCGCCCGTCTGAAACTGTTCAGCCTTCTCAGTCCCCGTACGGATAAACAGTGGGCAACAGAACTGAAAGCCGCGGATATCCCTGCTGTGCCGGAGCCTGATCTGGGAAGGGTGGAGGACCATATAGCCATTGCTCTCAAATTCCGGCCGGACCTTAATAAAGCCCGGCTCGGGGTCAAGCACGGAGAGCTGGATGTCGTACAGACAAAAAACGGCCTTCTGCCCAGGATGGACCTGTTTATCAGCATCGGCAAAACAGGATATTCGGATTCGTTTTCCCGTGCTTTTCGGACCTTTGATGAAAACCATTATGATGCGAAAGCAGGCCTGACATTCTCCTACAGCTTCGGGAACAGCTATGCTGAAGCTCAGGACAGACTCGCCCGTTTTTCATTAAGGAATGCACGGCTGGCAGTGGAAAACCTTGCTGACCTTGTCCGGTTCGATGTCAGGTCGGCCTATGTTGAGGTGACCAGGGCGCGGGAGCAGGTTACGGCCACTGCAGCAACAAGCAGGCTTCAGAATGAAAAGCTGCGTGCTGAAAACGAAAAATTCAAAGCAGGCAAATCCACAACCCTTCTTGTAGCTCAGGCGCAGCGGGACGCTGTAAAGGGACGGATCTCTGAAAAAGAGGCCCTGGTCAATTATCTTAAGGCCCTGATAGATTTTCATTTTGCAGAAGGGACCCTTCTGGAACGGAGAGGGATTATAGTAGAGCCGACTCCGCTTCGCCCGTGACAGGGGCCGTTTGCGGAACATGATTTATGAACATAGAACACCGAACATCGATTTTAGAAGTGAAAAGCCGAAAAAGATACTTCTGAAATCTTAAATCGTTAATCAGTGTTCGATATTCGATCTTTCCGAAGGAATGATCTCAATTAAGATGACTGCAGACTACCATTTTATTGTTTTTTATGTCCTGTATATCCTGTGATCCTGTCATGGATAAAACCTATTTTCTTTTGTGTCTTTTCTTTTCATCCATCCAGCATTCCAAAATTCCAGTCTTCCAATCCGACTGCGCCATAGCTCCATCGCGACGGCGAGTATTCCATTTAGTGAGCGAAGCGAACTAAGTCCTAATGACTGATCAGCCTCATCCCTCAGAAAAATACGCAGGCAGCCTTACCCGTTCGTCCGTGCCTGTTCAGCTCCTGAAACTGGCGCTCCCCATGCTTGGGGGCACGTTTGCAATGACAACGTTCAATCTGGTCGACACCTATTATATATCCCGCCTGCCGGGCCCTGAACCGCTTGCTGCAATGGGTTTTACTTTTCCGGTGATCATGGTTTTAGTGGCAGTTGCGCACGGTATCGGCATGGGGGTGACATCGGTGGTTTCAAGGATACTGGGTGCAGGCGAACATAAAAAAGCTGCGCTTATAACCGCGCACAGTATTCTTCTGGCCCTGATTCTGGTTATTTCCCTTGCAGCCGTAGGACTGTGCACAATACGGCCCGTATTCACCATGCTGGGGGCTGAAGCCGATATGATCCCTCTGATACGGGAATATATAGTGATATGGTACGGAGGTATTGTATTTATGATTGTGCCTATGATGATCAACAACGTGATGAGAGCTGCCGGCAATGCGGTTATCCCCGGCATCATAATGGTTGCCGCGTGCATCCTGAATGCTGTACTTGATCCTATTATGATTTTCGGCTTCGCCGGTTTTCCTGCACTGGGGCTGCGCGGTGCTGCCCTTGCAACTGTAACCAGCCGTGCTGTGACACTTATTGCAGGAGTGTGGATTCTGCACAGCCGGTTCCGGCTTATTGATTTCAGAAGGGTTCCCCTCGGTTCCGTCTGGGATTCCTGGGAAAGGGTTCTGCATATCGGGATACCCTCGGTAATGACCGGCCTGCTCATGCCGATATCGGGCGGAGTCATAACCAGACTGGTTGCCGGATTCGGAGTGAAGGCGGTCGCAGCATGCAGCGCTGCTGTGCGGATCGAGATGTTCGCATTTATGGTCCCCATGGCGCTCGGTATATCTCAGGTTCCCTTTATCGGCCAGAATTGGGGCGCGGGGCGGCTTGACCGCGTCAACAGGTGCCGTACATACAGCAATCTTTTCGCGTTTGGATGGGGCATTGTTATAGCGATTCTCTTCAGGGCGGTGTCAGGCCCGCTCGCAGGCATATTCAGTGACGATCCGGAAGTATTCAGGATACTGAAGATGTACCTGTGTACAGTGCCAATCGGCTACGGTATGATGGAAATACACAGGTATGTGGGATTTTCATTCAATGCTATAGGCAGGCCTATGCACGCTGTATGTGTGAATGTGCTCCGGATCGTGTTTCTTCTGATACCTCTGTCCATACTTGGAGCGAATCTATTTGGATTGCAGGGTATTTTCTGGGGCCGTGTTATTACGGATATCCTTTCCGCATCAGCAGCCCTGGTGTGGGCATCCCTGCTGTTCAGGTCTATAGAATATCGAGGGTTTATTCCTCATGCGGCTCGATGTGCACAATAACATCATAAATTTCCGGGTTGTTTTCAATCAGGCTGTCTTCAACAGCCTGAGATATTTTATGCCCTTTCCTGACCGGCAGATCGGGATCCACCTGTACATGAAGGTCGATAAACCATCCCGATCCCATACGGCGGGAGCGGAGCGCATGCACTGACTTCACTCCCTTGACATTCAGAATTATCTCTTCTATTTTCTTCAGATATGTCGGGGATGCACCTGTTTCCGTAACTTCCTCAATCACTGATTTCAGGATTTTTCCGCCTGCATACAGGATAAAAAGGGATACAGTAAATGCGGCAATATGATCAATAAAAGAAAGTTTTGGGTATAACACCGAGACAATTACCGCAATCGCAACCGGTATGGAACTGAGCGCATCTGTCCTGTGATGCCATGCGTTTGCTATGAGTGCGCGTGATGTATATTTTCGGCCCTGACCGAGTGTCCAGCGGTACAGAAACTCTTTCAGGATGATCGACAGCAGTGCTCCCCAGAACGCTATCCAACCGGGCTGTTCGGCAGTATGGTCGTGCTGTATAGTGGCAAGAGCATTATATCCGATTCCTGCGGCGGCAGCCAGAAGCATGATGCCGATGCCTCCTGTTACAAGCGTCTCGATCCGTGTATGCCCGTACGGATGATTTTTATCCGGGCATTTGGACCAAACATCGGCTCCGAAGATGACCGCAAGGTCTGTCGTCAGGTCCGAAAATGAATGGACCGCGTCTGCAATTAATGCCTGACTGTTTCCGGATACTCCGAGTATGAACTTAATTATGCTAAGAAAAATGTTGACTGCAAGGCCGAACAGTGTTATTCTTTTTACGGACGCGGCAGTTCTTTCCCGGGAATTAAATATCCGGGGCTCCGTTGCAGTCATGAATCTATTCCGTTAAGGGTTAGTTGATGTCAATTGAAAGATAAGCCTTTATTATACTGCATTTTTAATAAAGTCAAGAACAATATAGCCTCGATGAGTATCCGGTCATTTATCCTGTATAGCCAATAAAAACCAAAAAAAAATGTATTTCTCTTGAGTTTTTTTTAAAAATATGTATAATATATGTATACTTAAATAAGTATACATATATGCTTCATTATGCTTTATTATTCCCTGCTCGTAGTAGAACTGCTTTAATCGCTTCCTGTTTTCACTTCTTTACTACCTCATAGAATTTAATTCAGCTAAGCATATCCTGTGTAATTATTAGTATACAGGCATACCGTATCCTCCTGACGATTTTGTGGTTTATACCGGCAGGAATTATAAACATATCGGCCTCTATCCTGAAAAGGAACTGTATGAGTACGTGCGAACTACCGGGAATGGATATCGGGAGGCTGCATGCAGACATACCTGTTATCCAGGGAGGGATGGGTGTAGGCATTTCCCTGTCAGGCCTTGCATCCGCAGTGGCAAATGAAGGCGGGATCGGAGTAATTGCTTCAGTAGGTATAGGCGAATATGAAGATGATATAAAAACCAACTATAAAGAAGCCAATAAACGGGCCCTTATTCGTGAAATAAAAAAAGCCCGTGATATGACCGGCGGGATTATCGGGGTAAATATCATGGTTGCACTTTCCGACTGTGATACACTTGTGGAGGGATCTGTTGAAGCCGGAGCAGATATTGTGCTCATAGGAGCAGGTCTTCCCTTAAAGCTCCCTGCGAACCTGCCTCTTGATGACCTCGATTCCCTTTCCACAAGATTGGTCCCTATTGTCTCCTCTGCCAAGGCAGCGAATATAATATGTAAAAACTGGTATAAACGATATAAATACACTCCAGATGCAATTATTGTGGAAGGCCCCATGGCAGGCGGCCATCTCGGATTCAGAAAAGAACAGATACATGATCCGGATTACGCACTCGAACATCTTGTGGAGGATGTGCTGGAAGCGGTTGAGCCGTATAAGCAGCAGGCAGGAAAGGATATAGCTGTTATTGCGGCTGGCGGGATATATACAGGAGAGGACATTTTCAAGTTTATGCAGATGGGTGCAGCCGGTGTGCAGATGGCGACCCGGTTTGTGACCACATTCGAGTGTGATGCGGCTCAGGCGTTCAAGGAGGCGCACGTAAACTGCAGCAAGGAGGACATTGTGATAATCACCAGCCCGGTGGGCCTTCCGGGAAGGGCTATTAATAATGCGTTTCTTCAAAAAGTGGAATCAGGAGAGACCGTACCCTATTCATGTCCTTGGAAGTGTCTTAAGACATGCGATGTTCTCAATTCTCCCTACTGTATTGCCGATGCCCTTTCGCAGGCCAAACTCGGCCTTTTTGAAAGAGGATTTGCATTCGCCGGCGAAAATGCATACCGTAATACTGAGATTATTTCCGTAAAAGAGCTTGTGCAGAATCTTAAACAGGAATATATACAGACGGCTGCTCTTTATTTATCTGCCTGATTGATTCCCCTTAGGGATTCAGTCCCGGTTTTTGCCTTTATCCTTCTTATCCTTCTTCTTTTCTTTTTCCTTTTTTTCCTTTTCTTCCTTTTCTTCCTTTTCTTTGTCCTTCTTTTCCTTCTCCTTCTCCCTCTCTCTCTCCCTCTTTTCCTTCTCCTTCTCCCTTTCTATCTCCCTCTTTTCCTTTTCTTTTCTCCTCTCTCTCTCCCTCTTTTTTTTCTCGTAATTCCGTTTCTTCCTGCGGTATTTTCCGGGAGGGTATTTTTGTTTATGAGCTTGATGTTTTTTATACGGTTTGTCTGTTTCAAGCTCCATTGTTACAAAAGGACCGAGATTGACCCGGAAGGCGACAGGCAGAGATGCTGCCATTGTCCAGACGCCCCCTGACATGAAGAAATATACGTTTCTTTTCACGTCAAAATAGATCTGTGCACCCGGATAGTATCTGTACATATGTCTGGCCCTGTATCCGTGCGCTTTTGCATGGGATGGAGGTCCCCGGCGAACAACTCTGGGAGGGCCCTCAATATACATACATGCTGTTAAAGAGAGCATAATAAACACCAGTACAAGACCTGCTACAGCAACGTTGAAATACCTGCTGTTTTTCATTACTGTTCTCCTAAAAAATTATCAATACACCTATAATAATAATATACTATTAATATACTAAAGTGTAGCCCTGTTTTCTGGAGTGTCAAGAAAAAAATGAAATATCAAAAACGGAAATTGATATTTTTTGGTTGACTTGAAAAGGAAAACAGATACAATAATCAATCCCTGTTTTGCAAAACAGCGGGTTTTACAGATTCATAATGATTTTTGTTGTTTTTAGACATAATGGAAGGAAGAGACATGACTGATCAAGAGACGATTCCGGAAAAACTCGAAGACTTCAAACCGAGCGGAAATTCATACAGGGACACGGGAAAATATGTGCTGTTCGGTGTTGATTCTGACGGATGCGTTGACAAAGGCATGAGATACAAGCACGGAGGCCCGTTTCCGAGAGCTGCCATAGAGATATTCAATCTGGGAGCGGTTGCCGAAGCGTTGCGCATTGCATGGACATTCGTGAATGAGATCGAGGACAGGGGATGCCCCCGTTTCAAAGCACTGGCCCAGTCCGTTGACAGGGTCAGGGAGATGCCTCCAGTTCAGGAAGCCGAGGAGAACAATGTGGCAACTGTTCCCGACCTCGCGTATCTTAAAGCATATCTTAAAAATATTGCCGAGGAGAAGGGGTTCGGAGATAACGTGCTTAATGATTATATATCCGGCCTGTCGGAAGGGGAGGAGAAACAAGAGCTTGAACTGGTTGCAGAATGGAGCAGGAAAGTCAACGGGTATGTGGATACGGACTGCCCGTATATCAAGCCGTTTGAAAATGCAATAAACGCGATCAAATTCGCCCATACAGAGGGGATCGATTCAATGATAGTTTCCGGTACTCCTGAGGAGCATCTGAGGGAGACCTGGAAACAGCATGGTCTGCTCGGAAGCATACTCGGTGTATTCGGAAGGGAATCGGGCAAAAAGAACGACCATCTGAATGCCGCCATGCAGGCAGCAGAAAGGGACCTTGGAAGGAAATACGACTTTGCCGTTATGTTCGGTGACGCTCCGGGTGATGACAAAAAGAGAAAAGCAGCGTCCGAAGAGAGCGAAGTCGAGATACGTTTCATGCCTGTGCGGGTGGGATACGAGCAGGAAGACTGGGCGTGGTTCAGCGAAAATTTCCTGAAACCGGGCAAGGTCCTTGATTACTCAGAGGAAGCGGAGAAAGAACGTGTTGAAATGTTCTATCAGAACCTGGACCGTCCGTGGAGGCCTGAAGCAGACATCACCATGCTGTTTCCTTTAGGTTAGATTGTTAGTATACAAAAATAGATTTTCTTTCGTTTTTTTCTTTTTAGGGGTCAGACCCGTTTTTATCTTGACAAAATCAGAAAACATGATATAATTTTATTTTTTCTATTATCGAATAAAAACAGCTGAAATTGGAATAATAGTCCAATGAAAACCGTGAAAATAGGAAATATCAAAAAAGCAGTAAAATAAACCGTTTATCAGAAAGGAGAAAACCATGGCGCGAAGACTGCGGATCAAATGTCCCGGGCATGCAGGTGCGTACCACGTGGTATCCAGAACGAACGGCCAGGAAATGAGGCTTGACCGTCACATGAAGCAGGTAATACTTGACAAGCTCGCTGAATTGCAGACACTATTCTACTCTTCAATAATAAGTTACGCGATATTAGACAATCATCTCCACATACTCATAAACCTGCAGGACCGTGAAGACATAGACCCGAAAGAAGCAATAGAGAGGTGGAACAGATACCACGAAAAAGACTACAGGCGGAACGCCAGCCTTGAATCGGACAGGGAATACGTAGTGCATGCCCTGACCGACATATCACGCTACATGAAAAAGCTGAACCTGCTGATAACGCGCGCATACAACAGATACACGGGCAAAGAAGGGGGCCTATGGCAGAGTCGGTTTCACAGCACCATATTCGAACGTGGCGCATCAGTGCTTCAGGGAGCAGCATACATAGAGCTTAACAGTTTCCGTGTATTACTGTCAAAACGGCCTGAAGACTACGAATACAGCAGTCTGTACCACTTAAAAAACGGCAACCCGGACGGTCTCATAGACATAGGATTACTGGAAGAAGGTTTATGCATAAACACGCTTCAGCACAACCTGACAGACCGGAAAGCATTTACTCGGGAGCTCTACAAAACATATCTTGCCTATGTATACGAAGCAGGGACGAAGCCCAAAGGAGGGAAAGAAGGGGGCACGATCATAACGGACGCAATGCAGGCGCGGTTAAAAAAATACGGTATAGAAGGGGAGGCAGGCAGTCTGTGCCGGAAGCAATGGGACTATTCGAGGAGCATATTTGTAGGCGGAACAGAATTCGCGGAGCGTTTTTACGACGAGCACATAAACCCAGGCTACAGCGGCAGCCGTCGCGAGGCACATATGAAAAAATGGGTGCATGGAAGCGGACAGAAGCTGAGTACCATATTCAGCATATTCCATCAGGGGTTACCTCCGGAAAGGGCGGCAAGCCTGCCCTCACGGGATAGGCCGTAGCTTAGAAAAAACCCAAATTAAAAACATAATTTTCATAAGGGAGTAGTGCGCTTAGGATTGAACAGTGGTAGAAAATAGGCATAATATTTTTTCGATTTATATATAAATCATTATAATAATTGTGGATTTTAAGAAATTAGAATAAAGATACAGGTATTATAAAGTTTAGTATAAAAAGTAGTCTGACCCCCTAAATTCCCTAAATTAAAATATTTTTACAAAAAAGTCCTTGACAGACGCGGATTATCTGTTATATTATAAACAAGTTTACAATATAAACATATTTATAGGAAAATGATTAAAATGGAAAACATTGATAGAATTCAAAGCGCTATAAAAACCTCGATGAATTACTCGCACGCAGTAAGGGGGCTGGAAGAGATCCTTGTCGGCATCTGGTTCCTGGTCACTGTTTCGACAGCCGGTTTCCTGCCCCACTTTGCTGTTGTCGGCACGTGGGTAGTAATGGCGGGAATAATGCAGTGGTGCATCAAGCCCTATTATGTTAGAAGGACGGGTTACGTTGAAGCAAAAATGCCTGTAGTTACATACGGGCTTGTCGTTCTCGCTATCGCAATCGCGGGTGGAAGTATTATTACGGTTTTCCTTTCTCCGTCGTCGGATTTTTCCTCTCTATGGTGGCTTCCACTATCTCTCCACGGTCTAGCTGCAGCGTATTTCTTGTTAGCAGGAATAATCATAGGCAAGAGGCGGTATTTCTATGAAGGCATGTATTTTGCTTTTGCTTTTCTGCCTCTTTTTACCATGCCTGTCTTCCGGTCTAACCCGTGGGTTTATCTAGGGATAGTCTGGGGAGTCGGTTTTATCTGCTGCGGTATTGCCGGACATCTTCAGTATCTCAAAATAGCAGAAAATATAAAGGAAAAGCAAGGTGAAGAGAGACGCGAAGAGAATCTCTAAATTAGATAAACTTATTCACGAGCCGGCAAGACTTTCTATTGTAGCGGTTCTGACCGGGTGCGAAAGGGCGGACTTTACTTATCTTCTGAATGCAACAGGTCTCACAAGGGGGAACCTTTCAAGGCACTTGAGCAAATTGGAAGAGGCAGGATATATCAAAGCGAAGAAAGTCTTTATCGGCAAGATACCCAACTCGAGCTACAGTCTTACCAAAACAGGGAAAAAATCATTCAGAGCATATCGGAAGATGATGAGGGATATCACAAAATAGATATAGTATAGCGTTTGTTTGTCTGTATCAGACAATTGCCATATTTTTCTATTATCTTGTTGGCTTGGTTTTTAGACATTTTATTCGTTGCCTTATCTATTGCTTTCCGGAACCTTTATAGTATTAATGCCAGATTTTTTTCTCCATACATTCTTAACTTCAATTAAAGCTTGCTCTCTTTGCCTGCCAGGTCCTTTCGCATTATAGAAATATCGTTTGGTTTTCTAGGGGTCAGACCCGCTTTTCTCTATATATAAATTCATTTGTTTCCAGACTCATTTTTAAGTTCTATTATTTTTTCTCTGACTATAGCAGTCAGTTCCTTGTATATCTCATATTTTTTCCTGCCTTCTGTATCTATCTGATCAGCATATACCGGTTCTGCAAAGAAAACTGTTATCTTCCGCGGTCTCGGCAGGATTGATCCTTTGGGCAGGGCATTATATGCCCCGGCGATATATGTAGGAATGATAGGCACTGCCAGTTCTGCTGAAAGCGAACCGATCCCCGGTTTAAAAGGACCCAGCGTTCCTTCCACGGTTCTTGTTCCTTCGGGAAACAGGATTATTGATTTTCCCCTCTTGATGATCTCACCGCAGATCTTAAGGCTTTTTATAAAATTACCCAGTCGTTCAAAGGCAAATGTATTCAGGGTAAATTCGAGAAACCATTTCCGGAAGAAACCGCTGTAAAAATAATCCTTCGCGGCAGGAGCGACAACTTTACGCACTTTTGAAAACGGAAGACTGCTGAAGAGCAGAGGAAAATCGAGCATGCTTGAATGGTTCGGCGCAATAATAAACGATTCAAGATTTTTTATATTCTCTACCCCTCTGACCTTCAGACGAAAATACATTCGGAAGGCAACCCGCATGCAGAAAGTAAAAAACATGCGCGACATCCTGATTATAATGTTACGTTTAATTGCGGCATCAACATCCTCGTCGCTGACGGATACATCATCCGTCCTGCCCATTCTGTATTCTGAAGTGACTTTAAGGAGGTCTCCAAACGTGTTTATCTCATATGCCATTTCATCAGGAATATGCAGGCCGTATTCAGTCTCAAGGGCTGCAAGCAATTCGACTTTCATCAGGGAATCCACACCCAGGTCATTGAAAAGGTTCGAGTTTATCCTTATATCAGCTGCAGGAACCGAAAGAATTTCTGAAGCAAGGCTCTTCAACTCAGCGCTATATTCTGTCTCATCCTCATCCTCTTCGACAAAGGTTTCATGTTCCTGGTCCTCGGGGGCGGTTTCATTCTTCAGCATCTCGGACCAGGAAGGGGACATTGGAAGGTTAGTAGTTTTAGCTTGACAAGCCCAGCAAAGCTGGGAGTAGAAGAGTATAAGGGTGGAAGGGTGGAAGAGAACCGGAAGGGGGAGCAGGCAGAGCTGGCGGGGGACACCGGGGAGACCCGGGTCTAAAGACCCGGGGCTACCAGGAGAAGAAAGAGACAGAAGGCGGAAGACAGTGATTTGGATAAAAACAGATCAGAGTAGAGTAACCCCGTCAGGACAGGTTTTTTATATTTTTTCCTTGACAACGGAGTGGTTTAAATATAATATATTACACTCTTAATGAGAGGAATATATTATAATGTATAACAAAGAAACATTCAGCAGAGCTTTCATTCTGCTTGGAAAGTTGCTTGAAATACAGGAATTTCCCCCGATTGAGCTCTATGTATGCGGCGGATCAGCTTTATTGTGGGAGGATATTATCTCCCGTCCTACAAAAGACGTTGACATAGTAGCTGTTTCTGTCGTTCCTGAAAAAAAGATAATACAGGCGGAGCCTCTGCCCAAACCTCTTATTCAGGCTGCAGAACAGGTAGCCCGTGATCTGGGGTTTCACTCAGGCTGGCTGAATACAGGTCCTTCTGACCTTATGAAATTCGGCCTTCCGCAGGGATTTGAGGAGAGAATCCATACTGAAAAATTCGGGAAATCCCTTACTATATCATTCCTTGGCCGTTTTGACCTTATCCATCTTAAGGTATATGCAGCTGTAGATAAGGGCCCGGGTAAGCATGTGGACGATCTTCAGGCTCTTAATCCAAATCAGAATGAAATAGAGGCTGCTGCTCTGTGGGCAACGGAGCACGACAGCTCTCCCGGTTTTAAAAAGATATTGAAAGACATGCTTTTTACATTAGGATTTGAAAATGCTGCTCAAAAAATTTAAAGCATCGTTCCTGGAACATGTTCTGTCTATCCTGTGGGGCCAGTGGACTGGGATCGGCATACCGGCTCACCCATCCAATCCCCTGAAATACTATATTGATCCTGAAGCCCTTGTATTTGCAACTTCTTTTTTCGGCAGGTATGAACCACGGCTGTTCGATGAAATGCTGAACTGGCTGGATAAAAACGGAACCTTTATAAATATACAGCGGCTTAAGAACCTAACAAAACCAAAGCCGGAAATCGGGTATACCCCTTTAACCGGTCAGGAGCAGCTGCACGCAGTTGCAGGCCTTATGGCTGAGAGACATAAACATCAGAAATGGCGGCGTGTAAAAACAATAACTGAAATGTATGCAAAGCCTGAGCCTCTTTTTTTTGGAAAAGACGGAAAACCAGTGACCTCTTTCGGCAAACCGGATCCTCTTTTTGAAAAATATAATATTCTGCGGGGAAAAATTGATTTTCATAATAATACCTCTCCGATAAGAGACATGCTGGATGCGGGCCGGATTCTTAAACTACGTGCCCTGTTCGGGCTCGGGTCCCGCAGTGAAATCATTCTCTATCTGCTGTCCCATTCCAGCTGCCATCCGAGGCATATTGCGAAACAGATATTCTATTCCCAGAAGACGGTACAGGATACACTGGTTGAAATGGCTGAATCGGACCTGGTGAGAGTCCGCACCTCAGGCAGAGAGAAGCATTATTGGATAGACAGGGAAAAATGGCATTCATTTTTAGTCATGCCGGAGGGAAAACACGATTGGGTAAACTGGCCGGTCCTTTTCAGATGTATACAAATAATCTGGCTGGCAGTACAGGAGAAGTCATTTCATACAGATGACAGGCTTCTTTTTTCATCTATGATACGGGAGCTGATGCGGAAAGTCAGGCCAGGTTTTGAATTCGCGGGATATTCTGATGTTATTTCAGAAGATTCAGATTATAAAGGGGAATCGTATATCCCGGTATTTTTCTCAGATATAAATAAACTGCTTTCTACTCTTTAAGAAGGGGACACAGCCCGGCAAAGCCGGGAGTGGTCCCGACGCGCCAAGCCGGCGTGACGGCCGGGATTTTCAATATGGATTATGGAGTAGGAGATATGTGAAGAGATGAGTGAAGATAATATTACAAAAACAGAAACCCAGCGAAGCTGGGAGTTGAGAGTGTCGTCCCGAGGGAATACTCGGGATCAGCAGAGCTGAAGTGTCGTGTGTCGAGTGAAAAATGGATAAAGATAAAAAAACAGAAACAGTTAATAAACCATACGATCCGGACAAAGCTTGCCCCGGACTTGATCCGGGGGATCCGGAGGCGAAGTCCGGTACCGACCAATATTCGAGGGTGGATAGGGAGCATGAAATTAGGAAGAAATGTATAAAGCTTGTTTTGATACATGCGTTCATTTTTATGGTGTTAAATATCATATTTTATAGAATGGGAAGTAATTTTGAAGCAATATTTCGTGGACTTTCAGTCGATTTCCCCTTTTTTACAAAGTTGAGTCTAGCGTATGTTAGCTTTATTAGGAATAAATGGTATATTTTTATCGTAATTGTTGTTGGATTATTGTATGGAGATTATAGGATTTATAAGTATTTGCTGATAGAGAAAGAACGGTTTGCAAAATGGTGGAATATTGTAATAATTGCATTTCTGTTTTGTTTATATGGAGCGGGAATATTTTCAATTATCAATGATTTAATTAAAGTCAGGAAGAGTCTTTCATTGCCCTGTACATTTGATGATGTTATAAAAATGATAATAAAATTTATTTTTATGTAATGTCCGAAGATAAATTAAATGAAAAACCATAACAAAAATATCCAGCAAATGCTTCGCATTGCTGATTGTTTTACGTTATGGTAATAAAGGAATGAGATGAAAAAATATTTATTAATCATTATATGTTTTTTGCTGATTAGCTTTCCATGTTGTTCTGAGGATAAAGGTGACGGTAAAACCATTAAAGAAGGTGATACAAAAAATATTGAGAATCAGTATACCCTTCTTCCTTTCAAAATACCCAAATTACCTCAGCTCACTCAAAAAAAGACAGATATTGAAGAAATAAAAAAAATAATTACAGCTTTGAAGGAAATAGATAGTCCTGATATTGGCTTGTCATCTACAATGGGTGGATTCGATTTTCCTCCTGTTGCCGGAATGTCTGAATGGAGAGTTGGGATAATCATGAATCACAATCTGATTCGCAATAGGGCATTAACCCGTCTTGTTGAATTGGGGCCTACAGCCTTACCAATATTAATCGAGCACCTTACAGATAAAACTCCAACAAAATTGGTTATAAAGCATGAGATGGAGATAGGTGCTATGTGGTATGACCAGGAATTACCAATAAATCCTGTATCTAAACAGGAAGTGAATGCCCTAAATAAAGCAGGTCTTCCTGTAGAGGAAGATATGAATTTAAAATTTATGAGGCAAAGAAAAGCAGAAAGGACTAATAACCATACAATAAAAATAGGTGAAGTGTGCTTTGCCATTGTAGGAATGATTGCCAACCGTTCATATCAGGCAGTAAGATATCAACCGACCGCTTGCATAGTCCTAAATAGCCCAATAAAAAACAATAAGCTTACTATTGCCCTACAGAATATGTGGAACATGACTGATATACGTCAGGCTTTATTTAAGCATCTTTTAATAGATTTATATACACGGAGAAGGGGCAAAGACTTTCAATGCGGAGCTGCTATGCGGCTTTTGTATTATTTCCCTGAGCAGGCTGTACCTCTTATTGTTGAAAGGATTAATGGGTTTAAATTAGAAAATGGGGAGATTGGGAGAAATCATTACAAACTTAATGGAACACATGTTATTGATTATTTAGAAGCCGTATCATGGCATACTGATCATAGATTAAAGGAAGCTATCCGGACATTTATCCAGCCATCAAAATGCGTTCATATAATAGCAGCCGGTGCTCCAGCTATGATTGGAGCAGAAACAAAAGGTTTTTTCCAAAAACTAACGGGGATGCTCATGGCTCAAGACCGGAAACATGGAAGTCCGCAAATGGGGCTTAAAGCTATTTGGATTGTTTATCCACATAAAACTTCAGAGGTATTTCAAAAATATTTGAGAACAAAGGGAGAGGACGGGGCAAAAAGTCTTATACTATTTTTTCAAAAGCGGGGTTCAAAAATAGCTCCGGAGGTTTTGGCCCCTGTGCTTAATATAAAAAGTATAGGTTATAGTCGATATCTTAAAGAAGGGCTTATCAAAAAGAAAAGGTATAGCGATGAAGATTTCTTGAATCATAGACTGTGTGATAATGCTTATGTATTAATATGCCAAGCCTTGGGAGATCCTGATACAGTTTGCATGGGTACTTACCAGGAAATGGATAAACGTATTAAAGAGTTGCAGGTTAGGCTGAAATCGGATAAAAAAGGAAAGAAATTTACACAGGAGGAGCTCAAACAGAGAGATTGGGAACGTAAAATTGCCGAAAGGAAACTTCAGAAAGAACGTGAAGTGTTAGGGGAAGCTGAGTTTCTTATAAAACAAGCATTGCCAAAAGACAAGAATTGTAAATTACCTGATTCAGAGACGGTAAAAGAGATAGCAACAAAATACCCAGAAAGCATTATCAAGCTTTACCACAAGCTTTTAAAAGATCATCCACACCTGCAAAGTCATCAGATAACAAGATATATAGTGTCAAGTAAATTTCCACTCCAAGATAAAATACAAAGCTTGCTTGAAGGGGCAAAACATGATAATCTTTATCATCGCAGTTCAGCTCTGTCTGCATTATATGAGCTTAAATATGAAAAACTCAATAAGCTTATCATTGATGGAATAGAAAACCTTCCAGTTGCACCTAAAGGATACTATTTCTCATGTGAAGCAGTTAATTTCACTTGCCTTGTACTTCGAGTAAATGACCCGAAAGTATTGGAATCTTTAAAACAAAAAGCTAAAAGTGTTGATGTGGGTACACGTTTAGAGATACTAAAAGTTATAAGCCGCAGAGGTAACAAGCAATTTCCTGTGAAGTCAAGGATAAGTTTCCTAAAAGAATTTCTAAATGATACTACAATAAGAATAATTCTCCCTGATATTTTTAAGTTTAAAAGTAAATTTAGAGGACCTTGTGCAGGAAGATCGTTTCCCCGCTTGGAAGTACGTAATTTTGCAACCACACAATTAGCTGACCTTTTAAATATGGAAAGTAAACCGGAACCATCTTGGACTCCTGAACAGTGGAAGCAATTTAGAGCAGAGGTTAATAAAAAACTCAAGGAAAAAGGATTCTGAAAAAAAGAATAACTGAAAAACCATAGCATAACACAACAATCTATAATTCTTACCGAGTATGTTCGACACCAAATCCATCATCCTGAAAACGATAAGAATGTGCGTTTCTCAGAGCAAGAATTAAGAGACTCAATTGAGGTTATGAGGGATTTTATATCAGGTGAACTGAGAACATAATAATATGCATCTAACAACAAAATGCACTTAACCAAAAACCGCTTAACGATTTTTGGCAAGTGATTTACATGTTATGGTAATAAAGGAATGAGATGAAACTATCAAAGAAAAATATAGCGAGAATATTGATATGTGGAGGTGTGTTGGCTATTTTAGTTAGTATAGCAATTCCAACTTTTATAACATCAAAAATAAGTGCCAATGAAGGTGCTGCAGCTTCCATTCTTAAGACGTATAATGGGATGATGAAGACATTTAAGGAGTCGAATTATCAAGCAAGGAACAAAAGCTATCCCCAGGGATACGGGCCTGAAACAAACAGTGGCAAGTATTGTGCTTTATATTATGAAATAAATAGTGCAGGAGAATTTGTCGCTTTGATTGATCAAGCAGCCGCACATGCTGACTGCAGGGCTGATGGAGATACAGATGCAATTGAAGAAGAGGGATGTTATATGCGATATACAAGTGATGCTCATGCGCTGGTTCCAGTATCATTCCAGATGAAGCCAAAAGCAGGATACTGGTATGGGCTGATGATGTATTGCCATGATGGGGAGAAAAGTATTCCGTATGACAATACGTATTCAAAAGACCATTATGCGTTAGTGGCATTCCCCAGTGATTATGGATCTACCGGACAGACTACATTCATAATCAATGAAGAAGGTACTGTGTATTCAAAAGATCGGGGAAAATCCGGATACCTTGACACATATCCTGGCCCAGATCCTGTAAAGCATGGATGGGAAGTAGCGCAGTAAATATGAAAAGAAAGCATAACCAACGGATGCAAGAGAATCTAAGCCCTGCTCCGCAGGTAGGAATTATCAAAGAAAAAAGATTAGGAATGAAAACATAACCATTCAAAATCACCGAATGCTGTATGGCATCGGTGATTTGAGGAAACGTTGGAGTAACATATGAAAAATGATTTTAGATCTATCATCATTCCCTTTATTGTAACTATAATAGCCATTATAGCACAAAAAAATAAAAAAACATTTGACTTTTGCCCTTCAAGACGTACGATATAACGTACGTATTAATTTAAGGAGATACCATGACTTCATTATCAGCATCAGAAGCGAGAAAAAGGCTTTATCGGCTTTTGGATGAAATCAGTGAATCCCATGAACCTGTGCATATCACTGGTAGGCGTCACAGTGGTGTTTTAGTTTCCGAAGAAGATTGGCAGGCTATAAGCGAGACGCTGTATTTACTGTCAATTCCGGGGATGAGGGATTCTATAGTCAAGGGTTTGAAAACACCGGTTGAGAAATGTTCTAAGGAGCTCGATTGGTGAAAAAATGGAAATTAGTATACACAAGACAGGCAAAAAAAGACGCTAAGAAGATATCATCATCTGGATTGCGTCCACAAGTTGAAAAACTCTTAAAAATAATTGAAAAGAATCCATATAAAAGTCCACCACCTTTTGAAAGACTGCTGGGTGATCTGCAGGGGGCTGTGTCCCGGAGAATTAATATTCAACACAGATTGGTATACCAGGTTCTGCAGAAGGAAAGGATTGTTAAAGTAATTAGGATGTGGACGCATTATGAATAAGGGAGAAAAGGAGGCATAGGAAAGAGAATGCAGAATTCGCTCGAAAGAGTCGCGGCCGTAATCCGCGGGAACATACCAGATACCGGATTACCAGGGTTCCAATCTCCTGGTTATACAAAAAAGACGTTGCCGCGGGTGTTGGCAAAAGACTGCCGAAAAGGCACCGTCTGGGCGAAGGTGTTGAGGTTGAACTCAAAAATCCGGGGACACGATACTAGTTTATGAGGAATAAAATGAAAAACCATAGACAGAGCCCAGCAAGGCTGGGAGTGGCGGGTGTCGAGTGACGAGTGAAGAATGAATAAAGATAAAGAAACAAAAACAGTAGACAGACCCTACGATCCGGAGGGGGATCCGGAGGTGAAGTCCGAAACGAAGAGAAGATTCAAAGTCAAACAAGTAGACTTAAAAAGAATATTCAGGGAAATGATACTGGCAGATATAGAGCCGTTATTAAGAAAAAGAATAATAAAAGTACTTATACTCCATGCAATTCTTGTGTTTCTGCTGAATGTTGTAATCATTCATATTGGAAATCAAATAATCAAGATATATTCAGGGATTTGTGTTACGCTTCCTTACTATCAGAGAATAATCTTATCCATTAATAATTATTGGAGAAATTATTGGCCGATAACTATCCTCTTCCATATTGCTTTTTTTGTTATAGATAGCAGAATGTGTGCTTATTTCCTATTGAAGAAAGAAGCTTATTTTAAATTATGGGCACGAGTTATTGGGGCTTTATTGATAATTGCCACTTTATTGTCATTATTTTGCTTGATATATGGAGTCTATGTTACAACAACCATAACCATTTAGTCGACTCAATCGGAGATAGTCACGGTGCCTTTCGCTGCGTCACAGAGTTCCTTGGTTACGCTAGGCCGCAGGAGAAGCAGTTCTCCTGCTATGGTGTTTGCCATGCCTGCTCACCCTCTGAGTCACCAAGAACGTTAGAATCAAAATAAATCAATAAAATAGTTGCAATTGTGGTATAAATATGGTATAATAATTATACTATGAATATTGAGTTTGAATTTGATCCAAAGAAGAGTAAGGAAAATAAGAGAAAACATGGTATTGACTTTGTTGAAGCTCAGTTATTATGGGAAGATCCTGATTTGCTTGAAATTCCGGCAAAAACAATCGATGAAGAGAGATATGTTGTTATTGGAATGATTGGGGAAAAGTATTGGTCAGGAATTATAACTTATCGTGAGAATAAAACAAGAATAATATCGGTCAGAAGATCAAGAACTGAGGAGATAGATATTTATGAAAGCACGTAACTTAGATAAAAAGTTTGATGAAGGGAAAGATATATCCAAACACCTTGATCTATCCAGAGCACGCCGGCTTGAACAGGAGCAAAGGCGGGTGAATGTTGACTTTCCTGAGTGGATGATAGCTTCTTTAGACAGAGAAGCTAAGCGTATGGGTGTATCAAGGCAGGCTGTTATTAAAATGTGGCTTGCAGAAAGACTTGAGAAAGAAGCTGTCCACTAAGATTATCAAACCGCTCCACCAGAATCCTTCGACAGGCTCAGGATCGGTGAGCTCAGGACGTTGAAACTGTCGAAAAAGTCCTTCAGGGCATAAAAACCGGGGAAAGGGAGGAGCTTTTTTGATTGCGGAATTCGGATTGCGGGATAGGAAGAAATAAAATAAAAAGCCAATATTGCTTGACAAAAGCTGCATTTTATGGCAGAATTAATGTTGATAGAGTTACAAATGGTGCATGTCACATAATATATAGTTGGGCAAAATAAAAATGAAGGTAAAAAGTATTTTATCGATTCTCGCAATTACAATTGCAGTTCTTGCAAATGCAAGCTGCCAATCTACGGGAATGGATCGGAATGTTATCGGTAAATCCACAACTAAATTCTATCGAAATATGATGCGAGAGGATAAAAAAGCAGAACCAATCAACCCACGATTCAGTGGACGTCTCATAAATCGTCCGGAAAAGGGTCATTACTATGAAGTGTTGCATGGCCCGGACGATAAGTTAAGCCAGATCGTGTTGTATTCCGAGTTTCAAGGAAATAATCCTCCCATGGGAATGTGGAGGTATTGCTATTCAAACGGTAAGTTGGTTTACATCAAATATTATTCGTTCGCATGTGAGCCATGCCCGCTTAAACACATATGGGATGTTAGAAAAGGTTGTGTTGTTGATGGCCCAGAAATGCCTTTAGATGCGCGGGAATATATTAAGAGGATTGCTGTTGATGAATAATGATAATATCAGAATGCCCAACCAACAGATCGACCGAACACCGCAAAGCGGTGCCGGTCATCCTTAAACGTTATGAATAAAAAAAGGAGAAAATAATTCATGGTTGATGTATTTCTTGGCGTGTTTTATACTGTAGTAAGTCTAACTATTGTGGCTATGTTTGTATACTCTTTTGAAAATGTACTTAGAAACAAGAAAGAAATAAAAAATCTTAAAAGTAAAATAGAAGAGATAGAAAGTAAATTAGAGAAAAAATAATTTTATTATTGATTGGCTAAAGAAAAAAAGAATAAAATATTTTTTCATAACATGCGGATTGACCGAACGCCGCATAGCGGCGCCGGTCATCCTTGAACGTTATGAGTATGAAAATGAATAGTAAAGTCATAAAGAAAGCATTTTTATTACTTATACTTATCGGTTTATTATCTATAATATTTTATATCATATATGGACAGTTTATTGCAGTCGAATATCAAAAACTTCTAATTCTCGGTGTAGGAGAAGAAAGGGCAAATGAAGATAGCAATTTAGATAAAACATGTTTTAAAGAAATATGTGATTGGCTAGATACAAAGGGTTTTGTTAAAACAAAAGAACCAGATTTTTATGATTTTAACCCGGAGTTGTGGGATAATTATTGGTTTATCGGTAATTATAAAGATTCTGGAGATGTTTATATTTGCATAGGATATTCTGATAAGCCAAAGTGTTATAATCTGTTTGTATGGTCTTATTGGCAAGGAAATGCCTTTGGTTGGAATAGTAAAAATAAGAGTAATAGTATTAGATTTACAAAAGAAATACGAGAATGGTGGGAGACTTTTAAGAAGAAAGCATAACCAACGGATGCAAGAGAATCTAAGCCCTGCTCCGCAGGTAGGAATTATCAACAGAGAAGAAGGGGGACATTGATTAAAATATAAAATAAGCTTGACAAACAACCTTCCTTCAGAAATAAGTCTCAGATCCCGAACAAATAACCCGCCACAATATTCACCAAAAAACTTCTTGTAAAGGGTGGTGATCGTATTATAATTACATCAGATTATAGGCTTATAGAAAGAACTCTTTTAAAAGAAGATTACTGTTGCTATTAAAAAGGAGATGGGAATTGGATTGCCTTAACTTACTTACTTTCCAATGTCCCCCTCCTGGGTCTTTCATCTGTGTTTTCTGCTTTGAAGAAGAATACTTAACTTAAGGGAAATCTTGATAAAAATAGTTGAAAAAGGAATAATTCAGGTATACTATTATTATAAACATTATTATACAGGAGGAACATAATGCTTAGAAATTTTACATTGGAATATTGGGAGGATGACGGGTGGTTTGTCGGCAGATTAAAAGAAATACCAGGGGTATTCAGTCAGGGGGAGACACTCGAAGAGCTCGAAAAAAACATCTGTGATGCATATCATATGCTGATGGCAGAGGAAGATCAGAAATTAGATATTGAAGTTCATACAAAGGAAATCGGGGTAGAAGTGTGAAGCGTGTAAAACTAATTAAAGAGCTTGTAAAAGAAGGATGCTATTTAAAACGCCACGGCAAACGCCACGATATATACTCAAAACCCGGAACCGGTAAAAGTGCCCCTATACCCAGACACAAAGAAATAAAAAATACTCTTTGTGCATTAATAAAAAAACAATTGGGAGTTTGACTTTATTGAACACCGGTTGGGAGTTCGAGGAACACTACTAATTTTGTAATCTGGAGACAGCCTCACGAAGGGAGCCAGGCGGTAAGGATTAAGTGGTAAGGGGTACGTGAATGCAGTTATGAGTCAGGAGTTACACGTTATAAGTTGAAGGCAGCCCGGCGAAGCCGGGAGTGGTCCCGACGCGCCAAGCCGGCGTGACGGCCGGGATTTTCAATATGGATTATGAGGTAGGAGATAGGTGAAAAGGATATCAATAATCAATAATCAATAACCAATAACCAAGAAGAGAAGAGAATAACGAACATCGATTAACGATCCCCCGAACGAGTCGGAGGACAGGTTTTTGATTTAAGAAGTTAAGAGAGGAGAGAAGATATGGTTTATAGTTTAAGGTTTATGGTTGAAGGTTTAGGGCAATGAAACTAATCGTTAATAAAGGGGATATATCCAGGGCTTTTGAATCAGAGCAGAGCCAGGGTATCCCAAAAGACTGCTGGAAAGCTATACAGATTCTGGTCACTATGGCCAGAGATTTCTGTGATTTTCGGCTTGTTAATGAGGAAGACACACACAGATTCCTTGGTAAGCTAACATCATTTGAATCGGTGAAAAATGCTGACTTCGATATTCTTTTTCTGGCTCGATGTCAAAAGAAACATTTAAATATTATATATGCTCCCTTCATTAGACAATGGTATTCGGAAGACTTCGATGCAAAATACGGCACTACTGATACTAAACTCACCTGGAAAGTGAGACAGGCTGTGCTGATTGAAATGAAGAAGAACATGGGGAGAATTCTAATACGGCCGGAAACGGTTATTGACAAGCTGGCTGCAGTTTTCGGAAAGAATGATATCGATTTTAAAGAGCACAGTGAATTCAGCAGAAAGTATTTTGTTGATGCAATGTCAGAAGAGGATGAAGATCTTTTCAGGAGTGCTGCTACTATGCGTGTTCTTGATATGGTCTCTCAAAATGAAGGAATGCATATTGAATGCAACAGAACAGATCTCTATTTATATTCAGACAATCCTCTTCTGGACGATTGTTTAGCAGATATAATGACCTGTGGATTCGGGTTATGCGAGGAGCTTTTTTGATTGCGGAATTCGGCCCAGTGGAATATCGACCAAGCTCTTCAAGAAAGCGTTATTCCACAAGCTAAAGATTTCGGAATGCGGGATAGGAAAAAAGTAAAAATATATACTATTATTTCTTGACAAAAGCTGCATTTTATGGCAGAATTAGTGGTGAAAGAGTTACAAATGGTGCATGTCACATAATATATAGTTATCTGAAAAAATTACTTGACAAAAACATAAATCTGGCTATAATCTTCCCATAATGACTTATCAAGTAGTAATAGTTAAAAGTGCATTGAAAGACTACAAGAAATTTACACCTCAGGTTCGTTCATCCGCTAAACAGGCAATGCTTAAATATTTAAAGAATGAGCCGAAGAAAACGACTAAGACACGGATTAAGAAACTGGTTGGGCTAAGAAAACCTCAATACCGTTTACGTGTTGGAGACATTCGAATATTTTATGATGTAAATGAAAAAGATAAACGAGTGGAAGTACTCGGTTTTATCCCAAAATCCTTAGCTAAACGGTGGCTTAGGCAAAAAGGAGTTCAAAAATGAAATCTCACTCAATGACAGAAGCCAAAAATGATATTTGCAAGATTATCAAAGAGGCCGAGAAAGACGAAGTTCTTATCACCAGACATGGAAAGCCGGCTGCTGTGGTTATTGGCTTTCATGATGAAGATGATTGGATTGACTACAGGCTGGAACATGACGAGAGATTTCTGCGTAAAATCAGTAAGGCAAGAAAAGAAATAAAAGAAGGTCATTACATAGCCTTAGAAGAATTACCAGACTGATTTCAAACAGATAACCAACGGGTTGAGATCAATCGAGACCAGCTTCGCTGGCCTCTCTGACTCACCCTCAACGTTATGGTAATAAAGGAATGAGATGAAAGCCCGACTATGTCGGGAGTGGAAGGGTAGAAGGGTAGAAAAGTGAAAAAGTATTTACTAGTTATCATAATTTTGGGGATGGGGTTGGTGGGGTGCAGCTCAGCTTCGCTGAGAGTGGTAAGGCCTCCGGCTCGTAGCCTACGCCTCGGAGAGATTAAGGGGTAGAGTGGTATGAGTGAAGAAAAGAATACCAGTCCTGAGTCCGAGGTCCGGGGTCCGCAGTCAGAAGAAAAAGAGAAAAGTAAAGAAGCTGGTAAAAATAATAAATATGGTAAAAGACTATTAATATCAACAATAATTTCACTGCTCTTTGCGTTAATCCTTTTCCCAATTGCATTAAAGAGGTTTGTGGATATATTAATTGCTTTGAATGTAGAAATCCCGACTTGGACAAAAGTGGTTGCATGGATAATCTGTTCAGATATCTTCCGGGTAATATGTTTTATAGGTTTAGTCTTTGTGTCGATTGTTTTTTATAGAGTAGAGAAGTTGAGAAAATATAGTAAGATAGTATCTTACGTGTTCTTTTGGGCAGGAATATTCCTAATACTTCTTTACAGCTTATTTGTTATAGATCCTTTATTTGGATCAGCTGTCGATTATTGTCTGGGGAAATAAGAGAAGAAACAAAATGAAAACCCATAACCTGAACGAATGCGGATTGCGGATCTCGGATTGCGGAATTTAAAGATATGAGTGAAGAGCAACAGAGCAAGAAAAGTACTTTTGTTTATTTGATTGTAGTTTTTGTAATTGCCTATATAATTACAGGGAGTATCCTAAGGTGTTATTTTCCGCATTTGCTAATAGTTGACAAGGGTTATAATAACGGAGAGGTTCTTGAAGTGACAATATTAGGCTGGTTGTTTTTCCCGTTCTTATTATAATATGAAAAAGAAGATAAAAATGAAAACCCATAACCACGCAATCCAGCAAACGCAAAGCGTTGCTGATTATTGGCCGTTAGAGATATTATGAAAAAAAGTGGAATGAAGGGGGACATTGATTAAAATATAAAATAAGCTTAAAAAACCACCTCCCTTCGGAAAGAAACACCAGATCCAAAATCTCAAACTCTAAATTCCAGAAATTCCTTGCATATTTTCCTCATCTGGTATAATGGATAGTGTGAGGAGAACAATTTGGTAGTGATAAATATTAATTTAAACCTTGACAACCTTAAGGGAAGCTTTAATATATAGGTATACATTCTAAAGGTTATTTAAAGGGATTTAAGTGAAAAGAATTATTCAGAGTAAGCTGATTGATTGGAAAGACAGTTCAAGACGTAAACCTCTTATCATTAAAGGTGCACGCCAGGTAGGTAAAACATGGCTTGCCGAACAGCTCGGAAGGGACCATTTCAAGACATTTGTGAAAGCAGACCTTGAAAAGCAGCCCGATCTTCACCGCCTTTTCAAAGGCAATATTGCCCCTAAGAGGATCATTGAAGATCTTGAGTTTTTTTCCGGCACACGGATAATTCCCGGAGAAACCCTTCTTTTTATTGATGAAATCCAGGCATGTCCGCGCGCGTTGACAGCGCTGCGTTATTTTTTTGAAGATGTGCCCGGTCTTCATATTATTGCTGCCGGATCCCTGCTTGAATTTGCTCTCGGGGAAATATCAGTACCGGTTGGGCGGGTTCAGTATGTACGTGTATATCCAATGAATTTCTTCGAATTCCTTTGTGCCCTTGGCAAAGATATTCAGGCCGATTACCTTGCAAGAGATCATTCAGAAGTATCGGAAGTGATCCAGGACAGTCTGCTTAAGGATCTGCGCACATATTTTTTTGTAGGCGGAATGCCTGAGGCGGTAAACGTATACCGGGACACCAAGTCACTTCTCGAAGTTTTTTCAGTACAGTCGGAGATTATTGAATCATACAGGGATGATTTCGGAAAATACGCTCCGAGAGCAGATAAAACCTGCCTTGATGCTGTACTTACCGGTGTTGCCCGTCTAATTGGAGAACAGATACAATATACAAGTCTTGACAGAAATCACAGTATCCCCACTGTACATAAAGCATTCGACCTTCTTAACAGGGCGGAAGTCATTTATAAGATCCAATCAGTCAATCCTTCCGGTATTCCGCTCAAAGGTTCTGTAAATAGCAAAAGGTTCAAGGCAGCCGTTCTCGATATCGGTATTATGCAGAGGCTGTGCCGGGTCCCTGCAGATGCAGAACTGACAAACGATGATCTTGCTGAAATGTACCGTGGAAAACTTGCGGAACAGTTTGTAACACAGGAATTTGCAGCAGCACATAATTCGGAAGTTTATTACTGGTCACGTGAAAAGCGGGGCAGTTCCGCTGAAGTTGATTTCCTTGCAGTCCGTGAAGGGAAGATATATCCCGTTGAAGTAAAATCCGGAAGACAGGGGAGGCTGCGAAGTCTTCACCTATTGCTTGAGAAATATCCGGACTGCCCTGAAGGTCTGGTGCTTTACTCGGGAGTATATGCAAAACGGCCCGAACAGAAATTGATATTTCTTCCCCTGTATTGTGCAGGGAGCCTTCATACAATGCCATTATAGCATTTTTGGGAAATCCGGGGACCAGCCCGGCGATGCCGGGAGTAGTCCCGACGCGCCAAGCCGGCGTGACAGCCGGGATTTTCAATATGGATTATGAGGTAGAGCCGGCGGAGCCGGGAAGTGATAGGGATTATGGAGTAGGAGATAGGTGAAAAGGATATCAATAACCAATAATCAATAATCAATAATCAATAACCAAGAAGAGAAGAGAATAACGAACACCGATTAACGATTTTTGATTTAAGAAGTTAAGAGAATAGAAGAAAAGAGATTAGACAAGATTATTCGATTGCGGAATGGGGATTTATTTTATTTTTACCTTGACATTATAGCAAAATAATGCTAATATATTACTATGAGCAAGTTTGAAATAATACTGAAGCAGTCGGCGGTACATGACATGGATGGTTTGCGGAAGTATGATGCAACGGCAATTGCGGACAGCATGGAAAAACATCTTGTACATAAGCCGGACAAAGTAAGCAAAAGCAGGATAAAGAAATTGCGAGGCATAAAAGACCCTGACTACCGATTACGTGTTGGGAAATACAGGATTTTTTACACTATTGAAGAAGATGAAGGGAGAGTGGTCGTCCTGAGGGTCATGCACAAGGATCAGACACACGAATATTATAAGGAGGTGAAAAAATGAAAGTAATACCAATGGGAGAAGTCAAGAACCATCTCAGTAAATACCTGAAGAAGTGTGAAGAAGAACCGGTATTCCTGACAAAGAACGGGAAGATAACAGCAGTGCTTGAACACATTGAAGATTCAGAGATCGAAGACTTTCTTCTTGAAAGGGATCCCCGTTTCCGCAGAATGCTCAAAAAGGTGAAAAAAGAGAAAGACGGGATGACGCTTGAGGAGTACCGAAAATCCAGGAAGGTTTGAGACAGGATTATTCGATTGCGGATTGCGGATTCCGGAATGGGGGAAAAAGAAGAAGGGATAGCGATTGCGGATTTCGGATTGCGGATTGTGGAATTTAAAGATATGAGTGAAGAGCAACAGAACAAGAAAAGTACTTTTGTTTATTTGATTGTAGTTTTTGTAATTGCCTATATGAACTAAAGGGGACAGACTCACAAAAAAGGTTGACTTATTTTAAGGATGTGGTATAATGTTATTTTTTTGATTTCAGCATGAAAACAGGAAAAATTCTTTTCGTTTGGAAAAAAGAGGCTGAAATCGGGAATTGTGAAAAAAGTTGAGAAATAATAAGGAGGAAAACCAATGGCCCGAAGACCCAGGATCAAGGTAAAAAGCCATGCTGCAGCGTACCATGTTGTAAGCAGGGCATCGCAGCAGGAATACAGGTTGTCGGATCGCATGAAAGGCGTTATAGTAAACAAGCTGATATTGATGAAATCGCTCTTTTTTTGTCATATTATCTCATTCTGCATAATGGATTCGCACTTTCATGCAATGATCGCCATGGACAGTGCTGAAGATATAGACGAAGACGAAGCAATACAGCGTTGGAACAGCTATCATGAAAAACAATACCGTCTGAACCCGAATGTGGAAGCATACCGGAAATACGTAGTAAACGCACTGACAGACATATCGAGATTCATGAAAAAACTGAACCTTCTCATAACCAATGCGTACAACAGGCATACAGGCAAAGTGGGTACCCTGTGGCAGAGCCGGTTCCACAGCACCATATTCGAGCGGGGCATACCGGTCCTTCAGGGATCGGCGTATATAGAGCTGAACAGTTTCCGTGCATCAATGGTAAACCGCCCCGAGGACTACGAATACAGCAGTCTGTTTCACCTGCGTCAGGGCAATCCCGGGGAGCTCATAGACACTGAATACCTGGAAGAAGGGCTGTGCATGGGAGAACTGCACAAAAAGCTGACGGACAGGAAAGCATTCACCAGGGAGCTCTACAAAACATATCTTGCGTACATATACGAAGCAGGGAGCCGCCCCAAAGGGGGCAAAGAGCACGGCATAGTGATTACAGACGCAATGAAAAAACGTTTAAAGAAATACGGAATAGAAGGTGAGCGGGGCAGTCTTCTGAAGAAGACGTGGGAATACTCAAAAAGCATATTCGTGGGCGGATCTGACTATGCAAAGCGGTTCTACGACGATCACATAAATCCGGGATACACAGGAAAACAGAGAGAGGAGCACATCCAGAAATGGCTCCACACAAGCGGGGAAAAACTGTGGAGCGTATTCAGCATATTCCATCACGATCTGCCAACAGGCGGGCCCCGCAGCAGGCCGTTCCGGCACGGTCCGTAGCCGGTTTAGCCGGTTACATAAACCTTACGATTACACCTGGAATCAATGCAGGGGAAGTGCGGCTTGAAGCGAAAACTAGCGGGAAAACGGGTGCAATATACTTGTAATACATGTAAAAATAAGGAAGAAATTCATGAATTTCAGCATGAGGAGTATACCATGCGGGTATTTAAGAAATACGAAAACGCCCTTCTGTAAAGCCGCCTGACCCCTTACCTTAGGAAAGGAATATATATTCAATTATGTTCTGCTGTGCATATCGGCATTTTGACACGGTTCCGGGAAATAATAGTTTCCTGTTGACAAATATTGCTGTATGGAATATAATAATGGATTATGAGATATAAGGTATGTGAAAAGTTGCCAGAAAAAAGAAAACATTTTATAAGAAGCTGTCTGTTCGCGGCAGTTATTCTGGTCGTTGTGCTTCCTGATGGACTGTTTTCTCAAACGGGTCGTAAGACTTCTCGCCCGAAGTTGCCTGAAGATGGCATTATCGTGCGTTGGGCCCGTCGCGAACCTATGAAGATCTATGCCGGTCATATTAACTGGACAGTTGTAATCCGGACCGGTATTCATCGGAACAATCAGGATCCCCCTGAAGGGTCAACTCACTCAGCCCCTCCTTTCAAGGGAGAACTCAAGTCACCACGGTTCTACTTTGAAGTGCTGCCGCATCCGGAACTTGATTGGGGAAAGCCAGTATTGGGTCTTGTACTCACGATTTCTTCGAAAGTATCCAAAATGGCAGTTGGGGATCCGATCATCTTCAGGCTTCTATACGGAATACAGGAAAAGAATCCCGTACTCTACCTGTAGGAATAAGCCTATTGGCAAAATAAGAGAAGATATGGTTTATAGTTTGGTTTATGGCGGAAGGTATGGAAGTGCAAAATTAATCTAAGGAAACAGAGATGAAACCCGTATTATACTTTTTTCTGTTTGTTATGATTTTCCTGAGTTCAGGTGCACATGGCCGGGAACTGGATGGTCCATGTAAAGTCGGGGTAATCAATTTCAACAACAAGATAAGAGATCATAGACTGGATTGGATAGGAAAACAGACTGCGGGATCAATCCGGGAGCATCTGCGGAAAGTAGAAAGTATATCTGTTTTTGTTTTTAGTGCAGAATGGGTTAATGGGGCATTGAAGAAACGGGGTTGCTTCCATTCAGAAGTATTTTCCGGATATCCGCAGGCTCTGGAAATTGGGAAGGAATTGAATGCCACCCATATTGTCTTCGGTTCGTATAAATTTGACGTGAACCGTCTGAGAATTTCATGCCAGTTAAATTCTGTCTCACCCAACAGGAAACTGTATGCTAAAACTATAATCAGGGGTGGATTGAAAACGCGTAAAGATATTATGCGTGTTATTCATGAAATGGCAAAAGATATATATGGAGTTTTCGAATCAGGAAAATTCCCGAAACCCGCTGAAGGTTCAAACATTCCTGGATCCAGCCCGCTCTACGATAAGACGAAGGCGCTGCCGGAGAAATACAACCTGCAGGAGCTTCTTAATGGAATAAAAGAAGGCGATGAAATTACTGTGCCCCCGGGTGTATACCTCAGTGATAGAACATATAGGGTTCTACGGCTGAAGAATGCTGTGATCCATTTTCCCGCAGGCACAAAGATACTGGTGACTGACGGCAGATACGGTGTTTTCAGCCTTGAGGGGTGTAAAAATGTTTCTATTACCGGCGGATATTTCGGGCACGAGCTGCCGGAAGCTTACGGCGGCTGTGATGAGATAGTAATGTGGATATACAAGAGCAGCGGTATAGCGCTGATGGATTGTGAGATTGTCGGATGCGGCGTTATCGGGCTCAGTGTTCTTGAAAGCGAAAAAATACGGGTTGAAAGCTGTAACTTTCATGATAATAACTGTGAGGCTGTTGCACTGAAGAAAAGCAGTGATATTACCTTACAGAATAATTACATTCACCATAACGGGCAGTCAATAATAGCGGATGATGTAAAAAGATTACGCCTTTCTGAAAACAGCATTGAATGCAACAAAGGTATTTACACAAGGGCAAAGAAAGGAAGGGCAGAATTTGAAACACCGGAATCACTTGGCAAATGGCTGTTCAGCGCTTTGGTGTATAAAAATATAGACAAATTTACCGTAGCCAGTGTGAATTCCGATGACTTCAGAACAATCAGGGAGAAAATACCGGAAAGGGACAGAAGCCGGTTTTACACTTTATACAGTTCCATGGCGGAAAAATTCAGGAGAGAGTACGGAAAAATTCAGAGACGGGCATTTGAATTGGGTATTGAATGGGAAAACGCCCATGTTAAAGCAGTAAAGGCAGGAGTCAATCTGAAAGACGGTGTTGAGATGTTTTCTTCAATGGATATCGAGTTTGTCTGCACTGATAATCCCCGTAAAGTATTTAAGCTGATGTGGGGCAGGGGAGCCAGAATCGGAAAAAGCTGGCGCTTTACTGGCCTTATGCTCACAAATATAACAGTTGAGGAGAAGATATTCCGGAATGCGGATTAAGATTGAATAATGGAACAGGAGATGGGAATTGAATTGTAGAAAATAAACCTACCGGGATAAGCCCTGTTGGCATGTCAATAGAAGCAACAGGCCGATTTGCCTTTATTGCCAATGAAGATTCCAGTAATGTGTCAGTTTAAACTGAATTTCCGAGGATTTCTCGGTAGTTAAAATTATAAAGTCTTCAGATAACGCGGACTTCGCCCGCAACCCAAAATGGTTTTTTAATAATACAATTATTTTTTGAAACAAAAGCAAAAATCATCATAAAATAGAAAAGAATAGAAATACCTGGAAATCAATTGTTGCTAAAAATGCAACAGTTGATTGAATAGGTTTTTGCAGAATTAAGTTCGCAGGCTCATTACATCGAGTAAAACAATTGAAAAATTATTGACAAACAGCGGAGATATATTATAATTCTCTATTGATAAAAGAGTTAGAGAATTCTTGCCTTTTCTATATGTCTGTCCCATGTTAGCGAGAGTTGGGCATGATAAAAAGACTGAAGATCAGTAATTTTAAATCCATCAAAGAATTGGAATTTGATTGCAAACGGGTCAATCTGTTCATAGGCAAACCGAATGTAGGCAAAACCAATATCCTTGAAAGTCTGGGGCTTTTTTCTGCAACATATACGGACGGGCATTTTGAAGACCTTATCAGGTATGAGAATATTGCAAATCTGTTGTATGACAATAACCTGGAATGCCAGGCCCTGATTGCAGGTGATAAAGAATACAAAGCATCCTTTCATTATAGCTCTAAAGACTCGAGATTTCATCTTAGTTTGATAAAAGAACCTCAGAACCTTATTAATTTCAACTGCGGCCATGATGGAAGATTCGGAGGAAGCCGGAACTCAGAACAGCAATCCTTTGTAAAATATTATATGTTTTCCCCGATGAATACATTTGACCGTACCGATCCGGAACCCCTTCTGCCCCCCAGCGGTACAAATCTTCTGACCGTGCTTGTCAGCAATAAGGAACTGCGGAAACGCCTTGCAGATATTCTTGAAGAGTATGAACTTGAACTCGTTCTGCGTCCTCAGGATAAAAAGATCGAAGTGGAAAAAAAAGAGGAGGGGATCGCGATCTCCCATCCTTATTCGATCGTTTCCGATACGCTTCAGCGTGTGGTATTCCATATGGTCGCAATAGAGACAAACAAGGATTCCATTATTCTGTTCGATGAACCGGGTGCATATGCTTTTCCGTATTATACCAAGTATCTGGCAGAGAGGATCGCGCTGAATGAAGGTAATCAGTTCTTCATTTCAACACATAATCCCTATTTCCTCCTTTCCGTTCTTCAAAAGACCAAAGAGGATGAAATTGCTGTGAATATCACCTATTATGAGAACCATCAAACACGGGTTAAACAGCTTTCGAACGATGAACTTTCTCAGGTGCTTGATCTTGATGTTGACGTGTTTTTCAATCTTGAAAAATTCCTTGGATCATGATCTACTTCGAATGCAAACCGGACGAGGCATTGGCAGGATCGCTGGGGATCCCCAAACGGGAACGGGAGCATTCTCACGACAAGGGGCGGGTGTGCAACAAGCTTAAGAAGTCAGACAATGCAATAGGAATGGTAGATGAGGACCCGGGAAGTGCCCAGCCCGGATACATCAGTAACCTTGAATTTGTGTCTGAAGAACACAATATCCGGGTTAAACGCGATAACCGGAATAACCTGCTTATTATACTGTGTCCCCACCTTGAAGGCTGGATACTCAAAGCGGCCGATGAAGCCGGAGTGGATGTGACAGGCTTCGGCCTGCCTGATGATCCTAAGAAGCTGCATGGAATGATAAATTCAAAATTGCGGGAGTTTTCCAGCCTAATCGAAGAACTGAAGGATAAGAGCGACTCTGTTAAAGCTCTTCAGTATTTGTTATCAGGGGATTAAAAGGAGCGGGAAAGGGACAATAATAAATACCGTCAGCTTTCGTTGCGGTACATTCCTGCGACCGGATAGACCCATTCCACTTCATGTTTTGGAACGGCTGCGATCTCATATGTATGATTGACCGGGATAAGAAGGATCGTGCCCCCGTTATCTTCGTACAGTTTGCAGGTGATATTTTTATCGGCAACCTTTACTATAACGGGTTTGTTCTGGCAGACCGTATTATCGGGAGCTGCTATAACATAATCGCCGTTAAGGTATTTAGGCTCCATACTGTCCCCCTCGATCCTGAAGGCAAAAGCATTTCTATCTTTTAGATCTGCAGGAGAATTGATATATTCCTGTGCAAACCCGGGAGACTGTCCGTTAACAGCCTTAACAGGATCTTCAGCAGCAGTTTTTAAGATAACCGGGATCTTGTTTTTCAGGTGTTCATATGGAGAGGGTCCTTCTTTAACGCTTGAAGGGGAGTCGCCTTTTTCAGAATGCAGTTCATCGGATTCGTACAGAGGCGAAAACAGTTCCGCTTCGGTTATATCCAGTACTTCACATAATTTTTTTCGCTGGGGCGCACTGGGATACCGTTTATTCGGATCTCCTTCGGGCCTCAGCCATAATGTAACGGTTGTTCGTGCTACACCTAAAAGAGATGCCAATTCCCCCTGTGTCATTTTTCTTTGTTTAAGGATATGCCTGATTTTTTTATCTATCATATGTTTTTCGCTTGCGTAAGTCTTCCTATGTTACATATTAATAACAAATTGCAATATATTTTAAAATATTTTTTAAAATATACTTGACAAAAGGTTACAAAGTGTAACAATATATATAAATGACCTGCTTTGTCTTTTTATTTATTCAACATAGTTACATTATGTGACAACCAAAGGAAGAATATTGGTTACAATAAGAAGCTTTGACGGAAGAAGAATGGATGAGATCAGAGTGAAAGCAGGCCTCTCTATCGAAGATGTGGTTACAGGTATGAGGCTTCAGGGACACCACAGTTTCAGCAGAACGCATTTCAATCAATACCGCAACAACGAACACGAACCTGGATTCAGTACTGCCTACAGTCTTTCGAAAATACTGAAATGCAGGCTGGAGGATTTCGTCAGTGATTGAAAAATACCATAATAAGTCTTTTAATATAAAACAGGGGAAGGCCGATGTTTGAATATTTCCGGATATGGAAAGGAGAATCTGCTTTCTGGGAAAAGGTGGACAGGGAAGAGCTTCTCAGCCTTGAAGCACACAGGCAATGTCCTGAGGGCACTGTTGAAGCCATTGAGAAAAGTCTTGAATCCGGAAAATGCTCTATCTTTCTTCAATCACCCGGAGCTTTTTATAAAATAAGGAAATATAAGGATAAACAAAAGGCAAGAACTTGACAGGAATCAGGGGACAGAGGACGGAGGTCAGAGGACGGAAAGTATGTAGGGGCAGGTCTTGTTGAAAACCTCGCCGTAGCCTTGGCGAAGGAGGGCGCCTGCCCGTTTGTACAGGAGACAGGCAATTCCCGTTTGTTCTCGGAATTTGAAGCCTCCGGCCTGGAGGGGCCTACGCCCCGGAGGGAAATTCCTAGATCCTACCTCCCGATTTCCGCAGCGATGCTGTAGAGGCGGTGTGACAGTCCCTGTACATCCAGACAGAGCGCCTCTCTGTAGTTCTTGTATGAAACCAGCCTGGTCCTGGCGTCGAGCATCTTCTGCGCCCGTACGGCAAGTTCTTCACCAAGCTTTTCACGTTCTGCCTTGTTGTGCAAAGCTTTTTCTATGAAGATGCGGGCTTCGATCTCCTGCTGGTTCTCGCGGATCAGCTCGGTGTTGACCGTCCACGATGCACCTTCAGGGCCGGGCGAGAACATTGCCGGTGTCCACAGGCACACGTTGAGCTGTCCCCAGTGAGCTTCCTGGAACCGTCCGAAGTAGGTGTGGCCGCGTGTTTTCTGGGTTCTGGCCTTTCTTTCCCCTGAGGTCAGGTTGGCCCAGAAGTCGGCGCCTTGGCGTCCTATGCCCCGCAGTGCAAAGTCGGGCCTGTCCAGTCCCACGCCCTGTCTCTTGTAGCGGCGTTTCGCCTTCATTTTTGCGGTCATTGCAGCCTCAAGCCGCAGCCAGCGCGGGCCCTCACGTGTGACGCAGCGGAGGAAGTCGTTTTTCCACCCGTAGTGGCGGCTTACGTCAGGATCGACATTAACAGCGTGCCCGCCCCAGGCAGCGCAGATGTAGCCGGCTGTCAGCTCGTTCTTGGGCCCTATCCTGTGCCTGACAACGTGTGAGTGCGATATCCATTTGACGTCGGGTGCAACAGCCATAAAATCACCGACTGTTACAGCATTTGGCTCATAATCACCGGACGTGCCGATAAGTAACGACGATTCGGGCAGTTCGTGTTTGGCAACGAGTTTCTTCATGCCGCTGATCACATGTGTGAGGAATTCCCTGCATTCCTCTGTTCCCCATTCCGGTCCCTCGGCTTTTTCAAGCGGCCCGTTTCCCTTGCTCTTGACACTGACCAGCAGACGGCGCGATGTCTCGGCGCTGCGGTCCATTGTTGATGCGCTGGAGGGGTAGCAGGTTGCCTGGGGTGCATTGATCTCGAATATGTAGAGTCCCACAACAGGGACCTTTCCCAGATGCTTGACAGCCAGGCCGAGATACCTGTCCGCAATAGAAAAGTCCGGGATTAGTTTTCCGTTCTTCCTCGAGTACCGGACCATGCTGTGATCGTTGCCCAGATGCGTGCGCCGTACAGCCGTAATATACACGGTGTCAACCCCGATCCCGCCCATCAGCTCGAAACTCCGTTCTATGAGCTTCCAGTGCTTTTCAGACCACATGGGCACCTTGTACTGCGCAGCAACCGATTCAGGCGACTGGAACGCGCCTACATGGCAGAAGAAATCCGTGCTGTCCGGGATAGTCCAGTCCGCTACTTCAATACTGACCGGAACCTTCACAGGAGCAAGGCCGCTGGCCGATACAGTGAGTGTTCCGCTGTATGTGCCCGGTTTTGCATCCTCAGGCACGGTAACCGTGACCCAGACCGGCTGAAGTGCGCCTGCTGAATTGGGTGGTGCATACCTGTAGGTTGTCACTTTTGCAGGGGGCGGGAGATCCGGCACAATGGTATGGAAATGCCGGGGAGTCCACTTGTTGCCTTTGCCGTCGTACAGCGGATAGCGTACCTGTGCCTTCAGACTGCCCCCCGGGCCCGTCAGCCCAGTACATGCAGCCTTCACTCCTTCAGTCTCTTTTTTGGAGCCGACCACAGCCTGTCCGGAAAATGTTCCGTTCTTTGCGCCGAACAGCCTGATCGGCATAGGCGGAATACCCGGGGTGATATACATATCGTGCCGTACGTACTGGAATACAGGCTGCGTCCAGACCTGTATGCCCTCAGGACGGCCTGTATTTCCTGAAGCACCACGTACGCCCGCGCCTTCAGGTGCCTTAAGTTCGAGTGAGTAGACACCGATCCGGCTCCACCAGGGCCTGGATCTCGATTTCCAGCTGTACCTCATTTTAACGAACATATCACCTTCGGCAGGAGCACGGTGTATTTCCACTGCCAGTACATTCTTACCCTTGCGAAGCAGGTGTGCAGGGATCACGAGGTTTTGTATCCGCCTCACTGTAGAATTGAATGCTTCAGCAGCCTTTTCTTTGGACATTGTGTCCGTCTTTCCCAGAAAACCGTTTTTTTCGTATATCCCGCGCTTGTAGTCCTGTGCAGGAGTGAGCGGTGTCAGTTTCCCTTTGGCAAGATGCTGCCTGGTCACTTCCGTGCCGTTCACATACACTGCTGCACCTCCGTGATAGTCCATAGAGAAACAGAGTCCGCCGGCTCCGGCAGGATCATTCGCAAAAAAGACGCCCCTGAGGTAGATCGCGGGGGAACTTATGTATCGCTTGCCCCTTTTCTTCAGCCGTCTGTCGAACGTGCATCCGCCGAACGGGCCCTTGAGCCTGGACCATGAGGAATCATTGTATTCCGGTCCGGTCCATTGATCGGGCGGAGCCGGAAACCATGCATTGCCGGCGGGAAGGGGAGCAAGTTCCTTAATACGGCGCTTTTTGCCGTTTACGATCTTTGAGGCGATCCGGGTGGGATTTTCAGGATGAAGATGGACCAGTTCACCGCTTTCCGTTCTTACCAGCTCCGTACCGGTGATCTGCCGGACTGCCCAGGGGGATTGTGTGTCAAGCACGCACACAGTGCATTCCTGCCTGACAGTAGATGCCGGTTCTGAACCCGGGCCTGAAATATCTGCCGTACCGGCAAATGCCGCTATACCCGCAGTCAGAAGGATTCCTCCGATGAGAGCCGCTGCTTTGATCTTTTCGTATATCATCATTTTTATGACTCCTTTCGCAATGAGGTTCACGTTTCCCATCGAACCGGCCTCGACTGACGCGTGTCCGCACGCGGCTTTGATGGATGCTTCCGAGATATCCGCAGGGGCGGGGCGAACCGCATTTTCACCGATCAGCCCGGCAAACAGGGAATTGGAAAGCATCATTCCCTTTTTGGAAAAATACCTGCGGAGTTTTTTAAGCGCACGTTCGACACGCTTCGTTGCCGTATTTTCGGAAATATCAAGTTCCCTGCCCAGTTCCGCATAGCTTTTTCCCTGGAAATACCTGAGTATTACCGCATTCCGGTCGTTTCTGTTCAGACGCATCAGCGCATTGTCCAGTTCAGAAGCAATGCCATTCCAGCCGGTTTCCCTGTCCGTATCCATTACTGTGCTTTTCATTATAACGGCCTCCTTTTCATGTTTTTTCCTCCGTTTTTTCGCTCGTATGATATTTAAAGATGCGAAGTTCGATGCTTTGAAAAGCCATCCGGAGAGCACCTTTTCTTTTCTGATCTTCAATGCTTTTCTTGAAAGGGCAAGGAACACAGCCTGTGTTGCATCCCCGGCAAGGTCAGGATCCTGAAGCTGGCGCAGGCACGCGGAATAGACCATATCCGTATAACGCAGGACCAGCTCGGAAAAAGCTTTTTCCGAGCCGTTGACCGCGTATTCGTGCAGGAGCTCCCTGTCTTCCATCAATTTGTTTCCTTTAGAGCGTTGATTGCACAGTAATACAGCCGGTAAAAGAGGAATCTGACAAAAAAAAGATAATAGACAGGATCACAGGATCTACACGATACAAAACAGACAGGACAAGAAAAGACCGCGGCATGACAAGATTTTTCTCCTCATGCCGCGGCTGGTCAGTACCCGGATTAAAAATACTGCCGGCTTTTTGCGGCGCGGGCCGGATCCAGGGCTGAGATCTCCAGTACAGCAACAGTATCTTCAAGGGAATCGAACACAGGGGCCAGGACCGTTATCATATTTGTACTGCCGCTCCCGGGGGCTGAACGGACCGTTCCCGATTTCAGGCAGGATCTCACTTCATTCGGCATTTCTGTTCTGTAGGAACCGAACTGCCAGTAGCGGTTTACCGTGCCGTTATGCACCACAATGGTCATGTATTTCGGGGCTCCTTGTGCCGGCAGCCACAGTGCCATGCTGCACGGAATGTCCGTAAGACGGGCAAGCCGCTTCATGGTCTTTTTGGTGCGGATAAAGATTTCGTGGTCAACGTCAAAGTAGTCATTGGTCATGAACCGGTATCCTTTGACTGGTGAGGATATATACTCCATTGCCCTTGGGCTCACTATGCGGAGAACCTCCTCACCGTCCAGCATGACCGATGCAGTACGCGCAAGTTCCCTGAGCCTGTCTGTCGCGCTTTTTTTCGATGTTTTTTTCTGTGCGGCCATTATCGTACCTCCTTTCCAAAGGCGATTTTTCGGATGTGGCTCCACCACGCGGGGTCGAGCGACCGGGTCTCAACCGCTCCCGGTTCATGGTCTGCATGCATGTTGCGTGAGTCCCAGTCCTCCGGCGGCAGTTTTCTGATGCCTTTGGGCATCTTTCCCCATGTACTGATCGGAAGCCGGGCGATCAGACGATTGCGGAGTCTTGCGTGTTGTGTTTTGTTTCTGCACCGTGTATTTATGAGATCAATATCCTGCATGCCGTTCCGCTCTATCTTGAGCCTGATCGATGGCAGGGGACCCTCGATCCCGAACCGTTCGCCCGGGTATACGCATCCTCCACTCCCGCCGTCGAAATCGAACCATGGATCGTCTCCAACGTCTATGCTGCTCCACGGAAGGAACCCGGTCATACCCATGGACCAGACGGTGAACAGATTCTGCAGGATCATGGACGAAGGCCCGGTCACGCTCGGAAGCCCTCCATAACGCCACATGATGGTATTTTTCCGGGACATGGTTTTTTCCGCCTCTTTGCGGTACCAGCGGATAAGCCCTGCATTCACATAGAAGTTTATGTTGTCCTTATGGACTTCCCACTGTTTTTTCTCATGCCAGCTCACATCCGCGCGGTAGGTCCACTTGACCGGACTTCCCTTGACTGCCGGGTGAAGGAGATCCCCCATTTTTCCGATAGGTTCGAAGTCCTTTTCATATTTGGGTTCATCCCCGTCCCATTCAAACCAGCGGTACCGCTTCTTATGGTTGAAGAAGTACTCGATATACGAGCGTGTCCATTTCTTTTTCTTCAGATGGCTGTCGAACTGCTTTATACCGCGGGTGTATTCCACGTCATACCCTTTTTCCTTCCAGTTGATATAGTCTGCAGGCCATTCAGGGTTGAAGGGCGCATACACTCCCCAGATGGGATCGGCAGGCCGTCTGGGACCCGGCATGCCGGGTGATGGTTTTTTAAATACCGTTCCTTCGAACAGGGGGCCGAAGTGGCGGTCGTACATCTGCCAGTTGACAAGCTCCAGGCTCCGTCCCTTTCCCCTGACGTCGGGGCGGTATATTCTTCCGACCTCTCCAGAGTGCATATACCCGAGGTTATGGAACATGCCCCGGTGTTCATGAAAGATACGGTAGTAATGATGAAGCAGCCGTATCCGGTTGGTATCTGTTCCCCTCCTGCTTTTGATGCCGGAAAAGGACTTGGGGTAATACTTGTCAACAGCAGTATATCCGTAGGAATTGTGGTCCATCTGGAACGTTGTTTTGGCAGGAACCCTGTGTTTAAGCACGCTGATCCGGACAGAAATTTCATATTCATTTTTACCCGACTCTACTTTAACCGTACCTGAAACGTCTCCCGGCCGTGTGGAACCCGGGATAAAGATGTCGATCCAGAATTCCTGCACCTTCTGTCCCTTGATCCGGTTGTCCGGATCAGGCAGTCTGAGCGTCTCATTTTTGCTGACAGGGATCAGTGCGTCCGGGATGTACAGGGTCTTTCTGCCCGATGTGACCCGGTGATACCATGCCCTGAATATATCCGTTTCCAGCCCGCCGGGTATGTCGGCTGAGACGCGGTACGAGCCTCTGCCGCGGACCACCAGACGGAACGAGACATAGCTGTTCCGCGCACCGGTCAGAAGCACTGTTCCGTCAGAGGCTGTGATCCCGGCGCGGTTTCCGGAAACATCTTCCTTTCTGGGTCTGCCGAAGGGATCATGCCCAAGCCATTCAGGCACTCCCTTTAGCTTGAATTCGGCTGATTTCATTGGATCGCTCCTTTATTAAAAGTTACAAGTTAAAAGTTACAAGTCAGAAGACAGAGGCTCCAGGCACCAAACAGGCTCTGTCCGGAAATCCTAAATCCCAAGCACTAAATCCTAAACAAATCCAAAATACTAATGACCAAAATTCAAAACAAGAAGAAACCACGAAGACACGAAGTCACAAAGTAAAGATAAGAATAAAAACATTTCAGGATGAAGCAAGGAGACTATATGTTAATTCCTGACTTTTTTAACCTAATCCTGTCAATCCTGCCTACGGTCCCGGCCAGCTTCCTTTTCTTTTAAACTCCGGAATCCGCAATCCGAATTCCGCAATCGAAAAATCCTGTCCACTATTTCTTATCTTGTTTTTACTTTTAACTTTTAACTTGTAACTATTAACTATACTTTTTCGTCAAACATATCAGAAGTAACCTGTTCGGGTTCTATGGTGCGGTAGCGTTCGGGGACTTGTACCGGAAATGCTTCAAATACTTCGCTGCCGCTGTTGAAAACTGCAGGAAAACGGAGGGGAATTTCAAGGCTCTGCTCCGGGATGAACGTACTGTGGTCATGATCGCGGCATAACGCCCTGACCGTCCGTTCTCCTTCGGTAAATTCAAGCAGAAAGGAATTGCATATCTCCGTGTGATACGTATGGCTCACCGAGGCAACGTTAATATATGTGGTGTTGTCTTTATGGACAGCTGCTGCGGGCGTGCGCCTGCCCGAGTGTATATGGCCGCCCAGCCATGCATCTATGGGCACGGTGCTGATAAATTGTGCAACAGCATCACGCGGATACAGGCATCGTTCACTTCTGGTCGAGTTTTCGACCGTTCCGTAGGGGAACTGGTGAGCACATATTACAATATTCATTTGTCTGCATTCGCTAATAGTCTGTTCAAGCCACTTCTGCACTTCCGGCACAAGGAGACCTGCTGCATTCCCTCTTTCAGCGGGAAGGGAGATAAAAGCCGTGTTCCCGTCGGTGATCTTCCAGTACCTCGGACAGCCGATGACGGATTCATACAGTCCGCTGAATACGCTTCTCATGTCATGGTTGCCCGGTATTTCGTACCACCTGCTGATACATGAATCCCGGCTTGCGGTCCTGTAGGTCTGGAGTTCTTGTTCAAGGGACTGATAGGACATATCGCCCAGACAGAGGGCGAAATCAACTGTTTCCTCCAGTCCGCAGATGTCATCAACAGCTTCCCTGAACCATTCGCCCCCGTCCCTGCCGTCTGACACGTGCCCTGTATGAGGGTCTGCACAAACCCATATTCTGCGTGTGCGCATGCCGGAGGGGCTTTCTGAAGGAGGAGTATTCATAATTAAACGTCCAGGAAAGATTCCTCGTCCAGAAAATGTTCCGGCTTCAGACTGAAAAGCCGGGCAAGTGCCACCAGGGGATGAATACACGCAAGATGCCAGTGCCTGTGCGAGTCGGTCTCAAATGCGAGCTTGACCCCAACACGGGCGGCCAGTGTGTATATATGTTCCGCTGTTCCGAGATCGAGTATATCCCGGGACGTTAAGAGGTGCCTTGAAAACCCGAAGGCCACATTCCTGTCCCGGGCCTCTTCGAACAGTCCCTGTATATCCATGTCAGGATAGAGACGGTAGACCTCAACGGGCGCGGGATGGCCCAGGGCCAGGAACGGATGGCCGATGGATGTGGCAAATCCGCAGGTAACCGCGCGCATGGTCTTTTCCATGATGAATTTCGCGTATTCGCCCGTGTCGTCGCCTGCAGGGCATTCAAGCATGGGCGGGACAGGATGATTCGCACTCATTACAGTATGATCGAGCTGTATTCTTCCTTCAGGTGTAAGTGCGATGAATTCTTTGTATACATCGATCTCCGCGCCGATACTTGTTTTCGGCATTCCCTGGGTGTCGATTCCCGAGAGCTGTTCCCTGAGCTTTTCAGCCTGTTCGAGCCCTCCCCTCGGATGCAGGTAGTCTATCAACTCCTGAGGGACAAGCTGGTGCCTTTCCAGCATATGGTCGCTGAAGCATACCCTGTCTATACCGAGCTTTAAGGCGTACTTCAGAACGCTTTCAGCAGTATAGCCGGCCTCTCCGGCCGCGCAGCTGGAGATGGGAGTGTGGATATGGATGTCAATGACCCGGAAGCCCTCTATCATTTCTGCAGCATCTTTTTCCCGTGTTCGATGAAACCGCGCACACTTGCCGGGGTCAGCTTGCGCCAGCCCAGAAGCTGCCGCCTCAGGCCCCCGAGGAAGGTACGGTTCAGCCGGTGCCAGTCGCGCACCTTACCCGTTTCGTGCAGCAGAACCACGTTGATATCATATAGGTCCTCTTCGATCGGCAGTTGTGTAACCAGGATTTCCGCTTTCTGACGCACACCGAGATCGTAGGGTGCGAGCCATATTGTACCATTGATATGGAGACAGGAACACCCATCCTTTTCTGTGTATGCAGCAGTCAGATCATTGGCGGTGAAATGGCCTATCGTGCCGTCCAGATGCGCTTCAAAATATTCGAACAGGTAACGTCCCAGACCAGGTACGGTCTTTGAGGTTGCTGTGAACGGAAGCTGATCGGATATCCTGTGGATCCCGTCCTTTACCTCAAAAGCAGGAACTTCCCACCGCATTTCCTCGGAAGGCGAAGCCATCCGGCCGGCAAGGTAGGCGGGTACGAGAGACGATACGATCACGATCAGCAGAACAAGCAGCATGGTCACGACCGCCTGTGTGCCTCCGAAATTCAGGGACACATCTCCAAGCCAGCCCATTGCTCCGAACAGAGATGCCACTCCCTGGCCGATCACATATCCGAATACGGATCCGAGAAGACCGTAGGTGATCGCTTCCGCCAGGAACAGCACACCCACATGCAGCGGCGCCAGTCCCAGGCTGGTGTAGATATATATCTCATTCTTACGCTCGGCCAGTGAGCTCAGCATGGTGTTGAAAATAATAAGGCCCATGATGAGAACAGGAATAAACAGGCTTTTCGGTGCTTTGGGCGAAAGGGGTACGGCAGCCATCACCCGGACCTGGTCCTCTGTGCTGTAATAGATCTGAAATCCGAGCTTGTCAGACAGGTCCAGGGCAAGGGAGCGCGCCTCATTTCCGTCTTCAGTCGGTATAGCCATGCTCCGCAGTGAACCGTTCTGCATGTTTTTCAGAAGGTCCGCCGGCAGAATGATAACGCGTTCACCTGTTAAAGGCGGAGCTTCAGATTTGTCTCCGCCCATTCCGCTGCTCGAGATTTCCATCAGGAGCGTCTGGATATCACGGTCGCTCTTTGCCTGACGTTCCTCTTCATCCATTGCGCCGTAGTCAGGAGGCATAAGAGTACGGCCGTCAAGCATTCTGATATCGGTATCAAGCTTAATGCTGTTGTATGTTCCTGCCAGGACAAGGCTGTGTCCTGCAACCACGACAGTATCTCCCGGTTTTACGCCGAGGTCCTCCGCAGTTTCAGTGGAGATATAGCATCCGTCTCCGCGGGCGAACCTGTCCCAGTTCGGGCATATCCTGTCAATACCAGTGATACGCGGTTCCTCCGGAGAAAGGCCCAGGCCTGCATAGAGAGTGACCTGTACACCTGAAACCGGGTTGCGCACGTGAATCCGCCATTGGGCTTCTTGGCTGTTGCACCACCAGTAACGCGGTATTATTGAATATCCTTTGCCCGCGAGGCTCTGCATAAACGTAAGCGCCTGAGGAGGAAGCTCCCGTGCACCGGGCTGGCGTATGAGAAGACCTGTTCCTGATGGTTTGGCAGGCAGACTGTATTCAGCCTTGTCCACGTACGTACTTGCTGACATGAAACAGAGCAGTGCGAATGTTATGAGCAGGATGGTGATGCTGGTAAGTACCGTACGGAATTTTCTTTTGCGCATATTGGCGATACCAAGGCGGAAAGCCGTAGTCACAAGTCCGAAACGGGAGGTCTTGGCGCTGCTTGACTCGGCACGCCCGCTCCGCATGCGTGTGAGTTCACTTTCGAATTTGAAGAATATCACCATAATCACGAGAATGGCCATGAATATGATGCTGAAGGCTATAATGATGATCATAGGCATCGTGCTCATGCGGAATGCAGGATGGAAGCTCCACAGAACCATTGTCATGACTGCAAAGATGGCCACTACACCACCGATCTGACGGTACACATGCGGTGATGTGAGAAAGAGGCGTTCAGTAGCATACGCAAAGGGCAGAAGAACGAGAAGAAGGAAGATGGCACCCCGGACCACATCATCAGCAGTGGCACGGATAGCGCTGTACGCCCGTATTTCCGTTGCCAAGGCCCCCATTGCGTTTCTGAAGAATTTAGAGCAGTCATTTGCCTTAAGAGCTTCAGCAGCCTGAGTAAGTTCTTCGCTCGTATCAGCCTGCATTTTTTCTATGGCTTTATTAGCCAGTCCGGCTGCTTTGTAATCGTGAAGCCGCCGTGCGTCAAGATTGTAAAAATCCTTGGCAGCGGTGTAGAATGGATGTGTGTCCAGTTCCTGCGGATTTGCAAATCCCTTTAGTGACTCCCGTATGGACAGGCCCTGTTTAAACGCTTGTTCGCGTTTTTTGCAGTTTACAAGTATCATGCGGTTGCCGATAATCCCGGCTCTGAGAAGGATCTGCCACTTCACTCCCGGTTCAAGAAAGAACGTGATTATTCCTTCATACAGGATGTCGTTTATGCGTTTCGGATTGCCGCGCTGCTTGTCAAGGATATTCGCTTTGGGCAGAGGCATCAGAAAACGCGGATCGAACAGGCCTGAAACAGTATGCTGTTCGCAAGAGAATACGATCGCCCGCAGGGGCTGGGCCTTGCGCCATCCGCGATCTGCATTAAGGACGACGTCTTTACTCGCATTGGCCCTGTTTATGGTGCGCACAATGGTACTCCTGCTGTCCAGCAGGTAGGAATGAAGAGCGAGACGCCGGGATGTGTTTCCCGATTCGCAGGGAATACAGTCGAAAGTGCAGCGTCCGTCTATGCCTGTGCGCACGAATTCCGAGTGGCGCACACCCGCAGCCTGATTGACCGCTGACACATATCCGTAATCTGTGTGTCCCGGCAGCAGGGCGCACATATATCCTTCCATAGGCACCCGGGCAACAGGGGCCCCCACGCCATGGTCCACAATATTGCCCTGAATGCGCAGAACATGCGGCACTTTTGATTTTGTAAGAGAGAGGAATTCCATGTCATGGAACCATGCATCCGCCATACGCACGGTCGCATCTATCTGAGGGCCGAGTCTCTGCCAATCAAGACGGTCGGCTGTGTCACAGGGTGTATCAAGGCGGGGGCGCAGGCTGTCCAGTGTTGCCCATGTCATTGCCGGAACTGCGAAACTGGCAGCAGCGGAAGTGGGATTCGGTATACATTCCACGATATGCGAATCCGCCGATTCAGTCGCTTTGAGAGGAGCAAGATTGACGCAGTGCTGCAGTTTTTTCGGCCATACACGTTCCGTATTTCCGGACAGGACCTGCAGCCACCGGATAAGATCGCGGGCATTGGTTGTCTCATTGAAATTAAGGTAGGTGTCCCACAGGGACGGGCCGACAGCTACACCGCCGTCTGATATGTCTATGCTCAATACGAATGCCAGCGGTGAAAAATCTTCTTTATCTGTCTGGTTAAACCCCAGTTCCTGAATAAGTCTGGCGCGGAAAGATTGACGCTCTGCATCAATCTTCAGCATGTTTTCAATGTTTGCAAGCTGACCGTGTATCCGTTTCCTGGCACGTTGCCATAGGTTTTTCGCGCGTTCTTTTCTCCCGGCGCCCTTTTCATCAGTTTCTTCACTTTCCTCAGGCCCTTTGAGCAGGAAGTTTTCAGCATTGTAGATTTGCGCCTTGCGTTCGCTCAGTTTACCGATCTGCTCTATCAGCTGTTCTTTTTCAGCCTTATCAGCGCCGAAGATTTTCAGACGCAGAGGCTGAAGTTTTCGTTCAAGATAGAGCACGTCCCGCTGTACCTCGTGCTTGATGTATCCATGGAGTTTCTGAAAGTGGGGATCGTGGATCTTTTCGAGGGGGTCAGCCGCTTCCAGTTCCTGTACAAGCTCTTTATGTTCCCGGAAGGTATCGATCAGATCCATGTCCTTTTCCTGCAGTTTTTCATACAGTTCGGGCAGGGCACCGAAAGCCATGAACATTTCACGCATGCCAAGCTGATTAATAGCGTATGCGTCAATGAAACAGAAAAGCACCGGATGGGGAGGGGGATTCTTTTGGACCCGGCGGACAAGGGCAAGGGCTGTGGCGATATCTACGGCTCCGTCCGCACCGGGAGCAAGGTCCGGTACAAAACTCATGGAATCCATGGGTACGGCCATACACAGGGCGCGGCTTGCCTTGCCTGTCTGTTTCGGTCGTGCAAGGGCATACAGATTCGTGGCTGTTACTTGACGCCATGCCTGAGTACACACTATACAGCCGTTAATCCTGTCTCCGGACCGGAGACGGTCAGCCAGTTTCCCTTCGGGCACATAGAAACGCGGGAATTCAACAGGTGCGGGAAGAATGTGGGAACGTATATCCGCGAATGTGGTGCTGCGTGAACCGAGAAGGATAACAGCACGGGCCCCCAGCTCGAACATGGTATGCCAGTTCGTGCTTCCTGCTGTTTCCATAACCGCGATCTGGCCGCGTATATCCATGACCGGAATGTCGCTGTATTCACCGTTATGTACATAGACCAATCTTCCGGATATTCCGTCTTCCGGTGTTGTGCAGAGCTGTACGCCGGCAGGCCACACAGGATAGACCTGTTCCGGGACTCCGTTTTCCACGGAAAGCGTTGTCTGTTCATTCACAGGCACAAAGACCGGAAACGTATGAGGCCATACATCAATACCGGGAAATGCGCTGAGTGTATCGCGGATGCGGGACACAATGCGGTCGTGGCCCGGTGTTCCCATAACGCGGGAAGGTACACTGGTCAGCCATTCCACGTCTCTGCGCACTTCCGGAACCGCAGATACCTGTTCCTGCGCGTATAGGCATATTCCGGACAGTAACAGCAGCATTAGGACTTTCATATATAATCCTGTTGATTTTGACATTTTTTTTGTTTCCATATCATATAGGCTGAATTAATACTCGCTCGTATACTGAGCCCATAAGCACCAGAATAACGGGAATGAGAGACCAGAACACAGCAGCGAACACTTCACCCACTATCAGGCCCAGAAAAAACGGTTTGGCGCTGCGGTACAGGCGTGAGCCGCCGTAGCGTACCAGAATGATTTTGATAAGCCAGCCGAAGAAGATACTGTGACATGCTGCTTTACCGTAGAATGTAGCCACCATGATGATTCCGACCGGATGGAGGGGCCATTTGGGAAAGATCATACACATGTACTGAAGAAAGCCGGCCAGAATCACACCGAATGCAATATTGACCGGACGGTTGCGGAGCGGTGCAGGTATCGTGCCCTGCTGCGTCCTGATCACCAGGTTGTGTGAGGCATTTAGGCGGCCTGATCCCCACGGACTTATAGGTATATCCTCTCCGTCAAGGGAGACGCTGTGGTGATACGCAAAATACAAGTGCGCGCTGCCCGAAACGGCCAATCCCATCACCAGAACTGCCACAAGCAACAGGCCCCTGCGGGGTTGGGAAGAGGGAGGCCTGTTTTTGTCCAGGGCCAGGCTGTGCGTTGCCATTGTCATTGTGTTTACGCGGCTTCCGTACTGAAAGAGCAGGAGCGCGAGGCCGGACACGAGTATCGTGGCCGGGCCCGGGACGTGGTTCGGGGCCATCTCAATGAACATGCGCGGTTCGCAGTCGTAGATGCGCATGAAAGGCACTCCGGTTTCCGCTATCATGCGGGTGATAACCAGGGACACCATGAACCCGATGCCGACGAACAGGAGGGCCCACAGGAAATCTGCACCCGCCCACATGAACCACAGGAGCATGCCGGCAGTCCCTGCCAGGAACATGAAGCCGGCTTTGCGGTCACGTCCCGCTTCTTCAGAATCCGGACGTCTGAACAGTGCTTTTCCGATCTGTATCCAGCGCTCCCGGCCGAGCCACAGGATGAACAGGGTCATCACCAGCATTGCCCCGGCCCGGTGGTCGCTGATCGTGCCCGATTCATTGAAGGGGGGGAAATAGGCGTAGCTGACCATTACGAATATGCCGTAGGCCAGGGCGGTGAACCACACTGAAAAGCTGATGCGGGTTGGCATGAAGTATGCCATGGCCAGGAACACGAAGTAGATCCGTCCGTGCTTGACCCAGCTCGCGAGGTACCACCATGGTTCTTTTGAAAAGACTCCGTGCAGTCTCCAGCTGATAGGTATTCTGGGCACGCGTTCGGGGAAATGAGTGTTTCCGCCTATAAAAAGATATATAAGGAATACAACAGCCACCCCGATCCAGAACGAACTGCGTCTGTATACGGGTGCAAGATATCTCCCTTTGTCAGGCTGTTCGATAAGTGATTCCTGTACTTCCACGAGGGGAAATGCCAGACGCTCCCTGTACCGCCACTGCGGAAGCACGATAATGGCCATTCCTACCATCATTGATCCCATGACCAGCATCAGGATGCCCCAGGACAGGAGGGGTTTGGCCCATGAGCCCCACGGTACGGAGTTTCCGGGAAGCAGTTCGATCTGCATCTGTTCGGATGCCTGCACATCCGCCTTGAATTCGAGTTTGTCCGGGAACAGGGCGGATGCGGGAGGGTCCTTCTTATACGCTTCGGAAAGCTGCCGATCGTTGCTGACCCTGCGGCAGGTCTCGGCAAGGGAATAGGGAAGCTGGCGCAACAGTCCCTGTCCGGGTATCACACTGGCAACGAGAAGCATGGCCAGGATGAGAGCGAGCTGGGACGTGTTCAGACGAAGATCGGGTTTGCCGATCATTTTGAGGAACGGGTTGACTGCGAATATCAGCATCATAAACACGAACAGGGCGCCGATGGGAAGGTAGCTGCCGCAGATGGAACCCATGTGCAGAATCAAGTTATTGTAGGGTGTTATGATCCAGATAAAGATACAGCATAACAGACCGACAATTACTCCGGCAGTAACGCGCCTGAATGTAAGCTGCCCGGTTTTTTCAATTTTTTCCGGAGTTTCATTGTTCATTATGTGTATTGCACTCTCAGAAATTGAACATCAAACAGAACATCAATGTATGATCATGTTTCCATCGACTCAACGATTATGTTCATGTCTTTCCTGTCCACAACCCGGTCGATACGGCCGTCTACAAGATAAATCACACGGTCCGACGCGTTCAGTATTTTATGGTCGTGCGTTGCCGTGATGATCGTTATGCCGAAATCCTCCTTAAGCTCGATCAGAGTATCGATGATTTCCTGACCGGTCTTGAGATCCAGATTGCCCGTGGGCTCGTCGGCAAGGAGTATGGCCGGGTCATTGGCCATGGCGCGGGCAATAGCCACACGCTGCTGCTGGCCCCCCGAAAGTTCAGTCGGTTTGTTCAGCAACCTGTCTCCCAGCCCGACTTTTTTCAGAAGGCCTACTGCTTTTTCCTGCGCGTCCGCATCGGTCATGCCCGAGAAGAGCATGGGAAGCATCACGTTTTCCGCTGCCGACTGGACCGGTATAAGATTGAATGTCTGGAAGATATAACCTACTTTATGACATCTCAGCCAGGCCAGCTCGAATGTATCCAGGGATGCGATGTCCACTTCGTCAATAAACACATTTCCTTTATCGGGCCTGTCCAGTCCCCCGATCATATTGAAAAACGTGCTTTTTCCCGAACCTGACGGGCCCATGATGGATACATACTCGCTGCGCTGTACTGACAGTGTCGCTCCGGTGAGAGCGTGGACCTTGACGTCACCCATTTCGTATGTCTTGTGTACGTCTATCGCCCGTACCACATTAACAGCCAGGAGTTCTTCATCCCAGCGTTCCTTATCGTTTTGCTGTTCTTTTTGCTGTTCTGGCATAGTTATATCTCCGAACGCATAGCTTCGATAGGCTCCATGCGCGCTGCGATAAAAGCCGGATACAGAGCGCTCATAACTGTGAGAAGGATACCCGCACCCAGACAGGCTGCTGCCCGTATGACAAGGCTGGTGAGCGGAAGGAGGCCCCATGTAACATGTCCGAATGTATTGAATCCGTCGACTACAGCCAGGATCAGTCCGATCCCGATTCCTGCGGTTGTTCCTACAATGCCCTGGAATACACTCTCAAGGAGGAAGAGCCGGACCACTAACTGGTCGAGGGCCCCGAGGCATTTCATGGTGCCGATCTCGCGGAAGCGTTCTGTTACACTCAATGTCATTGCATTAAGGACTCCCACAAAGCTCACAAGCAGTGCCAGCCCGACCATCCACCGTGTCTGAAGCCGTGCTTCCTCATCCTTTACCACGAGTACACCGGATCCCCTCAGGTTCTGAATGAGTTCGGCAGGTCCGTTTTGAGTAATATGCTGCTGTATCGTGCCCGAGCACAGAATGTAGGCAAGGAATGCAACAGCCAGGATGATCCCGCTCGTTACCAGGAGCGAACGCCATATACGCACGCGTATGCTCTGCCACGCGATATGTATAGCCTTAGACCACGGGAGTTCGCTCTGACGCTCGATCTCACCGGGGCGGATAACAAGACGCTGAGAGCTGCTCATGTTTCTGTCATTCATCAGTATTCCCTTTATGCTCACGGTCTATTTCAATCCCGACCAGGCCGCGCTGTACGAGCATGCGCAAAAAACGGGTGACAGACATCTCAGCTTCGGGAAGACTGAGATTGTGAGTTTCTGCAAAACCGGTGATGATGTCCTCTACGTTATTCCTGCCGTCGCATGCATCATATACCTCTTTTCCCAGGGCATCCAGTTCAAATGTACGCCGCATTCTTTTCGATCCACCGAGCCACCGCTGCCACCGGGGACGCTCCAGTTCAGCTTTAAGTTTCAGTCCCCCATCCTCTGTATCCTGTTGTGCAATGAGCTCAAGCCGCACAGGTCTGCCGGTCATGGCACGTTCACGCGTTATGTTCGGCTTGGTCGGAGTTTTCTGCATGGTGTTAAATCCGTTCAGCTTTGCGGTTCATACTGTTTTTCGGTTCTTTATCGCGCAGTCCATTTTATTAAAAGCCCTGCGCATCAGTTCTTCATCCAGACTGCCCGGCATATCGCATGCAGCCAGAAACAGTCTGTCGAGCTTTGTATCATGAACACCCGCTGACATGCTTGCAAGTCTTCTGAAACGGTTCAAAGGGGAAGGCAGGTTCTTGTGCCCGTATACTGCCAGCCCTTTCAGTCTCCTGCCCTGCACGGCAGTTTCATACTGTCTGACCTCTCCCTCAGGTTTGAACCGCCTGTATCTGGAGTAAAGGGGCCGTTTTATCCAGCGTTCAAGTGTACGCCGGGACAAAGCAAGGGATGCAGGATATACCTGACGGAGGGCAAGAAACTGTCTGCTGTCCGATGTAAGTCCCACTGTGATATCGCCCAGGTTCAGCTGCCATGAGCTCAGTCTGAAACCGGCAGGGCCATTAAACTTCGAGCCCAGCACCGCCAGAGGAAAGGATTCGCCCGGAACGGATGCCCTGAGGGATCCGATCATTTCAGTAACAGCATTGATGATGGTATCGTCATCGCTTATAAAAAGAACCTGGATCACAATTCCGGCCTTCTGTCCGTATCCGCACCACACTCCGTGGGTGCCGGTTTTGGTCGTATGCTCCCGAATCCATCCTGTAAAGCCGAATCCGGAAGGCACAGGTGCGTTTTCATCATGTTCACGGGTTCCGGTTTCCTTTCTGAGCATCCGCGCAATCCATTTTTCCGGGCTGAAACGGACGCGGCTGAGGCGTTCCCATTTGATCCGTGCAGTTACCTGTTCTCCGTTGCTGATCTGGACCGTGCCTTTAGTCCATCCTCCTTCAAATTTAAAAGGCCGCCAGTGTTCCGGCATTTCCACTGACCATCCCATCCAGCCCAGGGCCGTTTTTTCAGCCTGTTTGTCTTTATGCAAGCCACCTTGAACAGGCTTTGTTGTATCGACAAGCAGTTTCTGCATATACGCCTCCGTACGATCCCGGTTTACATCGGCAGCTTGACCGCGCTTTTTGCCATAAGCACAAGGCCCAGGCCGAGCATGGCGATCAGCCCCATACCCGCGCTGAATCCTGCTGCGAAAACAACGCGGTACTTGGGCCATTTTTTTCCAAACCGTTTTCTGAATACAAATCTGCCCAGCAGAGCACCCACGAACATGGGGATGATCGCGTGCGGCACTGACTGATCGAGCCCGCGCACAACTCCGTATACAAGGAAAACGGGCAGACCGAAATGTGCCAAACCCATATACACGCCGACCGCAAGAAGCAGTCCGAGGCCCAGGTATTCCACACGGAACGCTTCCATGAAAGGGCTGGTCGCTTCACCGGGAAGTGTTGCCGACCACATCAGTCCCTGGCGGTATGCGCGCAGTTCCCAGAATTCGTTGGCATACGGGAACATCTCGCTGGGCACGTTGTCAATGGACCAGATAAACTGGCTGAACAGTATCATGCCTACAGCCATGACCGGAAATATCAGAATCTCGGCTTTTATAAGCGACGTGATCTTTGTCCCCGTCAGTTCGGTCTTGCGGAAAAACCGGGCCTGCTTGGCATAGTTGTGCATGGGAATGGGAGCGAACCAGATAGCCGCACCTTTATATCCTGACAGGATGAACGTGGCCTCGCGCAGGAACGGTACTTTAACCTGCTGCCCTACAATGCCTTCCATGCGGCTGGAGATATAGCTTAAAATCGGTGTGTACACGAATCCGTAGAAGACAAGAAGCCAGAGTGGAAACCTGCAACCGTGCAGGGGGCCGGAAGCGAAATTTACCAGATAATAGGCCATGGCTATAAATGAGCATGTTGAGAACAGATATATTCCGATCGCTATCCATAAAGGAATATCTCCCCGTTCAGCAGGCGGTTTGAACAGGCGGGTCCACTCTACTTTTGGCCTGCCCGCTTCATCCATATCATCCCGCTTTTGCCTGAAGCTCCGGATTACATGTATGATCCCGATAAGGGCAACTGCCAGACCAAGGCCCAGGCCGAAACTGAAATAGAAATCCATGATGTTCGACTGAAGGGTGCGGATGCCGCCGATTCCGCGCTCCCATGTGGGAAGAAGGCCTGATTGAAACAGTATGGGGTTCAGAATGACCGTAAACAGAAGGCCGATGAAACTACCCAGCATTGCCCAGAACGGAAGCACCATGCCGATCACGATGAACGTCATGTCGAAGCTCACCATAATGGCGGTGGCAGGAAATATGGTTTCAGTAAAACCGGTCAGGTCAACGAACGGCAGGGGAAGGATGCGTACCTGCTCAGCAAACACGGCTCCGGTTATCTGCGGTATGGCAAGGTAAATGAAGCCGAATGCTATACCTCCCATGCCGCCCAGGGCGAAAGTGCGCCATCGCCATGTGTCCTTCTGGCTGGAAGCGTCCGCGAGCGCGCTCATGCCCATGGCACCGACCGGGGCCATGGGGAAGGGGAGCTTTTCCACATCGGACGTAAGCCTGAACATGATATATCCCAAGCCGAAGTGGTCGAGCCTGGTAATGAAGAGCATAAACACCATCAGGCATATGGGTATGAGCCATTGCCGTAGAAGGAATGTCCGCATCCCAAGCACAGCCGGGTCACCGGGTGCGAACCATTCGGGTATGTATTCAGTAATGCCAAGCTTGCGCAGTTCTTCGCTCTGTACAAGAAACTGTTTCCACAGCAGGCCGCCCCCTGAGTGGATCACAGCACCGCACATATAGAAGAGCACGAATATCTCCGGCCTCTTGAGCCGGGTAAAGGCGCGGCGGGCTACTTCAACATACAGAATAACTGTAACCCACTGTGCTGCCGGGCCCATTTCTATGCCGGCAACAAGCTGCATGTACATCTGGGCCGGAGCCATCAGAAGGCCCACGAACAGGGCCATGATCACCGTGCGCCAGCTGAAGCCGTCCTCATATGTTTCCGGCGCTTCCATCAGGTCGCGGAATTCTTGTACTTCTTTATCTACGCGCATAGCGTTCCTTCAAAAATACCTGTTTGCTGGATATCCCGGCCCGGTAAATATCAGACGCAGGCTCCAGCCTGCGTCTGTCTTGATGTGCGTTCCGCAATTCGCTGTTATAGACAGAAAACCGGTCAAACGGACGCCCATTATATCCCTTTTGAAGGGCAGGTCAAGAAAAAAAAGAAAAAAGTATAGATGCGGTTTATTATGGCCGGACGGAATGGTTTCCCGCATCCATTTTCCCCTTGACATCAGATGAAATTATTATATAATCACTATGTCGTAGAGAATGAACGGATCGGGTTTTTTTGAGGAGAAGGCATGGGCTTGACAAAAACTGATCTGGAAAAGCGGTGTACCGGCCTGGAGGAAGAGCTTATGCAGGCTCGCAGAGAGATCGACCGGCTTAAGCGGAAAGCGGCACAGGAACATGGGCCCGCTGCATTCAGGTATAGGGACTTTTTCCAGGCCCTTCCGGATATCGTGTATGAACTGGATGCAGAGGGGAAATTCATCTTTATCAGCAATACAGTACAGGAGCTCGGATACACGCCTGAGGAGCTTATAGGGCACCATTTCAGCACAATTATCCATCCTGAGGAGGTTGATGCCGTGAGCCGCGAAAAGGTGCTAAAACATATGAAAGGGAAGAGGACGGGCACGGAAAAAGCACCCAAGCTCTTTGATGAGCTTCGCACGGGGAAACGCCGTACACAGAACCTTGAGATCAGGCTCATGCCGAAATGCACGGGTGAAAAGGAGGGGGAGCATACGAGGTGTCTTTTTGAATACAGCGAGATAAGTGCAGCAGGCCAGTATGCGGGAGATGTCGACTCTGGCCAAAAGGAATTCCTGGGGACTATGGGGATCATCCATGATATTACCGAACAGAAACGGACGGAACAGGCGCGGAAAGAGAGCGAAGAGCGGTTCAGGGCTGTATTCGAGTCTGCTCAGGATCATATATTCATAAAGGACAGGCAGCGCAGATATACGCACATGAATCCTGCGATGATGGAAAAGCTTGGAGTTGCACAGGAGCAGTTTGCGGGAAAGACAGATGAGGACCTTTTCGGAAACTACCCTTTACCCCATGTGAATCAGCAGCTTTCATATATTGCCAAGACGGATGCAGAGGTTCTAAAGGGCAAACCAGTACATACCGTTTTTACAGGCCGGATCCCGGAAGGCAATATCTCAATGAGTTCGATAAAGGTGCCGCTTTATGACCAGAAAGGCAATGTGACAGGTATATGCGGCATATCAAGGGATATAACCGAACAGAACGATATACAGGAAGCATTAAGAGAGTCGGAAGAGAAATATCGGTCGATCGTGGAAAATACGAATGATCTGATATATTCGCTCGACTGCAGAGAGATGAAAATAACCTATATTTCCCCTAATGTGGATGAATGGGGGTATGGGCCTGATGATATAGTGGGAAACTCCATTGGGGAGTTCATCCATCCGGATGATCTGGAGAACGTAAAGGAACTGCTGGAGAACGCAATAGAAAAAGGAGAGCTTGTTGCAGCCCAGTTCAGGCTGAAGACAAGAGAAGGCAGATACGTATGGGTTGAAGAACGGGGAAACCTGATTATAGAAAACGATCCGCCTGCACGCATTGTGGGGGTGATAAGGGATATTTCCAAACAGAAAAAGGCTCAGGAGGAGCTGAGGGAAAGCGAGGAAAAATACAGGGTCCTTGTGGAGAATATACCGGCGGTAATATTCAGGATTGATACAGAAGGGAAACTGGTGTTCGCCAACAATATGTACCTTAAGGCAGTCGGCATGACCCTTGAGGAACTGGTGGGTTCCAGCCCTGAGATTTCGGAAGGTTTTTTATCAAAGCCGGAAGCTCGGAAGATGTTAGATGCGATCAGGACAGTCCTTGAAAAGGAGGAAAAAACAGGGATTGAACTGAAAGCTGTTAACCGTGAGGGCAGGGAAGGGTGTTTTTTTCAGCTTGCTTATCCCTGGTATTCTGCTGATGGGACACTCGGCGGGGTCGAGGTCCTTGGACAGGATATCACGGAGCTCAAGCAGGCCCAGGAGAAAGCGCAGAAGCTTCAGAAGAAGCTCGCCCGTTCGGAGAAGATGGAGGCCCTGGGCCGCCTCGCAGCAGGGGTGGCGCATGACCTGAGCAATGTGCTTTCTCCGGTCGTTGGATACCCCGAGGTGCTCCTCTCCGGTATTGACAGGGATGATCCCCTGTACAGGCCGCTTGTATCGATACGCGACGCAGGGGAGAAGGCTGCCGCAATGACGAATGATCTTCTGACGATCGCGAGAAGGGGAGTGGTACCCAAGGAAATCGTCAATCTAAACCGTATTGCGGAGGAGTATATCAATTCTCCGGAACACAGGGAACTGGAACTTCTGTATCCCGGTATAAAGGTAACCGGTGAATTTGACCCCGGCCTGAAAAATACCGAGGGTGCGTCCATGCATCTGACGAAAACTATCATGAACCTTGTTTCAAACGCTGCGGATGCGATGCCGAAAGGAGGGGAAATAGTGATCCGGACGGAAAACCGTTTATTAGACACGCCTTATAAAGGGTTCCACACGATTCCCCCGGGCGAATACACGGTACTGACCGTTAAGGACAGCGGAATCGGTATCAGCAGTGAGGAGATCACAAAAGTATTTGACCCGTTCTATTCCAAAAAGGTGAAGGAAAGGACCGGAACCGGATTGGGCCTGACCGTTGTGCATGGAACCATGGAGGATCATAACGGATATATCGATATCGCGAGCAGGGAGAATGAAGGGACCGTGTTTGATCTCTATCTGCCTGTGACCGACAGGCCTATACACAGCAAAGCTGTCGCATCTATCGAACAGTACACAGGAACCGGCACTGTGCTGGTTGTGGATGAAATCAAGGAGCAGAGAGAGATCGCCCACCTGATGCTTACACGGCTGGGGTATACGGTAATAGCGGCCGGAAGCGGAGAGGAAGCAGTGGATATGGCCCGTGACCAGAAACCGGATCTGATGCTTGTGGAAATGATCATGGAATCGGGCATCGACGGGATGGAGACATTTAAACAAATCGCTGAAATACTTCCGAAGGTAAAGGCTGTTCTGACGGGAAGATACACTGAGATTGAAATACTGACACAGGCCGAGGAGATGGGGATAACGCGGTTTTTAAAGAAACCGTATACCATGCAGACGCTGGGAATGACTGTGAAGGAGGAAATGGAGAACAGAGCATGATATGTAGGGAACTGCCGTGAAACGTTTGATGCGCATCGTGTGTGTCCTCGGCATCGGAACGGGTGTTTATGCCGTGGTCCATTATTCTGGTGCCGAACAGATGATGGTGGATTATATCATAGCACAGCAGTATATTTCCCTGAGCAGTATCCGAAGATACCCTTTTCTTATATCAGTGGCAACCGGGGCAGGGGCTGGGCTGATCACCACGCTGTTCATAACAGCTTTATCGTCTTCCCGCTCACCTGCAAAGAAACGGCCTGTGCAGGAAAACACCGGGGAAGGGGAGCGGAAACGCGGTCTTTACAGGGACCTGCACACCTGTATTCAGGAATATTCAAAAGAGACTCATCTGCAGGAGGATTCTGCTCAGAACCTGTATGAAGCCCGGAGTAGAAAAACGGATTTTCTGAAAAAAATATCATCCCTCCTTCTTCAGCAGCATATCGGTCTGTACGAGCATTCCCGTTTTGAATCGGGGGAATTTCCCGAGCTTCTGTCCGAAGAAGCACGGGAACTGCTTCAGAAGGCGATTTACAGCAATTTTGCTGCATTCAAACGTGTTGCCCAGCCGGACATACTGGAACAGACCGATATTTCATGGGAACTGTTCAGCAGGGCTGTTATAGCGATCGGAGAGTTCGCGTTTTCAATAAAATCCTGTTTTGAATTCTACCTTCTCGCCTGTTCATCAGACAGGGACAGGATCGACTCACTGTCCGCATACGGAGTGCTGCCCATAGAAATGGGCACTCCCCACGAATCGGAACTGAAGCGTATTGAGCACGACAAAATGCTTGGAGACAAGTTTAATTACGCCCTGCTTGATAAATTCTACAGGGAATGCGGGTCTTTAGGAATGAGCTTCAATCCCTCTATTCCCGACGCTTTTTTATTCCTGGACAGGTGCACGGAAAAGATCATAGCACCCCTCGATTACCTGCTGGGGCGGGCGAAACGGCTTTTCGTTCCCTTCCAACTGACACGGACAGAGGCTTACCAGAGGATCGAATGGATACGCAACGCGCTTCATCAGGGGAAGATCGCTCCTGAATCTGCCAGACATTTTCTGGATACGTTCCTGAAATATGAAGATGAATGCAGAAAGAACCTTGCCCTGCTCGAGATTAATCCTGAAACCATGCCAAAGGGTATGATAACCCCTGAGGAATTCGAGAAGGTGCGTAAGGTCCTTGAAAAGATGAGGCCGGAAGGGGACAAGCTCAGGGCCCGGGCTGGCCCTACTGAAGTGATATACCAGACGGGAATTCACAAGAAAAAGAAAGAGGTGGTGGAAGAATGAAACGTTTTATGCTCAGGCCCGTTCTTATGTGCACTCTGATATGTTTCGCTGCCGGATGCGGAGTTGAAACTGGGGGATCGGACGATAACGGGAATGGTTCTGATCCTGGCAGTATCTGGCATGTTGACGCCGGCGCAGATGTTTCGGGTGACGGTACAGCATGGAATACAGCTTTTAAAACGCTTCAAAAAGCGCTTGCTGCTGCAGCTTCCGGTGATGAAATATGGGTTGCACTAGGAACATATGTTCCTACAGCCACAGCGGACCGGGACATTTCCTTTGAACTTATACCAGGGGTTGCCCTGTATGGGGGATTTTACGGGGACGAGACAGAGCGTGCTGAGCGTAATCCGTCTTTGTACACAACGATATTGAGCGGGGACCTCAGCGGCGACGATACGTCGGGAGGAGACAACTCAGAGAATTCATACCATGTGATTTCGGGTGCTGACGGGGCACTCCTTGACGGGTTTGTGATACAAGGCGGCAATGCGGACGGCCCGGTTGTGTCGGACCCTGATATTACTGTTCAGCTTACAAACCGTATGGGAGGCGGCCTGGTATGCGGCCAGAACAGTGCCGTAACCGTGTCCAACTGCACCTTTCAGTCAAATGAAGCACATATGGGCGGCGCTGCTGCAGTAGCGCTGTGTGGAGGAATTATCAGGGACTGCACCTTCACATCCAACAACGTTTCCATGAAAGGGGAAACGAGTCCGGGAGCAGGGGGAGGGGCGGTTTTCTGGTACGCGGAGAACGCTGTAGACGCGGATATCGAAAACTGCACCTTTTCCGGCAACGGTTCCGACACGACAGGTGCGGCTTCGGGAGGCGGAGGATCAGTATATATAACCGGACCCGTTACCTGTACTGTAACAGACTGCACGTTTTCATCCAACCTGACTTCAGGGATTGAAGGTGAGGGAGGTGCGCTCTATGCGGACAGCGGAGCAGATGTGACCCTATACGATACGGTGTTCCTGTCAAACAGTTCAGGAAGTGATGGGGGAGCCGTTTCCGTGAAAACGGCAGCTCTTGATGCTATACGCTGCACGTTCTCATCCAATACGGCTGATGGAGAGGGGGGAGCGGTTGTATGCAGGAACGGTTTTTTCAGTGCGGAAAGGTGTGAATTCAGCGGCAATACTGTGGACGGAACAGCGGCCTGTGTGCGGGGAGGCGCCGTTGCTCTAGAGGGCTCTGCAGGTGCCGCGGGTTTTTCCGCATGGAACTGCGTATTTAGCAACAATCAGGCCGATGGAACCTCCAGTGTAAACGATTCGTACGGAGGTGGTGTGCATGCGTGGGAGAACTGCACTGTGGGCTGTTATTTTTCCACATTTTCAGGCAACACGGCTGACCACGGAGGGGCCCTGCGCCTCGGGAGCAGCTCTGACGGGTGCATCCTGGGTGTGAATTCCTGTATTCTGTGGAACGATACGGGAAATATATCGGATGATGAGATCAGTGATGATCCCGGCGGAAGCACATCCGTAAATTATTCCGATATCAAAGGGGGTTGGCCTTTAGGTACGGGGAACATGAATGCCGATCCCAATTTTGTCGGTGGGGGCGATCTTCATATACAGGGCGGGCCCTGTGTAAATACAGGGGACGAATCCAAAAATCCGGAAATGGATATCGAAGGAACGGTCAGGGATACCTGGCCTGATATGGGCGCGTATGAATTTAGCGGGTAGATAGAGGGAAAGTGATTTGCGATTTACAATTGCCGATTTGCAATTTAAAAAGTAATGCAGAAACAAATAATAAAAAATAGTATTTTTCCGATACTCCAATACTCCATCACTCCATTCTTCCTTTGGTATTAAGGAAATGCACCCATGAAGAGCAAAACGATCATACAGATATATACGGGACCGGGAAAGGGAAAAACAACCGCTGCACTGGGGCTGGCGCTCAGGGCACGGGGCCACGGCATGAAGGTCGGCCTTGTCTCCTTTCATAAGAATCCAGGCAGGTGGGGATATAAGGAGGATGAGAAGCTTGAGGAGATCGGCGTCCTGATCAAACGTTTCGCAGTCAGGCATCCTTTTTGCGATACGGACGTTACAGAGGAGGACCTTAGGGCGGACTGCAGGGAAGGATTGGAGTATATCAGAAAGGTGATGAAGGAGGAGATGTTCGATATCCTTATCCTGGATGAGATCATCGTGTCGGTCCGGGACGGATTTATGGATGAACAGGATGTGCTTGACCTAATGGATGTGAAGCCTGAAGGGCTGGAGCTTGTACTGACAGGACGGGGTGCGACCGAGAATATGATCGAACGTGCCGGTCTGGTGAGCAGGATCGAAGCGGTCAAGCATCCGTACGAACAGGGAATGGAGGCGAGAAAGGGGATAGAGTTTTGAAATTTGCGATTTGCAATTGCCGGTTTGCGAATTTAGAAAGAAAAAAGCTGCTGACCATGAGTGCAAAAAAAGGGGCGAGCCATCGGCTCGCCCCTACTGTCTTCTGTCCTCTTGACCTCTGACCTCTGTCAGAGCTACTTCAGCATTGAAATCGGAAGGTACCTGTAGTAGACCTCAAGCGACAGACATCCGACCGCTGTATGGAACAGCCTGCCTATTTGGTTGTACCATACAGGTTT
>Ga0272441_10000343_pt1 | contig 106696 bp, 91 predicted proteins | sample SSMProp6N_FD_193582 | JGI IMG/M metagenome (GOLD analysis project Ga0272441, IMG submission 193582) | Marine sediment archaeal communities from Little Sippewissett salt marsh, Falmouth, MA, United States - SSM-Prop-6N | ecosystem: Environmental > Aquatic > Marine > Wetlands > Sediment ...
TCTAACACTGAGATAAAAAAGCTTAGTATATCTTCTTCTCTCAGTATCTCCACCCTCAAAGTGGCTCACTTTTAAACGACCATTTTTGGCTCAGTTTATCACGACCATCTACAACCGCATGCAAGCAATCATAAAAAACCCCGTCACTGTGTGTGAAACGGGGTTTGTGTTTTAGTCAGTCCATACATCCCTCTTCTTTTACGATGATCGGGATTGATGCTCCGAGAGGAAATCTGATAGACAGTTCATCGCTTAGCACTGCAGCGTGGTGAAGATTGCAGCACCGGGACAGTCCCTATTTTTCATCCTGAAAAAAGGGGACAGTCCCCAGGGAAGTGTTTCGCACTGGAGCAGTCCCAAGGGAATGGGGTGTGCTATTTACAACATTTGGCAGTATTGCCAATTTTTGTAAATGGTAAAGTATGGGTGTGTGGAACCCTTGGTATCAGGCACTATCTGCCCCTTCCCCGGCGACTCACCATTCGGTCAGGAGCTGCCTGATTGTTTCTTTCAACCGGTCAGGCGCATGGTGTTCGAATTGCTCGGCGATGCGCCGCTTGGTTGCCTTCAGTTGCGGTTCGTTGCGGTACGGGTATTCAGTCATTTTGGCAGTACTGCCATTTTTACTAAATGATCGCAGTGGACGCGCCATATCACCGGAAATACTCAATTTTCAGCAGAACTGAATGCCGCGATTATGTACACAAGATCGGTATTTGGCCGATGTGGCACTGTTGCCATTTTGGCCAAATGGCAGAGGATACAACCGTAGGACACCATATCAGTTTCCTAGCATATTGTCGCCTTCTACGATTACACTGGTATGATGCCCCCTATCATGCCTAACCCGGAAATCCTTCCGCACACAGGGGACGCGTCCCTCTATTGAGAGACCTTTGAGAACACGCCGCCACAACATCTGATTGCGGATGTACCAATTTTTCTTTCAGTGCCGTCGCTATGCCCTTTGCCACAGCCTCCGGGTTCTGTCCGACCTTATAGTTGGCCGTAATAATGAGCAACGTATCGGCCTTTTCCATTCCGATCACTTTCATGGATGCACTTTGAACAATGGTATTCATCCTTCCCACCCCCAGCATGCCGAAGGAGCGTCGCTGTGCGCCCGTGACATTCCCCGTCACGATTGCATGCACCCCCAAATACCTCCCGGCTTTTACCATATCGCCCATGCTGTAACCCGTTGTGGCCAGGTTCCGTAAGGTGGATTTTTTGAGTTTGCTCCCGTCACATACACGGAGTCCGATCTTTTTTAATTGAATGTTCAGGTTATCCCCCACGACTGCCTTGAGATCACCGATCTCTTCGGCTAAGGGGACATTGCCTTCCGGTCCCAGTAAGATGGCAATGTGTTTTATCTTATGTAATTCCTTTTCGGTAACACCCGATGCCACGGTTGCCCTGATCTCAACTTTTTCAAAGGACTGATAGGCCATGGTGCCGCATTGTATTGCGGTTACGGGGACGGAAAGTAAGGTTAATGTCTGGACGCACCCACAGAGCGGCAATACAATAATTGCACAGAACAGACCGCAACTGAACCGTTTTTCGGAAAGTATCATGTGTTTCATGGACCCTCTCCCTGTAACAATGCTAGATCGAATAGTCGGTTCCTTCGATACGGGGTAATCACCAATTTCTGACATCCATGTGCTCTCATGAACATAACTAGATTTATACAGGGCACCCACATCGAAGGCAATGAAATGGATCACACCTTTTCGGTGAAAACCTTTTTTGTGCAATGAAAAACCCGGGGACACCATACGAGTATTCTGAATACCTGCAGTAGTCGAAGATTAAACTGGTATGGTGTCCCCACATTATCCTTACGCCCTGTCTCATAAATTCTTGACTTTCAAGCTCATACATGAAATAAGGGTACAGTTTTACCGTTACTCTCACATCAATTAATTACCTCACTTCTCTACGCCGCTGTGTTCCGTCGGAAGGATTTCTACACAAACAAAGCACACATTATGGGGAAGTATCTGGTGAAGGCATTCGGGAAGCGACACAGTATCACGGCACAGGTTTTTCAGAGCATTTAACCTGCCTCGGAACGCTGCTTTTGATATTACCGTTTGTTTCCATTCGATCCTCTGGAGATCGTTCAGATAACGCGAAGGTGTACGTTTCATGCTGACACTTCCTTTTGAACCACACGATACAGATGAACAGTGCCTTGAGAACCGGGAAGAGACTCGCCTTGAACGTGTCAGGGCAATCGCGGACAGGCAATACTGAACAAACGCGAAGGCAAAAGGCATGCGATTCATGCTGACATGGGACAGGGTAACAGGCCCTGCACCGAGGAGGTTCGTTGTCCATGGCACAGCAGCAAGGAGGTTGGAAAATTTGTAAGTTTGAGGACATGGGATTCTCTCACTGTTTCCGGGTACATGCTCGCTCTTGTTCACTGCGCACCCTGCGGCAGGAATGGGGGACATGCTTCGTCACAGGGGCATGCCCAGGCAGTTGAGAGAGTGGATGGAAGAGGTATCTTTGCAACAAACCAAACGCATACCAGAAAAGGAGAGTGGTACAATGAAAAAACTTTTTGTTATAACTATTGTGTTGTGTCTCGTCGTTTTTACAGCGAGCCAGGTCGTGGCTAAAAAACAATTTTACGTCCTTCCTACTGCTTCAACGGGCGGATCATATTATCCCATGGGTGCCCTGATGGCATCGTTGTGGAGCGACAATCTCAAGGACAAGGACATCATCGTCACCAGTCAGTCCTCGGGCGGCAGTGTCGAAAACTGCAATATGATGGCTGCTGGCGAAAATATTCTGGGCATGTCTGCTATCGACGTCGCCATGAGTGCAAATAATGGGACCGGAAAATTCAAGGGCCGTGCGTACAAGGGCATCAGGATCGTCAGCATCCTCTTCCCCACCTATCAGTCATGGGGCGTGACCTTTGACTCAAAGATCACCACCACAGAGGATATGAAGGGGAAACGCATCTCCCTGGGCAAATCGGGAAGTGCCAGTGTTCGCAATGCCACAGAGCTTCTGGCGGCCGCCGGCCTGACGGTCAAAGACCTGGGCAAGGCCGAATACATAGGCTGGAGTCAGGCTGTTCAGGGAATGAAGGACGGCAAGCTGGACGGCGTCCTGTTGCAGGGAGCCCCCCCCACTGCTGCCGGCATTGACCTCTACTCAAGCAAGGCCGGAAGAATCATACCGCTGACCGATGGCGAAATCGAAAAGATGACTGCCCCCGGAATCATGTACAAGGTCACGATGAAAGCGGGAACCTATCCCAATCAGCCCGATGACATCCAGACCGTGGCTCGTCAGAATATCTTTATCGCCGATGCGTCAGCCAGTGAGGAACTGATCTATCAGTTTACCAAGATCATGTTCGACAACCTGAAGGTCCTTCAGAAGGCGCATAACGCATTCAGAAAAATCGACCCGGCGCAACCCTTCGGCGGAACGGAACAGTCCGGCATGAAACTGCACCCCGGTGCCATCCGGTATTACAAGGAAAAAGGAATCGCCATCCCGGCAAACATGATTCCCTGATTGCGACATCACTGCACTGCCGGGGGGCACATGCCCCCCGGTGTGCACAGATCCTGCACATCTGCCACATCTGCTGCAGTTATGATAACAGAACCTGAGAACGAACTATGATCAAGTCAGTACTACAACAAATTGGGACCCTTCGTACCAACCCCGGGGAAAGACTCGCCGTCGGCAACTGGTGTCTTATCATCGGGTGTCTGGCCATTGTTGCATCGATTTTTCACCTCTGGGTCAGCGGCATAGGCCTCATGATGGCCATCAAACGCAACGCCGTGCACCTGTCATTTATTTTATCGCTTGCCTTCCTTATCTATCCCGCACGGAAAAAGAATCGAGGCACCCAGACGGGCCCCACGGGAATCGACATCGCCCTGGCCATCGCCGGCCTTATGACGGGCCTGTATATCTTCTTCTTCTGGGATCAATTGGCGGAACGGGGCTTTGTGATCATCAAGCGTGACCTGGTGTTTGCCCTGCTGACCCTGGTTCTGGTGCTTGAGGCCACCCGCAGGGTGGTCGGCAATATTCTGGTGATACTGGCCCTGTGTTTCCTGCTCTACGCCTACTTCGGACCCTATTTCCCCGGCATATTTGCCCACCGCGGCGTTCCAGTCGGACGGATACTCTACCGGCTTTATCTCACCGAAGAGGGGTTTTTCGGCATCGTCCTGACGATCTCTTCGACGTATATCTTCTTTTTCGTCCTCTTTGGGACATTTCTCCAGCGTAGCGGTGCCAGCGATCTCTTCAACCGGGGAACCATGGCCCTGGTCGGTCATAAACAGGGAGGCCCCGGTCTGGTTGCCGTTATTTCCAGTTCCTTTATGGGCATGCTCAGCGGCAGTCCCATATCCAACGTGGTCACCACCGGCTCGATAACGATTCCGCTGATGAAAAAGGTCGGGTATGCCCCCCATTTCGCCGGGGCCGTTGAGACGGCTGCCTCTTCCGGGGGGACAATCATGCCGCCGGTCATGGGGTTTGCCGCCTTTCTGATGGCAGGTATCCTGGACATCCCCTACAAAACCATCATGATTGCCGCAATACTGCCGGCATTGATGTACTACGTCCTGGTGTTGTTCAATGTCGTCATCGAAGCCCGTCGTCTCAACCTGAAATCTGAAGGCGTGACTGACAGGATCGGCTTCTGGGAGGTTATGAGGCAACGCGGCCACCTGCTCGTTCCCATTGTGCTCTTGATTGTCTTGCTGCTGGCCGGGTATTCACCGCTGTTCTCTGCCTGGTGGAGTATCGTGGCGATAGTCGTCTGCAGCTGCCTGCGCTGGAAAGAGCGAATGCGGCTGGCCGATATCCTGTGGGCCCTGGAAAGCGGCGCAAAGATCGTTGTCCCCGTGGCCATCGCCTGCGCCATTGCCGGTATCGTCATCGCCAGCACGACCATGACGGGCATCGCCCAGACCATCACCCATAATATCGTCAGTCTCTCCGGGGGCGTCGTCTTTTACGCACTGTTTTTTATCATGCTGTCCACGATTCTGATGAGTATGGCATTACCCATCTCGGCCTGTTACATTACCGTCGTTGTCCTGGCCGCCCCGGCCCTGATCAAGATGGGCGTCCAGCCCATTGTGGCCCACTTTTTCGTCCTCTGGTTTGCCTCGCTCAGCGGCATGACGCCACCCGTGGCACTGACGTCCTATTCCGCCGCGAGCATTGCCCAGGCCGAACCCAACCGGACCGCCCTGTCCGCCCTCAAGATTGTCGCCCCGGCATTTGCGCTCCCCTATATTTTCGTCTATTATCCGGAATTGCTGTGGCAGGGTACGGTTTCCATATTCACGCTGGTGCACGTATCGTTTTTCATCATAGGCAGCTGTCTCGGACTGGCCGGATATGCCTTCAATGCGCTGGCCTGGCCGGTGCGTCTCGTTTTATTGGGCGCCTGCCTCTTGCTTTTTTCCACACAACCTTACCTGCCTGAACTGGGGATGACGCTGATTGTCGTCACGGTTGTGTTTGACTGGTTCAGGATGAAACGTTCCCAAGGAGGAAGACATGTTTAAAGAAGGAATGACCCTTGATGAGATATTGAAAATAGAGGTCCCCGAAGACCGCGTGGACCGCGTCAAGGAGTTGGTGGAGTTCGATATTCCCGACTTGAGTGACGAAGTCTCGCGCTTTTTGCTCAAACAGCAGATTCAGGTCGTCAATATCCAGTATGCCCGCTTTCTGGCGGGGGTGAAGTTCACCGAGCAGGATGTTGACGATCTCATGACAGGGGCCATCGACATTCACGCCCACGGCGGATCGGAGCCCTTTGACCGCCTGCTCCTGGAGGACGACATCGCCTTCGATTACAGCCGGGCGGGCATGCGGGCCGTGGTCTTCAAGACCTGGTTTACGCCGTCGGCATCGCGCATCCAGCTGGTCCAGAAATATCTGGACAAATGGGGAGAGGAAAACGAATGCCAGACAGTGAAGATGTTCGGGGGCATTACGCTGAACAAACCCGTGGGCGGGATCAATCCCGATGCCGTGAGGCGGTGCCTGGGATTTCCGGGATTCAAGTATATCTGGATGCCCATGGTCGATTCCTACCATCACCGCCGGCTCGTCTATGACGACTGGTCCGGAGAGGGGCTGCACATCCTGGATGAAAAGGGCCGCTGTCTTCCCGAATTGAGTGAGATTCTTCGTATCGCCGCCGACAATGACCTCGTCGTGGCCAGCGGCCACTTCCCCTACAGTGAGCATAAGGTTGTCTTCGAAGAGGCCATTCGTCTCGGCGTCAAGCGCATGGAAATCATTCATCCGGCACACATCCACTGCAAGACCTCCATTGCCAATATGAAGGAGGCGGTGGGAGAGGGGATCAAGCTGATGCTCTCCGGTCTGGGAACCACGACGTTCCCGCTCCATGAAAGCGGTCCCGTCTATGCCGTCAAGATGATCAAGGAGGTCGGTGCGGAACACTTCGTCTATGGCTCGGATTACGGTCAGATCCATAATCCGCCGCACGTGGTAGGCACCCGCTGGATAATCAAGCTCCTCCTCTCATATGGAGCCACCATCGAAGAAGTTCGCCAGGTTTTTCAGGAGGCCCCGGCCCGGCACCTGGGACTGGATGCTTAGCATACGTCTCGATTGTTCTCTTCTTGCAGATGGGGGCGCCGTTGGCGGACCCCGGCTCGAAGGAATGGCGGATACTCGATGACGTCGCAGTGAACCATTGAAACACAGAGGGATGAACACATGAAGGTCATTATCGTTGGAGGAGGCTGGGCCGGCGTTGCCGCCGCCCTGTCTGCTCGCAGGCAGGGTGCAGCAGTCACACTGATCGAACGGATGGACATGTTGCTGGGAACCGGCCTCGTTGGCGGTATCATGCGCAATAACGGCCGCTATACGGCCGCTGAAGAGATGATCGCCATGTCAGGCGGTGAGGTCTTTCAGCTCATTGACGACAATACGCTCCACCGGGACATCGAATTCCCGGGACATCTGCACGCCTCGCTGTACAACGTCGGCACCATGGAGGCGGTGATGAAGCGGTACCTCTTGAAACGAGGTGTCGATATCCACCTGTCGACTCGCATTACCGATGTGGAGATGAAGGGCGAGACGATGGAAGCGGTCATTGCAAAAAAGGGCACTGAGGCGATTCGGTATAGAGGAGATGTCTTCATCGATACCACGGGGACGGCCGCTTCGCCTGCCAACTGCAATAAATACGGCAACGGCTGCGCCATGTGCGTGCTGCGATGTCACTCTTTCGGCAGCAGGGTGAGTGTGGCCGCGAAGGCAGGCGTCACAGAGATGGTTGCACGAAAGGGAGCTCAAATCGGGGCAATGAGCGGTTCCTGCAAACTGTTGAAGTCATCGCTTGCAGGCGATATTCGAGATATGCTGAACCAAACCGGCGTTGCTGTCGTCCCCGTCCCGAAGGCCGGGATACAGACAGGCAAACTTGCAAAAAAGGCATGCCAGCAGTACGCACTTGCTGCATATGAAGAAAATGTCGTCCTCCTCGACACGGGCCATGCCAAACTCATGACCACGCATTATCCGCTGGATCGGCTGCGTGACATCCCCGGCCTCGAAAATGCCCGGTACGAAGATCCCTATACCGGCGGTATGGGTAACTCCATCAGATTTATCGGGATGGCGCCTCGCGACGACGCCCTCAAGGTGGAAGGAGTGAACAATCTCTTCTGCGCCGGCGAAAAGGCGGGATTGCTGGTCGGCCATACCGAGGCAATCTGTACGGGCACCCTGGCGGGGTACAATGCCGTCATGTACAGCAAAGGGGAATCGCCACTGGTTCTGTCGACGGATCTTGCCGTCGGCGATGCGATTCAATACGTTCGCAGCCAGATGCAGACCGAGGCGGGTCTGGGGTACAAATACACCTTTTCCGGTTCGGTATATTTCGACCGCATGCGGCAGCGCAACCTGTACTCAATCGATACAAGGGAAATCGCCGAACGGGTAAAAAAGGCGGGCCTAAGGGGAATTTTTGGGTGATCTCCTGCAGACACCTGGGAAAGATTCGAGACTCAATGGATAAACACAAGTAAAAAGAGGTTTCAATGCTTTACGGATGGACCGTCAGGTGCCTCATTGTTGATCTTTCCTCAGGGAAAATCAGTATCGAGAGTATCGACACAGAGATGCGCACGCTCTTTATCGGTGGACGGGGTCTGAACTCTGCAACGCTCTTCAGAGAGTTACCCCCCGATTGTGACCCCCTCGGACCCGACAATATACTCCTTTTCGGCGTCGGGCCCTGCAACGGCACCCCGATTCCGGGATCCAGCCGCATGACCATCACGGCACTTTCGCCGTCGGTCTTTGTGGGAGACGATCGCCCCGGTTTCGGTGATGCCAATTCGGGAGGGTTCTGGGGGGCCGAGCTGAAGTTTGCCGGTTTCGATCAGATCAAGATTACCGGTCGTTCACCAAAACCGGTCTATCTCTGGGTCCAGGACGGAAAGGCCGAACTACGTGATGCATCGCGCCTCTGGGGACGAGACACCTGGGAGACCCACGAGGCGATACAGGCCGAACTTGGGGTACCGCGGGCGCGTATCGCAACGATCGGTCCCGCCGGCGAAAATCTGTCCCCCATGGCCTGCATCATGAACGAACAGAACCGGGCCTGCGGTCGGTGCGGCATGGGTGCGGTGATGGGCTCCAAGGGTCTCAAGGCCCTCGCCATTCGAGGCACTCGGAAGGTCCCCGTAGCCGACAGAGCGGCCGTTATCCAGCTGCTGAAAGAATCCAAGAGACTGCTCGAAGAGGACGAATCGTCGCTGGAGTATTCCCGTGAAGGGAGCCTGTCGCTGCTATCTCATCACCAGCGCGAGGGGCGGCTTGCCACCCGAAATTACCAGCAGACACAATTCGAAGGCTGGGATCAGATTTCATCGTCTGCCATGTCGAAAGGGTACTGGAAGGGGTCGAAGAGCTGTCACGCTTGCCCGCTGCACTGTTCGCAATCCTTTCGCATCGACGAGGGCCCCTTTCAGGGAACCTGGGGTGAAGGTCCCGAATACGTGACGATGGCGGGATTCGGATCCAAGTGCGGTAACAGCAATCTCGAGTCGATTTTGCAGGCCAATATGCTCTGCAACCGTCTGGGACTCGATTCGGAAAGCACCAGCAGCACCATCGCCTGGGCCATGGAATGCTGGGAGCGGGGCCTGCTGACGGCACAGGACACGAACGGCCTCAACCTGGACTGGGGTAATCACGAGACCATCCTTGCATTGCTCCCCCGCATTGCCTGCCGGCGAGGATCTTTCGGCGACCTTCTGGCACGGGGTGCCTATCAGGCGGCAAAATACCTTGACAATGATTCCTTTCGGTATGTCTCTCACGCCAAGGGACAGGACCCGGCCATCACCGATCCGAGGGCGGCTCCCATATGGGGGCTGGCCTACGCCGTTTCCAGCCGGGGCGGCGATCATCTCAGGGCCCTTCCGACGGCGGGGAAGCAGTTCGCTTCCGAGGATGCCGAGACGATTTTTGGCAGCGCGGCATCACCCGGTGTGACCCGCACAGCAGGCAACGGGTATCTCGTCAAGTGGTATGAGGATCACCGTGCCGTGGCCGACTCCCTGGAGATATGCAAGTTCATCGTCAGGACGGTACTGATACAACCGATCTGGATGACACGGTACCTGCAGGCGGTCACCGGAGAGGCCCTTTCGGAAACGGCATTGATGACCATCGGTGAAAGGATTGTCAATATGGAGCGACTGTTCAACCTCCGCCAGGGGTTGACGCGAAAGGACGACACCCTGTCGGAACGCTTCCTCAGGGACCCGATACCGGACGGCCCGACAAAGGGAAAGATCCTCGATCTTGATCCGATGATCGATGAGTATTATACCGCCAGGGGATGGGACCTGAAAACGGGCCACCCTGAGACAGCCACACTGCAGCGACTCTCACTGGACCGGATCGTCGATCAGTTTCGTCACAGGCAGGCCGATGACAAACCATGACAGACAGGGGCAGGGGGTACAGATGACTGGATTGCGGGCACGTATCGGCGTTATTGTCCTTTCCACCAGTGTAACGGTAGAGTATGAATTGAATCGAATGGTCCCCGACGGTGTCTCCGTCCATGTCGCCCGCTGCCACTTTGCAGACACCTCCAGAGATGAAAAGGAAAAAGAAACCGCCTTCCTCGACATGGAAGATCAGATTATCCGGGCTGCCGAGCAGGTGGCCATGGTCAGGCCCGACATTATCCTCTTTGCCTGTACCATTGGAAGCTTTCTGGGCGATAAAAACCACCATCGGGACCTTGCAGACAAGATGACCCGTGCCACCGGTGTCCCCTCTATCACAACGGCCACGGCGGTCATAGAGGCCATCCAGGCCTTAGAGCTCGGTAAGATCACCCTGATCTCACCATACCCCCAGGGCATGGGGGTCAGGGAGAAGGAGATCCTGGAAGCAGAGATCCCCGGCCTGCGCGTCCTGACCATGCATCATATGGGGATTATCGGGTCCTTTGAAAAGAACATGATCCCCCCGGCGGATACGTATCGCCTGGCCAGGGAAACGGTTGACCGAAAGTCCGACGGACTGTTTATCAGTTGCACGGCACTGCCGACGATGGAACTGATCGAGCCACTCGAAGAGGATCTTCACATCCCCGTTATCAGCAGTACCCAGGCCAGTTTATGGGCCTGCCTGAGGCAATGCCGCATCCGGGGCCGCTCGGGATATGGCCGGTTATTCGAGCTGCCCTGAAAGGGGTCAGGTCTTGCTGTGTGCCATTATCCGGTCTGTCGCTTTGTTTCTTTCCTGACTCCCGCCACCAGGAGGACCGACAGGAGCAAGGCACCGATCCCCAGCAAAAAGGCATTGAAATAACTTGCCCAACAATCGAAGATCAATCCTCCGATGGCCGGACCGAGACCGGCGCCGATGCCAAAACCCACATCCAGGACACCAAATATTGCCCCCATACTGCCTAATCCGAAGGTATCGCTGATCACCGCTGCCGAGGATGGGCCGACACCTCCATGGCCAAAACCGAAAACCGCAGCAAAGAGATAGAAACCCCACAACTGGTGTAACGACATCAGCATGATCATGGCTCCAAGCTGAAGCAGCATGCACGATATGAACGTCTCCTTTCTGCCGATTCTGTCGATGGCCACACCAATAAGCAATCTGCCCGCCGTGACACCAATGCCGAAGAAACTGATGGCGGTTGCCGCCGCTACAGCGGTATAGCCCCTGTCGGTTATATGGGGAACCAGGTGAGTTGTTATCAGGAAGAAGTTGGTAGAATAGAAGAAGAAAAAAAATAACAGGCGCCAGAAGCTGCCCGTCTTCGATGACGCTTTGAGGGTCAGGCTCTCTCGCTGGACGTTGTTTGCCCGGGCCTCTCTATCCTGTGAAGTCGATTGTGCGCCGTCGGGCAGGACACCCGATTCATAGGGATCTTTTTTGACGAGGAGAGACAGGGGAATGACGACGACAAGGGCGATGACTCCCATTACCATATATGCCATGCGCCAGCTGAAGGCGGTAATGAGATAGGTAGCAAGAGGTGCCGTGATCAACGGTCCCAGCCCGCTGCTCGAACTGGCAATACCGAGGGCCATCCCCCGTTTCTTGTCAAACCAGCGTGCAACGGTCGACATGGTTACGACCCACATGGCATTGTTACCCATGGAGAGCAACAGGCTGTAGGTAAAAAATAACTGCCATGCCTCGGTAGTCTGGCTCGTCAGTACAAGGCTCAGTCCGGAGAAGAGCCCCATCAGCAGGACAATAACCTTCGGTCCGTATTTGTCGGATGCCCATCCGGCTAGTACGGTCGTTACGCACCCACATACCATTTGCGTGGAAAAGATGGCAGAGGTGGTAGCCCGGCTCAGATCGAACTCACCGGCGATCGATTTGAAGAATATGCCGAAGGAAAAGCGGGTCCCGAAGATAACGATTCCAATAACGAAAAACGATGCAACTATAACCCACCCACGAAATAATTTATTCGTCGGTCTTTCAATTACTGTCAATGCCGGCTCCTCTTATACTGACAGGGGGCCTTTGATCCTCCCCCGAAATAACAGACACCCTGTCACGCTTCCATAGACAGCCTGTGAGGAGGTACTGAGGGACATCCATTCTCGATACTATCTGCCGGGCACAATGATGCGGGAGGCATCTGCCTGCTGTGATCGTTCCTGCTCCCGTTGCATCCTTTGTACCTCTTCGATCATTTCCGCCATGGCCTGCTGCATGGCCCCCGGGAAGAGTTCCATGGCCTCTTCCAGCGTGGCTGCCGGCAAGGGGGCGTGAAGCGGGACGGGACCCTGCTGCGACATGAGTTGCGTGTGACCTACAAATAGCTTGTCACGGCCTTCATCGACGGTTCCATCCGGGTTGATCGGTGTCAGGCACCGGATTGAAGCCGTTTTCAGATCCGTGATATTCTCTTCACGATAGAGGTTGGTTGTTTCGACGGTAAAATCTATCTGGTTATCTGCCATGTTATGTCTCCTTGCCGGGATGTTGATCGGTCTCTGTTAACTGTGTTCAGACACGCCGGAGTGACGGGCGATCAGTATTGTCTCTGCCCTGTGGTATCGAGGGGAAAGGGAACGGCCTGCCGGAACACAATGCCTCTTCACCCCTCCCTGCCCCGTGAGGCACAGTACCCTGCTGGGGAACGGTGAGTCCTTGCTCGCCGCCAGGCAGTAAAGCCCGGCAAGCGCCCTCCAGTCCTACCACAGTTCAGACATTACAGCACTATCTTTTCTGAACGGCACAGAAAGAATTGCAGAGATGCTGCGGGGCTTCGCCTCGGTTTGCTTGCGTTAGGGCCCCTTTATTTGTTAGTAATGAAGGTACAACCGGCGGGTACTCGAGGGCCGCTTCCTGCGATACCCGGGCGGGACTGCAGTACGCCCTGTCGGTTGGTGATGCCTTCACCTTCGGAGTGCGGCATCCCCCGGGAACGCAACACGGTGCAAAAAGGGTGGTACTGGCATGAAGAGACTGCGTATCGGCATTTTCCTGCTCTTGGGCACGGCCATGCTGCTGTGGACGGCGGAGGCCTTCTCCTTTGACGAGGCCCGGTGGCGCAAGACGGTGGAAGGGCAGCGTGTCGAAGATCTCTACGCGCCCCATTTCGCCGACGGGAAGTATTTCAACCCCTGGCTGCCCCTGGAGCGGAACCGGTTCTGGCAGTTTCTCAAGTGGAGATTCTCGAAAAAGGGGGAGTACACGGAGGAGGAAGAGACCTTTCGGCCGACGTTGATCCTCAAGCTGCGCCAGCGGATTAATGCCCTGGACGATACAAAGGATTTCATCGCCTGGATCGGTCACGGCACCTTTCTCATGCGCCTTAAGGGTGAGTTCTGGCTCACTGACCCCATCTTTTCCCCGCGGGCGTTACTCCCGAAGCGGGTGACCCCCCCGGCGCTCACGGCCGATGACCTGAAGGCCCTGACAGACCACGTGCATGTGATCATCTCTCACAATCACTACGACCACCTCGATACCGACAGTATCCGTTCACTGCCCGCACGATCAGTGATCTATGTGCCCCGCGGCCTGGGGGAATTGGTATCGTCGCTCCATGACGGTACTGTCCGGGAACTGGACTGGTGGGAGGATATTAATCTCCCCGGTGGCACCACACTGGTCTGTCTCCCGACCCAGCACTGGTCGCGCCGCATCAGACAGTCTACCAACAGCACCCTCTGGGCCAGTTACATGGTGGTGACACCGGAGACGACGGTGTACTGCGGCGGCGACAGCGGCTATTTCGTGGGCTACCGGGAGATCGGGAGGCGCTTCCCTCGCATCACCTATGCCCTCCTCCCCCTGACGGCCTACCATCCCCGCTGGTTCATGCACTACGCCCACATCGACGCCGCCGAGGCGATCGATGCCTTCAATGACCTCGGTGCGGAATATTTCATTCCCACCCAGTGGGGAACCTTTCGTCTCGGAGACAATCCGCCGGGCTATCCCGTCCTTGATCTCAGGAGGGTGATGAAAAGAAGGGGCATCGATCCCTCCCCCTTCATCATCATGGACCTGGGAGAGATCAGGGAGATCGAATAGCATATCACCGAGACGAAACTAAGGGGAATCCGCTGCACCGGAAGGGGGTTTCTTGATGCCCCTGTGTCACGGAGATACTTGTTTGTCCGTGTGTTTCCGATCCCCCAGCGCCAGCGTTCCGCGGGCTATGATGGTGTCGCCGACAAATGCGGTTACAGCAAACTGGATGAGTGTACCGAATTGCTTTACATGGCGAGATTCCATGCGGAGTGTGTCACCCGGTCTCGCCGGGGTGAAGAATTTTATATTGACGCTGGCGAGGACAAAGTCTCTCTCTTGTCCGCTCGACAGACCTATCAGAAGTCCGCTCGTCTGGGCCAGGGCCTCAGCGACGAGGACGCCCGGCATGAGCGGTTCTCCCGGAAAGTGACCGGCAAAGAAGGGATCATCGGTCGAAAGATCCCGCTCGGCAACGATGCGGATATGCCGTTCCAGTTCCACGACACAATCAACGAAGAGAAAGGGTGCCCGGTGGGGAAGTATCGCTTTGATGGCATCTGGCGTATACGCTTCAGGGTTTTTCACAATTCCCCCCCCAGGTGCAGTATATCCCTGGTGTCGGAGACACTGGCGATCTTGATCGTTCTGTCTATCCATCGGACCGTCCTCGCGATGACGGCACCGGCACCGAGTTCTACAAAAACAGTCTCCGGCCGGTGTATGGCCCTGATCAGATCGACCCACAACACGGGATGACTCAACTGCGTCGCCATGATCATTCTCAGCGATGCGGCACCGGTCACTTTTTTTAGTGTATGGTAGGATACCAGCGGTATTCCCGGTTTTTCCACCGCCATGTCTCTCAATTCCCCGAGAAATCGGGCCCCGGCCGGGGCCATAAAGGATGAGTGATAGGGGGCACCGACGGACAGCATGTAGGCATCGAGGGCGCCCTCCTTGAGGGCGATGGCCATTACCTTTTTCACGGCAGTATCAATTCCGGAAATGATTATCTGTCTGGTTGTGTTCACAATGGCAATGGTAGCACCCTCAGTGTGGCGGCATATTTTCTCCACCCGTTGACGGGACAGGCCGAAGATGACTGCCATGCATCCCTTCATCGTGCCGGCCTGGTCGAGGAGAAGCTCTCCCGCCCGTTTGACGATGATGAGCCCCGTATCAAAGTCAAAACACCCCGCGGCATAAGCGGCGGCATAAAAGCCGGAACTGTATCCTGTAGCGGCCTCCGGGAGGATACGCTTCCGTTCCAGCACGGCACTGAGGGCACAGCCCAGTGTAAAGACGGCCATTTGCGCCACGAGATCATGATCCAGCTCCCGTTGAGGTCCTTCAAAGCAGAGGCCGCTCAGTGAAAACCCGAGCAGCGAATCGGCCCGGTCAAAGATCTTTCGTGCCTCCTCATGCCGTTCATAAAGATTCAGCCCCATCCCCACCTGCTGCGATCCCTGTCCCGGATAGAGGAAAACGAGTCGAGCCTTCAAAACAACATGTCCTCCCGCCCCTACTTTGTCTGTTCCGACAGTTCATTCAGTATCGCAGAGGTGAGTGCCTTCGTCTCTGCATCGGCATGCTCCAGTGACATGATCTCTTCATAGGCAGCCCTGGCCTTGGCAAACAACCGTTTAATAATGTAAGCATCTCGATCGACCTTCTTTGCGAAGACGGCCTGTTCGTAGTAGGCATCACCAAGCACCAGGAGATAATGGGGCGTGTCGGGTAACAGGCGCAGTGCCTTCTTGATCGTTTTCACAGCCCGTGCGGGTCGGTTGTTGATGAGGAGACTCTTGGCGGTGATATAATAGAGTTCCTGATGCGTCCTCACTTTGTGCAGTCGCTGCGCCGTCTCATAGGGGCGGTAGACCAGCGTCTTATAGGAAGGATCACCCTTTCTCTTGAGCTCGGCGCATTTTTCCACCTGTGCCCGCGCCAGGAGGAGATTTACGTCATACCTGGAGGGATCGGCATAGGCCGGCCCCGCAAGGATGGTGATGACGCCGTCGTAATCCTTCTTTCTAAATAGTTTTTCCGCCTTCTCGATTATCTCCAGTGAATCCGCTTCAACCCCTGTGTTGGCGGCTATCACAAACCGTTGGTCACCTTCACGATTTTCTCCCTGCGCCGACAGAACATGGGGAACAAGCAGCAACCCGAGACATGCGATGGCCACGGATATTGGTATTGTTCTCATGGCAGATCTCCTTTTCCATATATGCGAGAGAGGGAACACCTTACTCTCCACTGTCATCCCCTCCCTGCGGTATATTTACCCTAAAGATTCCTGGAGGTAAAGGTTTATTGATGGATATGAAATCGAGAGAGATCGCCGTATTGTCATCCCCTCCTTCACCGAGACGGATGGATACCGGGAGCCAGATGTCCCGCCTGATCGTCACTTCAATCGACTCGATTCGTCTGGCCATATCTTCATCGCGGGGTACCAGCGTCAGTCTGTAATGGAGCTCCCCGGCCGGGGGGATGAGTCCGATGTGATACTGTTGTGTCAGTTCCTCCACCGTACTGCCGATACCGAAATATTTCCTGACGGCACCCGATCCAATGTAACGCCGTTCCACCTTGCCAAGATCCGGATACCGGGTAATCAACTCTCCACCCTTGAAGAGGATCATCACGGGCGAGGGACCGGTAATCTGAAAGAGTAGCCGTCCCCGGTGATCGAAATAGATCATGCCATTCGATCGAAGAGGATCGCGCAGCAATGGCGTTTCCTTGGTCTGGCTGAAGGCGGCGGTAAAGGTCTTCAGCGATCGTTCTTTCGTCTTGATCTTTTCCAGAATGTCCGTCAGGTCATCGAAGGCCTGGGCTCCCGGTGAACACACGAGAAACAGTGCGGTGACTATGATGGGGAGCATACGTCTCATAAGTGACTCGTGCGCGTCTTCTTCCAGGCGTCGCGGAACCCGTAATTCTGTACGGCGAAAAAGAGGGCATTTCTTGTGAAGGGGAAGAGCCGTGTTGCGATAGACCGATAGCCGTAGATCTGATCATAGGCCCAGTCAAATCCCTGCTGAAGCCGTTGTGCCGTCATTCGCTTCGGTTCAAATACCACATGGTTCATGTCGTAATGTTCCCAGTTGGTATCCATAATTCGTCCCTCTCTTGTCAGGGTCTCATATATGCGAGTCCCCGGAAAGGGTGTCAGCACGGAGAACATGACGGCCTCGATGTGCGTCTTTTCGACAAATCGCAGGACGTCGGAGAAGACCAATTCGTCGTCCCCGTCGGTACCGAAGATAAATGACCCCTGAATGCCGATTCCCTGATCATGAATCTGCTTGATCGCTTCTCCATATTCGGCGACGCGATTGACCGATTTCCCCATCGCCTTCAGGCTCTCCTGCGACAGTGACTCAAAACCGATGAAGAGACCCTTGCACCCGCTCTTGTGCGCCAGGGAAAGGAGTTCCCGGTCCTGGACCACGCTCAGTGAGGCCTGACTGAACCACCTGATCTTCAGAGGAATGAGGGCCCTGAAGAGTTCCTTGGCGTGGGCAGGATTTCCCACGATATTGTCGTCTACAAAGAAGATATACCCCTTTTCCATGTGCCCTATTTCGTCGATGATGTCGGCGACGGGCCTGAAACGATAGGTCCTGCCATAGAAGGACGTGACGGAACAAAATTCACAGTCAAAGGGGCAGCCTCGTGTCGTCTGCACCGAATTGACGAAAAAATAGGCCTTCCTGTTCAGCAAATCCCGCCGCGGTATGGCCAGCTTGTTCAAACTGCAAAAGCCCGCCGGCCCGTAGAACGACTGCAGTGACCCCTGTCTGAAATCGGTGAGCATTTGCGGCCATGTCTCCTCTGCCTCTCCCAGGAGGACTGCATCGGCATGTTGCTTTGCCTCGTCCTTCATCATGGTGGGGTGAATACCGCCGAGGACGACGGGGACACCCGCTTTCCTGAAGCGATCGGCAATCTCATACCCCCGCGGCGCAAGGGGCGTCATGATGGAAATGGCAGCCAGATCGGGGAGATGCCCATAGTCGATGTTATCCACGTTTTCGTCGATGATCTCTACATTCCAGGTATCATCGGTGAGGGCCGCCAGCGTCGTCAGGGCAAGGTAGGGAAAGCGAAACGATATGTGACCCCACAGACTCCCTGCGGGCCATCGGGGGACAATGAGTGTAAGATTCATTCCGCCACCTCGACTGCGATGCGATCGGGGGTATACCACTGATCGGGATAGCGTCTCACATATGTCTCAAAGACCCGGGCAGTCAGTGACAGATTCTCATGCAGGTCATCTTCTAGTCTTCCCCCTATCGTCAGTGCCAGCGGTTCTTCAAGAATACCGACATAGGTTCCCTTTGCCTGCCGTACGACAAAGGCGGGGATCAGTGCCGCCCCCGACTTCATGGCCATCAGGACCGGTCCCACGGGAAAGGGTACCGGTGTGCCGAAAAAATTGACCTGTCTGCCTCTTCCCGAGAGGTCTCTGTCGCCGTTCATGGCTACGATCTCATTATTTCTGAGATGACGTAATATCTCTATACTCGAAAAATGTGACTCCATATCCATACTGATTACCGTGATGCCCCTGTCCTGCCGCAACCGGTTGACGAGGGCATTGGTCATGGCAGTGTTGTGGGTCATTGCCACGATGGTGAGGGGATAGCCCAGCATGCACAGCATGCTCCCCCCGATTTCCCAGTTTCCCACATGGGCAGAGAGAAATATAACACCCTTGCCTCGTTTCAGTGCCCTTTTGAGGATCTCTTCTCCCCGGATTTCTGAAAATAATCTTTTCACCTTTCGAGGCGAAAGCTGAGGTGCCAGGAAGAAATCGACCATGTACTGGCCGTAATTGAGAAAGACAGAACGGACCATCTTTCTGACGGCAGAACTGTGGGCCGGTTTCGCGAGTGCAACGGCAAGATTGCCTGCCAGCCCCTGGCGATCGGCACGGGAGAAGGAGTAAATAATGAGTGCCACGAGCCTGCCCAGCAGATAACAGAGAGGCCTGGGCACATAACGGACGACGAAAAAGGTGGCATAGTAGGACAGGGGGCTGTCAAGGGTATGGGTTCTCATAGGTATCTCACATCACCGATCATAGAGGAGAACCATACTCGAGATCGAGATTATTCTCAATGGCTGATTTAACGCTGCCCATCAGTCGTTCCTGATCCTCTATGCCGTAGGAACGGGGATCTATGGGGTCGCCAATGATGATTTCCATCTTCCCCGGCAGCAGGGCCATGGTCCCCTTCGGAAGGGCAAAGCGCCCGCCGTTGACGGTAACAGGCAGAATGGAAACACCCGATTTTATGGCGATATAGGAACCGCCCCGTTTGAATCGAAGGAGCCGTCCGTCACCGCTCCGCGTCCCCTCGGGAAATATGATGACCGATGTCCCCCCTCTGATGCGGTCGGCGGCCACATCGAGCCCTCGATAGGCATTTTCATGATCGCCTCTGTCGATATAGATATGCCCCATCCGTTCCAGCGCATAACCGAAGACGGGAATCTTCCGCAGTTCTATCTTGACGATCCACCTGATCTGCAGAGGAATCCGCCCGATGAGCGCCCACACATCGAGGAGACTCTGATGATTGGACATGACGATATAGGGCCTCCCCTCCTCTATCTTTTCTCCGCCGCGAAGGGTCAGCCTCGTCCCGGTAAGGTGTAAATTGAGAAGAGACCAGAACTTTCCAACATAGTGCACCAGGTTTCCCCGGCTGTCTATCAGGGAAATGGCGATGACTAAAATTCCCAGTACGAGTGTATTCAGTATCAGAAAGACGAGAAAAAAGGGTCTCGTCAAGGGGTAGAGTACCCAGTAGAAAAGGGCCTTCACTATTGTCTCCTTTCACCGGCAGGCACCATTTCCCCCTATCATTCCTTTTTCAAGGCAATGTCCTGCAGAGCGTGCATAGTATCGGTATTATTGAAGATATCCGCAACAGGTTGCGGGGAAATCTTCGGTTGTTCAGTAAGGTAGAAATTGGCTTACTTACAAAGTAATGACGTTGCCGCATGTACCCCCCTTGTGGGGGTTGATCCCCCTTTGTGGGGACAAGGCATATGTCTAGTGTATATTCCCTCACCCCACCGCATGCAGCGGGGAATGCGCTTGCCGTTCAGTGCAACTATTGAGCAAAACCATACCTTATAATGAAATAACCTACTACAGCCGAAATATAAATGTCAAATCAACTATGGAGACCCTGTCCCAGGGTAAGACGGAAATGCTGACACCGCGACTCAAGTTTCCACGGCGGATGCCGACATATATAGTGTACGAGATAATTGCAGATTATTTGAATTATGCAGGATGCATCTGCCGCGACACCCCGGTGGCAACAGTGGCAGGTTCATACTTTGCTCTTTATGATTCCAAAGGACGCACGGCAGGTGATATCACCATTGAAGGGAGATTACCTGGTGCATCCGTTCTGCGATTACGGACCGACCCTTCTTCCGGGGATGAGCCAGCGGCTCACCAGTCCCCTCTGCATTGTTACAAGAATCACATACCCCGTGTTTACTCCCATGTATACCGTTCGAGTTTTTCATGCATATCAGGGTGCCGGCCGCGCGTCTCTCTGGATGAGAAGGAAGTTGTTTGTTTTGTATTCGCTCGCTAACCCCAGAACAGAGAGCGGGGAATGCGCTCGCTGTTCAGTTCAATGCTTTACCCTACAATCGATAAGGAGATCGGATATAATGTCACAGGCGAATCTTATGAGTAAACATGCCATGCCCTCGACGCTGCACCGGCTGCAGAGACATCCAAAGGGTATCATACACCAGAACATACCGGGGTCTGTCCATGCGAGAGCGGTACGACCGGTGCCCATCGAAGACTATGATGACGCCCCCCACGGGGAGACCGGTGGTGAAGGCGATGCTGCCCCATCAAATGGGGGACATAGGACGGTCGTCCAGAGAATCAGGCAGATGTCCGTGCCCGAGAGGATCATGCTGGCAAGAACGGCAAACAAGAAAGAACGGTCCATCCTCATCACAGACCCCAGTAAAGAGGTTGCTATCGAGGTTATATATAACAAGAAAATCACCGATGGTGAGGCCGAAATGATTGCCCGTATGACAGAAGTCGATGCCGAGGTTATTGCCATAATCGCCGAAAATCGTGAATGGTCGAGACAGACAAAGATTGCCAATGCACTGACGACCAATCCGAAGACACCGGTGCACATTGCCTGTAAGCTGGTGCATCGAATCCACACCCGGGACCTTGGTCTCCTGTCCAGGAACAGGAACATAGCCACCGCCGTCCGGCAGGCGGCGCAGCGGCTCCTTGCCCACCGCCAGCGTCACGCGATCACTCAGGGGAGAAGACACTAGTATTCCGGTGTCACACGGGCAGGACAGCGGTGACACCGCCGCAGGAAGAGTTACTGCAGCAAAACGGTCCTTTCCCTTCATGCACGCTATCACAATCCCTTTACTACCGGGAATTCTCGGTGTCCTGTGCGGCATATCCCCCTATTGCAGCCTCGTTCACCATGTCATATCACCTGTGCAGGGAACAGGCTCCCGCAGGAGCATCTCTTGATCCATCATGGGACGCGATGCATTCTTTCATTGACCAATGGAGGCACTTTTTCTTATACTGTGGCAACGGCTTTTCTTGCCCCCTTTCCTGTGCCTGTCTCTGTCACGCGTTCATCACTGTCCACCGCGAGCACCTGCAATCTCAAAAGGAGAGCCGGCAGTACCATAACAACTGCATGAAGGTGAAAGAGACATGAGCTGCGCTTTTGCGGAATTGATATCAGGGTTTGATCCCACATACCTGACATTTGAGAGACTGCAGACCCTGCAGGTGAACATGGGAGATCTGTGCAATCAGCGGTGCGAGCACTGCCACCTAGAGGCCGGTCCCGATGGCCGCCATGTGATGGGACGCAACGTGGTAGACAGGATTCTGGAATTTCTGAGAGGGCACAGGGGTTTAACCCTGGATATAACCGGAGGATGTCCGGAACTCAATCCTCACTTTACCTCTTTCGTAGAAGGGGCGAGGGGCACCGTGTCAAAGGTAATGGTGAGGACCAACTTATCGATACTCGTGGACGAAGGCATGGAATGGTTGCCGGGATTCTATCGTGACAACGCCGTTGAGCTCATCGGATCACTGCCCTGCTATACGCCGGAGAATGTGGACAGGCAGCGGGGGAACGGCATTTTCAAGAAGTGCATCGACGCCCTGAAGAGGCTGAACGCCGTCGGATATGGCGATGCACTGGAACTGAATCTGGTCTACAACCCCGGCGGTGACTTCCTGCCGGGAGCCCAGGCCGACCTGGAGAGAGACTACAGGGAGCGGCTGACAAAGGATCACGGTGTGAGGTTCAACAATCTATTCACCATAACGAATGCCCCCCTGGGACGTTTCAGAGACACCCTCGAACGGAGCGGCCGTTTCGAGGGATATATGAAGCTGTTACAGGATAACTTCAACCCAAATGCCGCAGTAAACGTCATGTGCCGCAGCCTGATCAGCGTCGACTGGCGGGGTGTGCTGTACAACTGTGATTTCAACCAGGCACTGGGGATGGCCATCACACGCGACGGCAGGGAGCTGACCATTTCAGAGATAGCCGGTGCATCCTTCGAAGGAAAAGAGATCCTCGTCGACGACCACTGCTTCTGCTGTACCGCCGGATCAGGTTCGTCCTGCACGGGGACGCTGGCGTGAAGATGGATGGCATGCAGGGAACTATGGCGTGAGACGACGGCCGCAGAGACGTTCCTTCAGCCCCGTCAGGAAGCTCCCCGTAGGGGGCATGGCGCCGCGAGCTGCCTACAAGGTACCTACAAGACCATGAATACAAAGAGAGTGAGGACCCTGCACGGGGGTATCGAGAAAGAGGGACCGGTCTGCTACTGGATGAGTCGCGATCAGCGGGTCAGGGACAACTGGGCCCTGCTGTACGGCCGCGAGCTGGCCCGGCAGCGAAACGAGTCACTGATCGTCCTGTTTTGTCTCGTCCCCCACTTTCTCGGGGCAACGGCACGGCAGTACGACTTCATGATCACCGGTCTCCGGGAGGTCGAGGCCGATCTGCGGTCACTGCAGATCCCCTTCCGGCTCCTCACCGGTTCGCCGGCACGCGAAATCCCCCGCTTTATCACGGAATGTCGGGCGGGGGCGCTGGTCACCGATTTCGATCCCCTGAAGATCAAAGGGGCGTGGAAGGAAGAAGTGGCAAATCGTATTGACTGTCCCGTCTACGAGGTCGATGCCCACAATATCGTTCCCTGCTGGCTGGCATCACCCAAGCAGGAATACGCGGCCCGCACCTTCCGCCCCAAGATTACACGGCTGGTGCCCGAATTCCTCGATGAATTTCCCCCCGTGGAGAAAGATCACCCTTTCCGGCCTCCGGACCTTCCACGCACCGACTGGCGCCGTGTCAAAGAATCCCTGAAGATCGACGAAACCGTTGCACCCGTCACCTGGCTGCGGCCCGGTGAAGGGGCGGGACGAGCGGCACTGCAGGCCTTTCTACGGGAGGGACTCCATTCCTATGACGAGAGGCGAAACGACCCCACGCTGCCGGGTCAGTCCAGTCTCTCTCCCTATCTCCACTTCGGCCAGCTCTCGGCCCAGCGGATCGCCCTGGAGGTGCACACAACAGCGGGAGCGGAGACCACGGCAGCCTTCATGGAGGAACTCGTGGTGCGACGGGAGCTTGCCGACAATTTCTGCCTTTACAACGAGCGGTATGACGCCGTCGAGGGGTTCCCCGCCTGGGCACAGAAGACGCTCGCCGAGCACGCCCGTGACGAACGACCCTACCGCTACGACAGAGACCGGCTGGAGAGGGCGGAAACCCACGATGACCTCTGGAACGCCGCCCAGATGGAAATGGTACTCCGGGGCAAGATGCACGGCTATATGCGCATGTACTGGGCAAAAAAGATACTGGAGTGGAGCGGGACGCCGCAGGAGGCACTGGCCACGGCCATCTACCTCAATGACCGGTATGAACTGGACGGGAGGGACCCCAACGGCTACACGGGATGCGCCTGGTCCATCGGCGGTGTCCACGACCGTGCCTGGTTTGAACGCCCCGTATTTGGAATAATCCGCTTCATGAGTTATAATGGCTGTAAATCAAAATTCAGTGTAGACAATTATATCAGCACAATAAACAAACTGAAGGAGAGGTAAGATACCATGGGAAAAAAGGACAGAAAAATCATACTCATCGCCCAGTGCCTCATCAATCCCTACTGCAGGGTCCACCTGCTGGGACAGAACTTTCCCCTCTCCCACGAACTGACGGACTATCTCATGCGCCACCGCGTCGGCATTATTCAGTATCCCTGTCCCGAAACCACCGCCATGGGACTGAAGCGCAACCCCCAAGGACGGCAGCAGTACGACAATATCTTCTTTCGCCGGCACTGTAAGGAGCTCCTGCAGATCCCCATGCTCATGGTGCGGGAGTTCCTCCATAACCGATACCGCCTCACCTGCTTCATCGGCCTTGAGAACAGTCCAACCTGCGGCATTCACTGGGGAAAACACAAGGTCAACCGGTACCAGACAGAATCGCCCAACCCCGTGGAAAACCCCGACCCCGACGACCCTGTCCTCATGGGCATCATGGCCGAGATCCTGTCGGAGCACCTGGCCGAAGAGAACATCACGGTCCCCTTTCTGGAATTTCCCACCAGGGAAGAGAAGGGGTCTCCCAAGCGTCTCAAGTTCTGGGAGGATCTGAGGCGGTGCGTGGAGCCTCGCCTGTTTTCAGATGCCGAAGAGAAACCGGCGGAGGCATGGGAAACATGATGATGCACTCATAGGGCGGTGCAGCCTCCGGCAGTCGTCTCGCTGGCATGATCACGGGCATCCGATCCCTGCATCATGGCGTTATTTCATTGACGTAGCCTGCAGGGTCTCCTATACTTCCGCCTGAAAAATGAACTTCCTGTCAGATAACAAACCGGGGGTAAACTATATGGATATACCTGACGCGATTCCGCAGTACCGAAATTTACAGAAGCACCTGGACAAACTTCCCGTGGGATTTCCCGCAACGGAATCGGGTGTCGAAATTCGGCTTTTGCAACATCTCTTCACACCCGAAGAGGCGGCCTATGCCATCTACCTCACGCTCCTGCCCGCAACAGTTCCGAACATTCACAAACATCTCAAGGACCGTGACCTCACGGAATCGGAACTGGAGACGATCCTGGACGGGATGGCCGACAAGGGGGCAATCAACCGGCATATCAGACGGGACGGGAAAAAATATTTCAGTATCCTCATGCTGGCCATTGGCATGTTCGAATTTCAGGTCAATCGCATGAAGAAGGAATTCTACAAGGACTTCCTTCAATACCTGCATGAGGCCTTTCGAGACGAAGTCCTGCGTACCAAGATCCCGCAGCTCAGGACCATACCGACGGAGGGAAGCATCGCGCCCGAACTCCCCATTGCCACCTATGACCACATCCGGGAATTGATTACACAGTTTGAGGGCCCCATCGGCGTCACCAATTGTGTGTGCAAACAGGGGAAGGACCTGCTTGGTGATCCCTGCAAGGTAACGAAGATGCGTGAAATCTGCTTCATCTTCGGCAGTTCCGCCCGGAAATATGCCGATTCGGGCTGGGGAAGAATCATATCCAAGGATGAAACCTTTGAGATCCTTGCGCAGGCCGAAAAGGACGGGCTGGTGCTCCAGCCCTCCAACACACAGAAATTGTTCTGTATGTGCCTCTGCTGCGGCTGCTGCTGTGAGGTCCTCACCTCTGCCAAACCCCTGGACAGTCCTGCCCAGTATTTTGCAACCAATTACCGGGCCGTGGTGGATTCGGAGCTCTGCGTCGGCTGTGGAATCTGCGAAAAACGCTGTCAGATGGATGCAATTTCCATCATTGACAAGCAGTGTGTCGTCGATCGTACCCGGTGCATCGGATGCGGCCTGTGTGTCACCGACTGCCCGACGGGGGCCGTCACCCTGGAACAGGTCGAGTCACCCACGGTCCCCCCCAAGGACGCCACAAAACTCTATCTCAACATACTCAGGAAGAAGGTAGGCAACGCCCAGTTTATCATTATGCTCACGAAACAGATGTTCGGGAAAGTTTTGTAGGTAACAAACAAATATCTCGATGGGCTGTGGAAGGTATCGTAAAAGATGTTCTACACAGAAAGGAAAAAGTAAATAATGAACAAGAAATTTGTGTTGTTGATTCTATTGTTATTCGTGGTGACTGGATGCGGGGGTTCCGTCATGTCAAAAACGGCTTTTAAAGATAAGTATACCTCCTTTGACTGGTATGCTGTAATGCAACAAACTCCTGAAAATCAACATTGGTATGTCAATTGCTTTGATATCTCCGAGGAAGAATTCAAAACCTCACTTAACCAGATTTACGGGGAATGTATAAAACGGGAACTTGCGGGAATGCCCCCCGAAGTTACCGCACGTGATGAGGCTCGGTTCCAGACGAGCATCGATAATTGTTTTTTCATAAAATATACTTCAAAATATAAAGATCGCTTTACCTTTGATAAGGCACCTCGATATATCGACCAATGTAAAAAAGTACAACAGGCCATCAGCATGCAGAAATAGGCTGGCTGCCGATTCAGTCAGGCCAGCCATGGACTAAGGACGATTCTTCCGCATTGAGGAATTGTTTGGTTTTAATGGCTCAGAAATTAATGGAGTAAATGATCAGAATGAGTTTGCCGAATAGTTCTCCGGTATCGGGACATGCAGGCATTACAATGCGTTACCATTTATTAAGTCACTGGTATTGTTCAGCTATTACTTCACTGCCTTCCCGCTTCCTCATAGCCGAGGCTGATATAGTAGTCCGCCTTGTCGAAAAAGAGGTTGACGCGCCACATAAACTCCATGGCCGAATACATGGCAAATTTCTTGTTCCAGCCGCCGCCCCGGGGGAGTACATGGGAAAAGATGTGTTTCCTCGTCAGACTCATGGCACTCAATACCTCCGATAGCCTGAAACCCTCTTCACGGCGCCGGCGGCCTACACTGCGATAATAGTCCCAGACACCCGCCATGGCATCGGAGGGGGCCAGCATCCACTGGCCGAACTGCGCCACCACCTTGAGGGCACGCGGGTAGATGTCGTCATGGGTAAAGCGGGCATAACTGGCGGTGGAGGGATTCTGTATCACATCGGCAATCCAGTTCTCGGTAATGATATGGGCATCCCTGGTGATGATCTTGTAGAGGGCATGCGAGGGAACAGATGGATCGAGTTTGCGTTCATGGCCCAGGCGTTCAAAGGAATCCTGCATCTTCCACCGTTCCCGGTAATGGTCGCAGTAGCGCCTGATTGCCGCGTCATTGGTTGGAAAGGCCAGATCCGGGGTCTGTGCAATGGGCCAGTAACGGGCATCACGGGCATCGTCTCCGGCGACTCTCTTACCGCCTCGCCGCTGCACCTCGAAGGATATCCAGATGAGGTCTCCATAAAATTCGTCGCGGTAGGACACTGTATCCAGCAGACGAACCACCTTCCCCGTGAGCCCCGTCTCCTCATGGAGCTCACGCAGCACGGCCTCCTCGATGGATTCATGCATCTCCACGAAACCGGAGGGGAGGCACCAGCGGCCCTCCTGCGGTTCACGGTCGCGCAGGACCAGCAACACCTGGCGCCTTGTATCGACCACCACCGATGACACCACGGGCAGTGGATTGTCATAAAAAACGCTCTGGCAGGCGGGGCAATAGGCGCGGGTCACACCATCCACCTCCTTGGAGCCGATGGCCGCACCGCACCGGACACAGAAGTTGCGTTTACCCGGCATGAGAAACATCCTCCTTCACAGGATGACTGCACCGGAAGATACAGTCGTCTTTGTTCAATCGATAGACACCTGATGCCTGTGATCCCCGGCGGATATGTCGAAAGAGCATATCCCGGTATTGTGTCAGACCGGCATCCCCCTGTTGGTTCATGCGAATCAAGAGGGGCAGTTTAAAATCGATATAGGTAAAACACTGCTCCAGCTCGTTCAGTGGAAATGACAACTGGTTTCGATAATCAATCCGATCTATCTGCTCGAAATGGGGCGCCAGGAGACCCATGGCATTCTCATCGTTGAAGTTGGCCATGAGGTGTTCCTGTTCGAGCTGCACCGAGCCGGCAACGATCGATTCTGACAGCGCCCGCTCGATATCGTCTATGAGATCACGCAGAAAATACCGGGCGTGGCTGATGATTATCAGGGAACCGTCGGGAGTGATAATCCGGGCAAGGTGCGGGATGATTGCGTTGCAGAAATTAAGGGAATAGGCGGTGATTATCAATTCATAGGAATTCTCCGCCATTGCCCCGACCTCGCCGGCCGCACCGGTGATAAACTCCGCCGCCGGATCGATGTGACGGGCCGTATCGATAAATGGCTGCCCGTTCTCCCGCAACAGGTCCAGACCGGTACAGCGCGAACCGGGCGGCACACGCCCCTTCAGATGACCGGTGAAGCGCCCGTAGCCGCAGCCGACATCGAGAACCCTGACGGGCCCATCGAAATCCAGGCCCCGGAGTGCCTGTTCATACACATCGGATCGGTTCGTCGAATACGTCTTGATTATCTCACCGACCAGGCGGTGCCGTCCCACCTGACCAAAGGCCTCCCTGATCAGTGCATCGGGGTGAGTCGCCATAGATCACTCCTGCAGTTGTGCCGCCCCACTCTGTGGTAATGATGACGGGGGAACGAAAAACCAACGAGAGATTCAGATTACGTACTGCACGGGGTCCCTGTTTGTGACATTGTATCAGGTCTCTTCGCTACGATCTCAAAAAAATCTTTACAGTAATCCGATATTATGATTAGTATCGCGGAATTTCAACGAAATTTTTTTACGAAGGATAACAATGTCACAGCAGCAATGTATGAAATACATGCCTCCTGTTCAGATAATCCAACGAACGCTCCTGTCCCTGATCTGCCTCTGCCTCTTGGTGATGGCAGGGTGCGCCTCACTTCCACGGAAGGCCGCACCGGTAGCGGGGATGAAAAAAGCACCCACTGTCTTCATTGTCATTCTCGATGCCCTGAAGCGGGAAACACTGATGGAATCACTGAACGACCTGCCTCATTTCAGGTCCGTGATCAAGGGAGAACATGAAGACTATCCCTACCTGCATTTTAAAAATGTCCTGGTATCGATACCGTCTTCATCGAAACCGTCAAATACAACACTCCTCACCGGCGTCTATCCGAAGAGGCACGGCGTGCCGTCGACCCTCTGGTTCGACAGAAAGAGGGAACAGATTGTCACACTCACGTCCATCAGTCAGCGAGGAATAGTCAATATTCTCAAAGAACGCCATCGGGATACGCTCTTCGATTTTGCACACCGTTCAGGAAAGAAGACACTGGCTGTGGCCACACAGGTAGCCAAGGGCGTAGCACCGGAAGACTGGATTCAGCAGAGTATTCACCTCTGGGGGCAGGCATTCATGTTGAATCTTCTGCGCAGGGGACTACCTTACCCCGACGGCGCCCACATCGACAGAGGAACGACGGAAGGCCTCCTGAATGGGTACCTCTATTCTCTGACAGACGGCCTGGCGGGAAATATGAGATCGACGGGAACTATCCCCGATCTGGTCGTACTCCACTATGTCGGTCTGGACATTTTCACCCATTATCCCCGCCCATTTATGACCGAAGAGGGATGGACCATAGACGAGATTCAGCGGTGGTATCTGAAGGAGGTATTGGACCCGGAGATAGGACGAGTAAAGGATTTTCTGCAGCGTAAAGGTCTCTACGATGATGTGGTCTTTTTCTTTATTGCCGACCATGGGCAGACAAGAATAATCAATCACATCGATGAACATGCCCTCACGACGGCACTGTCGGAGCGATTTCCCGTGAAGACGAAGGGACGAGTGGGTGGTGCCGATGTGGTCTGCATGCCCGGTGCCGGCACAAAGACAATCTACGTCAGGAACAGGACAGCGGCCGACTGGATAACGCCCCCCCGTCTGGTCGAAGACGTCAAACCCGTGGTCGACTGTGTGATCAATACAGACGACATGAAAGAATATCTCAATTATATCCTGATTGGCCAGTACCCCGGAGACCGATGCAACGGAAGGCAGGAATCTGATGTCTACTGGTTTCTCAATCTGCACCATTATCGCGCATCGGACCGTTCAGGTGCAGACTTTCTCGGTGCATTGGAATCGCTGGAACGGCTGGATGATGCGGTGGGCCCGGACTTGCGCACTGCATTCATGTATCGGAGGGATTTTGTGAGAGAAAGCCTCCCCGACATAATCCTCATAAACAAGCCGGGATGCTATTTTACCCCCGATGACGGGAAATATGCACATCACGGCGGCATATACAGCGATGATGCCTTCGTTTCATTTGTGATCTCCGGTCCCCAGATCCACCGCTTTGCCACCCACCCGCACACAGTAACAGAAGGGATTGACAGCGTTGATATGGTCCCCATGGCAGCCCATCTTGCAGACATCACTATCGACAGGCCCCTGGACGGCCGAGACAGAATCGCGGAGCTTCGGTAATATGTGCGCGAACCATCTCAGAAACTGCTTATACCTCGTGACTGTCACGGTCCTTCTGATCGCGCTGCAGGGTTGCTCTACCCGATACATCGTCCCATCACCGGAGTATACCGATGACGGGAGTGAGGCGAATCAGCACAGCCGTCTCATCGATGCCCCGCGGCATCGCCTCTTTCAGATCATCACCGATGAGACACAGTTCCGACAGATCTGCCCCGAGGGGACCATTGTCGGCCATGAAGATCCCCTCCCCTATCAGGTGGGCACCGTCATCAGGACGACGATCGATCATATCTTTACACTCAACTGGCAGACGCAGGTGGTCGAAATAACCCCCAACCGGAAAATCAGGCTCCGGTTTCTCGACGGTTTCTTCGCCGGAGGGACCGAACTCTGGGAACTGCGACAGGAAGACCGGGGAACGAGAATATCCCACACCATCATTGTCAATCCAAAGGGCCTCATTCGCACACTTATCTGGCATCTGAAGGTCAGGGGAAAACACGACAGGATGGTCGAAATTGTCCTCGATAACCTGCAAACACTCTGCGAGACATCATAAGATGGAAGAAGGCGACACCTGCATCTTGTGCCACGGTACCCGGTTTTCCGTCATCCACAGGAAAGATGGCTGGCTGTACCGGCGCTGTGCAGGTTGCGGTCTCGTGTCACTCATCAACAGCTTCAGCGCCAGCGATATGGTTGCGCACTATGAGGATTATCTCCCCACCGACGCAGACTCAATAGGGGCATGGCACCGGATGATGATGCCCGTTATAGAAGAAGTGGTACAAACCATCGTATCGAAAAAGGGCAAGGAAAGAGGCAGGGTGCTCGACGTTGGGTGCGGATACGGCTTTTTTCTTGCCGAGATGAAAGCACGAGGATGGCAGGTGGAGGGGATAGAATTGTCGGCACAGGGAAGACACTATGCTCACAACACCGGGGACATAGAGGTCCATAGCGACCCCCTGGAGGATCTGCTCCTGCCCGAGAATTCCTTTGATGTCGTCACACTCTTTTATGTGATCGAACATGTCATTGATCCCGTGGCGGTATTGCAAGCGGCCTGGAAGATATTGAAACCGGGCGGCCTCCTACTGCTTCGCTGGCCCCACTCCACACCCATCGTGACAATACTGGGACCCCTGAGCAGATATTTCGACCTCTATCACACACCCTATCATCTCTATGACTTCTCTCCAGAAACGATGAGACGGCTCCTGGCCATGACGGGATTCACCGGTATCGAGACATCCATTGGCGGATATACACGCCCGGCACGGTGGCTGGATCGATGGAGCGCCGCCGCCTTTGGAACACTGGGAGGACTGCTATACACCCTCTCGAGGGGTCATATTCTCCTACCGGGAATCAGCAAGATGACGACGGCCGTTCGTCCCCCTCGTGATTCCCGAGAGGAACGGGCGCCACACATGCAGCATCGAAGGGGGCCCTCCCGTCATCAATCTTCATGCGCGCCGATGAAACACGATGACTGACAGTGATGTTCTGCATTCACACAACGGCCTGTCACCGGTCGACATCCCGATATACCGTCGTCTATCGTGGTGGACCCTGTCTTCGCGATCTCAACAGACAAAAGAGTGGCGGCATGACAAGGAGCGAGATCACCAGACAGGCCGCGATGCCAATAACCGCCACGTATCCCATACTCTGGAGTCCCGGATAGTGGGCAAGGATAATGGAACCGAATCCCACCAGGGTGGTCAGTGAGGTCAAGAGGACAGCCCGTGCCGTCAGGGTGATTGCCGGCAGGATGTCCTTATCACCGCTCCCACGGAAGGTGTTGGCCAGATGTACCCCATCGTCGATACCGATCCCTGCAATCATGGGCACAACGATGATATTCAGGAAATTGAAATCGATGCGGAAGATGACCATGATACCCGTCAGGACAGTCATCCCCAGCATGACGGGGAGTATGGCAAGGGCACAGTATGCCGGCTTTCGATAGTAGATGAGAAGAACGAAGAGGATGCCCAGACAGGCCCACCACAGGGCCTGTCGCAGATTATCCATGATGATCCCTCTCAGTTCCGCTGAGAGGATACTGGAACCGGTCAGTGTATAGGCTGATCTCCCCACACCCCCGTGCTCCAGTTTTCCCCTGATCGCATCGACAAAGGTATCTGTTTCCGATCGGCCCCAGAGATCCCTCGACGGGGATATATGTATGATCGATGAAAAGACCCCTTCCCGCTGGGAGAAAAGGGATGCAATGTATCTTCTCTTTTCTCCGTCAGGGAGAGACGACGGCAGGAAGACGCGCTCACGGGAAAAGGCACGGGAGAGGTGGTCCATGTAACGGTCATACGAGGCGGTTCGTGCGAAACCATTTTTGTCCAGTGCACGGTAAAAGGTTGAGCGGATCCGTTTCATGTCAAAGGCGGCAGGTTGCTGACTGATCAGTGTTTGATTGTGCTCCTGTTCTTTCGGTGAAGCCAGATACTGATTGATGGACCTGAATCCCGCAATGATACCCTCCTGTCTCAGTTCATCGAGTGCCTTCGATGCCCGCGCACTTACTTCCATGGCCTGTAATTCACCTTCGTCGCGGATAACAAGAAAGATCTTCCCCATCGATCCCCCCATCCAGCTTGCGACACGCTCCTGCAACCGGAATACCTCGTGATCGGCGGCGCGAAAATTTCTCAGATTATCATCAAATGTGACACGGTACCCGATCAAGGACAGGACGACAATCGTCACCAGTGAACACACGGTGATAGTCCACGGATACCTCATAAGCCTTCCGATAAAGGATTGCATGCCGAAACCCTTGACGACAATCCTTGTAGTGCCCCCTTCACCGGTAAGCCAGAGAAGCATGGACGGCAGAACGATCAACATAACGGCCATACAGAGCAGAATACCCGTTCCTGTCATAATACCCAGCTCACGAAACCCTCTGAAGTCGGAAAGGGCAATAGCATAAAAGGCGGTCGCCGTTGTCACTGCACCGATCAGGATACCGGCACCACACTCGCTGAAGGTCTTTTTCAGACGGAGGGATATCTCCATTGTCCGTTTTTCTCCGGAAAAATATCGATTGACGAAATGAATGGCGAAATCGATTCCCAGGCCGATGAGGACACAGGAAAAGATACAGGTCAGGACATTGAGCCGGTGAAAGACGATGCCTGCAAAGCCCATCGTCAATATGAGGCTTACGACGAGAGACAACCCCACGCACAACAGGACCTTCCCTGTCCTGAAGGCGAGTCCGAAGAGCAGGAGAATGCCGATGAGTGACGTAAGGACCGTAGTCTTGATATCCTTTCTGGTCATCGCCTCATCGCTGACCGCGATGGCATATCCCCCGGTATAGGAGACATCGATCTTCCCCGCGTCGATGCCAAGGGTACCGGCCAGCTCAGGCACAGCGGTAACGATCAGGCCATTGAGCCGCTTCATCAGGTTCTTACTGAAGGAGATATCCTGGGGAGGCTCCTCCGGTTTGACGAAGACAAGATAGGTCCGTCCCTCGTCGAAGGTAAAGAACCCCCTGCCGGGCCTTCGTGATCCCTCGGCGGTGTGTACCGGCATGCAGTCCGCTACGATCTCCGACAGCCCAAGGGGATCGGCATGAATGAAATCTTTGGCGGCAACACCGAAGGGCGTCATGAGGAGCCTCTTATTCCTGGCAATCTGTTCCTCTATGCCCCTGTCGGACAACCGGTCGGCTACACCGTCGAGCACCCCCTCTTTCATGAAGAGGGGCATCTGGTACAGCGCCGCGCCGAGGAGATCGTTCAATGTCGTAGCAGTGATTTTATATTCGACGGTACCGATATGGGGCAGTCGGGTCATCCGGCCCGCGAGCCCTTCGATCAGGGCCTCCGATTTCTCTCGTGACTGGCCGGGGGGCATCTCTATGAGGGCGATGACAAGGGAGTGCATGCCCGTTGCCTGCGTCACATCAAGAAAGCTCTGAATACTTCCGTTGTCTGAAGGCAGGAGGGAAAAGAAATTGAGATCGAGTTTCAATCGCAGGGCCGACAAGACTGCCGCCACTGTCAGCACAAGAGTTATAACGACAATATATCGGTAGTATCGGTATATGATCCCATGTAGTGACATGGCCCGCTGATCTATACTTTCCTGTCGGGAAAGTACTTTTCCTCCAAGGTATCCGCAATAACGCCAAACTCCATGGCATATTCATTCATCTCGTCGGCCAGTTCAGTGTAGATGAGTTCCGCCCCTTCATGGGTGAAGTATGGTTTGTATTGTGCTATGACCTTCCTGCTCGTCTGGGGTTTGTCGATGACGATGCAGGGACGAAGCAGATTTTTATAGGAGGGAAGTTCATTACGAATCGCCTTGAAGAGGGGTGCATTAATGGCATCCTTGAGCGATGCATGCCGTATGTTGTGCGTCGCAAAGTGGCAGAAGACACAAGGCTCCACATCCCCATTGGCATTGACGTGAAAATACTTTCTCCCCCCCGCAATACACCCACCGACGACATGGCCGTCGTTCCAGAAATCGGCCAGGAGTATGGGTTTGCTGTTCCTGAGCTGTACCAATCGCTCGAACTGGTAGCCTCGCTGCTCGGGGGTCTGCATGAGATCGATATTCGGTTCACGTCCGATAGGTATGTACGTAAAGTACCATCCCAGGATACATCCCTTGGTAATCATAAAGTCGATGAACTCTTCACTGCTGAGGACATCCGTATTTTCCCGGGTCAGTGTGGCAGAAAACCCGAAGAGGACATGGGCCTCTCGCAGGAGGTCCATGGCCTTCATGATGCGATCGAAATGCCCCTCGCCCCGGCGTTTGTCGGTCTCTTCACGGTATCCTTCGATGCTGATGGCGGGGAAGGCATTTCCCACCTCTACGATACGACGGCAGAATTCCTCATCGATCAGGCTGCCGTTGGTGTACACTTGAAAGACCATGTCGTTGTGCTTTTGAAAGATATCAAAGATTTTCGGGTAAAAGAAGGGCTCGCCACCGGAGACGACACAGAAGTAGATTCCCATCTCTTTTGCCTGTGTCAGGACACTGTCTATTTCATCGAAGGTAAGTTCGGCATCCTTTTTATAGTAGCCTGCATAGCAGCCATAGCAGTTGAGATTGCACTTCATGCTGGGGCTGATGACAATCAGTCCCGGCGGGTAGACGTTCCCATTTCTTTCGTAAAATGCCTTCCTCTTGTTAGTGCCCACCAACAGCTGGTTGATAATGGCTGTTCTGATTAACGTCTTTCGGTGATGGGGATTGATGCCGCGTAATATACGTTTCGTCACCGCCAGGCTCGGATGGTTTTCGTCAAAGAGTTTCTTTATCCATTGTATCTTTTCTACATAATAGTCTTTCTTGGCAAGCCCTTCGGCAAGCCTCGCCAGCATCGTGTAGACCCATCGAAATAGTCGTTCATTTTCTATACGGGCCAATACAATAAAGAGAATATTGATTGTATGAATCAATATGGTATTTTTTATGCGTCTCATCATCGGTTAATCATCTCCATCAGTACTATTGAAGCCTGCGCACCAAGGGCGGAACATTTCAGCAGGACAGGGAGCTGCTTCTTTATCCTGTGGCTACGAGCCTCCAAACGTGTAGTATCGCCTCTCCCAGGCCAAGGAGGAAAGCACACCCGAGGATGCTGCCACCGATCAGGAGACCATAGCTGGCTCCCTTGGAGAAACTGAGGAGTTTCGACAGCAATACCCCGCTCCACATGCCGCACCCCTTTACCGGCAGCATCGCAATGGCGACAACACCAGGTGCACCCAGGACACGCATCCATTGGAAAACCCTGGTCCTCAGGAATGCTCTCTCTCTTCTGATTGTTTGGTTGTGCAGCTTCCGTATAAACAACCTATTAGATATCGCATCATACATAAAATGAAACAGCGGAATCTGGAGCGTATCCAGCAAGACCACGACCGGCAGTACAAGAGTCATACTCAATCCGAGCAACTGGGCGGTGAGCACGGCCGCAGGTCTTCCTCCCAGTATATAGAGAGGGAGAAAGTATATGACGAAATGATCAGAGAGGTTATTCTTTAAAAATGTTAAAATTTCAAGCATAATAGGGGCAGCTATATATACCTGTGAATAGCATTAAATGCAATGTCTTTTCTTCGTCTCCAGAAAATCGGCAACGGTCGTAAAGGTATATTCTGTCAGTAATCGCTTTATCCTCTGTTCCGTATGCACCACACCGCCGCTGACGACGAAGCGTTTGATCCATGGCAGGTGGACCGGCGGTCTGAATCGATCGAATTCCCTCGGGTGAAGAAATATGAGTGCCGGGTGTCCCTCCCTGTTCAATGCATGAATGGTGCGCCGAATCAGCCAATAGGGAAAGCATCTGAGACCCCATCCGCCGCCGAGGGGAAGATTGACCAGAGGTGTTACCCCCACCAGGGGAGGAATCTCCCAGAGAGACCCGACGGACAGTGATCGTTTGTGCGGAACCCGCTGATATCGAGGATCACCGATGACGGGCAGGGGTGCCATGCTGGAATCATAGTGAAAACCCTCTTGTGCCAGCACATCCAGCGCCCAGAGGGAATCGTCCCGTATGGACCATTCGGGGGCCCTGAATCCCCTGACGGGTTTACCCGTGATACCGCTAATGATATGAAGGGATCGTTTCAGATCGGCCCGAAACTGTTGCGGCGTCATGTCGTAGACACGCCGATGACTGTATCCGTGACTGGCGATCTCATGTCCCTCCTGTTCGATTTCTTGTATGAGATCGGGGTGGTGTTCGGCTATATATCCAAGGACAAAGACGGTGGCCTTTACATCGAATTGCCGGAACAGACCCAGAATCTTCCTGGTATTTACCTCGACACGACTCTCCAGCCGGGAACAGGCTGACGGGGGCAGGACATCCTCGACGCCGCAGATATGGAACCAATCTTCGAGATCTATTGTCAACAGGTTATTCACCATCACTCTTTTCTTCTTTTCAGTCTTTCCTGCATGTCCGGATCATAGAGGAAGGTGACGGGCGTAAGCACCCGCGCCAGTGCAGGGAGGGGATCAGTGGCCGACAGTATATCATAAGCGGTATCTTTCTCGAAGAGCCGAAAGAATCGAGGAATCAGCGACCGGCGTTCAGGATTATAGATAAAATGGAGCATATCACCGGGGAGAAGCCAACGACACCTGACACCCACGGGGTACCGTTCCACGGGACTGAAGTCTTCACCACATGACATGCGGTACAGGAGATAGGGGAAATTGACACCCGCCGTGACGGCAAGGGCCAGTGATCCCCAGAATCGCGGATTGATTTCCATTAATTTGGGCGTACCGTCCCGGGGATCGACCTTGAACTCCACCATGGCCACACCGAACCAGCCCAGGGCCTGCAGGAGGGACTGTGCCATGTCCCTGATGTCGTCGTATCGGACGCTCTCCCTGAGGGTGCTGGCACCCCCCGTGACGGGATACTCCCGCAGCCGCTTGTGTACGAAGGATGCCTTGACCCTCCCCTTCTCATCGAAGAGAAATGACGCCCCGTAGCCCGGTCCCTCTCGGGGAATATATTCCTGTATCATGGGATAGGGGAAGCGCCGGTGAACTGAAAGGTACTGTGTTTCCAGTTCCGCCGCCGTCTCGGGATAGCAGACTCCCATTGCACCTGCGGCCTTTCGCGGTTTTATGACTACCGGGTAGTTGAATCGGTCCTTCAGTACATGTATACGCGAAAGATCGTCGATATGCCAGGTACGGGGCGTAGGTATGCCCAGATGATCCGCTAGGCGGAGCATCTCCCCCTTGTCTTGCGCCCTGTGCAGTGTTGCATGGGAAACGACGGGCAGATAGGCATAGCGTGAAAAGGCGTCGTGGTTCTGCGCCATCAGGCTCAACGTTTCATATTCCATGGGGAGAACCATACGGTAGTCATGGCGTGCAATGTGTCGCTGCAGAAAATCGATACAATCGAGAGGATTGAGCAGGGGTGACGGATAGACAACAGTCCGATTACTATACCGGGAAAAGGCAGCAGTGGCAAGGCGCGTGCTTTCTCCCACCGTCACACCGATACCCTCTCTACCGAGTGCGCGGACAGCGGCCAGAGATTTCCTCCAGTGTCCATCGGTTATAAATACGCCGGATTTCATGCCACCATCTTATTCACATTTGACCGGCATCTTCAATAGATTTTTACATGGAGCCCTGCCCCTCCCTGTTCGGTCATTGCAGTCGATACCCAAAGAAGTCGCAGAAGGAGGTCTGCACCATATATAGCCTGAAGGGTAGACACTCCTCAATTTATTCCTTGAGACAACCGGCACAAATCCCCTATACTGCACATAAAAAGAGGCTCTTATCGAGGTATTATGCAGACACTATCGATCAGACGAAACCCCCGTATTGTGGGAATTATGGGAAGCCACCACGATGACAACGTCTCCATGGACGAGGCGGCCATCCTCGGTGCGGCAATCGCGAAGCGTGGCCATGTCCTCCTCTCGGGAGGGGGAACGGGCGTCATGCGCGCCGCCTCGGCGGGGGCATACCGGGCGGGAGGACTGGTCATCGGCATCCTGCCCAACGACCGGGAACGCCCCCTTGCCGGCTATCCCAATGACTTCATCGATATTCCCATCTACACGGGCATGTACGAGGCGAGAAACGTCATCAACGCAAAGACGCCCCATCTGATCATTGCGCTGGCAGGGGGTCCGGGGACACTGTCGGAGATGGTGCTGGCCCTGAAGGGGGGCACTCCCGTCATCGCGCTCCATGCGCCGAGCTTCACCATGGAGGGAGATTTCCGGTACCATCGTGTCCACTCCGCAGACGAGGCTATCGAAACAATGGATGAACTCCTGTCGGGGGATGAGAGAGTATTTACCGCCTGATGCAGGCATACAATACTATTATCATACTGCATCAAGAGCAATCTTTCTCCGTTGACACAGGGGATTATTATTAGTATAATTATCAGTTGTCGGCTATGTTTACAGTCCCTCGTCTGACACAAGGACCCTCGCAGGAAGGATTGTTACACTGCCTGATCCTCCAATGCCTCCATTTCGCCACATCTCTATACAAACACTTCTCCCGTCAATGCAGCGCAGCAGAAAACCACCGGTGAGCAAAACGACCATTGGATCCTGATGTAGTTGCCTTTATTTCTCCTGGATTGTGATCACTTTTTGCGCAGTAAGGGACGCAGTGTGTTCAATCCATGGCAGTGATTTATTGCACTGAAACGTACGGGCATTCCCCGCTGTTTGCGGCGGGGTGAGCGAGGGAATAAAAAATGAATACTTTTCTCATCAGCCGGAGATTCCCCGCCAGTTGTTGCGGGGGAGCTTCAATGTGCCTGGAGTGAAAGAAATGCGGCGGATTGAAACGTGATATCCTCCCATAACGGTGAATCTAATAAATTATGCGTAATGGACAAACGTTTGGAGAGGTAACTGAAGAACTATCAATGCTTTATGAGATTTCCCTCGCTGCGGGTCAATCTCTGGACTTGAGGAAAAACTGCGACATATTTTTAAAGACCCTTATGGCACGAAAAAACCTCGATTTCGCATCAGTCTGGATCAGAAAGGATTATCTCGCCGATGGGCAGGAGGGAGAGAAGGAACAGGAGGCAAACCACGGGGATGCCGCCATGCTCGTGTATGCGCACCCTGAATTCAGGATCAGGGAAAAGACCTTATCGTCGGATCATCCCATCTTTCCCATGCTCAGTGGAAAGGATTTCATATCCGTTGCCTCCGGTGATGACCGTTTTGGCGCAATAGTCGCTGAGAATGGTATAGACAAAGGGATCTATGCACTGTTTACCCTCAACGATCTGGGGATATTAAAGCTTTTTTCAATGACAAGGGAAGACCCGATCGATGATGTGGAATTAGAGCAGATCAGTAATATAATATCCAAATTTACCCTTTCTTTATATGCCTGTCTTGCCTCCGAGCAACTGAAAGGTGAGATTGCGGCGCGCCAGGCAATAGAGAGGATTCTCAGGAAGCAGACCTATGACCTTGGCGAGCGATTCAAGGAACTGAAGGGTCTTTTCTGTTTTTTGCGTCATGTCGAACATGCGGACATTTCATTTGAGGAGCTTTTTCAGGGAACAGTAGATCTTCTCCCCCCTTCATGGCAGCACCCCGAGTGTGCCTGCGCCCGCATTGTCCTGGGGGACAAGGAATTTAGACAGCAAATTTTCAAAACAGTCCCTGGGGGCAGACCAGCGATATCTTTGTTCATGGCAAGAAAGAAGGGATGGTAGAGATATACTATCATACCGAGATGCCAACAATTGGTGGGTCTCCCTTCTTGAGAGAAGAACGATTGCTGCTCGACACGGTTGCCGAACGCCTGGGAAATATTGTTGCCCGCAACAGAGCTGAAGACGCATTGAAAACATACCAGAACCAGCTGCACGATATGGTCAGGAAGCGGACAACCGCCCTCGATAAAACCCTGTGTGAACTTCGTGAAGCACATGAAAGTTTAAAAAACACACAACTTCAATTGATACAGGCTGAAAAGATGCAATCTGTCGGTCTCTTGGCCGCAGGAGTTTCCCATGAGGTAATAAATCCTCTGGCAATTATCCTCATGGGCATTGAGTATCTGTCAAACATTCCTGCATGCATGGACGAACACGTACACTCTGTCTTGCAAAGGATGAGAAATGCAATTAACAGGGCCGACTCAATAGTAAAGGGACTTCTGGATTTTTCTTCAATAGATTCCGCTCACTATGAGATGGAAAATATCAATGATATCATAGATGAAGCTGTCTCTTATGTCCGGCATGAGTGCGACAAGCATCACGTTACGGTCATGACGGAACTGTCGGACAAGGTACACGAAATAAGCCTTGATAAAAATATGATCACTCAACTCTTCGTGAATATCTTGTTAAATGCCCTTCAGTCTATGCCGACGGGGGGAACACTGACGATCAGAACGTACGAGAAGCAGTTATCCGAGAAATATAGCTATGGTACCTGGGATTACTTTGCCATCGGAGAAGATGTCCTGTGGGTGGAAGTTGAAGATACGGGGACCGGCATACCAGAAGAAATTATTGCAAAAGTTTTTGATCCCTTTTTTACAACAAAGCCGACGGGGAAAGGAACGGGTCTGGGCTTATCCGTGGCAAACCGAATCATAGAACTGCACAAGGGCGTTATCACCATAAAAAACCGAAAAGAAGGGGGAAGAAAGAATTATCGGGGGCAATCTTTATATTGCAAAGCCGATAACCCTGAAAGGTCTGGTCGATACAATTGAAGAAAGCACCGCACATGCATAAGAAGGCCTCTCGTCGTTACACATGGATACCATATGTGCGGTCTGCCGAAAAAATATATGAAATAGCCATCCTCTCGAAGGAAAGGGTCGAAAAAAGATCGCTCTTCCGATCAGTTTGATATCAGGATACATAGTAACTCCATGATCCCCCGCATCCCATAATCATATATGGTGCCAATTAATCCATTGACACACCTATCCCTTTTTTTTATACTCCAGACAACGGAAACAAGGAAAGTTCCCTGCTCCCCCACAAGGAAATACCCCGCTCAACTGCCATCCAGTATCTTGCAGTGAACAGTGAAAAGATACGCCGGCACCGCATGACATCTGGTCCGATTATGGCATAATGCACCAGTCGCATATCCTCACACCTCTTCCCGCTCTCGTTTGCACTGTCGTGACTGGGGAAGAACGATTCCCTGACGACACAGACCCTGTGCCGGTAATGTCGTGCCGCAGAGAGGCTTGATGCATGTCTCCGTATCGATCTCTTTTCTGCAGTCACGGCCAGCAGACCGATGACCTCGATCCGAGTTCCCTGTCCCTCCCGGGCAACTCCAGCGGTCACCCCGGGGCGTGGCCGGGATAACACGAGGCAGTGAGCAGGGTATCACTGCATATATGGTTTCACGGAGGTTTCAAGAAAACAATGAGGCATAGCATACTGTGTCTGCTCTTGTTTATTATGGGTGCCATCGCCCCTCCCCTCTATGCCTATGATCTGTCTCGGCCACTGATCGATATAGATTCCTTTATTACCGGCGGTCCCGGGAAAGATGACATTCCGGCCATTTCACGACCCGTCTTTGGCACTGCCGAGGCTGCCGCACCGGTGGAAGATGATGATCTGGTTATCGGCGTGGTCCTCAATGGTGAGGCACGTGCCTATCCCCTGGATATTCTGAACTGGCATGAGGTGGTGAATGATTCGATGCAGGGGGACCATATCGCGGTAACGTGGTGTCCCCTGACGAGGAGTGCCATAGTCTTTGATCGCACAGTAGACGGCGAGGTCCTCTCTTTCGGTGTGACGGGCCGGTTATATCGGAACAATCTCGTCATGTATGACCGCACTACCGACGGCCTGTGGCCGCAGTTGTGGTCAGGGGCGGTGACGGGAAGGTTTTCCGGCAGGAAACTGGAGATAATTCCTTCGAGACTGACCAGCTGGGCTATCTGGAAAAGGACCTATGCCGCATCGCTGGTCCTGACACGCAAGACGGGCGTGCAGCGCCCCTATGACCGGGATCCCTGCGCGCAGTACCAGAAGAGCCCCGATCTGATCTTTCCTTTGCAAGCACAAGACAGAGATGGGAGATGGCCCTTAAAGGGGCTGGTGCTGGGAGTTATCATCCATGGTGTCGACAAGGCATACCCCTTGTCTCAGTTGGACGACACATCACAGCCCTATGGAGATACCCTTGGCGGTATAAGAATTCTCATCCACAAAGATACGGGGAAGACAGCCCATGCCACGGATGAGCAGGGTGCATTGGTGCCCGCCTATGTCGTCTGCTGGTTCGGCTGGAGTGTCTTTCACCGGAACACCTTCATTGATTAAGGGGGAACAGCATGCCCACAAAGGACACCCTGTCGGTTGAGAGTAAATACATGCACACCTGTGAGGTCACTGAGGATGACTACAGGGTCGATCCCTTTATCATGGTCATTTTCGGGGGGGGCGGTGATCTGAGCAAGCGGAAATTACTCCCCGCCCTCTACAGCCTCTTTCTGCGGAACTTGCTGCCCGACGATTTCTCCATTACCGGTGCGGGACTCCCCGCATTATCGGATGAAGAGTACCGGGACATCGTCCTGGAAGCGCTGCAGACCTTTGCCCCCGATGAATTTTCTCACCGCAGGGCCGTCGACTTCTGCCGGCACCTCTCCTATCTGTCGGGCGCCTTTGATGACGATACCCTGTACGATGCCTTCTGCGGCAGGTTGTCCCGGAGCTATCCGCAGTCACAGGGGACGAACATACTCTTTTATCTCGCCGTACCCCCCCATTTTCTGGCGCCCATCGTCACACAGTTGAACAGGTTTCATCTCTGTAAGGAGAAACATCCCCGCAAGGTAATTGTCGAAAAACCCTTTGGACGGGATCGGGATACGGCCCGTCACCTCAACGAGCTGATCATCGAGGCCTTTGACGAGGAACAGATCTATCGTATCGACCACTATCTCGGGAAAGACACGGTGCAGAACATACTCTTTTTCCGCTTTGCCAACAGTATCTTTGAACCCTTATGGAATCACCGGTACATAGATCATATCCAGATAACCGTTGCCGAAGATATCGGCGTGGGGCACCGGGGCGTCTTTTATGAGCAGTCGGGGGTGGTGCGCGATATCGTCCAGAATCATATGATGCAGTTACTGGCCCTCGTTGCCATGGAGCCCCCCGTGGGATTCGAGGCGGACCTGATCAGAGATGAAAAGGTCAAGGTCTTTCTTACCATACGCGGCATGACCGATGAGTATATCGACACTGCAATGGTACGCGGGCAGTATGATAAAGGAATGATAGACGATGCAGCGGTGTGTCGCTATCGTGATGAAGCGCATGTGGCGGCACGTTCCAATAGGGCGACCTTCTTTGCCGGCAAGTTCTTTATCGACAACTGGCGCTGGGCGGGGGTCCCCTTTTACCTGAGGACGGGGAAGCGACTGGCCAGACGGGTAACGGAGATCTACATCCAGTTCCGGCACCCGCCACTGAAACTCTTCGGCGGGGCCTGCCAGGACATGGAACCCAACGCCATCATTCTCACGATACAGCCGCAGGAGCACATCGGGTTATGTGTGAGTATCAAATATCCCGGTATGGGAAACGAACCCTACCAGGTCACGATGGACTTCAATTATGAGAAGACCTTTCATGTGGAGCAGAATCCCGCATACGACCGGTTATTGATCGATTGCATCAAGGGAGACCTCACACTCTTTGCACGACAGGACGGGGTCGAGGCCATGTGGTCCGTCGTCGACCCCATTATCGCCCGATGGGAGCGCAAGGAGGCACGAAACTTTCCCAATTATCGCGCCGGGAGCTGGGGGCCTGCGGCGGCGGCCCGGCTCATCGAGGCAGACGGGAGGCAGTGGCGGTCTTAGGCGCGCACTGTTATTGCCATCATCGGAAGGACATGACCGATTCCGTCGCCGATATATATTTCATGGGAGACCTTTTGCTCGATGCCCCGCTTAAAAGTCATTTACAAACGGAGGTGACCCTTCCGGCACACTTCGCCCCCGCCGCACCGCTCCTACCGGTTCAGATTCCAGTCGTAATGGGACCGTCCGATGGCGATGAAGCCGCTGTCCCAGTTACACTGATGGGGATAGAGGGAGGGCGCCGGTTTTATCGACGATCCCATCCAGTTTGCATTGACAGTGAAACGTCTTTTTATTAGTATAAATCCGGTCTATTGATAACGCATCCGTATCGTTTGTCTCCGTTTATACCTTCAGCGGACAACGGGGCAGGGCATCGCTGCTGCTACCCATGAATCCCGCTGAAGCCACCGGCCCTGAAGGACGTTCATAATGCTCCAGGTCATACCGTAGAGGAACGACACCATGATTATCGCAGGTGATATAGGGGGCACGAAGACCAGCCTCGGCATCTATTCCCGGGAAGGGGGCGTGCGGCACCCGATCAGGGAAGAGACCTTTGCAAGCGGTGACTATGAGAGTCTCGAGTCACTCGTCGCTGAGTTTCTGAAAGACGAGACCATTCCCGTCGAGAAGGCGGCCTTCGGTATCGCCGGTCCCGTCGTCGGTTCGGAGGTCAAAACGACGAATCTCCCCTGGATCGTTTCGGAAGAAAACATCTCAGAGACAGTAGGGGTCAAAAGCGCCCACCTCATCAATGACCTGGAGGCCATCGCCCATGGTATCCCCTCTCTGGACGGGGAAGATCTACATACACTCAACAGCGGTCAGCGGGATGATCGGGGTACCATGGCCGTCATCGCCCCGGGAACGGGTCTCGGCGAGGCCTTTCTCACCTGCGATCACACCGGGTACCGTGCCCACGCATCCGAGGGGGGTCACAGCGACTTCGCCCCCACCGGAACCGTTGAGATCGCATTGCTGCAGTACCTTCGTCAACACTACGATCATGTCAGTTATGAGCGCGTATGCTCGGGAAGGGGGATCCCCAATATCTATGCCTTTCTCCGCGATTCCGGCCACGAAGAGGAACCCCCGTGGCTGGCGGAGGAACTGGCCGCCGTTGACGATATGACACCGGTCATCATACACCATGCCCTGCACGGGGAGGACCCCTCTTCATTGTGTACCGCAGCGCTTGACATCTTCGTCTCTGTCCTCGGCGCCAAGGCGGGGAACCTCGCCCTCACGGTCATGGCTACGGGGGGCCTCTATATCGGCGGGGGCATTCCGCCCCGGATCATACCGGCGCTGCAGAGGCCGTCCTTTGTGCGGGCCTTCACCGGCAAGGGACGGTTCTCCGGTCTAATGGAAGAAATCCCGGTTCATGTCATTATCAATCCGAAGGCGGCACTTATCGGGGCCGCCTGCTATGGACTGGAACGAAGGACACACTGACGGTACCACCCGTAGACCGGTACCGGCGTGACATCGTGGACGCCGGCAGGCGGTAACAACCACAGAGAGGACATACCAGGGGGTAGAGGATGACAGAAGATCGGGGAAAAAGGCGCGAAGGGATTTCCTTCAGCCTCCATGAATACGGGGAGGGTGTGCAAGCGGCACTCGCGGCGATCGAAGAGGCGCAGGTCATGAAACGGATATGGGACCATGACCACCGGGTCTGGAAACCCGGCCCCGCCGAGATTACCAACAGACTGGGATGGCTGCACATCGCCGGGCAGATGATCGACAGCGTGCCGCAGATAGAGCGATTCGTCGGCGACGTGCGGGCCGCGGGCTATACCCATGCCCTCCTCCTGGGTATGGGGGGCTCCAGCCTTGCCCCCGAGGTCTTCTCCAGGACCTTCGGCAGGGCACGGGGATATCTCGATCTCGCCATACTCGACAGTACCGACCCCGCCGCAGTCGCCGCCCATGCAAAAGGGCTGGAGCCCGCACAGACGCTCTTCATTGTCTCCACCAAATCGGGAACCACGCCGGAGACGCTCTCCTTCTTCAGATACTTCTACAACTGGATCGCCGATGCCCTGGGAGAGGAGAACGCCGGCGATCACTTCATCGCCATCACCGACCCGGGGAGTCATCTCACCGATGTTGCGAAAGGGTATCGCTTCAGGGCCACCTTTGAGAACGACCCAACGATCGGTGGCAGATATTCGGCACTATCCTACTTCGGCCTCGTGCCGGCCGCACTGGCGGGCGTCGATGTGACAGGACTTCTCGATAATGCATCGGTCATGATGGACAATTGTTCCGTGGAACATGACCACGGCAGCCCTCTCGGTGTGGTACTCGGCGAACTGGCACAGGCTGGGAGGGACAAGGTCACCTTCGTCCTGTCACCGCAGATCGAGAGCTTCGGTGACTGGGTGGAGCAGTTACTGGCGGAGAGTACGGGGAAGGAGGGAAAGGGAATCGTACCGGTGGTGGGGGAGGCACTCGGGACCGCCGATTCCTACGAATACGACAGGCTCTTCATCCATATCTCTCTGGGAGAAGACGAAACACACCGGGAGCAGGTGAAGCTGCTCGATGATGCGGGACACCCCGTGGTCAGGATCGGGCTCGGTGATCTCTCTGACCTGGGGGGACAGTTCTTTCTCTGGGAGATGGCCACCGCCGTGGCGGGCCATATCCTGGGCATCAACCCCTTCGATCAGCCCGATGTGGAGTCGACGAAGATACTGACGGGAAGGGCGGTGGAACAGTACCGGGAAGAAGGTTCACTGCCCCATCCGGTCCCGGCGGCATGGGATGCCGCCATGGCGGTCCACGGGGACCGTGCAGGTGAAGACGTGGCGGAGTCCCTGCGGGCCTTTTTGAAGAGTGCCGCTGAAGGGTCCTATGCGGCCATCCAGGCCTACGTCCCGCCTACCGGTGAAATCGGGAGGGCCCTGCAGGAACTCCGCATGAAGATTCGCGACACCTGTCGAATCGCGACGACCCTCGGATATGGGCCCCGCTTTCTCCATTCCACGGGGCAGCTCCACAAGGGGGACGGCGGGAAGGGACTCTTCATCCAGATAACGGCAGACGATGCCGCCGATGTTCCCATCCCCGACGGGGCAGGTGAACAGGGATCGACACTCACCTTCGGTATACTCAAATCCGCCCAGGTCCTGGGAGACTGGCAGGCACTGCGGGAGGGGGGGAGATCGGTTGTTCGCTTTCATCTGAAGGGAGATATTATCGAAGGAATCGACCGCCTGAACTCCATGGTCTGATTCACGGTTTTCACCGCATCAGTACTGCTGTCGCAACACACCCTCTTTCGCTGCCTCCATTCCTCTTTGTCATAGAGGGAGCAAACGATGGAAAGGCTCACCCATCAGTTCCGTTATACAGCACAGCAGTAGGATGTGCGTTACCACAACGCAGAGGGGGCACAGGAAAAGGAGTGTTGCTATGGATATTGCAATAGTGGGACTGGGGAAGATGGGGCTCAACATGGCCACTCGACTGCTTCAGGGCAGTCACCGGGTGGTGGCCTTTGATGTGAACAGAAAATCGCTGCAGGGTGCAGAGGGGGTGGGTGCCGAAGGCGTAGAGACGATCGACGACATCACATCGGCTCTGGCGGCGCCGCGTGCGGTATGGGTCATGGTCCCTGCCGGCGATGCGACGGAAGATACCCTGCGTGTGCTTGCCGATATCCTGTCGGAAGGCGACATTATCATCGACGGCGGCAACAGTAATTATAAGGATTCGGAGCGTCGGGCGGAATTCCTGAAAGGGATGGGCATCCATTTCGTTGATGTGGGCACGAGCGGCGGCATATGGGGACTGAAGGAGGGGTACAGTCTGATGGTCGGAGGAGAAGAAGAGATCGTGGAACACCTCCGTCCCGTCTTTGAGACACTCGCCCCGGCTCCCGACCGGGGCTGGGGACACGTGGGACCCAGTGGCGCCGGTCATTTCGTCAAGATGGTCCACAACGGCATCGAATACGGCCTGATGCAGGCCTATGCCGAGGGGTTTGACATCATGAATGCCAAAAAGGAATTCGACCTCGACCTGTACAAGATAAGCGAGATATGGAGATACGGCAGTGTGGTCCGTTCATGGCTCCTGGACCTGACGGCCGAGGCGCTGGCTGAAGACCCCCAGCTGACCTCCCTGAAGGCGTGGGTCGAAGACAGCGGTGAGGGGCGGTGGACAGTGGCCGAGGCCATTGACAAGGATGTGCCGGCACCCATCATTACCCTCGCCCTGGAGATGCGACTCGTCAGTCGTCAACAGGACAGCTACGCAGCCAAGATCCTCTCTGCGATGCGCAACAAGTTCGGCGGACACAAGGTTCGGATGAGCCATGAGTAGGACGACACAATGGTGTGGCATAGCGACGGCGCAGCATGTTATAACCATGAGACATGGCACTCTATCCTGCATGGGTCGGGTTCAGCAAAAGATTAGCCCTTGCACATAAAGGACCATTCTGGTATATGTGCTTCATTTATTTTGTCATTTTTCCACACAGATAGAACTGTTTCATGAAATTCAATAAAAAGAGAATCCTCATTACGGGCGGTACGCGGGGACTGGGGAAGGCAATGGCCCTCGCCTTCGCCCACGCAGGTGCTTGGGTGGCGGTAAGCTACGCCACTGATGAAGAGAGTGCCCGGAAAACCGGGGAAGAACTGCAAGATATTGCCCATTCGTCACTGGTGATACGGGCCGATGTGTCCTCCCAGACTGCTGTTACAGACATGATCGACGGTATTATCAAGAAGTGGCAACAGATAGACGTCCTGGTCAACAATGCCGGCATTATCAGAGATAAACTCCTCATGTTTCTCGACGAGAATGACTGGAACAGGGTTATTGACACTAACCTGAAAGGCACCTATCTGTGCTCAAGGGCAGTAATGAAGCCCATGATTGCGCGGAGGGCAGGACGGATCATCAATGTAACATCGCCCAGCGCGATTACCGGGAGGGCGGGCCAGACAAATTATGCGGCATCGAAGGGGGGTATTATCTCCTTTACGAAGTCACTTTCCAGAGAGATTTCACGATTCGGTATTACGGTGAATGCCCTCTGTCCCGGAGTTATTACCACGGCAATGACGGAATCTCTCGATACCGAACAAAGGAAAGGACTGTTGCAGATGATCCCCATGGGGCGCTTCGGTACTCCCGAGGAAGTTGCAGCAGCGGTCCTTTTTATTGCCTCCGACGAAGCGGCATATATGACGGGACAGACATTGACCGTCGACGGCGGTCTTACATAAACACATGGTATGAGGTACTACATGAAAGAGATTGTGAGCGATGGAACACAACTGTGCGAATATCTGAAGGGGATGGTCATCGACACCCTGAAACTGGAAGATATCACCAAAAAGGAAATCGAAAATGATGCACCCCTTTTCGGCGACGGGCTGGGGCTGGACTCCATCGATGCCCTCGAACTGGTGGTAGCCATTGAAAAGGCCTTCGATGTTGTCATAGAGGATGAAAATGTGGGTAAAACTGCCTTTGCATCTATCGAAACGCTGGCTACATTCATACAGGAAATGTATAAAGACAAGTCATAACCATGAGATGGATAGAACGGGAAGAGCGTGTCCGCTTCAATGAGGTGGACGAATGGGGAATGGCCTGGCACGGCCATTACGTTGCCTGGTTTGAAGCGGGTAGAATTTCCCTGTTGGAACGGTTCGATCTCCTCCCCCGGCAGATGGTGGAACTGGGATACATTGCACCGGTAATTAATCTCACATGCGAATACAAACATTCGGCGGTCTGCGGAGATAGCATTATTATTCGAACCACGGCGATTAAACCGGACATTGCGGCGCTCATATGTCGATTCGAGATCGCCCTCAGAGATAACGGGCTACTTCTGGCCCGGGGAGAGACAAAGCAGGTTCTGTTGACGAAAGATAGAACAATGATTTATCGGCTCAGCGGTGAGGTAGAAAAGAGGATCGCCGCCATGGTCGACTACTGCGCCGGGGAATAGGTTTTCACTCACAGTATGAATATCTGTTGCATAATTCCTGTTTATAATAGTCAAAAAACTATTGAAGCGGTCGTCGAAGGTGCAAGACGATTTATCCGGCACATAGTGGTCATCGACGACGGTTCCACCGACGATACGGCACTCCTTGCCGAGAAAGCAGGGGCGCATGTGCTCCAAGTTACGAAAAACCGGGGAAAGGGGAATGCCCTGCACGTCGGTTTCCGCTACGCACGAACGAATCAGTTCGATGCGGTCATTACGCTGGATGCCGATTTACAGCATGACCCGTTCGATATACCTGCGATCATAGAAAAATATGCCACTGAAAAATCGAACATTGTCAGCGGGAACAGATTACATGACAGTGAGAAGATTCCACGCGTACGATGCGTTCCTAACAGACTCGGCATCTTTCTCTTCTCCCGCATGATAGGACAGACCATTTATGATTCACAATGCGGTTTCAGACTCTATGATCGGCAGGTGATGGACACTATCACCATCGTGAGAGACGGTTTTGATGCGGAATCGGACATCCTGCTCCGAGCGGGGAAACGAGGGTACCGCATAGGTTTTGTCCCCATAAAGACGATCTATTCGGAAGGAAGAAAGAGCGGTTCTTTCTATCGACCTGTTAGGGACACCTTTCACATCTGTACCGTCTACCTGAAAAATTTATTCTGGAAGGATCGATGAAACGGAGAACAGCCATAACAGGCATGGGAACAATCAATGCCGTTGGACATTCAATAGAGGATTTCAGTGAGGGTATGTTCGCCGGCAGATGCGGAATCAGAAAGGTCACCCGGTTCGATACAAACGCATTTTCCTGCCACCTTGCGGGAGAGGTGGCGAAACAGAACATGGAACCCGGACTCGATCCCGAACTGACCAAACAGATTTCCAGATGCGACATTCTGGGACTGGCAGCGGCCCGTGAGGCTATTGCCGATGCAGGACTTAATCAGGAAGGTTTCGACCGGGACAGGATAGGTGTCGTTCTGGGAGGTGGCGCGGGGGGGATGAGCTCATGGGAGAAATACCGGCGCGCCCGATGGTTGGGACAGGAAAGACCCGATCCGTCACTGCTTCTTCCCTACGCGACATGCACCCTGACCGATCTCATCGCCGGCCAGTATGGTTTTACCGGATTCCGCAGCACCATCTGCACCGCCTGCTCTTCCAGCGCAACGGCCATAGGATACGGCTTCGACCTGATACAATCACATACACAGGACATGGTTATCGTTGGGGGAAGCGAGGCACTGTCCGAACTCACCTTTGCCGGATTCCATTCGCTGAGACTGATGGATTCCGGTTTCTGTCGCCCCTTCGACAAAAACCGTCGCGGACTATCACTGGGCGAGGGGGCCGCCATCCTCGTACTGGAAGACTATGCCCATGCAAGGGCACGGGGAGCGACTATCTATGCCGAGGTGTTGGGTTATGCTACAAATTGCGACGCCACACATATGACGGCGCCCGACCGAAAGGGAATGAGCAACGTTATGACACATGCCCTCGAAAGGTCTTCCATAGACATACATCGGGTAGATTATATAAATGCCCACGGAACAGCGACACCGGCCAATGATAAAATAGAAACAGCGGCCATAAAAGATGCCTTCGGTGAACAACTGTCGAGGCGACTCGTCGTCAGTTCCACAAAATCTATGACCGGTCACTGTCTGGGGGCGGCAGGCGCTATCGAAGCAATCGCGACGATCCTTGCCCTTTATAAACAGACTCTTCCCCCCACCATCCACCTGGAGGAACGTGATCCCCTCTGTGATCTCGATTATGTACCCAATCGGGCGAGAAAGGGAGATATCTCAATCGCCCTCAAAAATTCCTTTGCCTTCGGGGGGAATAACACCAGCATCGTTTTCAATAGAAGTGCTACGCCTAAAGGTTAAGCTATGTGTGATATTGCCATTACCGGTATCGGTATTATAAGTTCAATGGGGACAGGAAAGGACGACTTCTGGTCCGCATGCAGACACGCTCGAACAGGCATCAAGAGAATCACCGCCTTTGATACCGATTCGTTTGATTCCAATGTGGCGGGTTCGATCGATGATTTTGACCCCGGGCGATTCATGCCGCAAAGGCGTTACCGCCGCATGAGTCGCGTCTCGCGAATGGCCGTAGCGGCGAGCATCGAGGCGCTGGAAGACAGCGGTATTACCATAGATGACCACAACAGGGATAGTATTGCGGTAATCATGGGGACCTCTTACGGAAGCAGTTCGCATGTGGAAGAATTCTATGCGAGCCTTCTCAGAGACGGACCACGGGGTGCACAGCCATTCCTGTTCCCCGAAACTGTTCCCAATGCACCGGCAAGCCAGATCGCCATATTCCATGGTATGACGGGACCCAACAGTACCTTCTGCCAGAATGAAATATCCGCTGAAAACGCTATCATCTATGCTCACAATATCCTGTCGCAGGAAATTGTCGATGTTGTTATCGTAGGCGGTGCCGATGAGCTGTCACAGATGCAGTACTCCTGTTACAATGCCCTGGGTGTACTGAACAGGACCAGAGCGAAGGAAGGGAAAGCCGTCTGCCCGGAGATGGGGGGCGGTCTGGTCCTGGGAGAAGGTGCCGCCATCCTGGTTATGGAACGATTGCAGTCCGCCGTCACACGGGGCACCACCATATACGGACTGCTCAAATCGTCCCGGATAACCGGCGGCATAACAACACCATCACGTTACGAAGGTGAAGGCACTATCATGAAAAAGGCCATCACCCATACCCTCAAGGAGGCCGATATATCCACCGACGCCATAGACCATATCGGTGTATCGGCAAACTTATCAGGAACGCTGGACCGCATGGAATACAGCGTACTCAATGAGATTTTTCACAATGAAACTCTCCCCGTGTCACCGCTGAAATACCTCACAGGTACCTTCGGTGGAGCAGGAACAACAAGGGCCGCGGCAATCCTTCTGAGTCTCCATCATCGGGTACCCCTGCCGACGGTGAAGCTCCCGACCCTTGCCATGAAGGGACACCAGTCTGTCGCATGGGAGAACCACACCGACAAGCGGGTGAACACGGTCCTCATGACATCTTCCACCTTTGGCGGCGGTAGTGGCAGTTTCATCTTCACGAATTATCAAAGAGACAGTTAATGAAAGTCCTTCTTGTTTCACCCAATATTGAGACACTTCCCGATCCTGTCTTTCCCTTGGGTCTCTCCTATCTTGCGGCTTCACTAAGAGATCGGGGCCTTTCACACCGGATACTGGATCTCTGCTTTATCGATAACTACGAAGACGAAATAGGGAAAATCCTCGCCGCATACGACCCCGATGTTATCGCTCTCTCCCTGAGAAACGTAGACAACGTCAGTTATCCCAACTATATATCCTATATCCCCTTCTATGAGAAGGTCGTACAGACGATGCGCCGTCGGAGCAGGGCACCTATCGTGCTCGGCGGCAGCGGCTTTTCTCTCCTGCCGGGGCCGCTCATGAAGCTGCTCCAGGCAGATTTCGGCATCGTGGGTGAAGGGGAGTCCGCCTTGGCCGGACTGGTGGAGCAGATCGAGCGAAACGATTGTCCCCCGGGAAAGATCATCGAAGGATATTGTGAGTCCGAGGCACATCACCACGACCTGCCGCAACCCGACCGCTCTCTCTTTGAGAATGAGAACTACCTCGTACGGGGTGGTATGGGAAACATCCAGACGAAACGGGGCTGCCCCTTCCGGTGTATCTACTGCACGTACCCCGTCATCGAGGGACAACAGATGCGAATGAGATCACCAAACAGTGTCTGTGACGAAATCGAAGACCTTCTGCACCGGGGAATCGATACCATCTTCGTCGTCGATAATACCTTCAATTATCCCCTCCGACACGCCGAACAGATATGTGAGGAAATTATCAGGCGAAGACTGGCCATTAAATGGAGCTGCTATGCCAATCCGGGCTTTGTCACGGAAGGGCTTATTGAACGGATGATGACCGCCGGCTGCACAGGCGTAGAATTCGGCACCGATGCCGCCAACGACATTATGCTGCAAAACATGGGAAAAGGCTTTACCGTGGCTGATATCACAAGGGCTTCGTCGATCTGCCGGGAGGCCGCCATGCCCTTCTGTCATTCCCTCCTCCTCGGGGGGCCGGGAGAAACAATGGATACGGTACAAGAGACACTCAATACAATAAACACGCTCTCCCCCACCGCCGCCATCGCCATGGTGGGGATACGTGTCTTCCCGAAGACCGCACTGTCAGATATTGCCAAGAATGAGGGAATGATCACCGCCGATGAAGATTTCCTGAAACCTGTCTTTTACCTCGCTCCTGCAGTAAAAAATAAGCTCTTGCCCCATATAGAAAACTTTGCTAAAAGTCATCGTAATTGGATCCTACCCGGACTAAATGTCAATATCACATTGGATTTGCAACGGAAATTGCGCCGTTTCGGCATAAAGGGACCACTGTGGGAACACATGAAAACGGGGTACAGGTCCAAATAAGAAAAATATTTCATCAGGAGGAATAATACATGTTGCAGAGAAACACAAAAAGACTTGCCTATAAATGGGCGGTCCTGTTTATGGTAGTCGCCTTTCTGTTTATTACAGGCTGCGCCGTCGTCTCCCCCGAACACAAGAGATTCACACAGATTACAACCCCCCAATCAGGAAAATCGGTAGTCTATTTCTACCGACCCTTTAGCATAGTGACCAGTCACCCAGCTATATATGACAACGACAAAAAGATTCTTGTTGGATTGGGCCAGCGTACATATTGGAGATACGAAATGGAACCGGGGAAACATACCTTTACAGCAAAAATCCTGCTGGGAATTTATAAGAAGGGCCCCATCACCATTGAAAATGACAAGCCGGGAAAGGTCTACTACGTCAAGATGATCACCAGCATCGGCTACATCGGATTCCAGGAAGTGAGCGAGGAACAGGCCAAGCTGGAGCTGCGGAAGACATTTCGTCTCGATTCCTGAGCCACGGGACAGCTATCTTCATTGCGGGAACAACGTAAGCAATGATCGCAATGACACGAATTGAAGATCCCCGCAACAAGTTGCGGGGAATCTCCGACTGATTAGCAGAGAGCGGGGAATGCCTTCGCTGTTCAGTTCAATAAAAGGTCAGGCATCAAGCCTGACCTTTTTTGTTGTTACCCTGAAGGCACACTCCCTGTCACATTCCCATGTAGGCCTTCTGCACCATTTCACTGTTCATCAGATCATTGGCGGCGCCTTCGAGGACTATCTTTCCGGTCTGCATGATGTAGGCGCGGTCGGCCAGCTCCAGCGCATCCTGGACATGCTGCTCGACGATGAGGATCGTCAGACCCGATGCCCGTATCTGGTCGATGGCCTCGAATATGCGGGAGACGAGATTGGGGGCGATCCCCAGAGAGGGCTCATCCAGCATGAGGATCTTGGGACGGCTCATGAGGCCCCGGGCGATGGCAAGCATCTGCTGCTCACCCCCCGACAGGGTACCCCCCTTCTGATCGAGACGTTCCTTGAGACGGGGAAAGAGACGAAATATCTCTTCCAGTGTCTCCTCGCGCAACCCCTTTTCCTTCTTCGTGTAGGCACCGATGAGGAGGTTTTCGGCCACCGAAATCTTGGCAAAGATGTGCTTCCCCTCCGGCACGAGTGATATGCCGTGGCGCACGACATTGTGCGTCGGCATCCCGTTGATGACGGTCCCCTGAAAGGTGATGGAACCCTCCACCGGCCGGAGCATGGCGGCGATGGTCTTGAGCAGCGTCGACTTTCCCGCTCCGTTTGAACCGAGGACGGCAAGGATTTCCCCTTCCTTGACATCGATCGACACATCATGCAGGGCGATGATCTCACCGTATTTAACTTTGATTTTGTCTACGTGCAGCAACGTACTTTTCTCCCAGGTATGCCTTGATGACACGGGGGTCGCTGGAAATGACATCCGGTGTACCTTCGGCTATTTTTTCTCCATTATCCAGAACGACGACCTTGTGGGCAATGGGCATGATTGCTTCCATGACATGTTCCACCACGACCAGCGTGATCCCCATGTCACATATGCGTGACAGCGTTTCAACGGCTTTCCCGATTTCAGCCGTTGTCAGACCGGCCATCACTTCGTCGAGCATGATCAGTCTGGGGTCCAGTGCCAGGGCCCGCGCCAGTTCCAGCCTCTTTTTGTCGGGCAGTGTCAGGTTTTCAGCGGGGATGTGTACCTTGTCGGACAGTTCGAGAAAATCGATCACCTCCTGGGCCTTACTGCGTGCCTTTCGTACCCGGTAAGAGCGCAGAAAGGCGCCGCACATGACATTCTCCAGCACCGTCATGCCGTTGAAGACCTTCACCAGTTGGAAGGTCCGGGCAATACCGCTCCTGCAGATGTCTTCGGGAGACTGAGAGGTAATATCCTCCCCTCGAAATGTGACGCTCCCCTCATCGGCCCGGTAGTACCCGGCGATACAATTGAAGAGTGTCGTCTTGCCCGCCCCGTTGGGACCGAGGAGACCGAGGATCTCTCCCTCGCCGGCCGTCAGGTTTACCTGACTGTTGGCAGTGAGACCGCCGAACCGCTTGGTGAGATTTACAACCTTTAATATTTCTGTTTTCATGTGCTTCTATTCTTTCTTCTGAAACAGGCTGATCAACCCGCTCGGTTTGTAGGCCGACATAACCATGATGAGACCACCATAGACCATGAGATCGAGCCCCTGCCCCGCACCGCCCAGAGAGGCCCGGGAAAACTCGGACAGGGGAATGAGGATAAAGGCACCGATCAGGGGCCCCCATACCGTCCCCGTACCACCCAGCACGGCCATGAGGCACATCTGAATGGAGAGCATCATGAAGAGGACGGAGCCGGGATCTATGAAGAGGATATACTGCGCATAAAAGGTGCCCGCCATGGCGGTGAAGGCTGCCGACAGTGCCATGGCTATCATCTTGTAGCGCGTCGCCCTGATACCGATGGAACGCGCCGCATCCTGATCCTCCTTGACACCCCGAAGGTAGAAGCCCAGCCTGCTGCGTTCGATCCAGACCGTCGTTGCCACCGAGAGCAGCAGCAGTCCGAATATTATGTAGTAGTAGGGCACCTTGCTCTTGAATTGAAAGTTCACGAAGGAATCATCCACAATGGGAAGAAAGAGCCCGATGGCGCCACCGACGGCCTGCCAGTTGAGGAATATGAGGTGGACGATCTCTCCCACACAGATGGTGGCAATGGCAAAGTAGTGTCCCTTGAGACGGAAACAGGGATATCCCACCACCAGGGAGACGGCGACGGCCGCGATGATGCCGGCGATCATGCCGATCCAGGGAGAGATGCCGTACCACATGAAGAGGACCGTCGAGGTGTAGGCACCGATGCCGAAAAATACCGAATGCCCCAGTGAAACCTGCCCCGTGTATCCCCCCAGTATGTTCCAGGCCATTGCCAGGAGGGCATACATGAAGATGAGAATCATCATGTGCTGGGCAAATGACTTTTGAAAAATCACCGGAAAGACCAGAAAAAATACCACCAGGGCGCCAATGAAATAGTGTTTGTATCGTAAGAATACCATATTACTTTCCTAAGAGACCCTGCGGTCGTATGAAGACCACCAGGAGAAAGAGCCCGAAGACGAAGGCCATTTTATAGGCAGGCGGAAAGAGCAACCCGCTCCCTACCTGCACGAAGCCGACAATGATGCCCGCTATGAAGGCCCCCGCAATGCTTCCGAAACCACCGAGGACGACGACGACAAAGGCCGTGAGACCGAAGACCATACCCACCTGGGGGAATATGGGATAGAAGATCGAGAGCAGCGCTCCCGCCACACCGACACAGGCAGCCCCTAGGCCCCAGGCCAGAGAGTACATGTTCTCCGTATTGATCCCCATGAGGGCGGCCGCCTCTCGATCCTCGGAGGTCGCCCGCAGGGCCCTGCCCAGTTCGGTGCGGTTGATCAGATAAAAGAGGATGCCCGTGGTCACCAGGGCCCCCGCCGCCGCCACAAGCTGCGGCAGACCGACATAGACGCCCATGAATTCGAACCTGCCCGAGACCATGCTGCTGCTGATGCTGCGATAATCGGGTTTCCAGAGGAAGAAGGCGAGATTCTGTATGAAGATCATCAATCCGAAGGTGGCGAAGATCTGGGCCAGCATGGGTGCGTCCATGATACGCCTGATGAGGACCTTGTGCGTCACGACGCCGATGAGAAAGAGCAGGGCGGCGCAGACCACGATGGAGAACATGGGATCGATGCCCCAGAGGGCAAAGAGCCAGTAGGAGATGTACATACTGACCATGAGAAACTCTCCATGGGCGAAATTCACGATATCCATGACACCAAAGATCAGATTCAAGCCGACGGCCACCAGCGAAAAGATGAGGCCGATGAGCAACCCGCTGACCAGTGTCTGTAAAATAACTTCTGTACTGAACATATATATTATCCTTGCGGGGAAAGCCCGAGCAGTTCTGCCGGGTTCACCCGTGTCATTACGTCAAGATCGTCTGCCGTGAGTCCCCCCTCCTCCATCATCCTGATGAACATGCGGAGCCCCTCGACGGGGGGGGGATTGTGGACCTGTCCCAGGTCCGTTGCCAGGACACAGCGGTCCGGTCCGATCTCTTTGATGAGGTCTGCCACATCCCGGGGAGACCACCCGCGCTCCCGATCACGGAGGGTCCACTGCGGTGTCAGCGGCAGCATGCAGAACTCCATGTAGACGCCCATATCGGCCAGTGCCAGTATCTGCCCCCGGCTGAATGCAAGGACCTGATAGGTGGGGTGGGTGACGACGATGCGGGTAATGCCCGCCCCTTTCGCCGCCTCTATGAGCAGGGACTGTTCTTCAAAGGAGAGGTGGGCCGTTGCCAGCATGATGCCGCTTTCGGCGATCATATCCAGTATCTCCTTTGCCTCATCGAGGAGTTCTCCCGATGGAGACAGGACGGTGACGCCCTGTTCGGGAAACTTCATGCCGATGGCGGCATAGCCGTCCATATTCATCTTCCGTGCGAACTTGACATGCACGTCGGACCACATGGTGGGCATCCACACCGCCCGGGCCCCCATATAGATGGCGGTCTTCACGGCGGCCGGATTGAGCCCTCCCACGGGGTGGTTGAGGACGATACCGCCGTAGACATCGATTCCCTCGACGACCTGGTTGACGAGGTATGCACGATCACAGGTAGTGGTGACGTGACATTTCAGCAGAATGGCATGCATGCCGGCGTCACGCGCCTGCCGGGCCACCTCCAGATCATCGAGGAGGCGGGGAAACCCGTCGGGCGTAGAATGGATGTGCAGATCGATGGTTCCCTTCAGAACGTCATAATAATCTCTCGTTGTTGGTAACATAGAAGGCCTCACAAGGTGCCGGAGGGGACGCATCCCCTCCGGCAATCCATGATGTTTATGTTATCTCTTATCCCAGACAGGCATGGGCCATTGAACATCTTCGGCTGCAAAGTCGAAGGGCCACACGGTCTTGTAGACACCGTTCTGCACCTGTACGATGATCCCGCTCGCCAGACTGTTCTGACCCGTCTTGGGATCGAAGGTTATACCCTTCCAGGGCATGATGGTTTGATCACCGGGGATGTTGGTTGCACGCAGGGCCTCTCTGATGGCCTTGGGATCCGTCGTCCCGGCACGGTTGATGGCATCCACCAGCGCGAAGGTCCCCGTGAAGGAACGCGCCGAATGGCCGTTCATGGACCGGCCGAACCGCTTCTTGAACATCTCGTTGATCTGCCCGATCATGGGTTTCTTGGCGGCCAGGTCCTGTGCCCAGACCTCCCAGGAACTGATATACTCGGCATCTTTGCCCAGTTCCCTGCGGAAGGCGGAATCCAGGAATCCCGAACCGTGACCGAAGATCATGTCAAAGTTGGCATTCATCTCTCGATAGGTCTTGACAAAGAGGATGGCGTCGGAGACATAGGCGCCATGGAAGATCACCTGCGGTTTCGCTATCTTGATCTTCTGTACCTCGCTGGTCAGCTCGGCGCTCCGGGCGGTGTAGGCGAGATCGACGACCATGTCGTAGCCGTACTCCTTGGCATATTTCCGGTCGGCCTTGCCCACATCGGTGCCATAGAGCGTATTTTCCCAGGCCACGCCGACCTTGTCGACTGTGATACCCTTTTTCTCTTCCAGTTCCTTCATGAACTTGAAGAAGTTTTCCGAAAAGACGAGGTCGTGGGGAGAGGTTCGGAAAAACCACTTGAACCCTCTCGTGTGGAGTGACGGAGAGGAGGAGACGTCACTGAGAAAGGGGACACCGCGACGCTCGGCCACCTGACTGGCCGTGGCGGCACAGGAACTGTGATAGGTCCCCTGCAGGGCCGTGACGTCTTTTTCGGTGATGAGACGCTCGGCCTCGGACAGTGACTTTTCGGGATTTCCCTGATGGTCTGCAAAGATATACTTTACCTTTTTCCCGTCAAAGGCAGGCAGGCCCGACGATTTCGCCAGGGGAAGGTTGAAGTCATACTCCCCGTTGATGATCTCGATGGCCAGCTCGGTTCCATTTTTCACATCGGCACCCGCCGGAGCCGCCGGTCCCGTCAGGGGGTAGATCGCCCCGATGACCACCTCGTGATGAGCGGCCAGAGCGGAACTCCCCGGAATCAGGACGGCGAAGACGAGTAACATACCCATTAATGCAACAATTCTCTTCTTCATCATATCTCTCCTTTTTGTTTCGTATGCCTCTCGTAAGGCATACAGGTCGGGGTATACATTGACATGTATACTGTAAAATAGTTAATTATTATATTATAATCATGTTGTCAATAAAAATCTTACCCGTGACTGCAAGGCATTGGAAACATGGCAGACAACGGTCGGGGGCAAAGAGGCACACCGGGGTGTCGCATAGGATCTTCATAGGTACGTATCGAGACAAACACTGAGCATAGGGTACAACGGAAGCATTGAAAGGGGACAACACTAGGAGCATGGGGTGAAGACAACCGGCGTAGTGCACGTCATTGTCTTGCTTCAGACTGTTGCGGGCACATCAGAAGAAATCACTGAAAGAGACTGCTTGAAGAGAAATACAACCGTTATGATATGGTCTCTGCCTGCACCTGCACATGTAACAGCGAATGAAGATGGTGATTGATGATATACAACGGAGACGCCATGGTGGCCCGTTCCCACACCACACCATGGCAGACAAGAATGACAATGGTGACTCTCTAAGAACAGAGAGGCCTGCGACTACGAAGGCCGCAACCCCTTGATATTACTGGTGCCGGAGCTCGGAATCGAACCGAGATGGGATTGCTCCCGGGGGATTTTGAGTCCCCTGCGTCTACCAGTTTCACCACTCCGGCAATGACCCGTGATTATATAAGGGAGTCAGTAATTGTCAAGGAAAATATCACCGGCAATCGACGGCACAATCGGAGATCTCCGGGATGGTTCCCCTGCACCACATCTGCCGGTGTATGCGGGGACCCCGGATCCCCTCACGTAGATCCCGGCATATCCCCGTTCCGGTTCCAGGCGCAACCGGTGATCTCCCTGTGTCTATCGATATACTGAAGTAATGGAATAGATAAAAAATACGCTTGCACCGGAGGACCAAAACAGGATACAAGGAGGTACATGACACCATCCGCAGCATCACCAGGCATGAAGGAATATCTGGACAGGCTCTATGACAGGTATAACAGGCAGCGTTTTGTCCGTCCCGACCCGGTACAGTTTCTCTACCGCTATAAAGACATGCGTGACAGGGAGATCGCCGGTCTCATCGCCTCGTCCCTTGCCTACGGCAGGGTTACCCAGATCATCCGAAGCATCGCATCGGTATTGGAGAAGATGACACCGTCTCCCCTCCTGTTTCTCAGCGCTGCATCGGAAGACTGCCTGACGGAGACCTTTTCGGGGTTCCGGCACCGGTTCACCGATGGAAGGGAACTGTCGAAATTGCTGGCGGGGATCAAATGTGTCATACTACGGCACGGATCACTCAATCGATGCTTCAGGAGACTGTTTCGCGAGCACGACGAAACACTTCTCCCCGCACTGGCATCGTTCGTGGAGGAACTGAAGGGATCGCCTGCAGGGACATACAACAGCCTCCTGCCGTCACCGGCAAAGGGAAGTGCCTGCAAACGCCTCAATCTCTTCCTTCGCTGGATGGTGCGCAGCGACGCCGTCGATCCCGGCGGATGGTCAGGGTTGTCTGCGGCACAGCTCATCGTGCCCCTCGACACCCATATGCACCGGATCGGCCGTGAACTCGGATTCACGGAACGTAAGCAGGCAGACATGAAAACTGCACTGGAGATAACAGACTTTTTCAAAGGTATACGCCCCGAAGACCCGGTGCGATACGATTTTGCCCTGACACGCCTCGGCATCAGGTCGGACGTGAAACATGAAGGATACCCAGCAGCGACACTTCCATAGATAAATCGCCGGTTATGGGTTAGATCACGGCTGAAAGCAGGAGGTAGCGAAGCCTATGATAGATAATTTAATTAATAATCCCGAACTTTACCTGCAGGGATCGCTCTTCATCGCCTATATTGCAACATACGCGGCAGGGATAGTTACCGGATTTACCCCCTGTGTCTATCCCGTGATCCCTATCACCATTGCCTACATAGGGGCTCACCAGAAGGAATCGCGGCTGCGGGGGTTTGCCCTATCCCTTGCATATGTACTGGGAATAGCCCTAACCTATACCGCACTGGGAGGGTTCGCGGCACTGACGGGCAGGTTGTTCGGTCAGATACAGTCCAATCCATGGCTGTATTTCGTCGTGGCAAATATATGCATCTTCATGGGTCTGTCCATGCTCGATGTCTTCATGTTCTCCGTCAGGACACCGGCCTTTCTGACAAAATTTCAGCCCCAGGAAAAGGGCGTGGTGCAGAGTTTCCTCATAGGTATTCTATCGGGACTGATACTGGGGCCCTGCACGGCGCCGGTACTGGCAGTTTTGCTCACACTGGTTGCAACCAAACAAAACATCGTCTTCGGTATGAGCCTGCTCTTTGTCTTTGCATTGGGCATGGGAACGTTGCTGATCATCCTGGGAACCTTTGCAAAACTGCTGGCCTCGATACCCAAATCGGGCATCTGGATGACGAGGATCAACAAAATTTTCGGATGGATAATGATAGGAGCAGGAGAGTACTTTTTGCTCAAGGCCGGCACTCTATGGATATAGGAGTCTTCAATGAACCGGATACACAGAACAGTCACCGTCTTGCTTCTGACAACCCTTGTGGTCGCATATGGAGTGACGGCAGGTGCGTTCCCCAATGTGCGGACTATGTGGAAAGAGAAACTGGAGCAACCCGCTCCTGATTTTGTCCTGCAGGATGTGGACGGAAACCAGGTTCGACTGGCTGATTACAAGGGCAAAGTGATCCTTCTCGACTTTACCACCACCTGGTGCCCCTATTGTCGTCAGATACGACCCTATCTGGAAAAGATACACGACAGATACGCCAAAAAGGGACTGGTCCTCCTCTCCATCTACATTCAGGAGTCCCAGAGGAAGGTTGCATCCTTCACCAAAAAAAATAAGGTGCCCTACCAGGTACTGCTGGATGAGAACGCCAGTGTAGCGCAATTGTACGGCGTGGTGGGAGTCCCGACGCTGATCCTGATCGATAAAAAGGGTCTCATCAAATGCAAACAATGTCGTTCCGTCGACATGTTATTGGAAGACATGTTTTAGAAGGTGCACAGATCATGAGTCATGAAAGAGAGATGGAAAAGAAGTCGTCGGCAGTCACCCTGTCCGACATGGAGGTGTTTATATTTCCCCAGTTGATGTACAGCCTCGTACTGGCCAACATCATGTCGCCGCGGATCTGGCAGTGGCGCGAGTCATCATGGTTTTCCGGCATGGAGCGCTTAAGCCCCTATCGCCGCATCCTTCGATTGAAACAGTTCATCATGGATTCCTATGCCTTCAACCTCGATCTGGACACCTGGGGCCTCACCACCAAGGCACGGGAACTGGATCGATTCAGCAACTTCATCGGTGAAGAGGCGCTGGCACAATCCAATGCCCTCTTCGGATACGAAGGCGACCAGTACTACTTTGACATCGACATTCGCAGCCACTTCGGTCTCGACACCTATGCAGGGGATGTGATCCCCTACTGGAAGACGGAGACCGTCGAGGCCATGGACGCCTTCCGGCACAAGCCCCATTACGACACCGGTGCCGGCGAGTGCGTTTCACTGGCGGCACTCTACGCGGCGGCACTCTTTATCATAGCACAGATACCCCTGAAAGATATCTACCTGATGGCCACGCCCCTCCACTCGCAGAATTTCCTTGACATCGATGACGGTATCCTGACAAACAACCGCCGGCTGGTAACCAAGAATATGTGGTTCAACGGCACTGCCCTCTCGGCACAGGCCCGGCGGGCCCTGGAAAACGAACGGGTGACCATCGTCGCACACGAGACGGGATATATCCACACCCTCTACGACGAGGCCACCATAGACAGAGACGTCTACGACACAATTTCCGGCATGCTGCGGGCCTTTCTCAAGACACCCGTTACCCCAACCATCATAGGAAATTTTCTCAGACATGATCGTGACATCCAGAAGTGCTTTCAGTTCCGGTGGCCCCTTCACGGCACTCACCACTACATAAAGGCGGAACGGGTCTTCTCCTACGAGCACGGCAGTCCCTACCGGGTCAGTGACAATACGCGGAAAAAGTTGATGGACGAGATCGATGCGGCCGAATTCAACCCCAACAAACTGCCGAAGCGGATCGTCTTCAACGATCTCGAGGAATACACGAAGACACAGCGGGTGAACATGGACCGACAAACCGATGTAGACCGACTCAAGGAAATGTTCGCCTCCGACTGCCTGCACTCACAGGAGGCCATCGAGACACTGTCACGGTTCAGTTGCGTCAATCCGAAACTCCCCGACAGCGAAGACAAGGCATACCGTACCGAGGACCCCCTCGGCATCGAGATCGACATGACGCGGGACGAGATTATCGCCCGTCTGGAAGGGATCAGGGGCACCAACGAAACGGCGGCACTGGCCTTCTATGCCTACCGGGACCTGAACAGGACGGAGGTACAACCCTTTATCATGGCGGCCGTTGAACGGAATCCCGTCTCGATAGAGGGGAGCGGCGGTCTCGATGTCGACGACCTAGTGGAACGCATCAACGCCATGCCCGCCGATTCCATCTATGATGAACCGGGGCGTCTGGCCCAGCCCGACGAGGTATGGAATTTCGGCAGGGGCGACGGCGCGGAAAAGGCCCTCCTCCTGGCCAACATCATGAAGGCCCGCCTCCCCGATGGAGACATCACACTGGATATTGCACCCGATGGCGCCACACTGCGGGTTGACGGAAAAGGGTACGCCTTTCAGTCCCGGAAGGAACTGAAGGAACAGACCTGGGAGATATCTTCCCGGTAACGGGATCATGCCACCCGCAACAGGCGGGTGGCAGTTTCGATCAATCCCTCCTCCTGATATACAGCACCCCTGCCAGAACGAGCAAAACAATCACACCGAGGGCCGTCAGGTACACGTTGTGATAGAGAATGGCAAAGGCAACGGCACAGAGCAGTAACCTGACTGCCCTATGGACCCGCTTGAAGATAAATCCCTCAAAGGCAACGGCCAGTGTCAGGAGGCCGATCATGGCACGAATGGTCTCACCGATAATGCTGCTCCACTGTGCATCGAGAATGAGCAACGGGGGACTGAAGGCAAATAAAAAGGGTATGATATAGGCGGCCATGCCGAGGCGAAAGGCCGCAAAGCCCGTCCTGTTCGGATCAGACCCGGCAATACCCGCGGCAGAGTAGGCGGCCAGTGCGACGGGCGGTGTAATGGGCCCGATGCAGCAGAAGAAAAAGAGGAACATGTGTGCCACCAGCAGGGGAAATCCGACGTCCGTCATTGACGGCACTATCAATGCCGCCAGGATGATGTATGCCGCTGTAGGCGGCATTGCAAATCCCAGAAGGATTCCCGTCAGCATGGAAAATATCAGAACGAGTATGGCGTTACCACCTGCCACAGCAAGCAAGAGAGAAGAAATCCGCACGCCCAGACCGGTCAGTGAGATTACCCCATACATAATACCTGCGGCGCCGCATGCAACGGCAACGGGCATTGCCTTGTGGGCGGCATCACCGAGGGCGTCTATGATATCCCTGATTGACATCCGGGACACCTTTCGGGCCGTGGCCAGTACCAGTAAAATGACAATCGACCAGAAGGCGGCCCGCATGAGACTCCACCCCGACAGCAACAGCCCCACCAGGATGAATATGGGCGGTATGAGGTGGCCATAGGTCTTTATGGTACGCATCAGATCGGGAATCCTGTCCGCACTGAGCACGGGGATATCCGTTTTGACGGCCCTGATGTACACGGTGATCATGACAGACACATAAAAGAGAACGGCGGGAATGGCCGCGGCGATAACGATTGCAATATAGGGTATTTCAACGTATTAGGCCATGATAAAGGCACCGGCACCCATGATAGGCGGCGTGAACATGCCTGCCGTCGACGCGACGGCCTCTACGGCACCGGCCATGTGCCTTTTAAAGCCGATCTCTTTCATGAGGGGAATGGTGAAGCTGCCCGTGGTGACAACGTTGGCCACGGGAGAACCGGACATCATGCCGAAAAAGGCACTGCTGATAACGGCCGTCAGCGCCGGTCCCCCCCGGACCCTTCCGACGGCGGCATAACTGAAATCAATAAACCATTTTTCACCGCCGCTTTTCAGCAGGAAGGCACCGAATATGACGAAGAGCATCAGATAGCTGGCTGCAATGTACATGGGTAACCCATAGATCCCGGTGGTATCCCAGAACAGGAATGACAGCACGCGGTCAATGGCATAGGACCTGCCGATAAAGATGCCGGGGACATACCCGCCGAAGAGGGCATAGAGGATAAAGACAATCGTCGTTCCCGTCAGGAAGAGCCCGATGGTTCGCCGTGTAGCCTCCAGTACCAGCAGGACCATGACGCCTGCAGCGATATTCTCCAGGAGATTGGCATCATATATGCCCGATGCAAATTCCTCCCATCGAACGACGAGGATTCCCGTACTCAATGCCGCCAGCGTTGCCAGGGTACCATTGACGTACCGCCTGCCACGCCGCAGAACGCCCTCCCTGCTGCCCAGGAACACGGCCATGGCGATCAGCCCCCAGTAGACCCCGCGTACCACGATGGGAGCCAGAAAGCTGAAGACATTGGCGTAAATAGCAAAAACAGAGGTGACTATGAACAATAATTTGACGACACCTGCGCTGTCTTTGTAGTCGGTAATATTCATATAATATGCCCCTTGGTCACAGTCATCACCACGGTTCGGCACATGCCGCCAACAGAAACAGGGATGACTCTCTGTCACACCCGGCAGACCGTCCCTTGCGAACGCACGTGTACATCGAAGGGAAGCGATGCCTCCGGTGTCCGCAGAGAAATCACCCGGTGTGCCGCGGCAGGAGTGTCAGACCTTCAGTTATGGGTTGCAGGCATCCCCGCAATCGTCGTCATGCCGGAGATGGTGTCACTGTGCCGGTCCGGCCCGGACCACAACTCTATGTCTCTTTTGTCTGCAGCGAGTGATAGCCGCACTGTATGCGGGCCTCTTTCAGGCTGAGACCGCTCTTGACGGCCTCGACGATCCGGCCTTCGGCGTCTTCAACGGATTGTGCCACTGCCAGCACCTCGCCCGCCTTTTCCTGGGGCACCACGACGACGCCGCTGTCGTCTCCAATGAGTATGTCACCTGGCCGCACCTGCACAGCGCCGATGGAAACGGGTTCGTTGATCGACTCCACCATGACGCGGTCCTTGCCGGTCATCATGAAGCTGCCGCGGGTAAATATGGGGTACTTTTCCTCCAGGATTCTCGGGAGATCTCGGCAGACGCCGTCGATGACGGTCCCCGCGATTCCCTTCATCTTGGCCGTCACGGTCATGATGTCTCCCCAGACGGTACAGTCAGTCCTCCCGCTGTTGTCGAGGACGACCACCTCTCCCGGGGCGACGTCGTCGAGAAAATCGCCGACGGTCCCCTTGACGTATCCCACGGGGACATAGCGGACCGTGAAGGCCGTCCCCGCCATCTTCACGCCCTGCACGACGGGTTTGATACCGAGGCACCCGCCGGGGATGCCCAGCCTGTCCAGGGAGTCCGAGATCGTCGCCGTCGAATATGCCCCCAGTTGCTTCACCACTGCAGGATCGGGTCTTGTCTGTCCCATGCTGCTCACCTCCTCATGTTTCCTTACTTCTTCAACATCTGCTCATAGTTGTACTTTGCGTCCACTTCGAGGATATCGAGACCGGCGAGGATATCTTTCTTCATGGCCTCTTCCTTGTCCATGATCTGTTCGGCCACTTTCAGGACCTCATCGATCTTTTCGGGCGGTATGGCGACCACACCGTTCACATCGGCCACAATGATATCCCCGGGCCTGACCTGCACGTCACCGAGGCGGATGAGACAGTTGAAGTCCTCCTGCATGATCCGTCCCCGTGCCGTTATGGGGACAACGCCACGCGCAAAGATGGGGAATCCCAGTTCCTCGCATATATCGACGTCACGGGCGGCACCGTCAATGACGACCCCCGATACGCCCTTCATCTTGGCGGCACAGGAGAGGATCTCACCCCAGCAGTTGTTCTGTGTGTCCCCCCTGTTGTCGATGGCAATGATGTCACCCTGCTCCGCCGAGGCGATGGCCTCCGTGCCCAGGTGATGTTTCGACGGCGTCATACCCGCCGCGGTGATCTTGATGGTCACGGCCCGCCCCACCACCCGCGGGATGCCCATAAGGGGGCGGATACCTGTCACGGCCCCCCGGATGCCTACCTTGTCGAGGGCATCGGAGAGGTTCGTCGTCGACAGCCGCTCCAGCCGTTTCCTGTATTGTTCATCAAATGTTGTGCCGTCCATAACTACTCCCTTTCTCTTGCGTGTGCTCCTCACTACACCTTTTCTTCCTTCATACCTTCACGCTCCAGTATCTCCGTGAACCCGTAGAGTTCAAGGGTCGTCTTGCCCGCCCTGATCTCTTCACAGACCTTCCGTTCCTTTTCCTCCCGTTCCTGCGCCTTTTTCAGGACCTCACTGACGTCTTCACGGGCGATGACAACGATGCCATCGGCATCACCGCAGATCAGGTCTCCGGGATGAATCTGGATACCGCCAAAGTGGATGGGATGGTTGATCGTCCCGAGGCTCGTCTTTGTCGTCCCCTTGATGGAGATGGCTTGGCAGAAGACGGGAAAGCCCATGGCCGCAATCTCCTCCGTGTCCCGGACGGCCCCATCGGTAACCAGCCCCGTGATCCCCTGCTTCCGGGCCGCTTCCGTCATGATGCCGCCCCAGAACCCCCCTTCGACGAAGGAACAGGTATCGATGAGGAGTACATCGCCCGGGCGGGCCACGTAGATGGCCTTATGTGCCAGGAGATTATCCCCCGGTCTCGCCTTGACGGGGATAACGGTACCGCAGAGCTTCATGTCGGTTCTGAGCGGTTTGATATGGTGATCGAGGGCCCCCCTGCTGCCATAGGCCTCACTGATGGTGGCCGTGGGCAGTGAACGCATCGCATCGACGAGATCGCCGGGGACACGCTTGATGGTATGAATAACATGATGAAAGTCGGTCATTGTACGCTCCTTTGACTATGCAACAACTTCGATCCCCAGGCCCTCGGCGGCCTGTACGGCCTCCTCCACCGACGGCGTGGCATCGATAATGGCCACCCGTCCTCCGCCCCGGTTCCGGGCATCGACCATGGCACTCTGTTCCGCGGCCTCTATCCTGATACGCTGTACCTGGGGCTCGTCGGCCTTGTTGATGGTGACCTCGATATCCCTGATTTCGGGCCGCTGAAAGACCGAATGATACATCTCCACGTCATCGGTCCTGGCACCATAGATGGCTCCCATCAGGATGGCGGGCACATTGATGGCCCGTCGCGTAAAGAGGTCTATGGTGAGATCGATCTCTATCTTCGTGATCTTCCCCGCAGTCATGGCGTGACAGATGCGCGCCATGTTGGTGGGTGACCCCACGGCCATGCTGCTCCCGCCGACGACGACGTCACCGAGGATCTGCGTCACGGGACGGGCCGAGGCGATGAGTTCTCTGATCTCCTCACGGGCCTGCGTGACGATCTGTGCGGCATTGGCCTTTTCAGTCTCTCTCACCGACTCATCGACAAAGGGTTCAATCTGCGGTTTCTTCTGAAAATAGGGTCCCATATATTCCAGATTGATGCCGGTGATCACCGGCGCGGCCTCGGTATGAATCCGCGCCGCCATGGCGATCATGACGTCGACATCGACATCGACGGGTATGGTGCTCTTCAGGACGAGATTCGATGCCAGATTTCCCACCAGGATTGCACTGCCGATATGGGTGGCACAGAGTCCCGCCACCATGACACGGGGGGTACAGGGAACGGCGATTGTCGGTGACAATGCCAGCACGATTGCCTTGGCGACCTGCCGGGCCGTCCCCCCGCGCAGGTCTGTCAGCGCCGCCGCCGTGGCCGACGCGCCGGCGCCGAATCCCTCCATGTTGCAGCCCGTCGTCTGCTTGCCGCTCCTGAAGATGCTCCCCACCTTCAGTATGAGGACAGTGGCCAGTCCCAGCCGGTAACGGTCATAGCCTTCCTCCCGCAGTGCCCGCAGCAACCCCGTGTAGGGGCAGGAGTCACCCGTCCCCGCGCAGGGCCTCAGTCCGATCTCGTGATTGCCCACCTCCGTTGCCAGCGTATACATGACGGCACGATCCAGCAACGTGTCTTGCATCAGGGGGAGATCGTCCTGTTTCGCCAGATCGGACCCGACGGTGCCCAGGAGAAAACTCCTCCCCGATGTGAGTCCCACCTCCAGCGCCTCAAAGTTATGCCCAAAAATGGCAGCGGAGCGATCCAGGATCTCATCATAGGTGCTCTCTTCCCTGACCATGGCCTCGGCAACGACGAGGTGGCTCAGGGGCACGTTTTCCCGCTCCGCCAGATCGACGAGTTCTCCCAGCGTCAGCACACGACTGGACAACTCACGGCCGACCCTATTCACTACAGCAGTAATGGTGTCTTTCATTCTTATCTCTCCATGGAACAGCGTGATCTGTCCTTCGCCGGTGACGAAGACAGTCTTCCTTCAACAGTATATCGATACCTGGCGCCGGCACCATATCCCCGCATGGCGCCTATCCCTCAAATGTCGCTGCCAGCCTCCCCTCGTCATCCCGCTGCACCAGCGTGGCCCTGCCGTATGACGGGCTGGTGTCGGGAAAATCCTCCCGATAGTGTATACCCCGGCTCTCCTCACGGAGCAGTGCCGATCGCGCGATCATCTCCGCCACGAGCAGGACATTATCGGTGGCAACGTCAAGGGTCTCATGGGTCCTTCGATAGGATTCGATCTTCGCCAGCAAGGCGTCGAGATGGGTCCGGTTCCTGACGACCATCAAGGCCGCATCGATTTCGGGATGAATCGCCGTGAGCGCCTCTTGGGCATCGGGACCCACGCCAAGAACGGGACTTGATTCCGGCGCAGGCATGTCACCGGAACGATCGACGGCGAGTTGCGCCGCCGCCTGTCCCCCCCGGTATCCGAAGACCTGACTGTCGGCCAGGTTGTTTCCCCCGGGGCGGTCCGCCCCGTGGACACCCCCCGAGGCCTCACCGACGGCGAACAACCCCCGCAGGGACGACGCCGCGTCTTCATCGATCTTGATGCCGCCGTTCAGGCTCTGGACGAGGGGCGCGATCTCGATGGCATGGCGGGACAGATCGACGCCTTTATCGAGAAAGGTCTGATAGGTAATGGGGGCCTTGTCCTGCAGTTCCTCCCGGGAGACATGGGTGATGTCGAAGAAGACGCCGCCATGCTCAGTTCCTCGTCCCGCGAGTATCTCCTTGGACATGGCGATGTCGATATATTTGGCATTGGTCCTCACCGAAAAGGGGAAAGACATGGCCTTCAGTGTAATGACGTCGTCAATGGACACCTCCGGAGGGACGTACCGCCTGAGGAATTCCTCACCCAGTCGATTCTTCAGCCGCGGTACAAATCGCCACATGTGGGCATGGATGATGAAATGCATGGCGGGGAATACCACACCCGGTCCGATCTGGATGAACTCCATGCCGGACATGACGGCACCGGCACGGCAGGCCATGGCATACCCGTCTCCCCGCAGCGACCGATGCGTCACCGAGTGGGGGAAGAGGCCCCCCGCCCCTCCGCAGGCCATGATCACCGCCTTGGCCGCAATATCGATCTGACGCCCCTCTCTGATCCCCCGTGCCCCCCAGACCTCACCGTCGCAGACGATGAGATCGATGATCCTGATCCCTTCGATGACCGAAACGCCCAGTTCACGGGAGGCCTTCCTGAGTGCCTCCACGATCTCCACACCTGTCTGTCCCCCCCGGGTCAGGGACCGCGCCCTGGTGCATCCCGAGAGTTTCTTCTGGACATATTTCCCCTTCACTGTGTCGAAGGTGGCACCCAGCGCCACCAGTTCGTTGATCCGGTCCGTCGATTCATGGGCAATGATCTTTACCATTGCCTCATTGGCAGTCCCCAGTCCCGTCTCGACGATGTCCCTGAGAAAGATCTCGGGGGAATCACCGTCTCCGGCCGCATTGATGGGGGCATTGATGCCGAGGGCCTCCGAGGCCACCCAGACGGTACTCCCCGTCTTTCCCCATTTTCCTTCTACCGCCACGGTGACATCCAGCCGCGGATAGAGACGCTTCGCCTCATAGGCGGCGCGGCTCCCGGCACCGCCCCCTCCGATTACCAGTACATCGGTGTAAATCCGTTCCCTCTCCACGTTTGTCTCCTTACCTCATGTTCCCCTGTCATCAGTGCGGTGACAGAGGATCTGCCTGCGGCGCACCCTGTCACAGGGCACGGGGACTCACCCTCGACATGAGGGTGAGCCACGATACTCTTGAGAATCATTGCCCTGCACCTGCCTACGATACACCCTTCAGTGTCAGTCTGTGCACTGCACTCTCACGCCTGGACGTTGTACAGCTTGGGGGCATGCTCGGGGCATACCTCCACGCACATACCGCAGACATCGCACTTCTCCTGATTAATGACGGCACCGACCTTGGTCAGTGTAATGGCATCGTAGAAACAGCTCCTCAGACAGACACCACACCTGGTGCACTTATCGGTGTCGATGGCCGCCTTGATGTTCTGGGGTTTTCGCGGCACATCTTTGGTGGTGACGATATTGGGCAGGGCGATACCGCGCATATCGTCGAGACTGGCGTAGCCCTTGCCGTCCATCCACGCCGACATGGACTCGGCCCATTTCCCCGTCACCTTGTGTCCCTGCAGCATGACGCCGACGGCCGACTGCACCAGCGTGGCACCGCACATGGTGTAGGCCACGATGTCGCGCCAGTCCCACACACCGAGCCCGGCAATAATGGGAATATTGATGGCCCGTGCCGCCTGGCTCACCAGTTTCAATCCATAGCCGATGAGATAGGGACCGCCGTATCCCCCCATGGCCCCGAAGGGGGTCGGGCTCGCCGTCTCGATATCGAGCATGATACCGGAAAACCGCGCCGACATGTTGACGGCATGGGCGCCGGCGGCCTCCACCTGCTTGGCAATGTCCACGGGATTGTTGGTCTGCGGTGTTATCTTTACCGAGAAGGGTTTCTTCAAGACATCGGCACAGGTCTTCACGGCCTCATAGGTCATGTCGACGGCGCCGGACCCCATCTTGACACCCATGTCGGCGGCAAAGGGACAGGAATTATTCAACTCGACAAAATCGGCATTGGATGTGTTGATCAGTTCACACATCTCGGCCCATTCTTCCAGGGAAGACCCGGAAAGGCTGGCAATCAGCACGCCATCGTCCTTGATCAGGTCCTTTGTCTCGTTGATATCATCCACGTAGGTAGGATAATCGAAGGCGGAACACTCTTCCAGTGACCGCAAGGTGAAGGCGTGGGGAAGTGTTTCGGGATATCCCGGATACTCCCGGTAATCGGCCAGTTTGAACCGCGGCCGCGGGAAATCGCGACCGAATTTTCCCGCCTCGCCGAAGAGCGACTTCGCAATGGCCGAACCGGCCCCGCCGTCTATCCCCTTTTTCATCTGAATCGCATTCATCGTCGGTGTTGCCGAACCGAGCACGATGGGGTTTTTAAATTTTACGCCAGAAATTTCTACACTTAAATCAGCCATAGTATTCTCCTTTTTGTATTATGATGCAGTGTTCATGGTTCTTCATCCATCACCAGTCCGGTGGTGCACCGGTACGGTATGACTATACCGGGTTCTTCCTGCCTCCGGCCGCCTGCTGCCGCCGCAGTTCATCATGCACCTTCTTGATATGCCGCTGCATCTCCCGCCGCACCCCGTCGGCATCACGCTGCCTCATCTTCTCCACCAGGACCACATGTTCGTCAATCTCGTCACTGATCATGTGGAGGGACAGCTTCAGGGCGGTGACATTTTCTTCGAGGACATCGAAGACGGCATTGAGCGCGAAGATGATGACGGGATTTTTCGTGATGGCACAGAGGATTCGATGAAAGGTCAGGTTGCAGAGCCTGGCACCGACGGCATCACCCCCTGCGAGCGTCTTGCGAGCGAGGTCGATATTATCTTCCAGATCCTTCAGTTCACCCTCTTGCCACTCCCTGGTCACCGTGGCGGAGATGTCGGGCTCAAAGACATAGCGCGACATGAAGAGGTCGCTCTGTGTCACCTTTTTCAGTCGCAGCATGTCCGAGAGGTAGGAGCTGACGGCGGTGGTATCGGCCTCCGCCACGAAGATCCCCCCCTCGACGCCCTGCTTCGTATAGACGATCCCGGCACTCTCCAGTACCCTGATGGCCTGCCGTACCGTGATCTGACTCACACCGAACTGCAGTGCCATATCGTGTTCCGAGGGCAGTTTCTCTCCCGGGGCGAAGGTGCCGTCGAAGATGCTTCGTTTGATGCGCTGTCCCACCTCTTCAGCGAGTTTTTTCACCCTGATGGGTTCAAATTGTGCCATATACAACTCCTCTGCTTTCGAACATCCCTGTGTATGCCATGCGTCCGATGCGACTCCCCGATCACCGGCTATGATGCCATGGCATGGCCTGCTTTACCGCACTTCCTGCAACCGTCTCTCCGCACCATCTAGCGTCACATGGCAGGGCTGCATTGCAACAGACGTGTTCTGAGAGCGCAGTGCAACCGCCGAGATCCTTCAGGAACTGCAGCACTGCAATTGGTTATCTAATTAACAAAATATATCTATTATATCAAATATTTTTTTATTCATCTGTAAAATGTTGGTCACACCCTTGCTGTCCGTGCCAGGGGACCTGACCCGGGAGAATCAATCGTATCATGCTGTCAGGGTGTTGCATCCGGGAAACGACAGCTGTCGCTGATGCTGGGTGCAGGCGAAGGCATGGACAGCACGTGTTGATTGATTGTCTCGGCACCTGAAACGGAACGGTATGGGAGAGGGGACATCATCGTACCGGGAAGACGGGCGGTGAGACCCTGCACTCCCGGAAGATGCTGCAGGGGGAGGAGTGAGGCCCGGCGGTTATCCGCCGGCCCGTGAATACCGCTCTCCCTCTTCTCTGTTACCACCTGATATAGTTGCCGGGCGACTGTTTTTTGTGGAGCGCCTGTATGTTCTTTCCCGACAGGCCCGTGATGTGATCATGATCGGTTTCAGTAAAACCGGAAAAGGCGCCGTCCTTTCCCTTATAATTCGCCCAGGCATTGAGATTCCACTGACTGCGCCGGTGCTTCGGCTTTTCTTCGATGAAGGCCTCAACTTCTTCCTTGGTCCCCGGGCCATAGCCGATCAGGATGTATGAAGCGGTGACATAGGTATCCGGCTCTTCACCGGCCGCCACCTTTTGAATACTGAAACTCGATTTCCACTTCGGTTCACCATAGGTTACCTTTTCCATTGCCCAGTAGGTCCTGGGGATTACCTCAAAATCGGCCGTCGTCTTTTCACCGCAGTCTTCACCGACGCAGACCTGACCGGTGATGCTGTGCCTGCCCGCCGGAAATCCGGAGAACCACAGGCCATCGGTACTCCAGGGAGGATTTTTGATTTCCCGCTCCGTGCCGTCCATGGTGGCCCACCACCGGCGTGTGGAGCGTTTTGTTGCGCATTGGGGGTTTTTGAATTCCGTTTCGTGTTTCACCCATACCGTGGCTTTGGTATCACGGGGTCTCAGGACAATCTTGTGGGGGAAACGGTGGCGGTCACGGAGAATCTTCATCGTGGCGCCGCAGGGGACTGTCTTGACGGCAATCGATCCCGTTTCGGGTTTACTCTCCGCGCCATCCGATCCGAAAGCGGTCATCTTGTAGAGGATCTTCCCTGGTTTGGTCTCTTCCGGGCGTATGTACTTCCAGTAGGTCCCGTCTTTCCCCCTGACCATCCGAACCGTATCGACTACGCCTGCCTTGTTCGTCTCCAGCACCACACGATCGGCGGGCCGGCTCGTATGTGCCTCGAAGATTATCTGCTGCCCCACCGAGGCAGGGTCAGGCGCAACGGTTGCCTGTTCGATCTCGAGGGGACATTTCGATTGCAGCCGGAAAAATCCCTCCGCTTTCATCCGGGCCTTTGTCCGGTTGCGCACATGGTTGTAAAAGTCACGACCGATGTTGTACCCCTGCCGGTCCACGGCGGCCTCTTCCGGTTCCGTCGTCAGGTCTCCCGATACGACGCCCTCTTCGATGAAGACGGTGAGATCGCGCTGGAAGGCCTCATCAAACTGTTTCCTGATCTCAAGGGTGGGCGGCGCCCTGAGATCACTGGCATGTCTCGACATGAAGCCATAGAGGGCCATGCCGAAGAGGTGATAGCGCTGCCCCGTGGCATCGCCGATCCCCACGAGGGGCTTCAGGCTCTTCTGCAGGTTGGCGTCGTTGCGGTTTCCCCATCCCTTGCCGTAGCGGTGTCCCCGCAGGGTGTTGTGGCAGAGGAGAAAGGTCTGATAGATATCGCCCCTCGCCATTCGATAGGCCCTTTTGTAGAGATCCTGGGCGGAGACGGAGCTGGGCTTCTGCTTCCTGAGCCAGTCGGAAAGCTCTTCCTCACCACCGTTTCTCAATCCCAGTTCTTTCAGCCGCTTCCTGAAACCCTGCTCATCGTCGGGTACGCCCCGGGCCTGCCAGTACCAGCTTTGGTCGGGATGAACGGGATTGGCAAGATACATGAGGAGATCTATATTGCTGGGCAGCCGGTCCGGGTCGAGCCGGGGTTCCGTGTCGCTGCAGACGATGGCCTGAGCAAAATCGTGGCCGTAGTCGCGTACCACGGGCAGATCGCTGGTGAGCCACCACACCGCCCTGCCGGGTGAGAGGTAGATATTCCACAGTACGCGCAGTTTGCTGAAGTGGTCGACGGATAGGGTCAGTGTCCGGTCCGTCAGCCGGGCAGCAGTGACAACGTCCCATTCCTCCTCTTTCCCCTCTCCGGCACTGCTGATCAGCGCCGTCACATCCCCCGGTGAAACGGTGCCGGGGAGGTCGATGAGGGATCGGGGGATCTCCACGGTGACGGGGGTGTTAAATTGTGTCCCCCCCGGTTCGAGTGAGAGCTGGAGATCGCTGCTCTTCGTATCGCCATTCATCCAGGCGAGGAAGGTCCTGAGGGGATCGTAGTATGTTGTCTCTGATCGTTCATTCAGGCGGTTGATGTACTCCGCCAGTCCCGGCATCCCCCGGGAATTTTCAACGAAACACTCTCTTTTCCCCACCTTCTCAGGGGTGTTGAATCTGCCGATTTCTATGGTTGTCTTCCTGCCGAGGGCACCGGGGGGTACGGTCACTCCTATGCCTTCCGTGTCTTCATCTCCCGTGAGCGTCGTCGTCCCTCCCCCTGCCGGTGTCGCCTCGAAAGAGGCGATCTCCGTGACGGGAGGCTTCTCCTGCTCCGGCACCTTGATCGTATAGGATACCGCCTGGATCTGTCCCCTGTTTCCCGCGGTGTCGACGCTGAAAAATCGTACTGTCGCTGTCTCGGATAGGGTGAAGGGTCCGCTGTAGAGAGGCGATTGTAGCGTCGGTACCGTTCCATCAATCGTATAGTGGGTCGCACGGCAGCCGGAACCGCCGGCATCGCTGCAGGTCAGTGTCACCTGCTGCGCCTGTGCATAGGTTCCCCCTGCAGGAGCGGCCTGTGTGACCGGGGGGATGATATCCTTCGGCGGCAGTGGCGGTGGTTGCACCGCGGGTACACACCGGCCGTCGCGGCAGCTCTGGCCGGCAGGACACTGGACGACAAGCCACATGGCCGAAGAACTCTGGTTGCTGCCCGGCGGGGCAAACTCGTTCCACAGCTCTACCCGAACGGTGTTCAGGCCGGGCTGAAGCTTCATGACATTGGACAAGACGTACTGTTCTCCCACGGGTTTGCCCATGGCGTCATTCTTCCCCAGGGTCGCCCTCTGCACGGCGCCCGTGGGCGATGTAACGGTAACAGTGGCCCAGTCATCGGCACCCCAGGGCTTCATCCCTTCCGCATCTGCCGCAACAACGATGCGTGCATACCCCTCGGGGACCATGAGCGTAACGGTCTCCTGAAAGAAGACGCCCCGTGGTCCATGGTGCCCGTGAATGGCATCGGTTATCTTGATCCGACAGGTTGCTCCGGGAATCACCACGGGCGGCTTCGGTGGTGGCGGTAGTGGTGTGATGGTGTAGCGTTCCCTTTTGACGGCCTCCCTGTTTCCCGCCTTGTCAACACTGAAGAATTGCACCGCCCTTGTCGTGGAGACGGTGAAGGGCCCGGTATAGCGGGGCGACGTGATCGTCGGCACTGTCCCGTCCGTCGTGTAATAGGTAGCCCGGCAGCCGGAACCGCCGGCATTGTCTTGACAGAGGAACGTCACCCGTCCCTGATTCACAAAGGTCGTGCCGGCGGGCACCGCCTTTGTTACCGGTGGCGTCCTGTCAGGCATCGTTCCCGGCTTGGTGGTGAATTTCTTTCGTATCTCCGGTGACCGATTCCCGGCAGTGTCGATTGCCTGCGCCACCACGGCATACCCCCCGGGGGCAAGCCGAAAGGACCCTGTCGTGCCCTGCCATGTCCTGCCGAGATCGGAGAAGACCTTTTCGCCGGCCACCCCGCCGCTGCCGTCAATGATTTGTATGCGCACCTCTGTCAGTCCCTTGTCGTCCATGGCACTGCCGGAGACAGTGACTGTCTTGTCCCCGGTGACAGTGACCCTGATGTCGGAAACGACGGGTGGCGTGTCATGACGCTCCATGACCTTGATCACCTTGTCTATCATGCCGGGTTGTCCTCCCCCGGTAGAGGGGGTGATATCCCCGTCGGTTTCGGTACCCTGGTCTGCCGTCATACCGGCGGCGGCCTTCGTGAGGCTGCCCGAAACCCTGCGGCTCCGCTTGCCCACATCATCGACAAGCTGCATGACGTAGTTGATCTGCTCATCATCAAACTGCCGTAAATCTACCTCGATCACAATCGATGCCTCTCCGTGATACCCGGAGGCATCCTTGACATTGTCGTCATAGGGATCGAGTTCCACCTCTTTCCGCTCATCCCCGGCGGAGACAACGGCACGGACGACGGGGTACTCCGATTGCCATGCGATAGAGACGCTGACGGCGTCCTGCAGGAGTTTGGCATCGTAACTCACAATATCGGGGTTACGCGCGGCATCGGCCGATCCGGCACACACAAGGGCCATTATCAGCACTATCAGGCACGATATTCTCACTGTTCTTCTCTGCATACACCACTCCTTACCATGGTCTTTGTCAGTAATGGATGTTTGTTTTTCAGATCACCGAAGGGCGAGGATATTCCCTGCAAACGGATACAGGAATTTACTATGCCAAAGGCACAGGGGGCCTGTCAAGGCAATTGTGGGACACGATATCATTACTATCCGGGATGTCATGAGACGAGAGGCCAGGTCACGTTCCTCGGGGCAGGGATATCATATTTCCTCTTTACGCCGTCCGGGGGCACCGGGTGGATGTTCCCCGTGGTCAGTGACGGTATTCGACAGATCGCCGGGATCGGCCGGTGACCGGAAGGGAGTCAGGCGTGTCCGATTGAAGTTCAGAGACAGCACGTCATATCGGGTGTAATGTCCCAGGACATTATGCATCTGTTTCCCCGGGAGGGCGTCTTCCAGACATATTGAGGCCGTCACGATCCCTTCACCCTCAAAGAGGGGACCTGCCAGGTATTCACCGTTGGGACCGACAATGGCGCTGCCACCGCCGCTGCCGACGACGATGTTGTCTCGCTCGGCCTGGGTGTCGCAACAGGCATCCCGGTTCTGTTCGTCCGTCACGGAGCAGGCATTGATGAGAAAGAGCTTCCCCTCGTGGGCGAACTGACGGACCCGGAAGTCTATGGAATCGAGCTGGGCCGTGCCATAGATGCTGCGGGGAAAGGAGGGCCAGGAGGCCACATGGATCTGGGTCCCCATGGCGAGGAGGGCGTATTTATAGAGACTGTGGGCATGTTCGCCGCAATTGAGGGCAGACAGTTTCCCGTAGGGGGTATCAAAGACATTGAGGTAGCTGCCGTCTCCGCCGCTGAAGACCAGTTTTTCCGTCTCCGTGGGGACCAGCTTGCGATGCACCCCGGCGATCTCTCCCCGATCCGAGATAATCAGCTGTGAGGTATAGACCGTCCCCGGAAAGAGACTGTCTACTTCACACATACCCATGACGACATAGGCATGGGCCTTCTTGGCGGCCGCACAGAGGCAATCAGTGGCCGGTCCGGGCACCTTTACACCGTTTTTGACTATGTCCCTGAACATCGATGACTGCCGGCGCAGCGGATTGGAGTCCTTGGCGTGATACCAGACATTGGTAAAGCCCGGGATGAAACCCTCGGGGAACCCGATAATGACGGCCCCCCTGTCGGCGGCCTCCTCGATATAACGGATCGCCTTCTCGACGGTCTTGGCCCTGTCAAAAAGTACCGACGCGGCCTGAACGGCGGCAACGGTGAATGTGGGATAAATATCTCCCATGGTGCTCCTAACTTCCTTTATATCATGCAATCAGTTTGTCCAACTCTAGCCATACCACCACTTTCATGAAGGGGAATGTATCAATAGTAATACGTGATGGAACTCTCAAAAAGGTCTAAAAAAGATTATACAGTAGCATTGGTTTGTTAGAAAGCAATTTCATTAGCTCGTGTCTTCTCTGTAACGATATTTATTCTTCTTCTTTTTCTGTCCAGGATACGGAATTCTTATCTTATACAAGTCGCAGATTCAACGACAGACAAGGACATTATTCTTGTTGCTCAGGACAAAAAAATGTCCACTATCATTGCTGATATGGCACCTCCTTCATGCGAGTATCCTCAGTAAAACTCACATTGCGCACTACTCTAAAATGCCCAATTTGCTCAAAGTCTCTCCCCGTGGTTTACCATCCTCGTTCCATCCACGGTATTGGTAGTACTCTGACAACGTCTCTGCAAAATGTTCCGGTACTTTCCCTTTTCTAATCCCGTTATCGCCCGGATGGAACATCTTGGGAGGCAGTTGGTCGTCCTTTCGTGTGATTCCATCTGCCACATTGATCTGGCGTTGCAGATTAACGATCCGTTCCCCTGCCATCATCAGGTCCTGCGGAGTCATGTCCCACCCCGTGATGTCATTGAGGAATTGGGTAGTATCGGTGAGATTCAGGCCAAATATGGGAGAAAAGATACACAAAACCAATGAATCGTGAACAGCGGCAATATCCTGAAACAGGGCAGCAAGACGAGCCTGTCCTTCCATATGAAATCTTTGAGGAGCCTCAGTCAATCCAACCTCCGGGATGAGCATGATACCAATTTCTGCAACATGGGGATAGCCTCGCAGGTGGCAGGCCCCCCGAGTACTGGTAGCATAGTTAATGGCAAGACTGAAGTAGGTCCTCGGATCATGGGCGGGAAAGTCCAGGTTTTTCACCTCTACGGTAAGGTCTGTGGCACCATGGCCAATTTCGGCTGCAGCCGCTCTGATACCTCGTGCAAAGATACGCCCGAAATCTTTTTTCTCCCCGATTTGTTCTATTAATTCTACAAGAAATTCCCCGTCACCCCAGTAGGCATTCCTGCCATGTAAGTCTTGAGCGGTCAGGTATCCTTTTTCAAAACATTCCATAGTAAAAGCAACATAGGAACCAGCGGAAATGGTATCGATTCCCAAACGGTTACAGAGATCATTGGCCTTTGAAATGGCCAACAGATCATCCACAAGACAGTTGGAACCGAGAAGTCCCAGGGATTCATATTCCGCTCCGGCACCTTCAATATGCTCTCCGTGATAGTCAAAGCTGACATGACGGTGACAACCTACCGGGCATGAGGGACAGGGCCATGATGTAGCCTGTAGTTTCTGGGTAAATCCGGGGGCTCCAATCTTGTAGGCCCCTTCGGTCCACGATGACTTGGTCCAATACTTCATGGGCAGATCTCCGGCCTGCTCACAGATAGTCACATCATTGGCGGTACCATGCGCTTTGTAGGTATCCTTAGCCGCATTGCTAATCGTCTTAAACCATTTTTTGTTCAGAATCTTCAGTTCTTTCTTATTTTCTATTTCTATCTCCTGGGTTCCCTTAATGGCAATCCCCTTGAGGTTCTTTGCACCCATGACGGCCCCCAGCCCACAACGTCCGGCGAAACTATGTTCATCCACCACGATACAGGCAATGGCTATCTGCTTCTCACCGGCAGGACCGATGGAGATCACACTAATCTGTGATTCCCCCAGATCATCCTTGATCGCGGTCTTGGTTTCGATGGCATCCTTGCCCCAGATCCCCTCAGCTGAACGAAGTTCCGAGAGCCGATTATTGATCCAGAGATAGACTGGCTGGGGAGATCGTCCTTCTATAATAATCAGATCATATCCAGCCTTTTTCAACATATTGCCGAAATCCGCTCCAGCAGTGGTCACGGCAAAGGTATGTGTCAAAGGTGAGCGCGAAACGACCGAAAATTTGGCACTTCCCAGCAGTGAGGTACCCTGAAAAGGACCGGTGGCAAAAAGGATTTTACTCTCTGGGGCCAAGGGATCGGTCTTGGCCGGGACTTCATCATAAAAATACTTAGTAGCCAGGCCGGAACCTCCAATATACCGTTCAAACAATACCTCTGGAATGGATTCTTCTTTGATAGTCCGGTTACTTAAATTGATCCGGAGCAATCTCTTCCAAATACCTTTTGCCATGCTGATTCCTCCCTAAACAATTCTATACTCAATCGATGCAGGCTTTTATCTCAGTAATGCGAGAACGATTCGGCAATAGAGTTCAATTCCTACGAGCAAAATATCTTCATTGAAATCAAAGGCTGGATTATGAAGAGGGAATCCACCTTTCTGTCCCACACCAAGAAAACAGAAACAGCCTTTAGTCTTCTCCAGGAAAAAAGACATATCCTCACTACCCATTGTTCGCTCTGGAATAACAACGCTTCTGGCACCCACTACTTGTTTTGCACATTCTTCTGCAACTGCAGCCAACTCTTCGTCATTGATCAACGGGGGATATCCTTGTACGTACTCAAGCCTATATTCTGCGTCCATGGAATGACAAACGCCACGTACTATCTTGTCAATACGTTCAGACCAAGCATGCCATACTGCCGGGTCAAAGGTACGAGTTGTACCCATTAAATGGGCCTCGCCCGGGATAATATTATAGGTCGTTCCTGAATGAAAAGAACCGATTGTCACAACTGTTGGATTCAGAGGCGATGTATGTCGGCTCGTTATACGCTGAAGGGCACTGACAACCTGAGTACCGACTTCAAGGGCATCAATACTCAAGTCTGGCATCGCTCCGTGACCGCCTCTACCGATTATGTGAAGATCGAATCTATCCATGGCAGCCATTAACGGACCTGATTTAACGCCAATACAACCAAAAGGTATGTCCGGCCATATATGACAACCAAGGGAAAAGTCAACCGTTGGATCTTCCAAGACCCCAGCATCAATCATAGGTTTGGCACCACCGAGACTCTCTTCTGCGGGTTGAAAAACAAACTTAACATGTCCATTCAGGCTTGATTTCATTGTGTTCAAAATAGTAGCCGCCCCAAGGACCATTGCCATATGACCATCGTGGCCACAGGCGTGCATGATATGATCATGTGTGGATGCAAAGGGAAGGCCGGTAGACTCCTTGAGAGGGAGAGCATCCAGTTCGGAACGGATCATGACTGTGGGACCACCATTATCTCCCGATAGCAATCCCGCTACTCCATACATCGCAATACCTGTATGAACTCGAAGTCCCTCCTTATGTAAATAATCAGCAACATAACTTGATGTTTTTTGTTCCTGAAACCCCAGTTCTGGAATACGGTGCAGATCCCGTCTGATTTTTATGACTTTGTCCTTGTGTTGAGATATAAGTTTTTTCAAATGAGTCATATACAACCTCTAGATGGTCATACGTAAAGAGACCAGTCCTGACCTTTGGGAAATGGGATCAATGTCTCCCATGTTTCTCTACTCGTAAAAGCGGAGGCGAATAAGAACAGTAGTGATCACTGCTATATCAAACAAGCACTGCAGGATTGTTCGCCTTATTCATGAAGTTGTCAAAAAGGTGGTACACATACAACATCACAGAAATATTCGCCCACCGGAAAACCAATGAAACATTTTTGTATATGAGGCGAAATAATGGTCAGAAGGAGCCATTCCGCATGGCACCCTGCTGTAATGATCCATGTACGCATATGACCTGCAGTATAAAGGAACAAAACTGTCGAGGTCATTTATGTATGTCGCAGCACTATGATATAGTCAAGACAGGCAAATCCTGATATGGCCGGAGATTATATTACGCTACGACTTTCTTGTATTGTTTATCAATGGACGCCGGCATAAGCGTTTCATTCAAACATAAATGCTTGATGTAATGACTTGACTCCTACAGCGTCATCCTGCCGCCGTCCACAATCATGGCATGCCCGTTGACAAAGGAGGCACGCTCAGAGCAAAGCCACAGTACCGCCTCCGCCTGTTCTTCCGGTGTTCCTGGCCGGTTGCATGCATATTTGGCAAGAAATGATGGATCGGTATCATGGACTTCTGGAGTTCCGGCCATACCTGTTGTTGTCCAACCAGGGCACAAAGCATTGATTCGGATACCACTGTTGGCATACTCCAGAGCTGCCGTTTTCGTCAATCCGATTACTCCGTGCTTGCTTGCCGAATAGGCACCCTGATTACGCACAGCATGCAGGCCGGAGATAGAGGATGTATTGACAATTGTCCCAAACCCTTGTTTCAGCATTTGTGGAATCTCATACTTCATACAATGCCACACGCCATGAAGGTTGACGTTGATCACACGGTACCAATTTTCTTCGGTACAATCTCCAGTTGCAGCTATTTCTCCTGCAATGCCAGCATTATTAAAGGCACAATCCAGTTTCCCGTAGGTATCAACTGTGTGGGCAATCAATTTTTCTACTTCATCCATGTTGGCCACATCGCACGTGACAAAAGAGGCCTCACCACCTGCTTCCTGAATCATCCTGACCGTTTCCAAACCACCTTCCATGGCGACATCGGAAACAACAACCGTTGCCCCTTCCTGGGCAAAGGCTCGTGCAGAAGCCCTTCCTATACCAGAACTGGCACCAGTCACTAAAGCAATCTTATTATTCATGAAACCCACTATTCACATACCTCCCCTGACTTTGCTATTTTATATGTTGTATTTTTTTTAACGTTCCACTGTATATTTACAATGAATGTACGGTACTGGTATACATTTCAGCATTCCATTGCTTTCCCTACACTGGCATTTGGAGCAGCCGTTGGGGATTATTTATCATAATGGTACGAATGGTCTCATTATCGATCCCCTCTTTATCCATGAAAGGCAGGACATGTCTGACGATATGATCATAACCAGGTCCGCCAAAGGCCTTTAACTGAATCTTAAAGCACACATCTTGCGAAATCAGTAGTTGTTCTTTGAATCCATCGTCAATGAGATGTTTCAATGCCTTGACTTTTTCCTCGTCATTGGGTGGAATAAAATTTTGATTTTCAACAATGAAGTTGGCACCAAAACTGTCAAACTCAAGAAATACCCCCCGACGTGCAAGCTTCGACAGATGACTAAAATCATCACAGACAAAATCCATGTGGCTGAGCACAACTCGATTGAGATTCACACCTTCCTTTTCGAGAATATTGAGCACTTTCGGACCCTCTCGCCCTTTCATGGTTGCCAGATGTATGTTCATGGGAGCATCGGTCTCTCTCTGTGCTCTGGCAGCAGCGCGCAGCACTTTTTCCTCTTGATCTGTCAGGATTGTACTTGTCCCAATCTCTCCAATCATTCCTGCCTTAATCGTGGTACTATTGATTCCCTCGGTCAATTCCTCGATCATCAGGTCAGCAAGTTTTTCAATACCGGCCTCTCGGACGAACTCGGGGTGCATATCTTCTACATAGAATCCTGTGGATGTAATGATGTGAAGACCGGTCACATGGGATATCTCTTTTAAGCCCTCAGGATTTCTCCCCATGCCGATATTGGTCATGTCAATCACTGTTCCACCGCCCTGTTCAAAAAAGTAACCCAATTCCCTCGTTGCAAGCGTTACATCCTGCATGATGAGATTGTCCCGTACAGCCCGGGGATCTCGTTTAACAAGCGGAATCAACTCAGGACTTAGTGTGCTTTCATAAGACCCTGCAGTATGGTGATCAGCTATGACCGAAGGGGACTGGTCAATGAGAATGTGCTCATGGGGTAACGTTATGCCTATGGCCTGAGCCGATACAGGTCCCCTGACTGTCATTACCATGTAATTATTCATATTTTCTACAGCTCGCTATTCTGAAATCTTAGCCGTTCATATAAGAGAGGAAGGATCACTAGCGGGCAGTCGCTGTTTTTCTCAAGTCTTTCCCTGATGTTACCGCCCCTGCATGTCCACATCTGTATCGGAGGTTAATCCTTTGCAAAAACTCTCTGTCATTTTTTTGAATGCCACCATTCCGGGATCATCAATGCCGATACTTTTGTCACCAAATATCCTGGCTCTACCCTGCTGGGCTCTTTTGCCTCGAAACATATCGAGGGCTTCAGCAACAGCACCATCAGAGGTAATCGCAATTTCTATGGGATTGTCTAGCCCCTCGATAGCTTGACGCACAGATTCAATGGCATCGAGCACAGTCTTGTCCCCCAGTTTAGACCGGCCCCTCTTGGCCATTCCCTCAATGGCTTGAGAGAGCAAGATTGACATCTCGTTCCAGGGAACGGCGCTTCTACCCTTACTTACCTTTGCTGCGCCCATAAGACCGGTAGCAAGTATCGTTCCGAACGTTGATCCTGATACTTTCGTCAGAGCTTGTGCGCATTTGAGGAGCGCTCCCCCAACATCGTCGGGAAGATTGGGTGATTGATTGACCAGTTCACGTACACCCCGGACCATCGTAACACCAAGGTCTCCATCTCCGATGACCCCGTCCAGTTCATTCAAATCATCGGCATATGTTTCTATTGTTGCAGCCAGTTTTGTAATCCCCCCTTGAATAACCACAGTGGTTAATGCCTCACTCATTATTATATCCTCCAGTATGGACAATCACAGGGTTCATTCAGGAGTAATTCCAGTGTTTCATCGAGTTGACATATGCTGATAGATAGGCCAGTCATCTCCATGGATGTGGCATATCGCCCAACAAGGGGCATTACAATGCTAATATCCAACTCTTGAAGCCTGCGGGCAACATGACGATAGACTATATACAGTTCTTCCAATGGTGTTGCACCCAAACTGTTTACCAATACTGAAACACGCGTACCTTTCTGGAGGGGCATATCTTTAATAATTAAGTTAAACATCTCATCGGCTATCTCGTCGGCAGTTAACAGTTTCCCCCGTCTCACACCCGGTTCACCGTGGATACCCATTCCTATTTCCATTTCATCAAGCGCAATTTCGAATGTTGGTCGTCCCGCAGCCGGTACCACGCATGGAGTCAGAGCAACCCCTATCGTTCTGGTTGCATCGATCGCCTGTATCGTAACCGCTTCCACTTCATCAAGACTTGCCATTTGGGCAGCCTTGGCTCCAGCGATCTTATACGCATACACTATTCCGGCGATACCCCGTCTTTTTTCTTTTTCTTCCGGACCGGCACTGGCAACATCATCATGCACGAGCAGTGTTCGGGTCTCTATATCCTCCATTTCGACCATTTCAGAGGCCATATCAAAGTTCATTCTGTCACCACTATAGTTGCCGAAAAGCAACAAAACACCTTCCCCGCTATGGGCAGTCTTTATCGCACTGACCATCTGATCAACATTGGGTGATGAAAAAACATCACCAATCGCACAGGAATCGAGGAGACCCTTACCGACATATCCCGTAAATACAGGCAGGTGCCCTGAACCACCACCTGACACAACTCCAACCTTTCCTTTAACCGGTGCATTCCTAAATGCGATGACCCTGCCATCATCACCTGCCTGGCGATAATAGTCCGGATGTGCCGCACACAACCCTTCGAGCATCTCATCGACATAGGCAAATGGTTGATTCAGTATCTTTTTCATTTTTCTTCCTCCGAGATATCATACATAATGTTTCTATTACCCATAAATCAAATTTATGCACACTCTGACTGCCGGCATGAACCAGCACTTGCTCCCTGATACTATTTCATGAAGAGGCGTTTTGCATTATTTACGAGCATATTTCTGATCTTCTCGTCGCTAACCCCTTCAGCATTAAGCATGGGAACAATATGTTCCAAGATATGGGCATAACCCATACCGCCATATTTCTTAAGATTTGTCTTGCAACAGATATCTTGTGATAATACTATTTGTGTGTCGTAACCCTCTTTGCAAAGTTCTACCAGAGCTCTTACCCGTTCTCCATCACTTCTGCCACCTGCTCCTATCAGGGTATCGTCGAAAAAATTTCCTTTCCCCAGACAGTCATAGCTTAATGTTATCCCTCGACCCAGGAGCCTTCTGTGATACTCCAGATCGGTACATGTCCTGTCTGCGTGGCTCAAGTAGAATTTTGTCAGATCAGCCCCTTCCTGTTCAATGAGATCGAGGTAGATTTCCGCCATTTTGACCGAGCCAATCCTGTTTTTCACGTCTATAAGGGCAGGATGAATGGTATACGGTACTCCCGTTTTTGCTTGCGCACGGGCAGCGGCCTGCAGAACTTTCTTTTCAAGCGGGTGATAGGGAATCATACTACAGCCACACTCCCCTATGACCCCTGCCATCACCCCGGTATCATCAATACCCACGGTAAGCTCTCGAACCATTATGTCGCACAGTTCATCAATACTTTTCTCTTTGATAAAATCGGGGAAGGAGGGTGCCAGGTACCACCCGGTGGCTGCAATGATGTGGATACCAGTGGCAGCAGATATGTTTCTCTGTGCGCTGGGATCTCTACCCATACCGGGCAGGGTAAGATCTACGATGGTCTGTCCTCCCAGATCTTTGAAAGCCGCCAGCTCATGTATACTGAGCATCGGGTCTATAAGCCTTAAGTTGTCACTACATCGTGTGGGGTCTCTTGTTAAGGTACCAAGAACTTCCATCGTTACCGGCTTATGGAATAATTGTTTCTTTGCGACATCAGCAGGTTCGCGGGCCAAACAACTCAAATCAACGAGGATATGTTCATGCATTAATGTAATACCCATATCCTCGCATGATATGGGACCCCATACGGTTTCTATGTGAGGCAAAACAAATCCTCCTGTCTTATTGATTTCAGTCCTTTAAACTCCCTGTGGTGAGTTTGGGAAACTCTTCGACTTGCACGGTTACTACCAATCATCATTTTTTATGAATCACTACGTACAGTTAGATGATATTGCGACATATCATTATTGCAGTGTCTCTGAACAGTGAAAAACGGGCTCCCTCACACATGGAAGATGTCGGGAGCCCGTTGTTTGGTGTGATTTATTATTATTTCTGCTTCATCAAGAAATCATAATAGGGTTTCACAGCCGGGGTAGTTTTGAGAACATATTCATACACCGGTTGAAAGGCTTTTACGAATGCGGGATATTGTTCTGTAGATAGAACGTTCAGTTTAATCTGATTCGTATCTATGATTTCCTTCTTGTAACCAAGTTCCTTGGCAACACCCTGTGCTTCAACCGCATTCCATGCGTCCGTTACAGCATCTTGCAAAATTTTCTGATGCGCTGCAGATAAACCCTCCCACACTCTTTTACTGATCAAAAGCTGGGTGGTGCAAGGAATCATGGGCATTTCTGTAACATAGTTCTGTACTTCATAAAACTTACGGTATGCAACGGCGCCAAACTCATTCATCTGACCTTCCACGAGACCGGTCTGAAGGGCAGAATACAGGTCGGGCCACGGAACTGCCGTAGCACTGGCCCCTAAGGCCTTCATCATTTCCATCTGTACGGGATTTTCCTGAGTCCTCATCTTGAGGCCTTTAAATGAAGAGGGACTTGTTATGGCTCTGATATTGTTAGTAGGATAGCGAAAGGCGATAATCGAAGACCCCAAAACCTTAAAACCGTATTTTTCCGTTGATTGCTTCAGTTTTTCACCCATGGGAGAAGCCAACATTTTTTTGTATTCATCCATATCCTGAATGAGAAATGGCATTGATAAAATCTTCCAGTCCGGGACAAAAGCACCCATAATACCATCGGACCCGGTTGCCATATGAAGGGTTCCTAGCTTCAAAGCCTCCAAAGATTCACGTTCCCCTCCGAGTTGAGATGACGGAAAATGCTGAACTTCCAGTTCACCGTTGCTTGCTTTCTTGACCGCCTCAACTAAGGCATCGAGGTTTTTCCCAACGAAATGATCCTTGGGGGCTGTACTGTTAAGTTTTAAGACTTTTGTTTTGGCCGTTGCTGTTACGGCAAAACTCAAGCATACAACCATTGCCACAATTAACATAATGACCAAACCTTTGTTCACTTTCATCATTTGTTCCTCCTTAAAAATTCATTTGTGTAACATTACTATGCTCACTAAAATAAAATCAGTATTCTTAAGGCATTCACCTCCCTCCCTGTACGTATCAACACCTTTTTCGCTCTTTGAATCTGATTGATCCATCCTCTCCCCAAACGAAATACCGGTTTACGTCTATACATTGAAACTCTCACACTTGATGCATGTTTTGTAATATGTCTTGAGTGATCGTGGTACGAGGATCACTGACCAGATAATTCCAATCAACGTCCCTACTGTTTTAGGATTTTTACAAACGCTTCAACCAAAAATATCAACATTAAGAAAGAACCAACGGGTAGCGCAAGATAAGGATATGCCATGCTGACATTAAGAGACGGACTCATTTGTGGTATGACCGCATACACCACTTCAGATCCATATCGAATAATCAACAAAAGAAATGCCGCCATAAATATCATTGTTGTTAGGGTTACCGCCTTCGCTAATTGAGGCGGTAATGCGTTTTTTACAATAGTTATATTGATCAGTTCGGCACGTCGAATACCCTGGCTTGTTCCCAAAAAACACAGCCATATGACAAGATATCTCGCCAGTTCAAACGATCCTTTTATTGAATTCCCAAGAACATAGCGCGAAAATATCTCCGCAACAACGACTATGGTCAAAATCAAAAACAATATACCAATCACTATCTCTATTACTCTCGCCAGACGATTAAGACACTTTGCTATCAAAACGTACTTTCTCCTCTTAAAAACCGAACAGATTGGGGACAAAATGGGTTATCCAGGGGATATAGGTAACTAATAGTAACACTAGAATATTAACCAGCAGAAACGGCCAGATAGCCCGACTGATCCTTTCGACGGATACGTCACTTATGGAGGCAGCAACAAAGAGGCAACCTCCCACAGGCGGAGTGGTCAGTCCTATGACCAAATTCAAGGAAATCATGACCCCAAATTGAATGGGATCGAGACCCAGTTTCATTGCAACAGGCAGTAGGATAGGTGCCATAATCAACATGGCAGGTGTCGGATCCATAAATGTCCCCACAACAAGGAGAAACACATTAATTATCAACAGGCTTACAATTATGGAAGAGCTGATTCCCGTGATGTAATTGACCGCCATTTGGGGCACTTGCTCAGATGTTAGCAACCATGCAAACACCATCGCTCCAGAAAGGATAAAGATCAGAGAGCCAACCATGATGCCGGTATCGATAAGCATCTTGAAAAAGGTAGACAGCGTTATCGACCGGTACAGGAAAAAACTCACCAATAACGCAACAACCACTGCCATTGCTGCAGATTCCGTTGCAGTAAAGATTCCGGATACAATACCGCCAATCATTATTACCGGAACTGTCAGGGCAGGAATAACGTCAAAAAAAGATTTAATCATCTTGCCGATAGCGGCTCTTTTCTTGATCGGATAATCTCTCTTGATGGAATAATAGGCAACCAGGGCCATCTGAAAAAGCCCGAGCAATATGCCGGGGATGACACCTGCCAGAAATAACCCGGCGATCGAGACACCTCCCACCACAAGGGAATAAAGGATAAAGATGAAACTGGGAGGAATGATTGGGCCAATCGTTGAGGAAGAAGCCGTCACTGCACAGGCAAAATCCTCCTCGTAACCCTCTTTCTTCATTGCGGGGATCAGTAATGTCCCAACTGCTGCCGTATCGGCCATGGCCATTCCGGTTAACCCGGCAAAAATCATACTTACCACAACGTTAACATGACCCAAACCACCTCGAATATGTCCCATGGTGGTATTGACAAAATTAACTATTTTGCTGGTAATACCTCCGGCATTCATAATATTGGAAGCCAAGACAAAAAACGGCAGTGACACCATAAGAAAGGAATCAATGCCGCTGAACATCTTCTGTGGGACTACAGTAAGAGGTATATCTACTAGAAAAATTAAATACGGGATTGCCGTCATTCCAAGAACAAAGGCAATCGGGACTCCGGCAAGCAGTAATGTAACAAATGTTATTACCAAAAGCGCCATGTAGCTAGATACCTCCTGAAATAAAAACAGCGACAGATGATGAAGAATTCACAAAAACGCTGCGTACATCTTCACAATGATATCTCTTGCTTCTTGAACCCCCTCAGATTTTCATAAGAAATGCGGCATTCTTTTTGTTAGCCACAGACTTTTTTAACTGCGTCTATAATATTCTCCGCACTGGGTAAATAAAACTCTTCAAAAGGAGGACGAGGCAGGGGGGTAAAGGGTGCTCCAATCCTGACAATTGGGGCCTGTAGTGATGTAAAACCTTTTTCAGCAACTACGGCCGCGATTTCACCTCCAACACCACCAACCTTGGGGGCTTCATGTACTATTACCAAACGGTGTGTTTTTTCGACGGATTCGATAATGGTTTTATGATCTAAAGGCAGTATTGTTCTGGGATCGATCACTTCACAGTCTATACCCATCGCAACGAGTGTCTCAGCCGCATCCAGTGCCTTTTTGACCATACTACCAATGGCGACTATGGTGACATCCTTTCCAGACCGTTTAATATCGGCCTTGCCAAAGGGTATGGTCACGTCACCCTCTGGAACCTCCCCTTCCATACCATAACTGGGAATGTTTTCAAAAAAGAGTACCGGATCATTGCTCCTGATCGCAGTTTTTAGCAAACCTTTGGCATCAGCAGGTGTCGACGGCATCACAATGTGCAGGCCGGGAATGTTATTGAAACAGGCCTCGAGACACTGGCCATGGTGAGGTCCAGTACCCCATGCACCATAGGCAGCCCTGATGGTCAGAGGCACAGCAGCCGTTCCTCCAGAGGTAAAACGCTGCTTGGCAGCCCAGTTACAGATCCCGTCCATGCACACAAATATAAAATCCAGTATCATAATCTCGGCAACGGGTCTCAGCCCAGTCATTGCCGATCCGATGGCAGCACCCATGATGGCGGTCTCGGCAATAGGGGTATCGATAACCCGCTTTTCCCCAAATTTATCTACCAATCCCTTCGTCACACCAAAGACCCCTCCAGGGCCCACATCTTCTCCTATGATAAACACAGTGGGATCGATATCCATCTCTTCGCGGAGAGCCTCATTGATTGCAGCGCCATATGTCAGCTTTCTCATTCTATCATTCCTCCTTCAGCGTAAACATCTGTGAATACCTTCTCAACCGAAGCATAATCGCTTGTGCGGGCAATCTCAAAGGCCTGATCCACTTCTTTTTGGTATTTCTCCCTCAGACTTGTGAACTCTTCTTCAGAGATAGCTTGAGTCTCCACCATGTGCTCTTTCATCCTCTTGACGGGGTCCTTTTGCAGCCATTCTTCGATCACACCCGGGGGCAGGCCCTGTTCCGGCCCTTCCATTTCAGACATCGGCCGTACCCGGCAAGTCTTACATTCAATGATAGTTGGACCCTGTCCTCCACGAGCCCGTTCAATCGCTTCCCGGGCAGTTTCATAGACAGCCATGATGTCATTACCATCCACTATCTTTCCGGGAATGCCAAAGGCAGCCGATCGATCTGCAATGTTTTCAATGGGCAAGACTTTCTGAATCGGTGTGTGCTCGGCAATTTGATTACTCTCTACGACAAAAACCACTGGCAGTTTCTTTACGGCGGCAAAGTTTATTCCGGTATAGAATTCCTCCCTGTTGGAAGCTCCATCGCCAATAAAACAAACAGCAATGTTTTTAGTGTTATTGTATCGGGCAGCCAAGGCCACACCTGCACTCACCGTCAACGTGCCAGCTAAAATTCCGGTACCACCCATAATGCCGAGGTCCAGATGTGTTATGTGAGATGATATTTCCCGCCCATAACTGAAGCCTCCGGCTTTGGCATACATCTCCGAAGCGATACGCTGTACAGGAAGCCCCTTTGTCAAAAATACAGGCCATGCCGATCTGATTGAGGGTAAGACATAGTCTTTTTTATCTAAATTATAACAGCACCCAACCGGGATAGCCTCCTGGCCAAAGCAAGACGTAGGGCCGATATCGGTTTTTGCAAGTTCTTCCGCCAGTTCGATCTTCTTCTCTTCAAAGACCCTGGCCAACAATAATCCTTGTAGCAGACCACGTTTCGTTTCATTGTTCATAAAGAGATACCCCTTCCTTCAGAGTTAATAGGTAAAATGCGTATTGGTAATCTCGGACTTGCCTGTGGTAAACATAATACTTGTTCAATTACTCGGGGGAAAAACTTCGAAGTGTAAACACTGTAACGAGATTTCCATCTATGACCCTTTTATTACTCAGCGACAGAAAAAACTGTCGCTGTTCTTGCATCGATTTTAGCAACAACTTATATGCCATGTTGAACAGTAACCGGTGCCCACGTGTAACCTCTCAATCTTAGAAACACGATCTATCACTCCTCATCACCAGAGTACTTACACTATGTGAAAAAAAATATCAGATAGGTTGGTACTACTGTGAAATAGTGCGATGAAGGTCGACAAGGAAACGACATCAATTGTGGCTTACTATCCATTATATGTGCATACATATAGCCACCCTTCTGTGTATAAGAAGAGTATTATTAAAATCGTCTGAGAAAAAGATATAAAAAGCATGGAATTAAACTAGCATAGGATAATTTGATAGCACGCCAAAATATCAATGTCAAGAAGCAATATATATATAGTGAAATATTCCCTTATATGTTGTTTGCTAACTTACGGTATAGCCACAAAACAGCGTAGCATAATAGTGATACACATATTCTTTGATGGCTATGAAAGATACTTCCATAATGATCTCCCACGACTTCCTTAAATCGCACCCCAAAATATAGATGCACCATAAGATACGTATGATAATAATATGTTACATGACAACTTCAGATATAGCAGAGCTCGACGGGATCGTCGATGAGATAATCGGGGGCAACCCTCGCGAGCCGTTCCCGGGAATGCCAGCCCCAGGTGACGGCGACGGTCCTGACACCCGCCTCCTGTGCCTCGCGCATGTCACCCACCGTGTCTCCGATGAAGAAGGTCCGGTCCCGGTCCCCCTTCCACTCCTCCATGGCATGGGCGATCTTATCGGACTTGCTGAAGAGGAAATCGGAACCCAGGACGGTTTCAAAATAGTGGTCGCACCCGCTCCGCGACAGGATCTTCCCTATCGTCTTCCCCGAATTTGAAGACACAACGAGGAGTGGATGATCCGCAGAGAGTTGTTCCAGGACGGGGGGCACCCCGGGGAAGGGGACAATGATCCGGTCATCGACGGTGGGACCGACCCGCCCTGCCACCTGCCGGAATTCCTCGATATCGATGTCCCGCTTGGCGAGGGCAACATAAAAATTGTCATCGAAGAGATCGAGAAAGGCCTCTTCATCCTCGAAGTCGGTGATACCCATCCCCGCGAAGCAGCGCCCCGACGATTCCCGGTAAAAGGCCAGTGAGTCGACGATGACGCCGTCAAAGTCGAAGAGAAAGAGTTTGTCTGTCACGATACGGTCACTCCCTTCTCCTGCCGCTACCGGGAGAACAGTTTGTCGATAGTCCTGTCGCAGGGAGGGGATGCGACACCGGCCTCGGTAATAAGGGCCGTTATATAGCGGCCGGGCGTAACGTCAAAGGCGGGATTGAAGGCCTTCATCCCCTGGGGTGCTGTCCGCACATCACCGACGCCGAGGACCTCGTCGGCACTCCGCTCTTCAATGGGGATGCCGTCACCCTCGGCGATATCCCGGTCGATCGTCGATGTCGGTGCCGCCACATAGAAGGGGATACCATGTTCCGCCGCCAGGACGGCGAGGGGATAGGTGCCGATCTTGTTGGCCGTATCGCCGTTGGCGGCAATGCGGTCCGCCCCCACAATGACGAGATCGATACATCCCCGGCGCATCAGTGATCCCGCCGCGTTATCGGCGATGAGCGTGGCGGGGATGTCTTCCTTCATCATCTCCCAGGCGGTCAGGCGGGCCCCCTGGAGCACCGGTCGCGTTTCGTCCACAAAGACGTGGAGCTTCTTCCCCGCCTCACGGGCGGCCCTGATCACCCCCAGGGCGGTGCCGTACCCCCCCGTGGCGAGAGCCCCTGCGTTACAGTGGGTCAGAATCGCGGCGCCTTCGGCGATGAAATCCTGTCCCCACCGGCCCATTGCCCTGTTTGCCTCGATATCCTCCCGGCAGATGGTGATGGCCTCGTCGATGAGTTCCTGTTTCAGTGATTCGAGACCGCCAGGGAGGGATCCCCGGAAACACCGCTTCATCCGTTCGATGGCCCAGAAGAGATTGACGGCGGTGGGACGTGCCTGCGCCATGTCATCACAGATACGGTCGAAATGGTCTGTAATGTCGGATTCATTCCGAGGGGAGAGGGCGCGCATACCGAGGGCGATGCCCATGGCCGCGGTGATCCCGATGGCGGGGGCACCCCGCACGGCCATGTCCCTGATGGCGGCGATGACCTCGCCATAGTCCCGGCAGGTGAGATAGGCTTCCCGGTGCGGGAGGAGCCGCTGATCGATGAGGACCACCCCGTCGTCGGTCCATTGAATCGGTCGTATCATCATGGCGCTAGTTTCCGTTTCAGGATCCCGTTGATCAGTTGCGGATTGGCCTTGCCCTGCGTGGCCTTCATGGTCTGACCCACAAAATAGCCGAAGAGCTTGTCCTTGCCCCCCCGGTACTGCGCCACCTGATCGGGATTGGCAGCCAGGACCTCATCGACGATCGCCTCCAGGGCACCAGAATCACTGATCTGCCTGAGCCCCTGTGCCTCGACGATCTTCTCGGGAGACTGTCCCGTCTTCCACATCTCCTCGAAGACCTCCTTGGCGATCTTGCCGCTGATGGTGCCATCCTCGATGAGCGCGATGAGCGCACCGAGGTCCTTCGGTTGCACGGGCGATGATGTGATATCCAGGCGGTCTTCCTTCAGATGGCCCAGGATATCACCCATGATCCAGTTACTGGCACTCTTGGGGGCGGCCGAGTGTTGCAGGGTTGCTTCAAAATAATCGGCCAGCGCACGTGTCGCCGTCAGGACACCGGCATCGTAGGGCGGGATGTCGTAGTCCCTGACAAATCGTTCCCGCTTCTCCCGCGGCAGTTCGGGGATCGTCTTCTCTATCCCGTCTATCCATTCTTCCGATATGACGATGGGCACGAGGTCGGGATCGGGGAAATAGCGGTAGTCGTGTGCCTCTTCCTTGCCCCGCATGGAATGGGTCACGCCCTGCGCATCATCCCACAGGCGCGTCTCCTGGATCACCGTGCCGCCGCTCTCGAGGACGTACTGCTGTCGTGATATCTCATATTCCAGGGCATGCTGGACGTTTCTGAAGGAATTCATGTTCTTCAGCTCGGCCCGGGTGCCGAATTCCTCCTGTCCCTTCGGCCTCAGTGATATATTGGCATCACAGCGGAAGCTCCCCTCTTCCATGTTCCCGTCGCAGATCTCCAGGTAGACGAGAATCTCATGGAGACTGCGGAGATAGGCCGCCGCCTCTTCGGCCGATCTCATGTCGGGCTCACTGACGATCTCCATGAGCGGCACACCGGCGCGATTGAGGTCGACGTAACTGGAGGGACTGTGTTCGTCGTGCATGAGCTTGCCCGCGTCCTCCTCCATGTGGATCCTCGTGATGCCGATCCGCCGGGTGTCGCCGTTGATGTCGATGTCGACGTAACCAGCCTCGGCCAGGGGGAGGGCATACTGGGAAATCTGGTAGCCCTTGGGCAGATCGGGATAAAAATAGTTCTTCCGGGCAAATTGATTGACGGGATTTATCCGGCACTGTGTCGCCAGTGCCATCTTTATGGTGAATTCTACCACCCGCTTGTTCATGACGGGGAGCACACCGGGCATCCCCAGACAGATGGGACAGGTATTGCTGTTCGGCGCGGCGCCGAAGGCAGTGGAACAACTGCAGAATATCTTGCTTTCGGTAAGTAACTGGGCGTGAACTTCGAGCCCTATAACCACTTCGTAATCCATTACAGGGCGGGTCTCCTTCTCTCAGTGTTGGTATGTCTTTCGTAGGCGTCGGCCACCTGCAACAGCTTCCCTTCCCCGAAATGGGGTGCCAGGAACTGTACTCCGATCGGCAGATCTCCCTTCGTGAAACCGCAGGGGACGGATATGCCGGGAATACCGGCGAGGTTTGCCGAGAGGGTAAAGATGTCGGTGAGATACATCTGCAGGGGATCATCCATCTTCTCACCGATCTTGAACGCCGGCATCGGCGTGACGGGGGCGACAATGACATCGCATGTGGCAAAGGCGTCTTCGAAATCCTGCTTCATCAAGGCACGGACCTGTGACGCCTTCCGGTAATAGGCATCGTAATATCCCGACGAGAGGGCATAGGTCCCGATCATGATACGCCGTTTGACCTCGGCACCGAAGCCCCGGGAACGGGACATCTTGTACATCTCCAGCAGGTCCGTCCCGTCGTCGGCCCTGAAGCCGTACCGGACACCATCGTAGCGCGCCAGATTGGAACTCGCCTCCGAGGGGGCCACGATATAATAGACGGCGACGCAATACTTGGTATGGGGAATGGAGACCTCCCGGCACTTCCCGCCCATCTCCTCTATGGCACCGATCACCCCGTCGATGGCGGCGGAAATCTCGGGATCGATGCCCTCTATGAAATATTCCCGGGGGATACCGATGGTCCACCCCTCGATGTCACGCGACAGGAACTCACGATAATCGGGGACATCGACGGGCACGGAGGTGGAATCACCGGGATCGTAGCCTGCCAGGGCATTCATCATGATGGCACAGTCCTCCACGTCCTTGGCGAAGGGTCCGATCTGGTCCAGTGACGAGGCAAAGGCGACCAGTCCGAAGCGGGAGACGCGGCCATAGGTCGGTTTCAGGCCCACGACGCCGCAGAGGGCCGCCGGTTGCCGGATGGAACCGCCCGTATCGGACCCCAGGGCGGCGATACATTCGTCGGCCGCCACGGCGACGGCGGAACCGCCGCTCGATCCCCCCGGTATCCGCTCGGGGTCCCAGGGATTGCGCGTCACGCCGAAGCAGGATGTCTCCGTGGAGGACCCCATGGCGAACTCGTCCATGTTGGTCTTCCCGAGAAAGACGGCGCCGTCGTCCCGCAGCTTCTTGACCACCGTCGCATCGTAGGGGGGAACAAAGTGTTCCAGCACCCGGGACCCGCAGGTCGTCTTTACACCGTCGGTACACATGACGTCCTTGAGGGCAAGGGGGATACCCGTCAGTATCCCCGTCTTTCCCGCCCGGATCAACCCGTCGGCATGCTCCGCCTGCCGGAGTGCGGATTCCCGTGTCAGGGTGATATAGGCATTGAGCCCGTCTTCGACGGCATCGATCCGCTCGAAACAGGCCTCGGTGATCTCCCGGGACGAAACCTCGCCGTCCCGCAACATATTCTGAAGTTCATGGATGGTCAGTTGATGCAGTGTCATGGGATTTCCTATTCGATCACCCGGGGGACCCTGAAGCAATCACCGAATGCATCAGGTGCGTTGACCAGGGTCGCCTCCGCTCCCAGGGATTCCTTCACCCGATCCTCCCTGAAGGCATTGGTAAGATCGATGGCATGGGTCGTCGGCTCTACGCCGGCGGTGTCCACGTTGTTGAGGATGTCCATATATACCAGTATGTCATTGAGCTGTGACGTGAATTTCTCCGTTTCGTCTTCTCCGATGGTGAGCCGCGCCAGGTGCGCAACGTACTCAACCTCACGCTTCGTTATCTTCACTGTCCTTCCTCCTGCTGTGCCTGTGGTGTGATTGGTATTCCGGGAATATCGGGATCACGGGCCGGACCGCTAGCGCAATGATTGCCAGAGGGGTTGTATCTGATTGACTACCGTCTTGATGATCTCATCTATATAGGGCTCTGCCTGTTCCACCACACCGTCGAGGTGTTCCGGTGACTGCCGTGTCTCACCGCCCATCTCCTGCAGCACCTTCTCTGTCGACTGTCTCAGTCCCTTCAGATCGTAGCCCCCTTCGAGAACCGCCACGAGTCTTCCATCGCAGCATTCGTCAGCGATGTCGAGCAGGACCCGCATGAGATTGGCAAATCCCCCGGGGGTGACCCGCATACCTCCCAGTGGATCCTTATAGTAGATATCAAATCCGGCCGAGAGCATCACCAGATCGGGCTTGTATTCACGTGCCACGGGCGCCAGTATCGTCTTGAATATCTTCAGAAATTCCGCATCCCCCGGCCCCACCTGCAGGGGGACATTGATCGTGTATCCGAGCCCCTTGCCCCTGCCGATCTCACTGACGCTGCCCGACCCCGGATAAAAGGGGTACTGGTGCGTCGAGAAGTAGAGCACCCTCGGATCGTCATAGAAGGAGTGCTGTGTACCATTCCCATGATGAAGATCCCAATCGACGATGAGGACACGCTGCATGCCATGGTTCTCGATTGCATGCATGGCCCCGATGGCGATATTGTTGAATATGCAGAACCCCGCGGCCCGGTCCGCCTCGGCATGGTGCCCCGGCGGCCGCACGAAGGCAAAGGCATTGGCCGTCTGTCCCTCGATGACGCTTGCAACGGCATTACGCACCCCCCCCGCCGCCAGGCGGGCCGTTTCGTAGGACTCGGGTGACGTCTCGGTATCGGGATCCAGATAGGAGTGCCCCTTCCCTGCCGTCGTCGCAACAAAGTCGATATATGACTGCTGATGTACCATGCCGATCTCTTCGTGGGTGGCAGGGGTCGGTTCAATGAACCGGAGCTTTTCGCTCATTCCTGTCTCACCGAGCATTGCATAGATCGATTGCAGTCGTGCGGGAGACTCGGGATGAAAGGCGGCGGTTTCGTGCCTCAGGTACCTCTCATCCTTTACAATACCGGTATGTTTCAGCATCTTTCACCACCATGTGATTCGTCGGTCAGGATCGAGCAGTCAAAAACCCAGAATGAATCGGATAACACCTACCATACTCTGGACTGAAATGCAAAAATTATCGGAAGGTATACCATGCCACCCGACCTATGACGGCACGGTACAGAGCCGTCACGCCGGTGAGACCGGAGTCCTGGAGAATGGTAATGACTCGCATATGTGTGATTGCAGCTCTCACGGGAATGACAATGGTGTGTATATTGAGACCTTTGCCGGCACATCACATACCGCAGTCACATCTTTCCCGACATGCATGCCTCCAGACGGGAATAATCGTAACCGGACAATCATATTTATCTTGACAAAACTATATACTATATGCTCATATTAGCGTTGACGTGATAAATCAATTACTATAATGGTAATGGCTATGCACGAAACAGTAGATCACTATTTTTCCAAGACACTGGATAAAGGTCTCAGTATCCTGCTCCTTTTTGATCGCGACCACACCCGTCTCAGCCTTGCAGAGATCGCCCGTGTCACGGGCATAAACACGACATCGACATATCGATATGTGAATACACTGGTCAGACTGGGATACCTGAAAAAAAACCCCAACACCAAACTGCTGAAATTAGGGAACCAGTCACTGATACTGGGGCATAATATATTGAGCGGTTTTGATCTGCTGCACACTACCAAGCCCCTCATCGATAAGTTCTTCAGACAATACCATGTGACCATCGATACGGTCTTCCGTGAAGGATTCGGCCTGATTGCCTTTTACCGAAGGGAAGCACCCAATACCATTTTTTTCCGACAACCACTGATCAGCAAGGATCTGCATGTCCGCGCCACGGGGAAAGCGGTACTCGCTAAGTTCTCAGATGAAGAAATTGCCCGTTTTCTGGACGAAAAGACTCTCACACAGTACACCATCCATTCGCTGACTACAAAGAAAGCACTGTTAGCCGACATTGAAGCCACGAGAATCCGGGGCTACTCTATCAATAATGAAGAACACATGGTGGGGCTGATCAGCATCGCGGCCCCGTTGATGAATTTCCAGACACATACCGTTGTGGGCGCAGTCAGTCTCGATTTTCCTGCTTCCGAAACATGCATAAGCTCGATCGAACAGAAATATCCGGGACCCCTTACAAAACTGGCAAGCGGGTTATCGGAAATTATGACCATGGCTGAACATTCATGAAGGCATTGCAATGAATTGGGACCGTTTTGCAGGCAACATGATGGGACAAACCATTCTTCCTGTAAAAAGATATCCAGGCGCTCCGCCTGTATTATAGGTAGTTTCAGTTTCACCGTTTTAGATTCACCGTTTTAGTTTTACCGTTTTAGATGTAGCTTCAGCTTATATCCCGTGTATCGATGCGTTGTAGTCGACGGGATGGTGTGCCGGCCCGGCAGCCGGTATAGAGAAGTGCTATCATACCTGTGATGGCACTATGTGGATACAGTCCCAGTGCTTTCCCCGATGTGGAGATCGCCCGCGGACATCATGAGGCAGTGCCGTCTCCTCTGGGGACGGAAAGTGGTGGCTTGCAGGACCGTTTGCCGCCCTATCCAACGGGGCAAGCCACTGATACATACCTTTTACAAAGCGATAGGAGGAGAAAGTAATGAAAGATAGCTTCAAAATTGGACGCCGGCAGTTCATAAAGGGAAGTGCCGCAGTTGCAGCGACAGCGGGTCTGGGTATGTTGAATTCTGTTCCCGTCAAAGCAAAGGGTCAGTATCTCATCCGAATCAGTAATAATTTCCCTGATGATGAACTGGTCCCCGATGTAGACAAGGAATTCATGGAGTTATTACGAAAATATTCAAAGGACGAATTCGACGTCAAATGTTTCTATGCCGGTGCCCTCGGCAATGCGCTTGAATCTACTCAGAAGCTGCAGGTCGGGTCATTGGAAATGGCAAACGTCTCCAACTCCAACTTAACCCCCTTCGTGCCCCTCTTCAATGTCCTCGCCTTCCCCTATGCCACCGGCGGGAATGTCAGCGAGGAACATGGCCAGGAACGCGGCATGGAGATCGTTACCTCACAGATATTCCAGGACATCTGTGTCAAGGCTGCCCAGGATAAGGGACTGGACATCGGGTTCTGGACACCTATCGGCTTCCGGCAGCTCTTTACCGGCAAACATCTCGGTAAAGTCATAAAGAGCCCCGAAGATATCAAGGGAGTCAAGGTCCGTGTCACCGGTTCATATGTTGAACGTAAGATGTTCGGCTTTCTGGGGGCCAACCCCGTACCGATCTCCTGGCCGGAGACGTTCACTTCCCTTCAGACCGGTATCTGCGATGCATTGCACAACAGCAGCATAGACCTCTACAGTTGCAATTTCCAGGATATCGGATCTGCCATGACGTACACCAATTTCTACGACACCTTGAATCTCTATGTAACGTCCCGGAAATGGGTAACGTCGCTGCCGCCGCACCTGCAAAAGGCCTATAAACGGGCCTGCAACGAGGCCCAGGAAATGCAGAAGGGCAAGGAACGTGAACGAGACACCTTCTGTAAAAATAAAATGAAGGCGGAGGGCATTAAATACTATATCCCGACCAAAGACGAGGCCCAGGCCTGGTATGATGCCGTCAACTACAATCTGCCCATGTGGGAACCCGTCATCAAGAAAGTCGCCGGTGATATAGATCTCTTTAAAAAGATTCTCAGCGCATAGTGTAAATTGACTAACGAGCATGGTCATGCGGATGTATACCATCCGCATGACTACACATCTTGGAGAGAAAAATGCAGACCCTGAAAAAAATATTGCACCTGCTGGATGAACGCATAGAGCTCTGGTTGCTGACGATTTTTTATCTCTATTTCGTCATTATCGTCATCGTAGAAGTCACCATGCGCTATGTCTTCAACAGTTCGACCATAATCGGTGAAGAGACGGCCCGGCATGCATTTATCTGGCTTTCGTGGATCGCGGCAAGCTACGTCGTCAAGAAACGCATATACATTCGAATTTCATTGATCGATGAAAAGATTTCGACCAGCACGAAATACTATTTCAGCATATTTTATAATATACTGTTTATCATATTCTGCGTCCTGACATTCTGGTATGTATTGCCCATCATGAAGGCACAGGCCCAGTATGGAACGCTCTCCCGGGCAGCCCAGTATGCCATGTGGATTCCCTATCTTGCCGTCCCTGTCGGATATGCGATGATGTTGTTCCGGGTGATCCAGAATATGTTTCTTGATTATGGCAACTTTCAGAAGGGGCTGGCTCCCGGCGAAACCATATCGGACGCTAAACGCGAAACATTTATGTGATACAAAGGAGATTGTGCAATGTTGGAAACAGGAATTGTTATAGGGGTTATCCTCATGTTTTTTTTGTTTTTCATGGGTGCTCCGGTGTTTATAGCCATCGGCCTGGCATCCGTTGCCATGATTGTCCTTACCGGAAGATATGAGCTGTTACCCAATATCGGGCAATGCTCATTTGAGGGGTTGAATTCCTTCACCTTTTTGTCCATTCCCCTCTATATCCTCACGGGGGATATCATATCGGAAACCGGCGTGACGGAAGACCTCCTCGATTTTGCTGATTCTCTGGTCGGGGCCATCAAGGGTGGGTTGTCGGCATCCGTCATCATTGCCTGCGGTTTTTTTGCCGCAATCAGCGGGTCCGTGGCATCGGATGCCGCCGTTTTTTCCCGCCTCACCATTCCGGAGATGGAACGGCACGGATACCCCAAGCCATACGCCGGTGCCCTGGTAGCCGCCAGTGGATCTACCGCGGTGTTGATTCCCCCCAGTGTCGGGTATATTCTCATCG
>Ga0272441_10000344_pt1 | contig 106676 bp, 106 predicted proteins | sample SSMProp6N_FD_193582 | JGI IMG/M metagenome (GOLD analysis project Ga0272441, IMG submission 193582) | Marine sediment archaeal communities from Little Sippewissett salt marsh, Falmouth, MA, United States - SSM-Prop-6N | ecosystem: Environmental > Aquatic > Marine > Wetlands > Sediment ...
CGGTGAAATGGCTGTCGCCGGTGTAAACCCGCAGTTCCTTGAAATTGAGAAGCGACTGAATGCAATTGAAGAGAAAATCGAATTTGCCGATGCAGAAATCGCGCAGCGTGTCGGCCGCAAAATTGGTCGTGACATCGGTATTCTCTATGGCCTGGTTGCAGGGTTGTTTGTATTCGTGATGTTGCTGGTTCTACTCCCCAAACTGGGTGGATTGATGTAAGGAGGATTGACAAATATGTTCAAATTTGATAAAGAGCAGACCGTGCATGATTTCAATGGTACCAAGATTGGTGGCCAGCCCGGGGAGTATCCAACGGTTCTCGGTGCATCAATCTTCTACAACAAGCACGAAGTTGTACTTGACGACGAGAAAGGCGTCATTAACAAGGACCTCGCAGAGGCCCTCTGGAACCGCTGTCTTGAATTATCCGATCTCACGGGGATTCCCCACTTCATCCAGATGATCTCGGAGTCCGCGGAAGCATTCGAGAGCTACATTAGCTGGTTCGACAGCGTGGACAACAAGACCGCGTTCCTGATGGATTCATCGTTCCCCCCGGCACTTGCCCACGCCTGTGAGTACGTGACCGAGGTCGGTCTCGCGGACCGTGCCATCTACAACTCGATCAACGGGTCCATCACCCCGGAGAACATGGAGGCGCTGAAGAACAGCGACGTGAGCTCGGCAATCGTGCTCGCCTTCAACCCCGGCGACCCCTCTGTCATCGGCCGTGAGAAGGTGCTCTCCGAGGGCGGTGTGGCCGGTCAGGAAAAGAGCATGCTCGCAATCGCAGAGGAGTGCGGTATCACCCGCCCCATCCTTGACACGGCGGCAACCCCGCTCGGACTCGGATCCGGCGGTTCGTACCGTGAGATCCTCGCCTGCAAGGCGATCCATGGGCTGCCCACCGGTGGTGCGTACCACAACATGACTGTGTCGTGGACGTGGCTCAAGCGCTGGAGAGGAACCAAAAAGACTCCCTCGGTGCTTGCAGCGGGATACGAGGGCAAAGACGATCTCCTTGCGCAGATGTCGCACCACTACAAGGGCGGCATGGAGGGTATCATCCAGGCGGCATGGTCTGCCCCCGATATCGGCTGCAACATGATCGCGAGCACGCTCGGTGCCGACCTGATCATGTACGGCCCGATCGAGAATGTCGAGGCAATCATAACTGCTCAGGCATACACGGATATCGTGATTCTCGAGGCAGCACGCGAGTTCGGCATCGAAGTCCAGGCCGAGGAACACCCGTTCTTCAAACTCATCTAATCTTTTTTTCAGGATAGTCCGCACACAGGATAGCTCGCTTCGCTCGCTGCATTACGGTAAAAAAGAGTAATATCGTTATTTTTCGAGGTGCATGAGCGCCGCCTCGGCAGCGAGTCGCACACCCTCATCAGGGTCCTGCAGAAGTGTGCGTATAGGCTCCATCGCCCTTTCGTCGCCGATTATTCCCAGTGCGAACGCGGCATTCTTGCGCACCTTGTTCTTGGGATCATTGAGGGCCGCGATCAGCGGTTCCACGGCCCGCGTGTCCCCGATGAGCCCGAGTGCCTGTGCTGCGGCGAGGCGGACCCATTTGCTCTCATGCGAGAGACAGCGCAGCAGCGGTTCCACGGCAACCGGATCCCCGATCTGGCCGAGTGAGCGGGCGGCAATCCACTGCACGTCCACGAACTCATCGTCCAGTGCCTCGATGAGCGGGAGCACGGCACGGTGATCCCTCAGACGGCCGAGCGCTTCGGCGGCCCTCCAGCGGACGTTAAGGTATTTGTGCTTGAGGAGCGGTATCAGATCGGCGATTGCTTTTTCCTGTTCCAGTTTTGCCACACTGGGTTCTTCCATTTCATTGCTCGGAATCGGGGCCATCCATCTCCCTCAACAAGCGGTGGTTTCTTCCCCGGTATAACTCTTTGGATTTCCCCGTTTCCATGCCTGACAGTGGTTGATTTGCCGATGAGAGGGGGGATGCATCCCTGTGGGGAGACCGAAAAGAAGGAGTGGATTATGAGAGGAAAATCGTTTGTTCACCGGGCAACACGGCGAGACTGACATCAAAATTCCTGACCGAGTGGGTGAGGGTGCCCATGCTGATGACATCCACATCGAGCCTTGCGAAGTCGGATATGGTATCCTCGTCGATGCCTCCCGAGACTTCAATGATCACACGCTCCCGAAGCCCGTGCTCTTTCAGGCGGTCGAGCGTTGTCTGCACCTCTCCCGGGCCCATATTATCCAGCATGATGATGTCGGCGCCAAGCGTTGCAGCCCTGATCGCATCGTCATGGCTTCCCACTTCTATCTCGATTTTTTTATACCTGCTCCGGGAGCGTGCCGCCCCTATGGCCTGTTCCATGGAGACGAGTACCAGGTGGTTGTCCTTGATAAGGAACTGGTCTGAGAGGGAGAGGCGGTGAGGTTCGCCGCCCCCGAGTATTACGGCTTTTTTGTCGAGCATTCTCAGGCCGGGGCAGGTCTTTCGCGTCGCCGCCACCGCCACCTTCGGGTTGACGCCCTTCACGATGGCGGTGAATGCCCGTGTGCGGGTAGCGATCCCGCTCATCCGCCCGATGAGGTCCAGCGCAGTCCGTTCCACCAGCAGAATGGCGGAGGCGTTCCCGGAAAGCTCCATGAGAACCTGGCCTGAATGGACCTGGTTTCCGTCAGGGGCGTATTGCTGTACGGTCGCTCCGAAGTGGGAAAAGAGTACTCCGGCCTCGGCAAGGCCTGCGATGATGCCGTCCTGTTTTGCCTGGATGCGTGCGACACAGGAGATGTCCGGGATGACAGCTTCGGTGGTCACATCCCCGAATGGTGCGTCCTCCCTGACAAATTTCACCAGATCCTCTATCCATTCCATGCACGATCCTACCTGTGCAGGGCGATCATCCGTTCGATGGCGGTCCGCGCCTCCTGCATGATGTGGGCGGGAAGGGTAATCTCGTGCTCCTCCGTCTCGAGCGCCCTTCTCAGGGTAGCGAGGGTTGTGAGTTTCATGTCGTGGCAGATCGCCCCCTCTTTGGTCAGGAAGGTTCTGTCCGGGTGAAGGGTCTTCAACCGATACCCCATCTCTTTCTCGGTGAATACGTGCCAGAGCCCGCTCTCCTCTGCGACCCTGACCATGCCACCGGTGGAGGCGATCACGTCTGCATGTTCCTGGACTTCTCGCGTGCATTCGGGATGGCAGATGATCCTCCCCCCGCGTGTGCGGGCCTCCTCGACGTCGTGGAGGGTGAACGTCGTATGCACGTAGCAGTGTCCGGTGGCGGGAACGGGGATGATGGTCTTTTCCGGCACCGATTTCTGGACGAATGCTGCGAGGTTTGCATCGGGGCCAAAAATGACCTCGTCGGCATCGAGGGACCGAACCACCTCGACGGCGTTTGCGGAGGTGCAGACGATATCCGCAACCGCCTTGCACTCTGCAGTGCTGTTCACGTAGACCACCACTCCTGCGCGGGGGTGCTCATGTTTCGCCTGCCGGAGCATATCCGGCGTAAGCTGGTCCGCGAGGGGGCAGCCTGCCTCTTTTACCGGCAGGATCACCTTTTTATCGGGATTGAGTATTTTTGCGGTCTCCGCCATGAACAGCACACCGCAGAAGACGATCATCCGCTCGGTAACCGCGTTCGCCCTGAGCGCAAGTTCGAGGCTGTCCCCCACAAAATCTGCGATATCCTGGATCTCCGGCAGCTGGTAGTTGTGCGCCAGAATCACTGCGTCTTTCTTACGTTTTAATTCCTGAATGGTATCAATCATGCTCACGTACCCACCGAGATCGGTCGTTCCAGGTTGCGAAGCAGGGTGATAATAGACAGTGCCGCAAGGTAACTGGTAGCGGGGTTTTCAGGGCTCGGCGTATTGCGAACCATGATATGAATATCCCCGAAATCTCCTTCGGCAAAGATTTCGTGAATATTTCTGTCGACCGAAGGATCCACCCAGAGTTCGACGTCCGCTTCACGTCCTGTGGCGAGTTCGAGGGCGACGGCGACATTGATGTTCTTGGGAAACTCCTTGATGCAATCGTGCGCCGTTCCGCGGAATACGAGCCTCTTTCTGTCCGCGGTGATGCCAAGCGACGCGGGGTTTTTCGTCGTTCTGAGGGTGAGACGCTTTATATCTGTGATCTGGCCAATTTTCAGGTTGTCAAGCCCTATGATCGCTCCGCTGGGGATATAGATCCTTTTCCCGGCTGCACGTGCCGTCTCTTCGAGGCGCGTGTAGAATGCGTGATCGGAAAGCGCGCCGACACTCAGGATTACGAGATCCTTTCCCCGCGTGAGAATCTCCTCTGCGTATTCCTTTACGGCATTCACCGATGCTGCCTCCACCACGAGGTCGAAATCGCCGATGATAAAGTCCTCAAATTGGGTGCAGACCTTCGCGCCTGTCGCAGCGGCAATCTCTTCCGCCCGTTCGCGGATAATGTCATAGACCGCGGCAATCTCGATGTCTGCAGGGTATTTGGCCAGCACATGCCCCACGTTCCCGCAACCCAGCAAACCGATCCTGATCATTTGTTATCATTTAGTGGGTATCAGTGGTTAAGCATTTTGTTTAACCGCTTCCATCGCTTGAGCGTCTCGGGCGAATAGGGGAAAAACCGGTCTTTTTGCATCGCAATGCGTGAGCCGACGATATATATTTATAGTCATCATAACCACATAAGAGCAATGTGTGGTGAATGTTTTTTCGCCGGTGAACGCTTTTATCTTGGTTAGTCGAAGCGCCCGCCTCCACACATTGGAGTGGCCCTGTCGGGGTTCTCCTTTTGTGAACGCGCTTTCTGGAGCGTATGCGCTCCGGTTTTTCTTTGCATTTTTCTTTGCATTTTTCTTTGCATATTGGTAATTTTTCTCCTCTCATCCTGCACATGCGGTCGTGAGGGGAGGTGGTGTATATCTATGAGTGGAAAACAGATTCGCCTGGAACGAATTATAAACCGTGACACCGGAACTACCATTATCGTCCCGATGGATCACGGAGTGAGCAATGGCCCGATCGAAGGGCTCGTTGACCTTGAGCGGAGCGTTAATCTCGTCGCCGAGGGCGGTGCAAATGCGGTGCTCGGCCACGTGGGGCTTGCCCTGCACGGCCACCGCAAGAGAGGGAGGGATATCGGGCTCATACTGCACCTCTCCGGGAGCACGAGCATCGCCCCCGATCCCAATGAGAAGGTCCTGGTCAACAGCGTCACCAATGCCCTGAGAATGGGCGCCGACGCAGTTTCCGTCCATATCAATATCGGAGCGGATTCAGAGGCGCGTATGCTCCAGGACCTGGGAACGATCGCCGTGGAGTGCATGGGGTGGGGGATGCCCCTCCTCGCCATGATGTACCCCCGGGGCAGAAAGATCGTTGACGAAAAAGGCGTCGAACACGTGAAACTTGCCGCGCGCGTGGCCTCGGAACTGGGGGCCGATATTGTCAAGACCCCGTACACCGGCGATCCGGATAGTTTCCGTGAAGTGACGCGCGGCTGCCATGTCCCTGTGGTGGTCGCGGGGGGCTCGAAGACCGACGATGCATCGACTCTGGCGCTCATCGAGGGGGCGATGCAGGGCGGTGCTGCCGGGATATCGATCGGCAGGAACGCGTTCCAGCACCCCGCTCCTGCACGCTTTGTGCGGGCGGCGGCGATGATTGTGCATGAGGGACGCAGCGCCGATGAGGCGCTGGAATTCCTGAAAGGTGGTGTGACATGATTGGAAAAGAGATACGACTTGAGCGGATACTGGATCGGAATACGGGAAAGACGGTGATCGTTCCCATGGACCACGGGTTCTCGCTTGGCCAGATCGAGGGCCTCACGGACATGCCCCGTGTGGTATCCGCGGTGAGCGATGGCGGGGCGAACGCCATCGTCCTGCACAAGGGGATGGTCAAACACGGCCACCGGAAAGGTGGCCGCGATATCGGGCTCATCGTCCACCTCTCCGCGAGCACCTCGCTCAACCCCGATCCCAACGACAAGGTGCTCGTCTGTACGGTGGAGGAGGCGATCGCACTTGGGGCGGACGCCGTGTCCATCCATGTCAATCTCGGGGCACCCAATGAATCGCGGATGATCGAGGAGGCTGGGCGCATCGCCAAAGAATGCAACCGCTGGGGAATACCCCTGATGGTGATGATCTATCCCCGCGGCGAAGGCATCGATCCCCGTGACCCGCAGGCGATCGGGCACTGCGTGCGTGTTGCCGAGGAACTGGGAGCCGATCTCATCAAGACCAACTACACCGGTGATCCGGAGACTTTCCGCCCCATAACGAAAGGGTGTTCCGTGCCCGTGCTCATCGCCGGGGGTGAAAAGACCGGAGATCTCGCCACCCTGTATGCAATCCGCGATGCCATCGCTGCAGGTGCTGCCGGCGTATGCATCGGGCGAAACGCATTCCAGCGCACTTCTCCAGCCGCGTTCGTGCGGGCTATCTGCCGGACGGTCCACGAGGGTGTCGACCCGGGGATCGCCATGGAGGCGCTGGAATGAAGGCCCTCTGGGTGGATGTGCGGCCCTGGGACAAGGAGCTTGCCACAACGGCTATCGAAAGTGGCGCCGATGCGCTGGTGGTCGATGAGGCGGCAGCGGCGCGGGAGCTCGGCCGCATCACCACCATCGCTCCCGACGGGGACCTCGTGCCCGGGCAGGACGTGTTCTGGGTGGAGATCAGCACGAAAGAGAGCGAAGAGAAGGCGGCCCAGCTTGCCGCGGGAAGGATGGTGGTGGTCACGACCACCGACTGGACGGTCATCCCCCTGGAAAACCTGGTGGCCGCATCCGACCGGATCATCGCCAGGGTGAGCAATGTCGAGGAGGCAGAACTGGCCCTCAATGTGCTCGAAAAGGGCGTGCACGGGATCCTGGTGGAGACCAGGGACCCTGCGCAGGTGCGCAGCATCGCCGCGCTCCTTCAGCGGGGCGAAGAATCCCTCCCCCTTGTCACCTTCACCGTCAACAGTGTGCGGCCGGTGGGGATGGGAGACCGGGTCTGTGTCGATACCTGCTCGCTGCTCATCGACGGCGAGGGGCTGCTTGTCGGCAACACCTCCGGAGCATTTCTGCTCGTCCACGCAGAAACGCTGGAAAACCCTTACGTCGCACCCCGCCCCTTCCGGGTGAATGCCGGCACGGTGCATGCATATGCGCTGATGCCGGGGGGGAAAACCACCTATCTCTCCGAACTCGGGATCGGCGATAGCGTGCTGGTCGTGGACGCGCGTGGGCAGACGCGTGAAGCTGTGGTGGGCCGGGTCAAGATCGAGCGCCGCCCGCTCCTGGTGGTGGAGGCCGAGCGGGACGGCACAGAGGTGAGCCTGGTGCTGCAGAACGCCGAGACCATCCGCCTTGTCGGCGAGGAAGGCGCTGCCATTTCGGTGGTGGACCTCGAGCCCGGCACCCGCGTGCTCGGATATGCGACCGCAGGCGGCAGGCATTTCGGTATGGCCGTCGACGAGACGATCATCGAGAAGTGAGGGCATGAGAATCGGCATCATCGGAGGCCACGGGTCCATGGGAAGCCTCTTTGCGGAGGTGTTCGGACGGGCAGGCCATGAGGTTTTGCGGTCGGGGCGCCGGACCCCGCTGACCAATGTGACCGTGGCCGAACAGAGCGATTGGGTCATGGTGTCCGTCCCCATTCGAGAGACCGTCCGGGTGATCGAGGAGATCATCCCGCACCTCGATGAGGAGCAGGTGCTCTGCGATCTGACCTCGCTCAAGGCCGAACCCGTCGCCGCAATGCTCCGGTCACCTGCGCAGGTGATCGGCATGCACCCCCTGTTCGGCCCGAATGTCTCATCCTTCCGCAACCAGACGATCATCCTCACCCCTGCACGGTGCCGCGAGCAGACGCTCGCCGCGTTCACGGAGATCTTTTCCCGGGAAGGCGCGCACATCACCCTGAGCACCCCGGAGGAGCATGACCGGATGATGGCTATTGTCCAGGCCCTCACCCACTTCGCCACCCTCGCCCTGGCCGGGACAATGAGGCAATCGGCCGTCGATCTGGACCGCGTCCTCTCCTTCACCAGCCCCGTGTACCGCATCGAGCTCGCCCTGATCGGGAGAATTCTCGGCCAGGATGCGGACCTCTACGGGCCGATCCTCATGGACAACCCCCATGTGCCCGCGGTGCTCGATGCATTCGATGCGGTATCGTCGGATCTCCGGACCATGGTGGAATCAGGAGATACAGATGCGTTCCGGGACTTTTTTGCCGGCCAGAAGGCGATGTTCGCGCCCTATATCGATCAGGCGACCAGAGAGTCGAATACGCTTATCGAGGCACTGGTGAAGTTATGATCCTCGCCACACTCGGACCGGAAGGCACCTTCAGCCACGAGATCGCATCGAGACTCACTGCAGAGGAGATCGAGCTCCTGCCCACTATACGCAGCGTCTTTCGCCGGGTGGAGGAGGGGCATGCCGACGGCCTCGTGCCGCTTGAAAACAGTCTTGCCGGCGGGGTGGGGGCGACCCTCGACTGCCTGTACCAGTTCGAGGTTACCATCACCGGCGAGGCGTATTTGCGGATCCACCATCACCTGGTCGGGTCGGTGGAACCGGCGAGCATGGAGGTGCTGTACGTGCACCCGCAGACCCACGAGCAGTGCAGCGCGTGGATCGAGACCCTCGGGATCCCCGTGGTGCACACGGCCAGCAACGCTGCAAGCGCCGAAGCCTGTGCCCGCACTCCCCGTGCGGGAGCGATCACCTCAATGACCGCCGCCCGGATCCACCACCTTCCGGTCCTCGCATCGGATGTGCAGGATGCAGGAGACAATATTACCCGGTTCGTCCACATCGCATCCGCTCCCCCTCCCTGCAGCAATCCGGCGAAATGCAGCATCGTCATCGATCCCGAGGCAGACCGGACAGGGCTTCTCCACGATCTCCTTGGCGTATTCGCGGACCGGGCAATCAACCTGACAAAAATCGAATCCCGTCCGGCACGCCGGGGGATGGGGACCTACATCTTCTTCCTTGATATCGCAGCATCCCCGGGGTGGCAGGAAGCGCTGGAGGAGCTCTCCGGCATCGCCCGGGTGAGGAACCTGGGCTGCTACCCGGAAGGCGAGGTGTACGGGTGAACGTTGCACTGGAACGGGTGCGGGACGTAGACGTCCGCGTCTGCGCCCCTCCCTCGAAGAGCTATACCCACCGGGCGCTGATCGCCGCCGCACTCGCTCCGGGCATGTCGGTGCTTCGCGCCCCCCTCGTCTCGGAGGACACCGCCCTCACCCGAAGCGCCCTCGCCGGATTCGGCATCGATATCCGTGATACCGGTGTGGACCTCGCGGTTGCGGGGACGGGGGGCAATCTCTCCTGCCTGCGCCAGCGGCCGATCGATCTCGGCAACTCCGGCACGAGCATGCGGCTGCTCACCCCGGTTGCCCTGCTCTGCCCGCATCCTGTCGTGCTCACCGGAACAGAACGGATGTGCCAGCGCCCTATCGGCCCGCTCGTGGACGCCCTCAACAGGATCGGGGGTGCGATCACCTACGAACAGGCTCCGGGTTTTCCCCCGGTCCGGGTGAGCGGGACCCTTGCTGGCGGAGCCACGTCCGTGAACGCATCGATGAGCAGCCAGTTCGTCTCTTCGCTGCTGCTCGCTGCCCCCATGGCCAGAAACCCGGTCGAGATTACCACGGAGGGGTGTGTGTCCTCCCGGTCATACCTCGACATCACTGTTGAGGTCATGCGGGAGTTCGGCGTTTCCGTGGACCGGGACGGCGATGCACGGTTTGTGGTCGCCCCCCAGCCCTACCGGGCGCGCGACTATGTCGTCGAGGGCGATTATTCCTCCGCCTCCTACTTCTTTGCCATCGCCGCGGTCTGCGGTGGAAGGGTGACCGTTGAGAACCTCAACCCCTCGTCGGTCCAGGGCGATCGCCGGTTCGTCGCTGCCCTCGAGGAGATGGGCTGCGCGGTCCGGTCCCACCGTGGGGGCGTGACCGTGGCGCGGTCGGGCAGGCTGGCGGGAATCGATATCGACATGGCATCCACGCCGGACACGGTCCAGACACTGGCAGCGGTCGCTCCGTTTGCGGATTCGCCCACCAGCATCTCCGGTATCCAGCACCTCCGGCACAAGGAGAGCGACCGCATCGAGGCCACCGTGAAGATGCTTCGTGCCTGCGGCATCGAGGCAACATTTGTTCGGGATACCCTGACCATTACGCCCGGGCCTCTGCGGGGCTGCATCATCGACCCGCAAAATGACCATCGGACGGCGATGGCGGCGGCGGTGCTCGGCCTCGGGGCCGGCGGCGTGACCGTACAATCTGCGGAATGCGTCGGCAAGTCATTCCCCGGGTTCTGGGAAATCTTGCGGGAGGCGGGCCTCCTGTGAGAGTCGTCCTGATCGGGTTCCGGGGGTCGGGCAAGACGGCGGTCGGGAGAAGACTCGCCGAAGCGCTCGCGCTGTCGTGGATCGATACCGACGCACAGATCGTTGCGCGTGCGGGAACGGGCATTCCGGCAATCTTTGCCGAACAGGGAGAGCAGGCATTCCGCACTCTCGAGCGGGATGTGATCGCGGGACTGCCCGGGAGCGGGTGCGTGGTGAGTGCTGGGGGCGGGGCTGTCATGGACCCTGAAAACGTGCGGCACCTGCGCGCCGGTTCGGTGGTATTTTTCCTCCAGGCACCGGCAGAGGTCATCGAAGCCCGCATCCGGGGAAGCGATCGCCCGCCTCTGACTGCGCTTTCGCCGGAGGAGGAGATCCGGGCCCTTCTTGCAACGCGCACCCCCGCCTACCTCAGTGCCGCGGACGTCTGCATCGATACCGGGGATCGGGGAATCCACGAGGTCTGCGAGGCGATCATCTCTACTCTCTTTTCGGGGACCGTTGCGCGGGCAACGTGCCTGCACCACCTCGATGCGATCGTGCACATGGCGCCGTCTTCCGGGGAGGGGGCGAAATTGTGCACGCTGCTCTGCTCAAAGGAAAACCCGCTGAAGAGGCTCTTCGCAATCACCGGCTACCCTTGCGCCCACAGCGTCAGCCCGTTGCTCTATAACCACCTTTTTTCCCGGTTCAACCTCAACTACTACTATACGCTGCTCGAGTGGCCCGACGTGGGCGAAGTCGTGGATCTGGCACGAAAGCTTGACATCAGGGCGCTGTCCGTGACCATCCCCCACAAGACCGCGGTGATGGACCATCTGGACGAGATCGACGGCCATGCGGCGGCGATTGGAGCGGTCAATTCGGTGCTCAACTGCGGAGGAACGCTCTACGGGCACAACACCGACTGGATCGGGGTAAAAACGCCCCTTGAAGACGTGGAAGGGAGCAGGGCGGTGGTGCTCGGCGCAGGGGGGGCGGCCGCCGCGGCGGTATATGCCCTGCAGGATCTGGGCATGGAGGTCTGGGTCCTCAACCGGACCGAAGAACGGGCCATTGCCCTTGCATCGCGATTCGGCTGCCTTCACGGCCCCCTCACCGCCCTCCCCTCGCTGGATGCGGACGTGCTCATCAACGCCACGCCTGTGGGGATGGGAGATGACCGGCGTTCACCTGTACCGCAAGAGCACCTGAGGGAGGGGATGTGTGTCTTTGATCTGGTCTACACACCCCCGAAGACTCCTCTGCTCGCGATGGCGGAGGAGATGCGCTGCCGCTGCATTCCGGGGACGGAGATGTTCGTTCACCAGGCGCGGGCACAATTTGCGGTGTTCACCGGCATTGACGTGGAGCCTGCGCTCATCAGGAGATTGATGCAATGAATACGTTTGGGAGGAATTTCCGGTGCACGACCTTCGGCGAGAGCCATGGAAAGGCGCTTGGGGTGGTGATCGACGGCTGCCCGCCGCACATCCCCCTTAGCGAGGCCGATATCCAGCCGATGCTGGACCGCCGCCGTCCGGGGCAAAGTGATCTTGTCTCGCCGCGGGCAGAACCTGACCGTGTGGAGATCTTCTCCGGCACCTTCGAGGGGACCACCACCGGCACCCCCATCGCCATGATCGTCTTTAACCGGGAATTTCGCGAGAACGATTACGAGGCGCTTCGCGGGGTGGTTCGCCCCGGGCACGCGGATGCGCCGATGATGGAGAAATTCGGCATCCGCGACCACCGGGGCGGGGGCAGGACTTCGGGCAGGGAGACGGTGGCCCGGGTTGCTGCAGGTGCACTGGCGATGAAGATCCTCGCGCGTACAGGGATTGCCATCTCCTCCCGCATCACAGAGATCCACGGGGAGACTGATCCCGCCCGCATGGAGGATGAGATCCGTGCCGCCCGTGATGCAGGGGATTCCGTGGGTGGGGTGGTCGAGGTCACCGCAACGGGCTGCCCCGCAGGCCTGGGCGATCCTGTCTTCGGCAGGCTCGATGCGGGGGTGGCAGCCGCCATGATGGGAATCGGTGCGGTGAAAGGCGTGGAAATCGGTGACGGGTTCGCCGCTGCCCGCCTCTATGGGAGCGAACACAATGACCCGCAGGACCGCGCCGGCTACCTGAGCAATCATGCCGGGGGCATCCTCGGGGGAATGAGCAACGGCAACGACATCGTGGTCAGGATTGCAGTCAAGCCGACCCCCTCCATCCGGAAAGCGCAACGGACGCTCACGCATGCGGGGGAGGAGACCGAGATCCTGATCGAGGGAAGGCACGACCCCTGCATCGCGCCCCGCATCCTTCCCGTCGCCGAGTGCATGCTCGCCCTGGTGCTCGTCGATGCCTATCTGGAAAATGAAAAATACCGCAGATTTCGCACGCGTGGACATTGATGGACGTACTGAAGAATAGAACAATCTACGTGGAGTCCTACGGCTGCACCTATAACCACTGCGATACGCGGAAGCTGATCGCGCTCGCGGAGGCGCAGGGATGCCGGCAGGTGTCCGCGGATGAAGCCGAGGTCTACGTCATCAACACCTGTACGGTCGTCGCGAAGACCGAGCGGCAGATGATCCGCCGCATGGAGGCGTTCCGGGACCGGGAGATCGTGGTGACCGGGTGCATGCCGGTGGTGCAGCAGGACACAATACGGGAGGTGTGCGATGCGCATATCATCCTCCCGGAAGAGCTGCAGCGCCTCTCCGGGCGTGCTGGAGGGATGATCGCCCCGGGCATCGGTGCCGTCCAGGTGGGGTCAGGGTGTCTCGGATGTTGCGCCTACTGCATCACGCGGTGTGCGCGGGGAACTCTGCGCAGCTTTCCCGAGGATCTGATCCTCTCGGAGATAGCAACGCTCGTTGCCGGAGGAGCGCACGAGATCCAGCTGACCGGACAGGACGTGAGCGCCTACGGGCTGGATGGGAACACCACCCTTGCAGATCTGCTTCACCGGATCGGGGAGATCCCCGGAAACTTCCGGGTTCGGGTGGGCATGATGAATCCCGCCACCGCATGCCGCATCATGGATGACCTCGTGCAGGCGTTTTTGCAGGATAAGGTATTCGATTTTGTTCACCTCCCAGTGCAGTCGGGATCGGACCGCGTGCTTTCGGCGATGCGCCGGGGGTATGCGGCTGCCGACTTCACCCGTCTTGTAGAGGCGTTCCGGGAAGAGCTGCCCGGCGTGCGCATCTCCACTGATCTGATCGCTGGGTTTCCCACTGAGATGAACGCGGACTTCATGCGTACCCTCGATCTCCTGAACGCGGTTCGGCCGACAAAGGTCAACATCACCCGTTTTTCCCCACGCCTGGGCACCGAGGCGGCCGGGTTCGGCGACATGCCCGACTGGATCAAAAAGGAACGGTCCCGGGCGCTCACCCGGGCGGCGAACGCCATCTATGACGACCACAACCGCACCTTCATCGGAAAAGAGCTCGAGGTGATGGTCACCGAGCAGAGGATGGCGGGATCTGTTGTCGCCCGCGATCATGCGTATTACAATATTGTCATCAGGGAGGTGCTCCCCCTCGGCGCACGGGTACGGGTGAAGATCGCAGGCCACAAACGGCACTACTTTATGGGCGAGCCTGTGCGGTGATGCTTTCGCCGGACATAGAGGGTGGAAGCGGCGTAGCAGGCGGCGCTGATCAGGATGATGCTTGCCCCCGAGGGAACTGAGAGGAGATAGGAGAGCCACATCCCGGCGAAGGTGAAGAGAATCCCGAGGAGGATAGCGATCCCCATGATGCGGGGCAGGCGCGTGCTGTGATGGCGGCCGATGGCGGCGGGAAGCGTGAGCAGGGCGATGACGAGGATCACCCCCACCGCTCTGATAAGCATGACCACCGTGAGCGCGGTGAGGCAGAGCAGGAGAAGGGAGATGCGCTGCACGGGGATGTTCATGATCGAAGCGAATTCCTCGTCGAAGGTGACTGCCAGCAGTTCGTTGTAGAAGAGGTACACCACGCCGATGATCAGCAGATCGAGGGCGAGCATCAGCAGCAGATCGGATGCCGGGATGAAGAGGATGTTGCCGAAGAGGTAGGTGAAGAGATCGGGGGCATATCCCGGTGCGAGCGAGACAAACAGGATCCCGAGCGCCATCCCCGTTGCCCACATGGTGGCGATGAGCGTGTCCTCGTGCTCTCCACCCTTGCGGCTTGCCACCCCTATGGCCAGTGCCGAGGCGAGGGAGAAGACCAATGCCCCGAGAATGGGGTCGAACCCGAAAAGGTAGCCGAGCCCGATGCCGCCGAACGCCGAATGAGATATCCCCCCGCTGATCAGGGCGATCTTTTTTACCACTACGTAGGCGCCGATGATCCCGCAGGCAACACTGATCAGGACCCCGGCAATGAGGGCGTGCTGGAAGAACGCAAACTGGAGGATGTCGATCACGGGCTCTCCTCCCTGTCATGCTCCTTTAACACCCGGTGGGGGACACCGTGGGCGATCAGCTCCACCGGGCACTGGTAGGTCTCGGCGAGCACATCTTCTGTAATCTCGCCCGAATCGTGGACAAAGAGCCTCCTGTTCAGGCAGGCAATCCGGTCCACGTAGATGGAAACCGCACCGATATCGTGGGTGACCAGTACAATTGCCATGTCCTCGTGAAGCTGGCGTAAGATCTCGAAGAAGTGCACCTCAGTCCGCACGTCCACCTGGTTGGTCGGCTCGTCGAGGAGGAGCACGCGGGGTTCGGTGGCGAGCGCCCGTGCGAGGATCACCTTCTGCTGCTGCCCTCCCGAGAGCTGGTCCACCTGGCGATCGGCGATGTCCGCGATGTCCATCATGGCCAGGCATTCCTCTGCGATCTTCCGGTCTTCGAGGCTGTACTTCCTGAACGGGCGGTGGATGTGGCCGAGACGCCCCATGAGCACCACCTCGATCACACTGATGGGGTAGCCGAAATCGAAGGTCCTGTACTGGGGGACGTAGCCGATATCGGTGCGGTGCCGTTCGGGGGGTTCCCCCATGATGCGGATCATTCCGCGGTCCGGCGCAAGAAGCCCGAGGATCAGTTTCAGGAGTGTGGTTTTTCCTCCCCCGTTGGGGCCGATGATGCCTAAAAAGTCGCGCTCGTAGATATCAAGCGACACTCCCTCAAGTGCGGGTGTGCCATTGAAGGAAAACCAGACATCCTCGAGGTGAATGATTGGATCAGTCATGCTGCCCCTTCCGCGGCGATGTGTTCGGCGAAGTCTCTCAGATTTTGGGTGTAGTTTGCTGCGAGGGGATCGGCGGGAACAAGGGTCGCGCCGATCTGTGCTGCGATGACCTCCGCGCTCTCCGTGTTCATCTGCGGGTTGACAAATATCACCGAGATATTCTCTTCTTCTGCCCGCTGGATGAGGGCGGCGAGTTCGCCCGGGCTCGGCTCTTTGCCTTCGACTTCGATGGGGATCTGCTCGAGGTCGTATTCCCGAGCAAAGTAGCCCCATGCGGGGTGAAAGACCATGAAGCTCTCCCCCTCCATCCCCTTGAGCGTGCCCCTGATTTCGGCGTCCAGCTCGGCCAGCTCGGCGAGGTAGGCATCCCTGTTCTGCAGGTACGTGTCCTGATAGGCAGGATCGGTTGCGACAAGGGCATCTGCAATGTGGTCGACCATGATCATCGCGTTCGGGGGTGCAGTCCATGTATGGGGGTCATGTTCCACGATCTCTATCCCTTCGCCCGAGTCGACCATCGACATGGAAGGGTTCGCCTCGACGAGGCGGGGGAGGTAGACGCGCTCGAAGGGAAGGTCTGATCCGATTTTCACATACATATCCGCCGAAGCGAGCGCCACCAGCTGGTCGGTGGTGGGCTCGTACGTGGCAGGGCTCGCCCCCGGCGGCACCATGACCAGCACGTCGACGCGCGTCCCCCCCACCGCCTCCACAAATGTTTTCTGAGGGAGAATGGAGACCGCCACGGTGACGGCATCATTCTCCCCGCTACCCGACGAATCGGAAAGACAGCCGGCCGCGTGTACCAATAAAACGCATATCACCAGCAAAAGAGAAATTCGGCCGCGCATATTATTCAATTGCATACGTATTCGAGAAAATAAATACTTGTCCCTCCCCCGCATGGTGCCGCCGCCCTTCGTAAAAATGGCACTGTGCGCCCGCGTTAGCATTCAAGGGGGGCATTTAAACCTTGAAGACAAATATGCCCCTGTGAGCGTGCATCCGGCACGAAGGAATTGATGGCTATGGACACAATTGAAAAGGGTTTTTCCGAGATTCTCGAAAAAATTGAGATATATAAAAAGAGAAAGGACGAGCTTTCGGGTGAGGTCGCCGAGCAGGATGCGCAGCTGCTGGGCAGGATGGCGCAAGATGCGGCATCCCTTATTCACTCGATAGGCCTGAATATGCTGGAAAGAGGCAAGAAAGATCCAAAGGGCGAGATCTACGACGCCATGTACTTCCCCGAACGGATGTTCGTGCTCGGCAAGACCGATCCGGTCCCCTATCGGCCCGATGCCGCTGAAAAAACGGTGGAAAGCCAGTACTGCGTTCTTTCAGAAGACGGCACGTTCTACGAGCTCATGTACAGCTCCAACGACCTGATCATCGACTCCTACAGAAACCCCCTTACCCCGCGGCAGGTTATCGATTTTTACGGGTACGATATCATGTTCATGCTCTACCGCGCTCTCCGTGACTACATGAAGGATGAGGAGGAGCTCATCAGGGCGCTCGAAAAAACCCTGGAATATCTGTCCAGAGAAAAGTGATATTTTTACCGTTTATTTCCACCCGAACATAGGAAACATGGGTTTGAGGAGATCCTCCTCTCCCTTCCCCAGTGCCGAAAGCGGCGAGGAATGGGAGTACTTCCTGCCCTGTTCATCCTGGTAGGCCATCGAGGCTTTCGCCTCATCGATCATGTGGGGCACTGCAATGGTGTAGACCTCGTCCGGTGCGAGCGGAGGGACATCGAATTCAAGATCGAGGGGGACGATCGCCAGGCGTATTGAAACCGCTTTTGTATCGCCCTTGTTTTTGATGATCACCGATTTCGCATCTTCTGAGAGGTGGGCGGTAAGTTCTGGTATCTTGGGGAACCTCTTGCTGGTGTTGTACATGGCAAAACTCAGGGCGAGTACAACGAGGATGATGGCGCCGACTCCGGCGAGAAAGAAATCGACCGGAATTAGGGCAATGATAATGATGAATCCAAGAACCAGGACAATCTTCTGGTACTTCTCCATATCTTCTCATTGACGAGAGAGGATATAACAGTTATAGTCTCTATCCTGCCGATTTATCGTTAAATGCGACCCTGCTCGAAAAAGCAATGAGCATGAGGTCGTGCAGTCGGAGATTGCCGCGCAGGATGAGGGTGCGGTACTGTATGCTCCAGCGTGCACTCCTGCAGCTTCAAAAGGAAAGTGCTAATATTCCTGTGGATGAGGCATTTTTGGGATTATTATGAGTTTACTCCATGGAATTCTGGGCAATGCATCTGAACAGGATGTCCGCGAGATCGAGGATGATCTTTGCGTTCCTGATGGTCGAAGGCGAAGAGGTGCAGAAGGCCTTCACGCTGATCCGGGACATGGTCATCTTCACCAATAAACGGCTGATAAATGTCGATGCCCAGGGGCTGACGGGAAAAAAGAAAGAATATCACTCGATACCCTACAACAAAATTACGCAGTTCAGCGTAGAGACGGCGGGGCGTCTGGATATGGATGCCGAACTCAAGATCTGGGTTTCAGGAATCGGTCTGCCCACCACGATCACCTTCTCCCGGAACGCAAACGTGGAGGATCTCCTGCAGGTCCTCTCCTCAAACGTGCTCAACGCGTGAAACGGCTCACAAGACCTGCATCTCTCTTTTTTTGTGCACCACCCGCCTGAACACATCAATCCGTCATAGCTTTACTAAAAACCAGACATCAGGCGAGGCCCGGGGGAGCGCTGCTATGCTTCGGGGCGTCTGCTCCGCGGAGAAGAACTCGAACCGACGGGTGTGTGAGAATGCACATGGCTTTCTGGAAAATGAACACGACAAAAAGGAAAAGATGGGCCCGATGCGATTCGAACGCACGACCTCCCGGTTATCAGCCGGGTGCACCACCAGCTATGCTACGGGCCCAAGAGGATTACCTTACAAAATGGTGCAGGATTGTTTTTATAGGTTATGCATTGCAGGCGATCCATCAGATTAAATGCACATTATTCTGGTACAATATTTGGTCGTATGGTCACGCGGTATATGCTCGGGAACGAGGCTATTGCCCACGCATGCCTCGAAGCAAATATCGATTTTGCTAGCGGATATCCGGGGACGCCCTCATCTGAAGTGATTGATTCGTTGAGAGTCCAGAATGAGCGTCAATTTTACGTGGAGTGGTCGGTCAACGAGAAGGTCGCCTTCGAAAACGCCCTTGCCGCTGCGTGGTGCGGTCTACGCGCACTGGTGACGATGAAACATGTGGGCCTCAATGTGGCCGCGGACCCGCTGATGACGAGTGCATATACAGGGGTGACGGGAGGATTCGTCGTCCTCTCTGCGGATGACCCCTATGCACACAGTTCGCAGAACGAACAGGACAGTCGGCGTTATGCCCATTTCGCCCGCATCCCCTGCCTGGACCCGTCCACGGTGCAGGAAGCCCATGACATGCTCATCAAAGCGTTCTCCCTCTCCGAGGAGGCGGCGCTCCCCGTGCTGTTCCGGCCCACCACCCGCATATCCCACTCCAAGAGTGATGTGGTGTTCGATCCCGCGGGAAGCGAGCATCGTGAGGGGGTATTCCACCGCGACCCGAAGCAGTACGTGGTGATCCCGGCGCATACGAGGGTGCTGCACAAAAAGCTCAACGAGAAGCAGCCCGGCCTTGCAGCGCGCCTCGTGGAGCTGGGTTTCAACACCTGCGAGGTGAGGGGCAGGACCGCGGTGATCGCAAGCGGCATTGCGGCGGCATACGCCAGTGAGGTCATCCTGGAGGATGTCTCCTTTGCGAAGATCGGCGCCTATCCCATTGACGAGGAATGGCTGGCGGCATTTGTCCGGCAGCACGATGCGGTCGTCGTGATCGAGGAGCTCGACCCCGTGGTCGAGGAGGTCGTCCGCCAGGTCTCGGGTGGGGTTCGAGTATTCGGCAAAAAGAACGGCTATGCTCCCTGGGAAGGGGAACTCAATCCGGCAGCGGTGGCCGGCATCCTTGCACGGGCAGGAGTGCTGGTCGAATCCAGCTATCCCGCACCTCAGCCGGTTGCCGATCTTCCGCCCCGCCCCCCCATCCTCTGTGCGGGCTGCATGCACCGGGCTGCGTTCTATGCCATTAAAAAAGCGTTTCCTGACGCCGTCTACCCGAGCGACATCGGCTGCTATACCCTCGGGCTACAGCTCGGTGCCGTGGACACCACCATCTGCATGGGGGCGTCCATCACGGTGGCGAGCGGGATTGCTCACAGCGGAGAGCCCCGTGACGTTGTGTGCACGATAGGGGACTCCACGTTCCTGCACACCGGCATTCAGGGGCTGCTGAACGCGGTGTACAACGGGGCGAACATGACGGTGGTCATCCTCGACAACCGCATCACGGCTATGACCGGCCACCAGCCCAACCCCACGACAGGGTGCACGGCGTGCGGGGTGGAGAGCGTTCCCGTGTCCCTCGATGCGCTCTGCCGGGCCTGCGGCGTCTCGTTCGTGGAGACGGTCGATCCGTACGATCTCGTAGGCACGATCGAGTGCCTGAAGGCTGCACGGGAGAAAGAAGGGGTCAAAGTGGTCATCGCCAAACAGCCCTGCGTCATCACCGCCCGTCGTGCAGGGGTGAAGCGCAGGCCCTTTGGTGTCGATCCCGAGGCATGCACAGGGTGCAGGGCATGTGTGCGTTACGGGTGCCCGGCCATCGAGTTCGTGGAAGGAAAGGCGTATATCACCGACCTCTGCAGCGGATGCGGTGTCTGCGCAGAGATCTGCCCTACGGGGGCGATTTCGGTGGAGGTGAAGCAATGAGCGAACCGTTCGATATCCTCATCGTCGGGGTGGGCGGACAGGGCACGATTCTCGCCTCCAACGTCCTCGGCGAGGCGTGCCTCATCGAGCGCCGCCACGTGCTGGGTGCGGAGACGCACGGCATGGCCCAGCGGGGCGGATCGGTGGAGAGCCACATCCGCATCGATGCGGCGGGAGGGCCGCTCATCTCCCCCGGAACGGCCGATCTTCTCATCGCCTTCGATATGCTTGAAGCGCTGCGCTACCGCCACTATCTCGCCGATGGCGGCGTGATGGTGGTCGCCGAGCAGATCATCGTCCCCACGTCGGCCTTCCAGCAGAAGCTCGAGATACCCTCACCGGAAGCGATCGTTGCCCGGCTCGAGGGAATTACGCTCTGCCGCGTGGATGCCGCGGGGCTCGCCGTTGAGGCGGGAAGCATCCTCGCCCAGAATATCGTCATGCTCGGCGCGGCATCAGAATACATTCCTCTCGAGACGGAATCATTGATCAAGGCGGTGATGCGTTGCGTGCCGCCGAAGACGGTGGACATCAACATTGCGGCGTTTGAAAAAGGTATGGAAGCGGGAGAGACGTGCAGATCCGTGTAAGGGGAATAATTATTATCCTCAATTCATCTTTTTTGCTCTAAAAAACACATTTAATCAATTTTACTCTCGATTGGTTGAAAAATCGGTGATAATCTCCCTAAACATTTCCCATAAAAAATCATCTAATAAGAAATAATGCCCGTTAGTAGGAAATATATAAATATTATATCGTGTAGATCGTATTGTGGTAATAAAATTGGTAAAACCTAAAGTTGATAATGAAACGAAGGAGGAGAAGTTTAAGCGGATTGCTACAGCTCGAACGCAACGGATATTGGACGATTTAAGACTTCTAGGTAATTGTGCAAATACCAAGACTTACAATTATTCTGATCAGGAAATTAACAAGATTTTCTCAGCGATTGAAATGGAATTGAAAAGGACCAAATCACTATTTAAAAAAAAGAAAACAAAATTTAGCTTGGATTAATTATTCCGAGAAAATTTAAAAATTTTCGAAAGCGGGGAGGAAGAATGGAAGTAGTTGAATTATTTTTGGCTCTTCAAACAGCAAATGGGGTTAATGATGTCGAAAAAGCTATACACATTTTTGAAAATGAACATATTGAAGAGGTTAAATGGATTCCTGTTGGATTTAGAGAAAATAATCGAGGCACGATCGAGGCATCTGCTGATCCAGGTCGATCATTAGTTGAGCGTGTAACAAATGGAATTGATGCTGTATTGGAACTTGAGCATGAACGACATAATGGGTATCCCGACTGTAGAAGTCCAAGAGAAGCAGCGTCAACATGGCTAAATGTCCCAAATAAAGGATTAAGTAAATTAACAATTTCAGAAAGAAGAAAATTGGCAGATAAAGTAAGAATCACTCTTCTTCCGGGTGATGGTAAGGAAGCTCGTATCGTTGAAGTTCGTGACGAAGGCATTGGAATTTCATTAAAAGAAATGCCAAATACAATTTTAAGTTTGAACGAAAGCAATAAACTCCGAAAACATTATGTTGCTGGCTTATACGGGCAGGGAGGATCATCCACTTTCGCTGTATCAAAATATACTCTCATTGCATCGAGATATTTCGAAGAAAATGGTGTAAATTTCACAATTATTAAATATCTTGATTTACCTGCTGAAGAATACAAGACAGGTCATTACGTATATTTGACTTATAATGGTAATATACTACAATACGACGCAGATGATGAATTATTTCAAAAAGGGACACAAGTATTACATTTTGGGTATGACTTGAGTAAATATAGTTCACCTGTTGGTCCAAATAGCGTATATGGGCTACTTCAAAATGTATTGTTCGATCCTATTTTACCCATTTGGCTTGATAATCGGCAAAATATTGATAATCCATCTCGTAGGGTTATCAAAGGATCGAGAAATGCATTAAATGGAGCAATTGATGAGGATGATGAAAATACTCGAGGGCCCGAAATTTCTCATTCAATGGATATTTTTTTTATTGATTTGGGCGAATGGGGAAGGATCGGAATTGAATATTGGGTTTTACAAAAACCGGATAAGAAAAATACCGTTCCGGTTAGGTCCTTCGTGAATCCAAACAAACCAGTTATACTAAGTTTAAATGGCCAAAGTCATGCTGAATTTTCGAAGGTACTGATTAAAAACGATGCTGGTCTGCCCTATTTAGCGAGTAGATTAATCGGGCATATCGACTGTAATTATTTATCACCACAAGCAAAGCGGGCACTCTTTGTTTCAAATCGTGAAGAAGCAAGAGGAGGTGCTGTTCAAGAGATTATTCAAAATGAGTTTATTAATGCATTAAAATCTGACGATGAGCTAAAAAGATTAAATGATGAGGCTATGCGGGATATTCTTGAAGAAAGAGATGAGAATGCACAACAACAAATGAGAAATGAAGTGGCAAAAATATTGAGGGTGCATGGTTATAACCCTACAGCAGCTCGAGAAGGGTCAATCAGCGGAAAAAATATTGATTCAAATACTCCAGTTTTGAAAAGGAGCAGAAATACGCAATTGAAGTTGATAGAATTGAAAGAACCACCCACATATATTAAGATTCTGTGGGATGATGATGAAATTCCCTTTTATCCTGGTCAAAGGAGATATTTACGCATTGAAACAGACGCAATGGATTTATATCATAATCCGAATCAACCCTCCGGTTCAAGAATTAATGTTATTGTGAATAGCAAGACACTGAAGATTTGTGGAACTACACCTCTTTCAGGTGGGAGGATGAGAGTCATTGTCGAATGTGACAATCGTGCGAACATTAATGATTTGAGTCAAATATGTGTTGAATTATTCCGAAGTGGAATGAATATGCTGTATGATCAGAAAGATTGCGTAATTGTAGAAATTCCACCTACAGCGAAATCAGACAAGCAGCTCACACTACCTCCATTTGAAATATATCCGGTTAATGGCGAAGATCGTACGTGGTATGAATTGGGATGGCCAGAAAATTCAAATTCCATTGCGTCTTGTGCTATTGAGGATAACGGGGTACTGCGAATATACTATTCTACAGCTTTCCCCAAATATTCAGAAAATAGGGCAAAATTTGAAAAACGTGACGTTAATCTCGCAGAATCATTCACAAGGAGATATGAGGTTTGGTTGGTAGTACATTCGTTAATTCTCCAAAACGATAAAAAAGATCAAGAAATCAATTTAAATCAGGCAGTACAGGAACAACAAATCGCGGCGATTGACCAAATCAGGGAAGATTTCGAAAGACAGGAAAGATGTAGACTTGCAACAATATCCTCTATTGTTGCCGAACAGGAAATTCGTAATCTAAATCAAGTTATTTAGATTCATTAAACTTTTTCAGGGCTTTTTCAATTCCCCAATAACCTCTCTTGAATTCTTCTTTCAATTGATTAATGCATGCATTTTTTGGAAATCCTTCTTCACGGAGTTCATTATAACGACTAATTAAAGAGGAAAGTTCATTATTACTCCAATATTTACCCTGATTTTCAGGGCATGATATTTTTGGTTTTCGTAGGTTATCCATCAAATATCCCGGTTTGAGGGCCCGAATATCGGAAATATTTGCTTCGAATAAGCTTTCTGACTTTTCAAAACCAATTATCCTTCTATTCAATCCAATCGCAGCCTTCGCAGTTGAAAATCCTCCAAGGAAAAAATCGCAGATCAAATCATTCTCATTACTGCTGTATTGAATTATCTTGACCAGTAATTCAATTGGTAAAGAATTCTTATTTTTCAACTGTCCAGGTCTGTATTCTCTTTTAATTTCCCAAACATCTTCTCTATCTTTGTAATTCAGAGATCTACCCTCGAAATTTCTTTCTGAGAGACCATACCTTGACTCTACATTGAAAGTCCTATTGCTTCCTGACTTTTCGTAATAAAGAATATGATAATGAGATGAGACATATTTCTTTTTTGTAAATACTCCGAAATTATATTTCCAAATTATATGGTTGATTTCTTTCAGATCTGTTTTTTTTAGGGCATCTAAAATGTGGTATAAATTTGTATATCCTGAAATAATATAGATTGAGCCTCCCGGTTTGAGTATTCTCTCAGCCTCTTTTATCCATTCATGGCTGAATTCATTGTATTCAGAAGAAGGTATTTCTATATATCCTTCAATTACAACGTTTTCATTTCTGTTGTAATGCGAGTGTAATTTGTCTCCATTTATACCATATGGGGGGTCTGTAACAATTAAGTCAACAGTATTTTCTGGGATATACGTCTTTGATCCGCAAGTACAATCTTCATTGAAAAATTGGCAATTATGAACCATTACTGGATTCAATGTAAAATCCCCTCAATAAAGTACGAACTTCAATATAGTTACATTATAAGGTATAATTATATCCTTTTGTAATCGATTCTTCCTAACATTCTTGGTAATTTTAAAAAAAGTGGTGGATTGATAAGAGCCTTGATCTATCTCACCGTGCGGCAGCTGCCGCTTCCCGTGCCCTCGGTTCGCTCCCTGTCACCGTCGGGTTTTCCGGGTACATGGTCCACTCGGTAAACGATCCCTCGTAGATGCGGACGTTCGGAAACTGCAGGTAGAACTTGAAGAGCAGGAACTCGTTGGTCGCTTCCCGTCCTGTACCGCAGGAGCAGTAGACCGTGTGGTCGCGGGTGATGTTGTGGCGCTCGAGAATAGAGTTGATTTCATCGTCCGATTTGAGCAGGGCGGGATTCTCATCTGCCATCAGGCTCCGCCAGGGAAGGTTGATCGCACCGGGAATGTGCCCTGGTTTTCTCCACGGTCCCTGCCCTTCGTAAAAGGCGGGCGGCCGTGCATCGAGGAGAACTACCTCTTCTTTATCCTTGGTTTTCTTGAATTCATCGTAGCCGATCGGGTACTCGCCCCGCACCTCCACGGTGAAATCGGATGGGTCGATTGTTGGGAACTCCTGTTCAACCCTCCTCCGTTCGCTCTTCCATTTATCCAGGCCTCCGTCGAGGACGAAGACATTGTCGTGGCCGAATTTCGCAAGGGCATAGGCCATCATCGTCTGCTCAAGGCCGTCGCCCCATCCCTTGAACGCTCCCTTTGCGGTATAGACCGCCGCCGGCCTGTCCCGCCGGATTCCGATTCTGCGAAAGATGTCCTGCAGCGCCATGATTGGGCCGAATGTCGTCGGCATCCCTCTCGCCGCCACCCTGAGCACTCCTTCGTTGAGGTACACCGCACCCGGTATATGCTCAATGAAGTAGTCGTGCACATTGGGCTGGACATCGATAATCGTCATCTCGGGATCGTCGAGGTGGTCTTCTAGCCATCGGGTTGAGACCAGTTTAATCCTGCTCTCTACCTGTGGAAACGGGCTTGTTCGCTCCATCAGTATACTCCCCTGATCCATGCGCGGATTCCCTTCACCGGGAATGCACGGGGGAGCACTGAACGGCCGCGGTATAAAAGAGTATGCGAGGCGATCGATCCCTCGCGCCACGTGGGCAGGCGCCGTGACGTTGCAGGAAAGCGAAATCGTTTCGGCGAAGGAACTCGATGTGGTTCCAGTGAAAAAAGGAACGCTGAGGGGGAGATTTGAACTCCCGAGGGGTCAAACGCCCCACAGGCTTTCCAGGCCTGCGCCCTTCCAGACTAGACGACCTCAGCACGATCGTGTATCATACATGTGTGCGGGGAATTTTTTTAAGGCTATGCCTTCCGGGTGCGATTTCAGGTGATTTCCCGCCCCACTCGGGAAAAAATGAGGGCTCTTTGCGCATCCTGTGCCTGCATTTTATTGGTGGTTGTCCTGCTGCCGGTCGCAGCCAGAGCGTGTATGCCAGCATTTTGGGTAAGCTCCGCGCTCCAGAAAGACCGTGCGAGGGGCGATCACGAGCCCCGTGTCTCCCGGCTGAAACGATGAGGACCCCACCAGCGCCTCTCCGAGGCAGACCAGTTCATCTTTCTCCGTCATCACCGCGACCGTCGCCCCTTTCTTGAAGGGATCAACCCTGAGCACCCCGACCCCGGCGAGAACTGCGCCGTGTACGAGTGCATCGACCGCCGTATCCCGGACGACCACCTTAGGCACATCTTCGAGCACCGATTCCATGGGCCGGATGAGGTCTGCGAGGGCCGAAGGATCGCCCAGTTCGGCCCGCACAGAGGCGTCCTTCAGGTCGAAGAGGGTGCAGGCCTCCGATTCATCGGCGGGTCCGGACCGGGTGCGCCGCAGCTCCTGCATGTGGGCCCCCACGCCGAGCGCCAGACCCATGTGGTGGCACAATGAGCGGATATAGGTGCCTGCATCGCACCGTACCCTGAAGAGGACGAGGCCGTCGCGGTGGTCGAGGATCTCGATCGCGTGGATGGTGCGTATGCGCAGCGCTCTCCGTACGGCACTGCGCCGGGGCGGGCGCTGGTAGATCCGGCCGGTGAACTCCTCCGCAACGGTCATGAGATCCTCGTCGGCGACATCCCCGTGCAGGCGCATCAGGCAGATGTACTCCTTTTCCTGCTTCAGGAGCACGGGGGCGAGGCGCACCGCCTTTCCCACCATCACCACGAGCACGCCAGAGACCTGCGGGTCGAGGGTGCCGCTGTGCCCGACAGGCACCTCGAGCATATCCCTCACCCACGCAGTGACCTGGTGGCTCGAGGGGCCGCGGGGTTTGTCGAGCACGATGATCCCTGATACCGCTCGCTTCTCTGTTCCGGGTTCCATTGCTTCCCTGGTACCTATCGTGATCACTGCTCTTCAAGGTACGCGTTGAGGCGGCGAAGCGTCCCTTCCAGCGACCCGTCGCCCACGACCGCGGGCTCTACGCCGTCATCCCGCATCGCATCTGCAGTGATCTCGCCGATCGCCATCAGGAGCAGTCCGGGGCGCAGCGTCCATATCGCCTGGCGAAAGGAGTTGGCGCTGGTGAAGAGGAGTGCTTCCGCCCTCGCAAGATCGAGTTCTTTCCCGGTGGGTTCGAGGCCGTACACCCTGATCTCGACCGGTTCGCCGCCCCTCTCCCTGATCGCGTCGAGGAGTGCGGGGTTGGGGACATCTGCCCGCGGGATGCCGATCGTTTTGCCCCTGAGCCATTCACCGAGATGGGGGGCGAAGTCCCGAGAATAATAGGAGGGGAGCGTCTCACAGGGGATGCCCATATCCTGCAGCGTTTTTGCGGTCTGCGGCCCGATGGCGATGACGCGCGGCCAGCGTTCCAGGAGCGGGGCGATGATCTGTGCGGGAAGGGCGCTGGTAAAGAACAGGCAATCATACGCGCCCCGGTGCACTGCCGCCACAAACTCGGTCACCCTCTCCTGATAAATGGTGGCGGAGAGCGGCGAAACAGGATAGCATTCATGCCCCAGACTCCTGCAGCGCGCAGGGTCGCGGCCCCCTTTGTCTGCAAGGCGGGTGATGGCGATCATCATCGCCGAACTTTCGGCGGCGGGGCTTATACGTTTGTCTGTTGCCGTTCCGGCACGGGGAATGCGCCGCCTCCCCCGCCCGGCACGTTTTCGTGTGCTTTATTGCGCCTCCCGCAGAGCAGATCTCTGTGCTCGCCGCCATCCTTTTCGGCACCATGGTCGGCATTCTCCTCGGATCGGTCAGCGGCCTGATCCCCGGGATCCATGCCAACACCATGGCCGGCATCCTCCTCGCAGCCCAGGGCCTCCTTCTGGGAGTGCTCGGCCCGGAAGCAGTCGGGGCGGCGCTCTTCGCGGCGCTCGTCACCCACACGTTTCTCGACATCATTCCCAGCACCTTTCTCGGCATTCCCGATGCCGACACCGCGCTCTGCGTGCTCCCCGCCCACGCCCTCTGCCTCGAGGGAAAGGGGGAAGAGGCGGTGCGGCTCTCCGCGTTGGGAAGCGCGCTCTCTGTCGTCGTCGCCCTCCCACTGGTGGTGATCTTTTTCCTGCTTCTCCCCTCGATCCAGCCTTTTATCGACTGGGGGATCGGCATCATCCTCATCGGCGTCGCCGGACTGCTCATCGTCTATTCCGATTCCCCCGAGTGGTCGCTGGGCATCTTTCTCGTATCAGGCCTCCTCGGGCTCTTCACCTTCCACTATACTTATCTCTCGTGGAACACGTTCGGCAGTTCGTCGGTGCTGATGCCGCTGCTCGCCGGCCTCTTCGGCATTGCCGTCCTCCTCGCCTCCTCCCGCGGCGAGATGCCCGACCAGCAATTTCCGGGCATAACGCTTGAGGGAAGGGCGCTGGCAAAGCATTCCCTGATCGGTGCCTGTGCGGGCGCGATCGTCGGCTGGCTGCCCGGTCTCTCCAACGCGACGGCAAATGCGGTTCTCTCGCTCGGAATGCACCATGAGGACCACGCGCGCGAATACATCGTCGCCACCAGTGCTGCCAACACCGCCAATGCGTTTCTTGGCCTTGCCGCCCTCTACGCCCTGTCGAGAACCCGCAACGGGGTAATGGCGGCGCTCGCCGTGCAGGAGCTGCCTCCCATCCAGTACCTGCTGGTCGCCGGGCTGGTTGCCGCGGCGGTTGTCTACGGTCTCACCATTTACCTCTCGGGCTACGCCCGCTACATCAGCGGGATCAGTATCCGCCCGCTCAGTGCGGCGGTTATCGGGCTCGTAACCATATTCTCCGTGGTGCTCTGCGGCCCGTTCGGGCTGGGCGTGCTGGCGCTCGCCACCGCGGTGGGGCTGGTGCCGGGGATCGTCAATGTCCGCCGCGTCGCCTGCATGGGGGCGATCATGCTGCCGGTCATCCTGATGTCTTTCGAGGTGGCGATCTAGGTCTCGGGGAACTGGATCGAGAGCAGGCATGCAGTGACCGGAACCCGGAAGGCTCCGTGCCGACGGACATCCGCAGCGATCGATACCTTCTATAGCATTTTCGGCCATTGTACTGTGCGATGCAGCACTACTGGTTCGGTGATGTGGAAGGCGGCGCCTGCACACCGGCACAAGGAGACCTCGGGGCATTGTCGGACCGCCTTGATACGCTCCGCATAACGATGGAGTCATTCATCCCCCTCTCGTGGGAGGATGCGGTCGCCTGCGGCGTGTGCGCCGATCGGCGAGACTACCTCGATCGCCTCCGCGCCCTCTGCATACGGCGGGCGGAAACAGAGATCAGTGCATACTACCAGCAGAGCGATATCGAACTGCTCCAGATGGTCAGGATGCTCGACGAGATGGACACGGTCATCAATCTCCTCACCGAGCGTGCGACCGAGTGGTATATCGTGCGAAACCCCGGATTTTCCAGAAAGTACAGGGCAATCGGGGCGAAAAAAATGCTCTCCATCATCAAAAAGGACCGCGCATCCCCGCTGGGAAGCCTTGCGGGAGAGATCGAGCGGCTTGCATCGGAGCGGACCCGGCTCATGCGTGAGGTCTCCACGCGGGCGGATGCGGTCGCCCCCAACTGCAGTGCTCTCGTGGGAGGGCTTGTGGCGGCCCGGCTCATCTCCCGCGCCGGGGGCCTTGCCCAGCTCGCCCGCCTTCCCGCGTCGACCATCCAGGTACTCGGGGCCGAAAACGCCCTGTTCACGCATCTTCGCTCCGGGACGCCCTCGCCCAAGCACGGGATCATTTTCCAGCACCGGCGGGTGCACAACGCCCCCCGGAGCACCCGGGGCAGGGTGGCACGGGTACTGGCAGCGAAACTGGGGATTGCGGCGCGGATCGACTATTTCCGGGGCGAGATGTCGCCCGAGTTCCTGGAAAAGGCACAGCGGCGGATCGATGACGTGGCGGGGATTGTATGATCTGGATTGACGGTGTCCTGGTATCCCCCGGCGAGGGAGGCGTATACGGCGAGCGGATGCTGAAAGACCACCGGGTATGGGACCCCCGCCGCAGCAAGCTGGCGGCCCTGTTTGCAAAGGGAGGGGGGAGGGATCTTGAATCCTGGATGAGCATCCTGTATCTCGGGGCGGCGAACGGCACCACGGTCTCCCATGTCGCCGACTATGTGGAGTGCGTGTACGCGGTCGAGTTTGCCCCGCGGCCCATGCAGGACCTGATCGAGGTCGCCCGTCGGCGCAAAAATGTCGTCCCCATCATGGCCGATGCGACCCATCCTGTTGAATATGCGCCGCTGATGGAGGAGGTGGACATGGTGATCCAGGACGTCGCCCAGCCCGACCAGGCGGGCATCGTCCTCGCCAACCTCCCCTTCCTGAAACAAGATGGCGTGTATATCCTGATGCTGAAGACGAGGAGCGTCGACGTACGGGCCGATCCGGACGCTGTCATCACGGCGACGGTGCGTAACCTCGAGGCGAGCGGGCTGAAGGTGCATGCCGCGACCCGGCTGGAGCCATTCCACCGCGACCATGCCGCCCTGGTGTGCACCCGGAAATGATCATGAAGAATGCCTTTTCCCTCCTCAGGGAATGCATCAATTCCCTCCGCCCCAACACTATCAAATAACTGAGTGAACATTTCTGTATGAAGCGGTTCATTTTCAATCCGTTCACCGCCATCGCACTGATTTTCATCATTCTTCTGGTCCTGTTCCTCCTCCCCCTCCTCCTCTTCGGCCTTATCGGGGGAGCGCTGACCAACCTTGGATTTTCCTGGGGACAGGCCGTAGCCATCCTGCTGTTCATCGTCATCGGCAGTTTCATAAACATCCCCATCACAAGGATTGAAAATCGGACCGTCGTGCTTGAGAGAGACTACACATTCTTCGGGTGGCTGTACCGGATCCCCGAGTACTCTCCCTCCACCATCATTGCCGTCAACGTGGGAGGCGCCCTCATCCCCTCCCTCATTTCGGTCTACCTTCTCTACCGGGCGTTGCAGATGCCCGAAGGGGCATGGATTGTGCTTTCCGCAGCTCTCGGCGTGGCACTCGTCGCCCTCGTCACCAACCGTGTATCACAGCCCGTCCGGGGGCTGGGCATCGCCACCCCGTTCTTCATCCCGCCGTTGTGCGCCCTTGCCTGCGGGCTGGTGCTCTCGTGGGGGATGCCCGTTGCAGCACCGATCATCGCCTATGTCAGCGGCACGCTGGGCACGCTCATCGGCGCCGATATCCTCAACCTCCACCGGATCGGTGAGCTTGGAGCGCCGGTGGCGAGCATCGGCGGTGCCGGGACCTTCGACGGAGTGTTTCTCAGCGGTATCATTGCGGCATTTCTCGCATGAGTATGGGGAATCACGGTCGGCGGGAACGGGATGATCAGGATCGAGAGGATATTGATAGGATATAGATAGGATATAGAAACGATACAGATAGGATACTGAGAGACTGCGGATAAGATAAATGATGGATGCCTTCGGATGCATGACACCGTTTCGTATTGAAGAAACAATCTTCCGAGGGGTGTAAGGAAAAATCTTTCAAAAGGAGTGTCAGAAAAATATAGCCCGGAGCAGATTCGAACTGCTGTCGCGAGATCCAGAGTCTCACATGATTGACCGCTACACTACCGGGCTGTTGTGCCTCCTAACGTTGGAGCTTTTCATTAATTAAAGTGACGGACACCAGGTGAGCAGCGGCCCGAGGCCTGCCGCAGGAACATGGCACCGATGAGCAGGTTCAAATCGTTCAAAGTACAACCAGATCTCAATAGTTTCCGCAGAAGCGGGGCAACTCTCGGCCCGTTGCACGTGCCTGCATCTGCGCGTGCGTCAGGCGTCTGACACCCGGCCGATGCGGAAAAAAGCGAAAATGCACGTGTACAGGGGTTCCCGGGTGGTGTTCGATCCTCTCCGAATGGGGTGCAATGGTGAACGATTACGGGTGAAATGGCCTGCAGGACCTGTATTTGAACCAGGTCCGAGGGTGATGCGTATTCGATCGACAAATACCAAATACCTCGCAGTAATGGGCGTTTTTCTGTTAACCTTTATATAGGACAACCTCCGTTCAACCACAAAGGATATATTAAGTGTTCCACAAATAGTGGAGTATATTCCGTTATTCGGAGTATGGAGCGTGGTGAATCCGTTTTCGACAGATGTCGAATATGACGGGTTTGCCTGTGCCTTAGCAATGAAAGGAGGTTAGTATGAAGAGTATCACAAAAGTAATGGTCGTGGCCGTTGCTCTGCTCCTGGCGGCAGCACTGTTCGTTGCCCCGGCAGCAGCCAGGTCTCCCACCATCGATGATATCGTAGACGGTGACACGATCTTCGTTTACGAAGAAGAGCTCAACCTGAGTTCGTTCGGCGCTGTCACATCACTCAACAAGTATTCTGATGATGATCCTACGAAGGCTCTGCTGAACCAGATTGCCGTCACCACGCCGGGTGACTTCGACCTGCTCGCATCCGCTGTCGGCGGCGAGTATGGTGTCTACTACCCGGACAACACAGCAGTCAACACATCGAGTCCCAACGTCGTCATCAGGGAACCCACCGTCGACCTCGGTGTTGTGCTTAACAGCTCGCGTTCCGATTCCCTCGATGGCAAGACGGTGAGCAAGTCCACCGTGATTGCATTCGAGATCGAATCGCCCTACGTGGGAGCTTACTACAACGTTGGCGGCACTTCCGGCTTTGCCACGGTCAATGTTGAGCTCACCACCCCCGGCGGCGGTAAGATCACCCAGCTCGGTGATGTGGTCATGAGAGGTGTCGAGCTCAATGGAACCCGTATTTACGTTGAATCTGTTGCGTTGGACGTAGCGGCGGCCGGCACCTACACCGCCCAGGCAAAGTGGGCCACCCCGACTGGATTCGCCAACTACGCAACCGATTCCAACACGGTTACCTTCAGCGTGTCCAGCAAGCTGCTCTCCATCGAGTCCAACAAGGACACCGTGGTGCGCAACAACGACTTCGTGGTGACCGTCTCCGGCGAGAGCAAGACCGGCTACCTGCTCTACATCAAGGACGCATCCATCGCAGCCGCTGCATACCCCTCGCTCCTTGAGGGACAGACCGGCGTGACCATCTACAACGCGACCGAAGCTGAAGCAGCATTCGCTGCCATCTGGGACGACGTTGACACCGAGGTCGACGCTGACGATAGCGACGATGCAAACATCATTGCAAAGATTACCACGAATGCAGCGGGCACTCGCTCTGCTGAATTCGCAACCACCGAGGACACCAACGCCAAGACCTACACCATCAAGGTCGTAGACCCCACGGACGCAACCAACTACGACACTGTCAAGGTAAAGGTCGAGAAGGGTGACGTGACTGTCACCGCATCCGGCGACCAGTCCTACTTCCTCGGCGAAGAAGTGACCTTCTCCGGTACCAACACCGACTCCGAGACCGTTTACCTGTTCATCACCGGTCCGAACCTGCCTTCCTCAGGCGGCGACCTTGAGTCCCCGAGGACCGCTGGCAACCAGGAAGTCGATGTCGAGACCGACGACACATGGGAGTACAAGTGGGATACCTCTGAACTTGCCCTTGACGCAGGTACCTACACCATCTACGCGGTGAGCGGACCCGCAACCAAGGACAATGTCAGCGACTACAAGTACCAGACCGTATCCATCGTTGTCAAGAAGCCCTTCATAAGCGCATCTGTCTCTGCATCCACCGTTGCCAAGGGCGACAGCCTCTACATCACCGGTACCGCAGAGGGCAACCCGTCTCAGGGTGTAGCAATCTGGGTGCTCGGCAAGAACTACTATGTCCGCGACACCGAGAGCGTTGAGGACGACGGTTCCTTCTCGTACGAGTTCGAGACCACCGACGCCCTTGCAAGCGGCCAGTACTTCGTGGTCGTGCAGCACCCGATGTACAACGGGCAGTTCGACGTTGTCGAAGCAGAAGCAGGTGATACTGTTGGAACCGAAACCGTTGGAACCGGCGAGACCTGGGTAGTCGGCGCATCCGACAACTACTTCATCGCTGAAGGAAGCGGCGCACTCCAGGGCTCCGACGCTGCTGAGGCACTCGTCCAGCTCATCAACTCGCCCAACATCGACGATACCTACACCAAGCTCTCCTTCCTCGTGGAGGAAGCCTGGATCCAGATCGACGAGATCGGCGACAAGTACGTTGGTGACACCTTCACCATCACCGGTACGACCAACCTTGCAGCTGACGACGAGCTCCTTGTTGAGGTCGTGTCTTCCTCCTTCCAGCCCACTGAAAAGACCCAGAGCGGTGAATTCAGCGGCGCTTCCGGTACTATCTCCATTACCAAGGGAGACACCTACAACGAGTGGGCATTCGATGTCGACGCCTCGACCTTCAAGCCTGACGAGTACATCGTCAAGGTAGAGTCTGTCGAGTCCGACACCACCGCCACTGCAACCTTCAACGTGCTTGCCGGTGCTCCTCCGACTGAGGCTCCGACCGAGGGCCCGACCGAAGCTCCGACCGGCGCTCCGACCGAGGTACCCACTGAGGCACCGACCACCGCACCCGAGCCCACCCCCGCACCCGGATTTGGTGCGCTGATTGCGCTCGCTGGCCTTGGTGCCGTTGCGGTCCTGGTCCTCAGGAAGCACTAAAACCAAATTTTTTTTCGATTCCTTCAATTGTTCAATTCTGCTCTTCTGTTTGTCTTTTTGCCAGCCCCTACCGCACATTAGCCGCAGGGTTGCTGTAGTTGAATGATCCGACAAATTCCGCAAAATCGCCATTCGATTCCCTTATCTACCTGCACTGCGACATTCAGGTGAAGACGAGGGAGCGTTTTCTTTCTATGAAATTCAACGCCAAAATACGCGATATCTCGAGCCGCGGGGTGCTCCTCAACCGCGAAGACGCACGCACACTCGGAGTTCTTGACGGCGACCGCGTGGAGGTCATCAATGAGGTCAATGGTTCGGCGGCCCCTGCATTCGTAGAGACCACCTCCACCCTCATTAAGCGGGGGACGATCGGCATATTCCGGCTCACCAATGAACGGCTCTGCGTACTTGATGGTGCCGCGGTCGAGGTGCGCCCGGCATTGCCCCCCAAATCGATCGGCCATATCAGGAAGAAGATGGACGGGCATAAACTCGGCAAGGATGAGATGCTCGAGATCGTGCAGGACGTTGTCAACGACACCATCTCTTCGAACGAGCTCACCGCGTTCGTCACGGCATCGTATATCCACGAGCTGGACATGGAAGAGGTGGAGCACCTCACCCGTGCGATGGTGGACACCGGCGACCGCCTGCAGTTTTCCGGCCATCCCATCGTGGACAAGCATTCCATCGGAGGCGTGCCCGGCAACAAGATCTCCATGCTGGTCGTTCCTATCATCGCGGCGAGCGGTCTGAAAATCCCCAAAACCAGTTCCCGCGCCATCACCGGCGCCGGGGGGACTGCTGATCTCATGGAGGTGCTTGCGCCCGTTGAATTTTCCGCCTCGGAGGTGCAACAGATGACCGAAAAAGTGGGGGGGACCATTGTCTGGGGCGGGGCCACGAACATCGCTCCTGCCGACGACCGGATCATTCTCGTGGAGTACCCCTTCAAGATCGATGCGCGGGGCCAGATGCTCGCCAGCGTTATGGCCAAGAAATTCGCCGTCGGTGCCGACCTCGTGGTCATTGACATCCCGGTGGGGGAGAATACCAAGGTGCACGACATCCAGGACGGCAGGAAACTCGCCCGTGATTTCATCGAACTCGGCGAACGGCTGGGCATGGATGTGCAGTGCGCCCTGACCTACGGGGACTCTCCGGTCGGCCGCACCATCGGCCCGGTGCTGGAGGTACAGGAGGCACTCACCGTGCTGGAAGGGGCAAATGAGCCAAACTCGCTCGTCCAGAAGAGCACATCGCTTGCAGGAATAGCCCTCGAGATGGCGGGCAAAGCCGCCCGCGGCGCCGGACAGGAGGTGGCACAGGATCTGCTGAGCAGCGGAAAAGCCCTCGCCAAAATGAAGGAGATCATCGCCATACAGGGCGGCGATCCCGAGGTCAAAGCAGAAGACCTGGTCCCGGGCGACCATAGTTTCGAGGTTCACGCCCCGGATTCCGGTTATATCGTCGGCCTCAACAACCGTTCGCTCATCTCGCTGGCCCGGACCGCTGGAGCCCCCCACGACCGCAGGGCCGGGATACGCCTGCACAAAAAGAAGGGCATGCGGGTGCAAAAGGGGGAACCGATCTTTACCATCTACGCGGAGAAGGGGTGGCGCCTCCAGAGGGCCCTCGAAGAGGGGCGAAGGCTCATGCCGGTGGTCGTCGAAGGGATGCTGCTCGACCGCATCCCCTCCGAGCACTGGGCGTGATGGATCGCGAGTGGTTGTGCAGGGGGGTTGGCGCGGGGACTGCACAACCCGGGCATGACGCCGCCCCGGTGCGGTGTTGTTTTTTGCAGGAGATCCGTGTTTGTTACGTTCGAATGGACGCTTGATGGGAAACCTCGTGCGTGATCTGGAAATAATTTCCCGAAAATCTCATTTTTTGTGAAACATTAGTTCCGTTCAAACCGGCGCCTCAAATTATTTATATACTATCGCATTCAATCACCGGATTAATTATCAAAAGCGATCATCTGAGGGGGAAACAATTATATGAAACTCTTACAGACCATGCTGGTGCTCATCTTCTTCTGCCTGCTCACAACAAATGCGGCGGCCCTGGCCGCCGATGAAATCGTGGTTTCCTCAAACCATGACTGGATCATTGCCGGCACCGGCACGGGCACGGATGAAACGGCGACCATCACCGTTGTGGTGAATAACAGTTCGGTTTCCGTGAAGGACGTATCGTTTGCCTGCCTTGACAGCGAATTCACCGATGACGAGGGGAAAGTGATTGGTGCGCTCTCCCCTGCGAAAGATACCAGCGGTCCGGATTATTCCGCCACATTTTACACAAAAAAGAGCGGTACTGCCAATATACTGGTGACGGTGCGGTACACCGTGAATGCGAATCCCGGGGTGGTTCAGACGCCGGTGAGCAGCACCGTGCAGCAAAACATTGACCATGCGATCCCCTATGCCTTCTCCACCCTTGACTTCGAATCAGAGATGACCGTCAATGGCATCACCGACATCCACGTGGTCATGAAGGATAAATACGGCAATCCCATTGACAATCGGCGAGAAATGAACGAACATCCCTCGGAATGGGAATCGTATGCCGAGGAGGTTGAGTTCATCTGCAGCCCCAAAGATTCCGGATTCTGGGACGGTGAAGACTACATCGCCGAGAAGATGACCCGCGTCGTTGATGAAGACGGATCCGTCACGGTAGACTACCGGATTTCGCCGCATGCTGGGGAAAATATCGTCTGGATCAACGCAGTACTGGCTGTTCCGGAACGCTGGATCACCGTATACGGGATTGGGAACGCCGAACCCGTTTCGATGACGGTGGGGGTGAGCCCCAATGTGGGAACTCCGCCTTTCGTTCCTGCAGACGGGGAGAGCAAATTTTACCTGAGCTACTACCTTGAGGACCGCTTCGGCAATCCGGCGGGAAACAGGACGGTCGAATTCGTCACTTCCGTGCCCGGCGAAGAGTTCACCGGCCGTACGAATATGCAGGGGCAGATCATGATCTCCTACGGGCCCCGCGATGCAACCGGCACCATCCTGATCACCGCCACGTCGGTGGACAATGCAAGCGTCACCATTTCGACCCAGGTGCAGTTTGTGAGCACCGATCCGACGGATATGCTGCTGACCGCCAATCCCCAGGTGATGCCCAGCCATGACGTGGATAACGCCTTCACCGCTCAGCTCCGTGCGAAGGTCATCGACGAAAAGGGCAACCCGGTCGCCAACGAGACGGTGCAGTTCCAGATCGCCGATATCGTGGTGCCCGCCGCATCCACGGCGAACCCCTACCTGGTATCGGCGAGCAACATGACCGACGCAAACGGCTACGCAGTGGTGGAGTTCGTGCCCGGGGCGTTCATCTTCGATATGGGTGACCCGGATTACGACCCCACCGCGTCGGCATCCTGCAACGCCATCGCCATCTGGAATGCGACCTCGCGCACCATCAGCCTCGAGTGGAAGAACTATCCCTACCTGAACGTGGAGACCGAGATCGATCCCGAGACGGTGGCGGTCAATGAAACCTTCGATGCGACGATCCGCCTCATCGGCAACGGCTGGGCGCTGCAGCCCGACCCGATCGATGTCGTGCTCGTGATCGACCGGTCCGGGAGCATGCTGAAGGACAATCCGGACCGGATGGTCTCCGTGATGGATGCCGCCAAGATCTTCAACGGCGAGATGTCCGAAGCGCGCGATCAGGTTGGGCTGGTCTCTTTCGGGAGAAAGGGAACCGCCAATATCTTCAGTTACGGGTATAAGTACTGGGCCGGAAGCGACTCGACCTCCGGGGATGATGGTACGTATATCTCTACTCATTATCCCTCGAACGGCAAGTATTACAATGACTATGCGACCCTCGATCTGGGCCTGAGCTTCGACCATGCCACGGTGGATAGCTCCATCGATACCCTGGTACCCATGGACGGGACGCCGATGCGGGGCGGCATCTACAAGGCCATCAAGGAGATCAAGGACCAGGGGCGTGCCGATGCGGTCCGTGCGCTGATCGTCCTGTCCGATGGTGACTATAACTGGTACGGCGACCCCCTGGCTCGCGGGACCGGGTATACCGGGTACTCCCCGACCGCATATGGCGACCTGACGTTTGCCTATTACAAGTTCGGAGGTCTCACCAGCGCCGAGCAGGACATGCGTGTCTTTGCAACCAATAACAACATCAGGATCTACTCGATCGCCTTCGCCGAGGACATCTCCTCGGGTGGCCGCACCACGCTCCAGCTGCTGGCGGAGGGGACGGGCGGGGAATATTATTATGCCCCGACCGGTGACGACCTTGCCGCGGTCTACACCGACATCGCAGGCAAGCTGCAGACCGAGGCAGGCGTGGATACCACGATGGATGTGGACTTCGGCAACATTATGATCAACAACGTCTCCGTCCCCGGGGCGGAGGCGCTCGACTACGTGTATGTTCCCGGCATATCCACCAAGATCCGGAGGTACAACGCCACCTCCTCGGTGACGAACACTATTGACCAGACCGCGGACTGGGGGGACCTGAACCTTCACTTCGACGTGGGCACCATCCATCTCGGCGAGACCTGGGAGGCGACAATGCGCTTTCAGCCCCTTACCGACGGAAACATCCTGGTGTTCAGCAGCTCTTCAGCGATCAACTTCAACGGCACGGCGGGAGTCTCCAGCCTCACCCTTCCTGACTCCTACGTGACCGCGGTGCCCGAGCTGAATGCCACCGGCATCGAATTTTCCAGCCTTGGGATCGAAAACCTGAATGCCATCCTGAACGGCGAGTTCGTCACGGTTGCATGGAACCTCAACTACACAGGGATCTACGACGCGACCCAGCGGTGTGAATACTACCGGCTCGAAGACCCGGTGCGGGTGCACTTCCAGACGCTGGTGGTGTCAGGACCGTTCGACGGGCCGCAGACCGCCACACTGGTTATGCGGGGGCTGCCCTACGATCAGTATTTTATCCGTGTCCACGCCACCGCCCCCGATACTCCCGATGACTGGAAGACGGTGCAGGTCAACGAACCCTGGGGCATCGGGGACGTGCCGTTTATCAAAATCGAATAATCCCCCAAATTTCACGATTCTTCCATTTTTCTCTCCGATCTCCTCTTCTATGTGTGGTTGCCCTGCAACGGTGTCCGGAGACGGGGGGGAAAGATAATGGTTCCTTATAAACATTATATAAACTCTTCCAAATGTTTTTAAATATTTTTATTACCGATATGGTATGAGTTATCCAATAGGTTAATCAGTAGGGGGAATTGTTTAAGTGATCTATCGAAATATCATACTCTGCTGTGCATGCATCGCCTTGCTCATGCCCTGGGGGGGGCGGCAGCCCTTACCCTCGACGAGATCATCGTTGCACCCATCGACAGCTCGCCGGACACCTACTGGATTGTGGCGGGCCCCGGCACCGCAGCAGGAGAGAAAGCGGCCTATGAGGTCACGGTTACCGATTCGAAGGTGACAGTCCAGGACGTATCGTTTGCCTGCCTTGACAGCCAATTCCTCGCCGATGACGAGGGAAAGGTCATCGGGGCGCTCACCCCGGCAAAAGACACTAGCGCTCCATATCAAGCCACTTTTTATTCAAAAAAAAGCGGTATTGCCGAGATTGAGGTAACGGTGCGGTATATCGAGAAGGCAAACCCCGAAATCCCGCAGGCCCCGGTGAAGAAGATTATCCAGCAGCATATCGATCATAACATACCGTCTGTATTCTCCACCCTCGACTATGACACCGAACTGACGGTGGATACCACCACCAATCTGCATCTGGTCATGCAGGACAAGTTCGGCAACATCATCGATGCAAAGCGAGAATATGACGAGGGCGGGACGCCGGAAGCGGTCAGGTTCATGTGCACCCCTGCTGATTCGGGGTTCTTTGACGGCGTGGATTTTTCGAGCAGGGACAAGACCGAATCTGTCGATGACTATGGCAACGTGACGGTCACCTTCAAGGCATCGACGCAGGCGGGCCCGAACCTCATCTGGATCGACGCGGTGACCGCGGTGCCCGAGATGTGGATCACCATCGACGGGGTGGGCGAGGCGACCCCGTATTCGGTTGAAACCGCTATCGATCCGTTCATGCTGCGGCTCCCCGGCGACGGCACCAGTTATTTCACCATCATCTACACGTTTTACGACCGGTTCGGCAACCCCTCCCCGAACAGCACCGTGGATATCACCACGAGCCTCGGGGGCGAGGACCGCGAGATCATGACCAACAGGTACGGCGAGGCGACCATCCGCTACGGCCCGAAGAATTCCGTCGGAACGGTCAAGCTCACCGCAACCTCCCGGCTCAATACCTCGGTAGAGGAGATCCTCAACCTCATGTTCACCAGTTCGGAGGGCACCTCATTTGACGTGGGCGTCAACCCGGTCAATATGCCCAGTGCGGAAGTCACGCCGTTTACCCCGGGAGAGATCCGCGTTCTGGTGACCGATGACCTGGGAAGGGGTGTGCCGGATGAAAAGGTCTCGTTTGCCATCAATACAGGCAGCATCGGGAACAGCACCGTGCTGCTCAGCAATCCGAAGATCGCTGCCACGAACCTGACCGATCCCCATGATGTGGCCTGGGTTGATACGATCGGCGATGTGGTGACCGATGCAAACGGCCTCGCCCTGGTGTACTTCAGGCCGGGCGAATTCCCGGAGAGCGGCGAGGCGGGGTATGAGGCCTTCGCACGGGGGAACTGTACGGTCACGGTGGACTGGAAGACCTATTCCAAGGAATCCCCGAGCATCGAGTGGCGCAACTACCCCTATCTCCGTGTCGAAGCGGAAGTCTCCAACCCCACCGTCGGCCCGGGAGAGACCTTCGATGTCACCCTCCGGCTGATCGGCGACGGGTTCGAGTTGATCAAGCGTGACCCCATCGATGTGGTGCTCGGTACTTCCCGGGCCTACACGATGCTGGAGGAGAACCCTGATCGGATGTGGTACGCCATGGAGGCGGAGGATGCATTCCTTGAGGTGATATCGGGTACCAGTCCAGAAGGCGGTGTGGACAACATCGGGCTGCTCACGTTCGGTGGAAAATCCTTCGGCAATGCCGAAATCCTGGGCATGGACAAGCAGTGGAAAAAACTCGCCGGTGCGGACAACAGCGAGAGTGACGATGCATCCTATGTGGGAATCCACTATCCCGGCGAAGGCCTGACCGACTATACGGACCACAGCCAATGGGAGCAGTGGTTTACCCCTGACCCCGGGATTGTCAGGACTGCTATTCATGATACAATCCCCTACCAGGACAAAGCAAAGGAGAAGAATGTCTGTGTGATGCCCCTGAGACTGGCGGTCTACGATGCGATATCCGCCCTGCGGGGGACCTCGAACACCATCAAGGCGGTCATCCTGCTGGTGGACTCCGACATCACTTGGTATGGTGACGTGCTCGCCGAGGGCAGCTCCACCTACTCCTTCGACAGCCTCAACGGCGGCACCAACCAGTACTATCCGTTCGATGGGCCGACAGACCACCCGGACTACCCCTGGGACCCGGACAAATCGGTGCAGCCCCTGCAGAACATGGCGAACTACGCGAAAGATGAGAATGTCAAAATCTACGTTGTCTATGCCGCAAGCAAGGTGAACACTGCCGACTGGACAACACTCAACACGCTCGCCACCGAGACGGGCGGGGCCTTCAACTACACCTACGGTGATGCCGCCAACCTCGAGGAAATCTACGAATGGATCGCCAACCAGCTCATCAACGAGGCAGCGGTGGGCACGACCGCCGATATCCAGCTTGTGGGGTTCAATGACCCCGTAGATGAGCTGAACTGGTCGGCCACGACCCTGCTCGACTACGTCTACGTTCCCGGGGAATCGACCTATATCCGGTTCTTCGACTGGAGCAGCAGCCCGTATGTCGCCGATGAGTACCTGGAGGGCACTCCTGAGACTATCGACAAGTCCGACGACTGGCATGGCATCACACCCCCGGCGGAGAACGCTCCTGCGGGCAGTCTCCACTTCGACGTGGGTAATATCACCGTGAAGCAGACATGGGAGGTCACCTTCCGGATGCTGGTCAACGCTTCGGCGACCGATACCATCAATTTCAGTGTTTTCAATCCCAATTCGCGGATTACCTTCCAAAATCCAATAGGGGCGTCGACGTTTATGACCCTGCCCGAGACCCTGGTGACCATTCTGCCCGGTCTCACCCCAGATCCGGTATATGTCGCAACCTTCCAGCTCAATGAAACAGGCGGAGATTTCACCGGTGAGTTCTACGAATTCGACTGGGAGATGGACTACACAGGATGGGGTGACATCAGGGAGGAGATCGAGTATCGGCCATCTAACAGTGGGTGGATCCGGGTGGACACGAGAACAGTTGCCAATACTACAGCTACAGATTCCGCTCGCGTCTACCTTAAAGATCACCCGTTCGATACCTACTATTTCAGGGTGGTCGCTCATACCGATGATGCGGGTGTTAGGACCGGCACCTGGGAATACACTTATGGAGACACTGGATTGACCTATATCAAAATCCAATAAATTTTCAAACAATTGCGAAATATCACAAAACTTTTTTTATTGAACGGACCCAGCGGGAATCGAACCCGCGTCCTTGGGTCCGAAGCCCAAGAGGATATCCTCTACCCCATGGATCCACCACACATTTCGCATCATAAGATATTAAGCATTTTCCTGCCCTGTATTGTATAGGATGATTCTCTCTGCAATTGAAATCACGCGAAGGCTGGACGAGGGGGATCTGGTGATCCGGCCCTATGCCGATGAGAGCCAGCAGCCGGCCTCCTATGACCTGCGGGCCGGGAACGATTATGTGCTCGAGCGGGGAGGGTGCACACTGGTGCACACCCTCGAGTGGGTGGAGCTTCCCGCCGATGTCGCCGCCACGATGCGGTGCCGCTCCTCGTTCGGGAGACGGGGCGTCCTGCTCGGCGGCGGGTTTGTGGACCCCGGGTTCCGCGGGCAGCTGACCCTCTGCCTGGTCAACATGGGCGACGAGGATGTCCTCCTGTTCGAGGGCGACCGGGTGGTCCAGCTTATCATGCATGAGGTGCGAAACGGGATGCACCTCTATGAAGGACGCTATCAGGACAGCCAGGGGTCGGTGGAAGCACGATGAGTTTTATCAGGTCCGAACGAAAATGGCTGGAGATTTTACGCATCCTCAGCGAGAGCACCGAACCCATGGGGGCGAAGCGTCTTTCCGAACTCATGGCCGAACGCGGCTTTGTGCTCAGTGACCGGGCGGTGCAGTACTACCTGAGCGAGCTCGACGACATGGGGTTCACCTACAAGGTGGGCAACAAAGGCAGGCTGCTCACCGCCGAGGGAATGGCCGAGATCGAGTGCGCACTCGTTGAGGAACGGGTGGGGTTCGTGATCTCGAAGCTCGAACGGCTTGCGTTTCGGAGCACCTTCAATCCCCGCACGGGAACGGGGGACGTGGCCTATAATCTCTCCGTGGTTGCCGATGCGGATGTGGAAGGGGTTTCGGCGGCATTCGACGAGGTCATCGACCGCGGCATGGGCTTTTTTTCCCGGTACGGCATCATCGACCAGGACCCGCGCATCCCGCCCGGCCATGTCGGATTCATCACCGTCTGCAGCATCACCATGGACGGCGTGATCCAGAAGGCGGGCGTCCCCGTGAACATGGCCTACGGGGGACGCCTCGTGATCCAGGACGGTCAGGCTGAGGCGTTCGCCGATCTCATCGGCTACCGGGGGACCACTGTCGATCCCCTGCAGCTCTTCATCTCTGCCGGGCTGACCTCGATCGGCAGTACGGTGTCCACCGGCACCGGCGTTGTGCTGGCGAACGTGCGGCAGGTACCCGCATCCGCGAAGGCGCGCGTGGAAGAGGTAATCTCCCTGATGCGGGATCAGGATTTCATGTTTCCGGTCACTATGGACACGCAGGTGTTCAACCTCAGGGAAGATCCCTACCGGCTCTCCATCGTTGCCTACAGCGGGATGAACCTCATCGGAAACGCTATCGAGAAGGGCTTCTCCATCAGGACTGAAATCGGGGCGGGCAATATCAGTTACGCGAAGCTGCTGCAATAATAATGGGGGCACCGTGAACCCCTATTTTATCCAGAAGATGACGTCTTCGTCCTCTTTTTCCTCTGGTTTGGGTTTTTGGGGCTTTTTCGGCGCGAACTCTTCTTCTGCCTCGTAAATGATGTTCAGGCGCCGTTTGGCGAGTTCAGGTTCTTTTGCCTGTGAACTCTTTGAAGAAAGCGTTTTCTCGGCATGCCCGAGCATACCGTCCTTTGCGCCCGATGCGGACCCTTTCAGCCTGACGCCCTCGTCGTCCCTGATCAATTCATGGATCTTTTTCCCCGGCGATTGGATTTTGACCGACTCCCCGTCAATGATCCCTGCAGGCGAGGGGGAACGCTCCGCGTGGATTACGATTCTCTCCCCGTCGATGATCCCGTCCTTTGGTTTTGGCAGGTCTTTCACCGAGAGGTCGGAATCACTGCGTGCATCCGTCCTCGGCATCCCCATGCCATAGCGTGACTCCCGGACCCCCAGTGCCGAGTCTTTCGGGGCCATTCGCGCTCCGCCCGATGTCTGCCTGGTCATATCGAGAATGATCGCGTCCGGCTTTTTAGGGAGAATGATCCGTTCCTCGTCGTCTTCGCTGCCCTCATTTGAGGAGAGCAGGATGGCATCGTCGCGCAGCAGATGTTTATGCCCACTGTCGTCCTTTTTCTTTGACAGCACGGTGATCATTTCATCTTTGAGGGCGGGCTCTTCGGGTGCGGCGGCACGGGATGCGCCGCCGATACGGGAGACGTCATACACGGGGCTTCCCGCAAAACGCCCCCCTGAAACACGCTCCTCGCCCGGATCGAGCGTAATATCATCGGCGATGAGCAGCTCCTCCTCACGCCTTCGCTCTTCCAGTTCCCGCTCTACCTGGTACCCTTCCCTGATCTCCCTGATCTCCTCGACACGGGGGATGTTTTCCAGCCCCGAGAGCATGATAATGATGCCCACGAAACGGGTGTTTTTCACCGGATAGTCACCGGATCGCATCTCAAGCCCTGCAATGCTGCGGTCGATCCATTTGCGCACCGTCTGGAACCCCTTCATCGAGAGCTCTTTAGAAGGTCCAGCAATGAGAACGAGGGCCTTGTCTGCGCTGGTGAGGTCGCAGGGGATGGAGATGTCCTCATAGACCGCCTGTTTGGTCAGCGATACGATACGGGCGGCGCGTACCTGTGCCCCCTCAAAGAAGTACCGGGAGGAGCGCCAGCGATCGAACATCCCCAGCAGGCTTCTGGGGAGGGGTTCTGCTGCATACCCCACGGCCACGAGGCCGTTACCCTTGAGGGTGTTGAGGATCTCTCCGGCGTCGAGCACCACCTCGGAGACTTCCAGCCCCTCCTCATTGAACTCACCCGCACGGAGGAGCAGCCCTACCTGCCGTGCGATGCGCTCGTTGAGAAGGCGGTAGATGTCGCGGGGGTTTGAGGGAAAGCTTTTTGCCATCTGGGGGAAACGTGTTCTGTTTTCGTGTTCCTCGCCTTCCTCATAGGACTCTTTGATTTTGCGGTACCATGTTTCGTTGTCGAAGAGGATGGCGGCGTCGACACATTCCCTGACCATCTCGATATCATCCGCCGCTTTCGCGGACCGCCTGTTGCCCTCGGCGAGGCAGGGCAGGGTAACCACCCCAAACACCGGCTCGATAAAGGACTTGCGCAGCTCGGGCACGATCAGGGACATGGCATCGACCATCGATCCGCCCAGACCGCAGAAGATCATGATGGCATCGATCTCCACGGTGTCCGTCTTCTGGATGATGGTCATCACCTCCTCGATGTCCACCGTGGATCGTGCGTCGTAGTGCTGGTCGGGATCGATGGGAGGAAAATGCACTTTTGCGGTGTCGGGAAGGTAGCGCAGCTGCAGCAGCGTGTTCACGTCGGTGTCGATGGCAATGGGGCTCAGGCATCCCACCCTGCTGCGCATGTCATGATCGTAGAGGTGATCGACAACCCTGCAGCCCGCACCGCCCAGACCAATTGCAAGAACTCTCATGGGTATCCTTTCGTGTTATCGCAGCTCTAGGTATGATACAAACTATTTCCGTCTATTCCCTGTTCACGATGCAGAATGATCAATAACTACCTTTGGTACAGAACGCTATTAAATGATGTTGATAGTGCACCGTAATTCTGCAGCGCCGCCGCCCTCTGCCGGGTATTTCCCTGCAGGTATCATTCCGGTGCCATTCGATCGGGTCCGATCTGGCGTTTTTCCTGACGGAAACGATAATGTTTATAAATCTGGTCGCTTTAATAACTCAATGAGGTGAAATAACCTTGTCTTATGGTATTGAATTTGTGCCAGGTAACATTACCGTCAAGCAGGTAGTGAACTACTGTAAGCTCGCAGAATCAAAGGATATCGATTTTGCGTGGATTACCAACCACTACAACAACCGTCACTGCTACCCGACCCTCGCAGCAATCGCGATGAACACCGACACCCTGAAGATGGGCCCGGGTATCATGAACACCTTCACCGACACCCCCGCAGCCATCGCATCCTTCATGGCAACCCTCAACGAGATCTCCGACGGCCGTGCCGTCCTCGGTATCGGACCCGGTGACCTCTCCACGCTCCCCAAGCTCGCAATTAAGGGCGAAAAACCGGTTGCACGCCTGAAGGAAGGCGTAATCCAGATCCGGAAACTTCTCGACGGTGAGGAAGTCAAGAAGACCGGTGAGTTTGAGTTCTTCGACTACGATGGTGCAAAACTGACCGGCGTCCAGCTTCCCGGCAAGAAGGGCATCCCCGTCTACATCGGTGCACAGGGGCCCAAGATGCTCGCACTCGCCGGTGAGATCGGAGACGGATCGCTCATCAACGCGTCCAACCCCAAGGACTTCGAGATCGCAATCCCCATCATCAAGGCAGCCCAGGAGGCAGCAGGCCGCAAGAAGCACGATGTCGGTGCCTACACCGCAATCTCCGTCGACCAGGATGTCAAGAAGGCACGCAACGCCGCAAAGATCGTTGCCGCATTCATCGCCGCAGGATCTCCGCCCCCGCTACTGGAGCGCCACGGCCTCGACATGGGCAACGTCGCAAAGATCAAGGAAGCCCTCGCACGCTTCGACTTCAAGACGGTGGGCGGCCTTGTCGGTGACGCAGAGATCGACGCCTTCACCATTGCAGGCACCCCCGAGATGTGCAAGCAGAAGTGCGAAGACCTTATGGCAGCCGGTGTGACCCAGGTCATCTTCGGATCCCCGCTGGGCCCCGACATGGTCAACTCCATCCGCCTGATCGGCAAGTACATTGTCTAAGCGTGTGGAAACCACACCCCGGTATCTTTTTTTCTCTTCGCCCTTAATCTTCACATAGAAAGATGAATACCCTGAGAGCAGTCATTTCTGAGCGTGGAAATGTTTGATATCGAGCAGATCGACGCAGGAAGGGGAATCGTGCAGTACAGGCGCGAGCATCTCACCGGCTTGCGGTGCAGGATCAGCCCCGAGCGGATAAAGCGAGGTATCGGGCAGCACTATTCGCTTCCCCCCCCTTCCGGTGAATGTCCCTTCTGCCCGGATCGGGTGCGGGAGGAAACACCGGTCTTCGAGGACGGCACGCGCATCGAGATCGGGGAGAGCATCACCTTCCCTAACCTCTACCCCTTTGCCGAGTGCCATACGGTGACGGTGATCTCACGGGATCACGATGTCGAACGGTTCAGCGTCCGCCAGCTGTCCGATGCCCTTCTCGGCCAGATCGAGTCGCTCAAGAGGCACGGGGGGTATGCGAGCATCAACTGGAACTATCTGCCCTCGGCCGGCGCAAGCATCGCCCATCCCCACCTGCAGGGGATTTCCGACCGCTGCCCATCTACACTCGCGGAATGCTATCTTGCCGGGAGCTATCGCTACCGTGCCCGGCACGGCACTATCTACCGGGACGATCTTCTCGCCCATGAGATGGATGCAGGAAGGTACCTTTTCGGCGACGAAATCCCCTGGATTGCCAGCGCCGTCCCGCTCGGAGAACGCGAGGTGCGGGGGCTCCTCCCCATCCGCACCCTCGAGGAGGCCGAACCATACATCGACCGCATTGCGGAAGGAATGCGGGAAATCATCGAAATCTTCCGCGACACGGGTTCGATGGCGTTCAACGCCTCCATTTTTTTCGAAAAACCGGGTTGCGATTCGGGCTTTCGGGCATTTTGTTCCCTGATCGCAAGGATCAACCCGAACCCCTGGTCAACCAGCGACTCGGCATTTATGGAGCGCCTCCAGCTCGAGCCGGTGATCCTTACGCTGCCTGAGGCATTCGCCGCGTACTGCCGGCGCAGGTAACTGCGTTTCAGTGGTATCATCCACGGCCATGTCCAGCATCGGTGCAGGATCGAACGGTGGATACAAAGCAAAGATTCCGGCACTGCCGGAAAAAAAGGTTTTTGTATCGGGTTACTCGGGTTTGCTGATGAGCGTGGTCTTGGAGACGATGGTTCCATCGTTCTTGTGCGGCTTGCGGACAACGCCGTCGACACCCTTCTCGATCTCGCGTGCCTCGTCGCAGAGCGCGGTTGCAGCGCGCATCATCTCGTGAGCGCTTGCAACGATGGGGACATAGTTCTCGAATCCCTTGGTCATGAAGCAGCCTTTGACGTTGACCATCGCGACGGCTGCGGCGATCTCGAATGCGGCACGTGCCTTTGCGTAGGCATAGGGGTTGGTGAACTCATCCTTGACTGCCTTGTCGGCGGTCATCACGATCTTGGGGAGCTCGATGTCTGCGCCCTTCTTGCCTGCCTTGACCTGGTCGATGACCGCGTCGATGGCGATCTGCATCTTGCGGAATGCGCCGGTGACGGAGAGCACCTTGACCAGGTTGCCGTTGTAGTCAGCCATCTCGATCGGGTCGAGGAACTCGCGGCGTGCCCCGATCATGGAGTCCGCCTTCTGGATAATGTAACCGAACGAGCTCTCCTTGAGGTCTGCCCATTCCTTCTTGGTGGTGACATCGTCGGTGATCACGATCACGGGGATGCCCGCTGCCGCGAGGGCCTCGCGTGCACCCGTAGGTCCGGGGAGAACGCCGTTCGGGGAGACGACGATTGCGAAGTCAGGTCCCCATGCCTTCAGGTTGTCAACAACACGGTCAACATCCTCGGGCTGGAGCTTGGTACCGCTGGTTGCCATGAAGGTGATCATGTCCTCTCTGTCTGCACGCTCGTCGAGCAGCAGCTCAACCATTACACCGCTTGCAATATTGCCTAATTTTGCAACTCCGACTTTAACTACCATGTTTACACCTCTCAAATTTGAGGAACAACACAATATCATCAAGTTTGGTAATAAACGTTTTGAATCAGACTCAATTCCGTACCATGTGACGATCGGGTGTTAAAGAAAAGTGTTTAAATTTTGGTATGCATACATTGATATGATGAAACAGGGTCTCATTACCGATCGGCAGAAAGAAGTGTTGCGCTATAGAAAACAGGGGTTGACACAGCAGCAGATTGCCGATCTCATCCACACATCGAAAGCAAACATCTGCACCATAGAAAAGGCAGCACTTGAAAATATCCGGAAAGCCAAAGAAACGCTCGAATTTCTGTATACACTCGATGCGACACATATCTATACCATTCGCACCGGTACCGACGTCCTCGATGCCGTAAAGGAGATTTTTTCGGAGGCGGAAAAGATCCATATCAAGGTGCGATACGATACCATCAGCCTTGTCAACCGCATGCGCGAGTCGGTTCCGGAGCGGATCAGAGGGCGCTTTGTCCGTGAAAACATAGACGTGTACGTCAACGACGATGGCGAACTCTACTTCGGGTGACGTGGACACGTTCGGTACACACCCTGCTCTTTTTTGCTTCCACCGCTCCCCGGTATTCCTGTACGGTTCCGGCGGCCACAAGAAGGTTTATATTCAATTCTGGTGAATACTTAGGAAACCGTTATGGGGTTATCTGTTGCGGGGAATGGAGCCGAAACGTTCATATCGACTTTCGATCGCCATTCCCTCGTCATTCACGGCAGAAACCGCGGACCCCAAACTCAGGGCATACAAGGTGGGCCAGATCGCCCGGGCGGCAGCAGTCTTCCGGGTTGATGAAATTGCCCTCTACCGGGATCACCGCCATCCTGAATGGCGGGAGATGACGGCCCTCCTTAAGTATGCAGAGACACCGCAGTACCTCAGAAAGTACCTGTTCAGGCACTCTGAACTGCTGCAGTATGCAGGGGTCCTTCCGCCGTTGCGGATGCCTCATCACATGGTTACCTCCTCGATCGAGGAGGGTCAATACCGAGAAGGAGTTGTGCTCAGTCACAACGGGATGATAGACGTAGGATCTGACGAATGCGCCTGGGTGGACGTTGGTGCAACGAGCCCTCTTCCGCTGGACACATGCGTGCCTGCTGGAAGGCGCATCACGGTCAGGATCTATTCGCGAGACGGGGCTTTCTGGTGCACACCAGAAGAATCGCCAGGCTACTGGGGCTACCGCACAACCACGCACACATCGCTCTCCCGTATCATGGCACGGGCCGACCATGCAATCGTCACATCGGTTGACGGCATGGCGGTGACGCACGAAGCCATGGACGACCTGGGGAGGCGCCTGAATGGCAGCGTGGTGGTCGTGTTCGGGGGTCCAGGCCGCAGCGTCCGTTCAATCCTTGCGGATGAGAAGCGCTCAATCTCGGAATTCACCGATGCGGTGTTCAACCTGGTTCCCCATCAGGGGACAGCCACGGTCCGGACAGAAGAGGCGGTCATCGCGTCTCTCGCATTGCTGAATGTGGCGGAATACACGCGAAATCGAAGATTTCGCTGACAGGAAAATACTGAGTATTTCCCGTGACAGGGAAATCCGGAGTATTTTTCCCTGTTCGTCACAATGAGGACGGCGGCATTCCCGCCTTCCCGAATGAACCGAATATGAATGAGGATTGATTGAACTATGCCATCAACATCGAGACCACGCAGGGGTTCACTTGCCTACAGCCCGCGCAAGCGCGCCAGCAGCCAGGTACCACGCTACAATTCCTGGCCTGAATACGAAGGTGAGCCGGTCCTGCAAGGCTTTGCCGGGTATAAAGTCGGTATGACGCATGTCGTCATGGTCGATGACCATAAAAACAGCCCCACCGAGGGCAAGGATATCATGGTTCCGGTCACGGTCGTCGAAATTCCCCCAATGAAAGTGGTGGGTATCCGTGCCTACAACGCTGACACCTATGGCAAGCATGCATGTGCGGAGGCCTGGACAAACCAGTGTGACGAAGCGCTGGGGGGCAGGATTCCTCTCCCCAAGAAAGACAATGCCGAGGATGCGCTTAACCGCATCAGGACCCTCGCCGGGGAGGGCAAGGTCGTCGAGATCTTCGCCCTCATGCACACCCAGCCTGCCAAGCTGACCGGTGTTCCGAAGAAGGTTCCCGATCTCATGGAGGTCCGCGTGGCGGGAGGCAGCATCGCAGACCGCCTCGAATTTGCGGCATCACTGCTCGGGAACGAGGTCAACGTGGACAATGTAGTCAAAAGCGGGCAGTATGTGGACGTCACGGCGGTCACGCGCGGCAAGGGCACGCAGGGACCGGTCAAGCGCTGGGGCATCCAGGTGCGCAAGGGCAAGCACTCCAGGGGCGGAAAAAAGCGCCACATCGGTAACCTCGGCCCGTGGACGCCGCACCATGTCCGCTGGCAGGTCCCCCAGATCGGCCAGACCGGATACCAGCAGCGCACCGAATTCAACAAGAGGATTCTCAAGATCAGCGAAAACGGCGAGGGCATCAACCCCGACGGTGGGTTTCTCCACTACGGGCTGGTGCGGAACCGGTACGTGATGATCAAGGGATCCATTCCCGGACCGAACAAGCGGTTGATCCGCATGCGGCCTGCAATCCGCCAGCGCGAGCACGTGGAACGCACACCGGCGATCGAATATCTGAGCGTCGCAAGCAAGCAGGGGTGAACTGAATGAAGGCACAGGTAAGAGCAATTGACGGAACCGTAACACGCGGGATCGATCTTCCCGCGGTATTCGGAGAGGAATACCGGCCCGATCTCATTAAAAAGGCGGTTCTGGCACTCCAGAGCACCAGGTACCAGCCCCACGGGACCGATCCATTCGCGGGCATGAAGACCTCTGCAGAGTCCTGGGGAAGCGGCCGCGGCGTCGCACAGGTCCCCCGTATCAAAAACGGATCACGGGTCGCACGAATCCCCCAGGCCGTCGGCGGAAGGGCGGCACACCCCCCGAAGGTCGATAAGATCCTCGTGAAGAGGATCAACAAACAGGAGAAGAGGAAAGCGCTTCGTTCGGCAATCGCTGCCACCTGCAACCTAGAATTGGTGACAGCTCGCGGCCATCTCGTGGACGGCGAGATCCCCGTTATCCTCGAGGACGCATTCGAGAACATCGCCACCACCGCCGAGATCATCGGGATCCTCAAGGCGATCAACGTCTTCGCTGATGTCGAGCGGGCAAAGAACAGCAAGAAGGTCCGTGCAGGCCGCGGCAAGATGCGCGGGCGCCGCTACAAACAGCGCAAGAGCGTGCTTATCGTGACCGGCGAAACTCCGCTGCGTGCGGCACGCAACCTCGCCGGCGTCGATGCGGTGAGCGTCGGACAGCTGAATACCGAACTGCTTGCGCCGGGAACCCATGCGGGTCGCCTGACCATCTGGACCGAGGGCGCACTGAAAAAGCTGGAGGAACTCTGAATGATTCTCAAGTACCCGTTCGTCACGGAAAAGGCGACCATGATGCTGGAACGAGAGGGAAAACTCCAGTTTCTGGTGCAGCGCGAGGCGAACAAGCAGGATATCAAACGCGTGGTCGAAGATCTGTTCGACAAGGAAGTATCGAGCGTCCGCACGATAATGACCATGAAAGGAGAGAAGAAGGCTATTGTCGGGTTTGTGGATGAAAAGGCAGCCGAGGAGATCCTGAGCAGACTGGGCATCATGTAGGTGAGCACGATGGGAAAACGCATCATAGCACAGAACCGAGGACGGGGCGGCCCCGTCTACCGGGCGCCCTCGCACAAGTACAAGGCGGCGCTCCGTCACCAGGGCGTGGGTGATACAACCGTATTCGGAAAAGTGGTCGATATCGAGCACGATCCCGCACGCCATGCGCCAATCGCGTTGGTGAAGCTGGAAGAAGGAAAGAAAGTCTACATGCTCGTCACCGAGGGTCTCGGTGTCGGCGACGATGTCGCATGGGGGCCTGAAGCGACCGTGAAGAACGGCAACACGCTCGCCCTGCAGGACATCCCGATCGGCGCCTACGTCTGCAATATCGAAGCTCGGCCCAACGACGGAGGCAAATTCGTGCGGTCGAGCGGCGTGCAGGCCCAGGTCATCGGCAAGTCCGAGGACCGTGTCGGCATAAGGATGCCGAGTGGAAAACACAAGTGGTTCCACAACCTCTGCCGTGCGACGGTCGGTATCGTTGCCGGTGGAGGCAGGGGCGAGAAGCCGTTTGTCAAAGCGGGCAAGAAGTATCACAAGATGAAATCCCAGGCGCAGAAGTATCCGAGGGTCAAGGGTGTCTGCATGAACGTTATCGATCACCCGTTCGGTGGCGGAGGCCACCAGCATGTAGGAAGGCCCAAGACGATCGCACGCGGCACGTCTCCGGGCCGGAAAGTCGGATCCATTGCTGCCCGGCGCACGGGTAAGTGGAAGAAGTAAGGGTGGTTGAACGATGGCGAAAAAGACACAAAAACGACTGCCAAGGCGGAAAGAAGAGTTTACCTATCATGGGTACAAGGTCGAGGATCTCCAGCAGATGGGGATTTCCGAACTGATGCCCATCATGCCTTCGAGAGTCCGCAGAAAGTTCGTACGCGGGCTGTCCCGCGACGAAGAAAAGCTGATCTCCGAGATCAAAGCGGGAAAAGAGCGCATCAGGACCCATCTCCGGGACATGGTTATCCTGCCGGAGATGGTCGGAAAGACCATTGAGATCCACAATGGCAAGGATTTCGTCAGGGTCGAAATCCAGCCCGAGGCGGTGTTCCACTACTTCGGCGAGTTCGCCCTGACGCGAAGGAGAGTTGCCCACGGCAGCGCCGGTATCGGTGCAACCCGGTCGAGTAAATACGTGCCCCTGAAGTGATGGATATGGCAAGGACAGGTTATTCAAGCAAGCTGGAGGGAGAGGGGATCGCGCGCGCCAAAGCGAACGAACTTCCCGTCTCTCCCAAGCACTCGATCGAGATTGCACGCTTCGTGAAAGGAAAGACCACAAAAGAGGCAATCGCCTATCTCGAAGATGTGGTCGCCCTGAAGAAGGCCATTCCCTTCAAGCGGTTCAACCGCAACGTCGCCCACAAGCGCGGCCTTGAGGGCTGGGATGCAGGACGGTATCCGGTCAAGGCATCCGAGGCATTCATCCGGCTGCTCAAGTCAGTGGAGAAGAATGGCGAATATTCCGGCCTCGACGGTGAAAATCTCAAGATTGTGCACGTTTCTGCAAACAGGGGGCGGGGCTTTCGCGCCTTCTTTCCCCGTGCAATGGGGCGGGCTACCCCGAAACGGCGGGAAACCGTGAACATTGAGATCATCGTACGGGAGGTGGAGTAATGGCAATTGAACGGCGGTTTATTGAAGACGGCGTCCGCAAAGCGCGCGTAGAAAAGTTCCTCACCCGTGAGCTCAAACGAGCCGGCTATGGCGGTATGGACATTGTCCGCACACCTCTCGGGACGCAGGTGACCATTTTTGCTGAAAAGCCCGGCATCGTCATCGGCAAAGGCGGCAAGGTGGTCCGCGAGCTGACGCAGAATCTCGGCACCATGTTCGGGATCGAGTCGCCGCAGGTCGAGGTCCAGCAGATCGAGAACCCGAACTTCAACGCCCAGATCATGGCAGAGCGCCTTGCGAATTCACTCGAGCGCGGCTGGTACTTCCGTAAAGCGGGCAACAGCGTGATCCGCCGGGTCATGGAGTCGGGAGCGCTTGGCTGCGAAGTCGTTCTCTCGGGAAAACTGACCGGCGCCCGCGCCCGGGTCCAGAAGTTCGTGCAAGGCTATGTCAAGCATTCCGGTGAACCGAGCGAGACCATCGTGGAGAAGGGATTTGCTGTGGCGATCAAGAAGCTGGGCACCATCGGTGTGCAGGTGAAGATCGTGCCGCCCGGCGCCAAGCTCCCCGATCACTTCGAGGTGCTCGAGCCGCAGCCCGAAGAAGCTGAGGAGGAGATCGAACTGACTCCCGAGGCGATCGGCGAAGAGATCGATGCAGAACTCGAAGAGATGGAAGACATCCCCATCCCCAAGGAGGAATACTGAATGGCGATCTTTCGTGCACGTGAGGTGGCCCAGTTCTCCGATGTCGAACTCGAAGAGCAGCTGGCCAAGCTGCAGCTCGAGGTCCTGCAGGAGAACGGCAAAGTCAGCGCAGGCGGTGCGATGGAGAACCCCGGGCGCATCCGTGAACTCAGGCGGACCATCGCCCGGATCAAAACGGAGCAGTCCTCCAGGCAGACGAAATGATCACCCCGCAGAATGTGATCCGGCATGAGCTGATCGGCCTTCGGGTGCGCGTGGCAGACTCCTCGAATCCCCGCCAGATCGGGATTGAGGGCACCATCGTCGACGAGACCAAAAACATGCTGGTGATCATGACGCGTGAGGGGCAAAAGAGGATCCAGAAACGGTATGCGACATTTGACCTGCGTCTTCCCGATGATACCCGGGTACGGGTTGATGGGTCGATTCTGGTCATGCAGCCTGAAAAGAGAACAGGCATGCGAATCAGGAAGTTGAGGTAACATATGGCAAGAAACATCGGATTGAACGTTTCCATTCCTGAAAAGGAATGTGATGACGTGAACTGTCCATTCCACGGCATTTTACCGGTGCGCGGCCAGGTGATCACCGGTAAAGTCGTGAGTGACAAGATGCAGGGATCGGTCGTGGTCGCACGGGATTACCTGCACTACGTGAAGAAATACAAGCGCTATGAAAAGCGCAGTTCAAAGCTCCACGCTCACAATCCGCCGTGCATAGACGCCAAAGTCGGCGACAGCGTCAAGATCGCCGAGTGCAGGCCCCTGAGCAAGACGAAGACATTTGTTGTCGTGGAGGTGGCTAAGGAATGAAAGCAAAACAGTCGCGGACCCCGCGTGCGATCGCCACCGGGTCGAGACTGGTGTGTGCAGACAACACGGGCGCCCGCCTCGTCCAGATCGTGTCGGTGGACGGCTACCATGGTGTCCGCCGCCGCCAGCCGAAGCTCGGCCTCGGGGACATGGCAACGGTGACCGTGAAGAAGGGAACGCCCGACATGCGGCGTAAACTCGTCAAAGCAGTCGTCATCCGCCAGAAAAAGGAGATCCGCAGGATCGACGGGCTTCGCCTCTCGTTCGAGGACAACGCCATGGTGGTGACCAACGAGCGCGGCGAGCCTCGCGGCACCGAGATTAAGGGTGCGGTCGCGCGTGAAGTCGCCGAGCGCTTCCCCAAGATCGGGTCGATGGCCACCATCATCGTGTGAGGTGCAGAGACATGGTACGAATGGCAAGCAAACAGCCCAGAAAACAGCGCAAAGCGCGCATTACCGCACCTCTGCACGTTCGCGGCAACTTCCTCCGCGCCCCGCTCTCTTCTGAGCTGCGGGAGAAGTACGGCCGCCGGAATGCCCGGGTCATCCAGGGCGACACAGTGAAAGTGCTCCGCGGCGACTTCGCCGGTGAGGAGGGGATCGTCGATGCGGTGGATACCGGCAAGTACAGGGTGCTGGTGCACGGGGTGTCGCTCACGAAAAGCGACGGAACTGAGGTTCCTCGCCCGGTCGACACCTCGAACCTCCAGATCGTGAAGCTGAATCTCAAAGACAAGCGCCGTGAAGAGCACCTGGAGGCGAAGAAATAATGTCCGGACACCAGAAGAGGCTGACAGCCCCGAATGCATGGAGTATCGCCAAGAAGGCCAACACATTCATCACCAAGACCGCCCCCGGGCCGCATACCAAAGATGCAATGCCTGTTGCGGTCTGGATGAGGGACCACATGGGCCTTGCCCGCAATATGAAGGAGATCAAGAAGATCCTCTCAAGCCGCGCCGTCATCGTGAACGGCAAACCGGCAAGGGATCCGAAGCTGGGCATCGGGGTCTTCGATATCATCTCGATTCCGGCAATGCAGAAGCACTACCGTATTCTCCTCGACAAACGAGGCAACTTCGTCTCCATCGAGATCACCGAGGATGCGGCAAAGACACGCCTGTGCAAGATCCGCAACAAGACCGAGGTGAAAGGCGGCAAAGTGCAGCTCAACCTCCGCTATGGGGCCAATATCATCGCCGACCACAGCTACCGCCCGCGCGATTCGGTGGTCCTCTCGCTCGAGGAGTCCAACCATTACGCGATCGTCGATCATTTCCCCTTTTCTGAGGGTAATGTGGCGATGGTCATCGGCGGCCGTCACTCGGGAAAAGTCGGCAGAATCGCCGAAATTATCGACACCGCCGGCAGCATTCCCAACAAGGTGATCCTGGATGAGCTGGAGACCGGCACCAGGTTCGACACCATCGACACCTACGTCTTTATGGTGGGCAGGGAAGAGCCCGCGGTGAAAGAGTGGGGGATTGAAGCATGAGCACAATGCGGGATCCTCTGATCTACAAGGTGGTCGTGCACATGAGCGTCGGCGAGGCCGGTGAGAAGCTCACCAATGCCGAACACATCATGCGGGAGATCACCGGGCAGCAGCCCATTCGCGTGATGGCCAAGCGTACACAGCCCGCATTCGGCATCCGCAAGGGCCAGCCCATGGGATGCAAGGTCTCCCTGCGAGGGGATGTGGCGGAAACCTTTGTTGCGACCGCACTGGATATCGTTGAACGCCGGCTGAGTGCCACACAGTTCGATAAAAACGGCAATTTCGCCTTCGGAATCGAGGAGCATACCGATTTCCCCGGACAGTCGTACGACCCGTCGATCGGTATCTATGGCATGGACGTCGCAGTGATCCTGGAGCGCCGGGGCAAGCGCATCGCCCGCAGGCTCATCGAACAGAAAAAACTGCCGGAAAAGCAGCGTGTCTCCCGCGAGGATGCAATCGGCTTCCTGCAGGAACGCTACCAGGTGGAGGTGATCTGATGGCACAGAAAACGACAAAGAAGAGTGACCGCTCAACCGCGACCCCGTTCGGGCGCGGGGCGCATGAGTGCAAGATGTGCGGACGCAAACAGGGGCTTGTCAGGCGCTACAATATTATGCTGTGCCGGCAGTGCTTCCGTGAATGGGCCTCGAAGATTGGGTTTAAAAAGATGGACTGAGGTGAAGAGAAATGGCAAGACTGAATCCAATCGCAGATGCGATGAGCACCATTAAAAATGCCGCAGATACCGGGAAAGGCGAGTGTATCGTCGAGCCGGCAAGCAAACTGCTGGGTGCGATGCTCGGCATCATGAAAGAGAAAGGCTATATCTCGGACTTCGAGTTCATCGAAGACGGCCGAGGCGGCCAGTTCCGCATCAGCCTTAGCGGCCGCATCAACAAATGCGGTGCCATCACGACGAGGTACTCGGTGAAGGCTGGCGACATGGAATTCTGGGAGACCCAGTATCTGCCGGGCAAGGATTTCGGAATACTCCTTCTTTCCACCTCAAAGGGCGTGCTCTCCCATGAGGGTGCCAGGAAAGAAGGTGTCGGTGGCGAATTGCTGGGATATGTCTACTGAGGGATAGATCAATGGGAGTCGAAAGGAGAGTTGAGGTTCCCGAGGGCGTGAACGCGGCGTTTGAAGGCAGACTCATGCGCGTCACCGGCCCGAAGGGGACACTCGAGCGAAACATGCGCTATCCTCAGGTGGAGGTGTCCTGTGACGGGACCGAGTTTGTGGTGTCCACGCAGTCCGACCGGAGAAAAATCACGGCTATGTGCGGGACCTTTGCCGCCCATGCACGCAACATGTTCAAGGGCGTCGTCGACGGCTACGAATACCGGATGAAGGTAGTCTACAGCCACTTCCCGATCCAGCTGAAGATCTCCGGAAACAAGGTGGAAATCACCAATTTTCTCGGCGAGCGCGAGCCCCGGTTTGCAAGGATCGACGAGGGCGTCGATGTCAAACTGGGCAACGACGAGATCACCATTACCGGCATCGACAAGGAATCGGTGGGAACAACTGCCGCCCGCATCGAGGCAGCCACCCGGGTGCGCCACCGCGACCCGCGGGTGTTCCAGGACGGTATCTATATTGTGGGCAAGGCGTGATGCAGATGGCAGATGAAAAAACGAGACTGATCCGGGAACGCGCCCAGAAGAGGGCCACATTCAGGCGCCAGGGTGCAAGCCGCAAAAAGAAGCTCGAGGACACGTGGAGAAGACCGCGCGGCCTGCAGAGCAAGCAGAGAAGACAGTATCGCGCAAAAGGCCGACACCCGAGGCCCGGCTACGGTGCACCCGCCGCAGTCCGCGGGTACCACCCTTGTGGGCTTAGGGAGGCGCTCGTATTCAATACCGCCGAGCTCGAAGGGCTGAACCCCGAGATGTTCGCGGTGAGGATCGGCGGCAGCGTGGGGATGAAAAAGCGCTCTGCAATCCAGGCAAAATCCCTGGAATACGGACTGAAAGTGCTGAACCCCAAGGAGATCACGGTCCCCGAACCGGTGGAAGAACCTGAGCCGGAGGTGGAAGAGGATGAGTGATCTTGCAAACCAGAAACGCATCGCTGCAGCCGTCCTGAAATGCGGGGTGAACCGTGTCTGGATGGATGCAGAGCGTGCGTCCGATATCGAGAACGCCATCTCCCGCGACGATGTCAGGACTCTTGTCGAGGAAGGCGCAATTTCCGCCCGGCCCAAGAGGGGAGTCAGCCGCGGGCGGGCCCGCATCAAGGCCGAAAAACGCAGTTACGGCCACTGTAAAGGGTCCGGTCGGAGAAAGGGTGCTGCGGGAGCCCGCAACCCCAGCAAACGGCAGTGGATAAGGAAGATCAGGGCAATGAGGCGCGAACTGCGCACCCTTCGCGATGACGGGACCATCGACAGCCATGTCTATCGGATAATGTACCGCAAAGCTGCGGGAGGCCAGTTCCGCAGTGTGGCGCACATGAAGGCGCAGCTGGAATCCATCACAGGGAGGATGAGCTAACCATGGCATCTGGAGCACGTTATTTCGTCCCGTTCCGCAGGCGGAGAGAGGGGAAAACTGACTATTACAGGCGGATGAAGCTCCTTCTCTCTGACAAGCCGAGATTTGTCGTCCGGAAGACGAACAGACAGATCATCACGCAGCTTGTGGAGGCGCACATGGAGGGCGACCGCACACTCATCGCGGCCTATTCCAGTGAGCTCGGCGATTATGGCTACAAGGGATCGACCGCAAACACGCCGGCTGCGTATCTGACCGGCATGCTCTGTGCGGTCAAGGCAATGAATGCAGGATACAGCGAGGGAATTCTCGATATCGGGCTTAACCGCGCAAGTACCGGCGCACGCGTCTTCGCGGCGCTGAAGGGAGCGGTTGAGACCGGGTTCGAGATCCCGCACGGCGAGAGTATCCTCCCCGAGGACGATCGGGTGAAAGGAGGCCATATTGCCGAGTATGCACCGGAACGAGCGGGTGACCTCGTTGAACACGTTGAATCGGTTGCTGAAGCAATCATGAAGGAGCTGAAGTAACATGGCATGGGAACAGGAAGAATGGGTTCCTCTCACCGGTCTGGGCAGGGAGGTCGCCGCAGGTCAGATCTCGAGCATCGATGAGGTGCTGATCAGTGGACGGCCTATCAAGGAGCCGCAGATCGTGGATTACTTCCTGACCGATCTCGATGACGAGGTGCTCGACATCAACATGGTGCAGCGGATGACCGACAGTGGTCGGCGCGTGAAATTCCGCTGTGTTGTAGTGGTCGGCAACAAAAACGGCTATATCGGATTCGGTCAGGCGAAGGACAATCAGGTGGGCACGGCGATCGCAAAAGCGATCGGCAACGCAAAGACCAACCTGATCAAGGTGAAGCGCGGCTGTGGCAGCTGGGAATGCGGATGCGGTATGGAGCACTCGATTCCCATGGAAGTGAGTGGCAAATCGGGCAGTGTCAGGGTTACCCTGAAGCCCGCCCCGCAGGGTATCGGGCTTGTTACCGGTGACATCGGCAAAAAAGTGCTCGAACTGGCGGGTATTAAGGATGTGTGGTCGTTTACCAGCGGGCATACCCGGACCACTATCAACTATGCCAAGGCCACCTTTGACGCACTCAAAGAGACGAACAGGATTCGTACAGTCAGGGGAGCTGAGTGATGTACGCGATTGTCCAGGTTCGTGGAACGGTCAATACACGGCGTGAGATCAAAGACACGCTGAAGATGCTCCGCCTGCACCACATCAACCATTGTGTGCTGGTGCCGGACTCCCCTGCCTACCTCGGCATGATCCGAAAGGTCAAAGACTTTGTCGCCTACGGGGAGGTTGATGAGGAGACGCTCGCTCAGATCCTCCGCACGAGGGGCCGACTCACCGGCAACATGCGGCTGACGGACGAGTACATCAGCGAGCACACCGCGTTTGGGGACATCTCCGAGTTTGCCCGCGGTCTCGCGGACGGTTCGGCAAAGATGGCAGATGTACCGGGCTTGAAACCGGTAATCCGCCTTCATCCTCCCCGCAAGGGATACCGGTCGATCAAGCGGACATACCAGCAGGGCGGAGCGCTCGGGTACTATGGGCCCGAGATCAACTCCCTCCTGTATAAAATGAGGTGATGGAGATGCCGACCAACAAACGTTCAAAATATCGTGGTACCCGCACCTGCGGGGGAGGAACACACAAAAATCGCCGCGGTGCAGGAAACCGGGGTGGGAGGGGACGTGCCGGGCAGCAGCAGGGCCGTTTCACCCATTTCCTGCTTCTCGGTGAACTTGCCTATGGAAAACACGGGTTCGTGCGCAAACAGACCGCTCCCAACCGGGTTCTCGACATCGGGCAGCTCGACGAGATGGCGGACGACCTCGTGAACAGGGGCCTGGCGTCCCGCGAAGGGGATGCCGTGGTCATTGATGCGAATCAAATCGGTATTGATAAAATACTTGGGGGCGGAAAAGTAACACAGAAAATGAATATCACAGCCAGTGCATTTTCTGAAAATGCAAGAGTAAAAATCGAAGAAAAAGGCGGTCAAATAGAGACCGTATAAATTTTTTTTTGGTGACATTATGGGAGCAATGCTGGATAGATTAGAACCTCTATTCGCGGCAATGCCTGCTGTCCGTGCGCCCGAAGGGCATGTACATTTTAAAAATAAACTGCTCTGGACACTTGCAATACTGCTGCTGTACTTTGCACTGACCAATATTCCGGTATTTGGCCTGGATCCGAGTTCACAGGATATTTTTGGATACTACCGGGCGCTCCTCGCAGGGGCACAGGGTTCAATAATGCAACTCGGTATCGGGCCGATCGTCACCGCATCGATCGTACTCCAGCTGCTCAAAGGTGCGGATATTCTCCCCATCGATACCTCTCAGGCACGCGGCCAGATCCAGTACATGGGCCTGCAGAAGCTGCTTATCTTTGTCATGATCGTCTTCGAAGCGGCACCGCAGGTCGTGGGTGGATTTTTGCAGCCCGATCCGGCGATTGCAGCCTCATTCTTCGGAGGCAGTCTCGGTGCCGTATCCCTGTTGATATTCCTGCAGATCGTACTGGGGGGCATCCTCATTGTGTTCATGGACGAGGTCGTCACCAAATGGGGCATGGGATCGGGTGTCGGTCTCTTCATCATCGCCGGCGTATCGCAGGGGATCATCAATGGGTTCCTCAACTGGATGCCGGTCAGTGATCCCTATCCGGTGGGATTCTTCCCCCGGCTCGTCGCGATTGTTGCGGACGGGGCGGACTTCCTGCGCTACTTCGGCACCGATCTCCTCGCCTTCGTGACGACGATCGCCATATTCCTGATCATCGTGTACGTGGAATCGACCAGGATCGAGATCCCGCTCGCCCACACCGCGGTCCGTGGTGCACGGGCACGCTTTCCGGTCAAGCTGATCTATGCCAGCGTGCTTCCCATGATTCTTGTCAGGGTGCTCCAGGCGAACATCCAGATGCTCGGGTTGTTTTTGAACAACGTCGGCATCACCGTCTTCGGCACCTACCAGGGACAGACACCGGTGGACGGCCTGATGTGGTTCCTCGCTCCCATCAACGGCCCGGAGCAATGGATGTGGTGGGCATACGACCTCGGGCATGCGGCATGGGAGGTTATTATACGGATGGGAATCGATATCTCCATCATGGTGGTCGGCGGTGCGGTGTTCGCCCTCTTCTGGGTGAAAACCGCCGGGCTTGATTCATCGCATGTCGCTCGCCAGATCCAGATGAGTGGCATGCACATCCCGGGATACCGCCGCAACCAGCAGGTGCTGGAGAAGTACCTGGATCGCTACATCCCGCGCATTACGGTAATCGGCGGTGTCTTCATCGGGCTGCTCAGTGTGGCTGCCAACCTCTTCGGCGTGATCGGTGCCGTGGGCGGAACCAGTCTGCTGCTGACGGTGAGTATCGTCTACCGCCTCTACGAGGAGATTGCAAGTGAGCAGATCATGGAGATGTATCCGTTCATGCGCGGTTTCTTTGGCAAGGAGTGAATGAGTTTGGGAAAAAAGGTAGTCATTACGGGTGTCCCCGGTGTGGGGAAGACGACGGTCATCAACGGAGCACTTGAACTCCTGAAAGGAGAGGGAGTTGTCTATCGTTCAATCAATTTCGGCACATTCATGTTTGAGGTGGCGTCCGCCGAAGGTCTTGTCAAAGACAGGGACGAGATGCGGACCCTGCCCCAGAATGTCCAGCGACGGCTGCAAAAGACTGCTGCGGAAAAGATTGCCCGGATCGAGGAACATATCATCGTCGACACCCACTGCACGGTGAAGACGCCGAAAGGTTTTCTTGCGGGTCTTCCCGAGTGGGTGCTGCGTGAGCTGATGCCTGATATCTTCGTGCTCGTGGAAACCGATGAGGACCAGATCCTGCATCGCAGGCTGTCCGATGCAACACGCATCCGCGATATGGAAGGATACCAGGGGATCAAGGACCACCAGCAATTCAACCGCGCCATTGCGGCATCCTATGCGATGCTCACCGGGTGCACGGTCAAGACCATTCAGAATCCCGACTTCCTGCTCGACAACGCCATCGCCGAGATGGCGGAACTTCTGAGGTAAGGATCGTATGGCGGCGGCACCCAAAGGAGGATCCTTTTCTTTTCTTTTGACGATGATGCTCGCCATCGTCATCTACAGCATCCCGGCACTGAGAAACGGCATCGGGGCGGCAATGGATATGATACTGGGACCGATCGTGGGTGGAGGGGATGTCTCCTGGCTGATCATTATCCTGGTGCTCTCATCCGTCACCGGCCTGTATTCATCGCTCCTGCAGAAGTACACCATCGACTACGAGAAGATGCAGCGTGTCCAGCACAGGATGCGCGACTTCCAGAAGGAATTCAGGGAGGCCCAGCTCTCCGGGGATGAAAAGAAGATCAAGAAGATCAACGAAAAAAGGGATAAGATGATGCAGGAGCAGCTGGAGATGTCGCAGGAACAGTTCAAGCCGATGTCCTACATCATGGTCATTACGGTCCCCATCTTTCTCTGGCTGCTCTACGTGGTCTCAGTGACCAAAGGCGATATGACCGGCCCTTATGCCTATGATATGGGGGCGATCGTGTTTCCCTATCTCGGCATCGTAAATTTTGTTGACGTGGCCTTTCTGCTCCCATCGTGGATCCTCTGGTATATGCTCTGCTCGCTGACGCTCTCGCAGGTGATCAGGAAGACCCTGAATATCGGTGGTCTCTGATGCGGATTACGATCAGCGGTCCGCCAGGAAGCGGGACCACCTCGCTCGCCCGCTACCTTGCGGAGAAGCACAACTATCAACTCATATCCGCGGGCGAGGTCTTCCGCTCGCTCGCCGCAGAACGGGGCATGGACCTCGGTGCGTTCGGCAGACTCGCCGAGCAGGACCCTGCGGTCGATAAGATGATCGATGCGCGGCAGAAGGAGATCGGCGAGGCCAGCGACGATATCGTGATCGAAGGAAGGCTCGCGGGAAGGATGGTCGACAACGCCGACCTGCGCATCTGGGTGGCGGCGTCCATCGCCTGCCGTGTGGAGCGTATCGCCGACCGCGACGGGCTTCCACCTGCCGAGGCCATAGCGCTCACCGAAGAACGTGAACACAGCGAGGCGCTTCGATACGAGAAGTACTACGGCATCGACATCAACGATCTCTCGGTCTATGACATCGTGCTCAGCTCGGAGAAGTGGGGCCGGGTAGAGCTCGGGGCGATCGTGGACCTCGCGTTGACGCTGATCAATCTCTGAATGTTCGTGGTGCCGTCGGGCACATTCTGCTTTTCCTTCCTTCATGCGTTTCAGGTAGAGCCGCTGTTTCTGGGAGGAGGGACCTGGTGGCATGCTGATTTCGAGAGAGATGACCTGCTCTGCGATGTACCAAAAAAGTGCAGGGTGGATGCGGGGGTCTCAGGGGTTCCTTCTTCGGTAGATGATGGCGGCAATCACCCCGAGCGCGGTGATTACCCCGATCAATCCAAATCCCGGAGATTCCGGTGCACTGGTAGGCGCAGGGGCGCCTTCGGCATACAACTCGGGGTGAATGTACCGGGCAACGATTTCAAGGGAATCGATGATCCGGGGCCCGCCGCGGTCGATGATATCTGAATCAACGATATAGACCCGCCCGTCTTTCACCGCGTCGAGGTTCTTGAGCCGTTCTTCCTGCATGAAGAAGGCATAGATGGCGTTCTCACCGCTATCTCCCATGCCCGACCCCGAATTCACGATGATGATGTCCGGATTTGCAGTGATGAAATGCTCGAGGGTGACTGTCCCCCACTCCTCGATCTCCCCGAACGCATTCCTCCCGCCTGCAAGGGCGATCTGCTCGTCCTGGAATGTTCCCGCCCCGCTCACGTAGATGGGTTCGTGCCAGACGACGTGGGCGACGGAGGGCCTCATGGAGGCCGCTTCGGTCTTTGCCTGCACCGCCTCCATCCGGGCCCGCATGTCCGCCACAAGGGCATCCGCCTCAGCTTCGGTTCCCGTCGCCTGTCCCAAGAGCTCAATGTCATGGAGTATCCCTTTGATGTCGGGAGGGTGCAGGGAGATCACCGTCAGGCCCAGGCCTTTGAGGTGATCGATTACCTCCTCGGTATTCCCGTCGGCGGCGACCACAAGGTCGGGGTGCAGGGCTACGACCTTCTCCATATCAACCGAGCTGTAACCGCCGACGGTTTCTTTTTCTGCGACTTCAGGCGGGTAATTGCAGTAGTCGGTGACCCCCACCACGCGGTTTTCCAGCCCCAGTGTGTAGAGGATTTCCGTGTTCGAGGGGGCGAGCGAGATGATACGCTGCGGAGATTCCGTGATCTCCACTGTGCAGCCGAAGTCGTCGGTGACGGTCACGGCGCCTGTGGTTGATACCGGCAGCATGAGCACCAGAACGCACAGCAGGAAAATGTGTAGTCGTTTCATTGCCATCAATTCCAAAAATATTGTGTTAATGTAATATTTCTATTCTGGGCACTCAAAAACCTGCTGGAATTCGTCGGTAGCGAAGAGGAATTCCAGAATCGATGGCTGGATAAAACGGATCAGGGACTTCACTGGAGCAGCAGGGCAGGGGTGTTGTGGGAGACGACGATAAGGGACCAGAGGCCGGCGGTCCCGAGGATGGCACCCCCTTTCCACGGCGGGAGGGAGCGGGAGTGCATTGATGAAGTATAAGGCACCCTTCGGCAAACCCGTATCATGAATGCCGCCTTCCAGCCTTCCCGAGCAATCCATGAAGGGGATGATCTGGGCGGGTGGATCTAAATCGTTGTAGGGGGATTGGATGGAGGAATTGGTGAATTTTTCCGTATATTACCACGATACCGATCGGTTTGATGGCGACTGGAGGGCGCTGGAGCGGTTTATTGCTTCGTTTGGGCTGGATGGGGTGGAGCTGCTCATCGGGTTCGATCCGATTCCCGACATCCCGTCCGGGCTCGTGCGGGGGGTGTACCTGCCCTCCTTTATGGGCTGGATTCGGGTGTGGGAGGGCTCGATCCGGTTTCCCGACGCCATCGAAGACCGGGAGATACGTATGCTTTACGGCGCGAGGACTCCCGGTGAACTGCAGGAGCGGGTGTGCGCACCGTGCTCGAGCACGCAGCCCTCCTCTCCCCCGAGTACGCCGTATTCCATGCCTGCTACATCGAGCCCGCACAGGTGTATGCCACAGCACCCCATCGCGACGATGCGCACGTGCTTGGGGTGCTGGCGGAGTTATTCAACCGGATCTGCGCCGAATTTCAAGGAGGCGAGCCGCCGGTGCGGATCCTTTTTGAAAATCTCTGGTGGCCGGGGCTTATCTTCCTGGACGGATCGGCGGCGGAGGGGTTTGCCGAGCAGCTCGAGTTTGACAACTGGGGGTTTATGTTCGACACCGGGCACATGCTGGCTGCGTTGCGGTCCTGTGCGACCGAGGATGAGGCGATCGATACCCTCCTGCAGGTGATCGACGCCCTCCCCGACGCCGTGGTGGACCGCATCGAGGGAGTCCACCTGCACTGCAGCCTGCATCCCGGAGAGTGCCATGCCGCCCTGGGCGTTCCCATACCCGAGGGGTTCGAAGCGCGATCCCTCACGGAGCAGTACCGTGAAGTGATGGGATTGATCGCGGCGATGGACCAGCACCAGCCATTTTCCACGCCCCGCTGCGCCGAGGTGGTGGAGGCGCTCGATCCGGCGTTCTGCACCCATGAGTTCGTCACCCGGTCGCTCGATGAGTTGCGATCTGCAATCGCCCACCAACACGCCGCCCTAAATGGGATCAATGCCCAAACGCACCAGTAATTGCAGGAATTATTATATGTGGTCACAGATAATGGGAAGTTGGTGATACCATGATCTGTATGGGATATGCCAGCCTTTCGCCGGAACAGGTGGAGAAGGTAAAGAACGTCGAGAAGGAGATGGGCATTATGCTCCTCGCCTATGCAAAGCCTACTTACGCGAAACTCAAAGATGCCGATCTGAAGAGGATCAAGGACCTGGAGACGGACCTCGGGCTCTCGCTCGTCGCCTACGAGGTCTAGCCGCATTCACGGCAGAAGGACCTGTTACCTTCACTTTTTCTCAAGACGGGTTGGAGTACTCAGGTGTACGGGGGGATTTTCGCCAGGCCCCCCATTTGGGGATAGAAAACGGTCCCCCTAAGTCCTGCTCGCCGTCGTGTCCGACGTCCACACCGTGATCGATCTTTCCAGCGAGGACAACCCGAAGTCATGGAAGGCGGCGCTCGAGGCGGAGGGCTGCGAGGTAACTATCGATCCCTGCGGCCTCGGGGCGCACGAGGCGATCGCAGGCTTCCTCGTCGCCCACCTTCGGGAGACGGCGGAGAGCTACGGGTTCCTGCAGTGATGACCCTGCAGGAAAACATCAAATAAGCAGCAAAGAATCGAAAAAACGCAAAAGAATCCAAAAAACGTGCGGGAAGGGGGGAGGCGTTTGCCGCGCCTTCTTCCCCGTGGCCGAAGGCGAAGAGGGAGACGATCTGCAGTGGGATATTGGGCACAGTGACCGAGTTGCCCGGTCGTTGGTGACCGTGACTGAGATCGCCGGATACACCGCTAATGATCGGACCGGAATGGGAATCAGCACGAACTAAAGGGTGGATTAGCATCTCGACCGAACGTGAGAGGCTATCCTCTTCCCTTCATTGGCATTGTGTTTTACATAGCTCCAGTAAAGTTCATTATTTGCCTTCATAACAACGGCTTACTTAATCTATCCGCTCAGAAAAGATACGTATCGCTGAAATCGGCGATATCAAGGATTTTTTCCGGATTAGCCTGCTGGTTGAGACGTGTATCGCAAGTGAACACATCCGCAGATCATTCCGGACAGATAGAAAGAAAAATAATTTTACAAAACACAAATAAACTATATTACATGTGACTGGTAATAATGATATAGGAGCAATATGCCTTGGCGGAAAATGAAAACAATTCCAATGATTTCAGCAATGGCCTGAAAATGATCCATACAACCAGCAGCGGCGAGGTGGTCTACCGCTGCGACAACTCGATTGTGGTACGGTTACCTGCAAACAGGAATGCAATGACCACCTCATACGTAAACGGAGGTTACCAGGAAAATCTTCAGGCTGTTTTCAACCACGAGCCCGAACCCACCAGCGGGCATTGTGCTCATGATCTCGAAGGGGGCAGCGTTGAAGCCTATATTAAAATCCATGCCAGGCGGCTGGGGCTTGATCCCGAAAAGGTTGCGGCCATGATGACCGCGGCGAAGATGAAAAACGCAGCAATCACCACCTGCTGTTTCCGGGATCTTGAAGTCACTGCGATAGTCACTGCAGGTATCGAGGTGAACGGGGGAAGGGCGGGGGACCCTGCATCGTGGCACGAGGAAGACGGGAAGACGATCTATGTTGGCGGCACCATCAACACCATCATCATCATCAGTTCCCATCTGCCGGCCCATGCGCTGAACCGCGCGATCATGACTGCAACGGAAGCAAAAACGGTCGCCATCCAGCAGCTGATGGCGCCAAGCAAATATTCAACTGGTATTGCCACCGGATCCGGCACAGACCAGATCTGCATCATCTCGAATATGGACAGCCCGAATGTCATTACGTGGGCCGGAAAACATTCGAAACTGGGCGAATTGATTGCCAGATGCGTTATTGATGCCACGACGGAAGCGCTTGCCAGACAGACCAATCTCACGCCGGATTCTCAACGCGATATGCTCGTCCGGTTGGAAAGATTCGGCATCGATGAGAAAAAATACTGGGAGACTGCGTCGTCGCTTGAGGGGGAGAACAAAAAAGACGTCTTCATAAAAAATCTTCGGGATTTCTCAAGAAATCCGTTTATTGTTGCAATGACAGCATCCCTCCTGCATATTGTCGACGAGATCGAATGGGGACTGGTTCCCGAGCTTGCCGGGAAAAAAACGGCATGGTCCATCATGAAAACTTTGCCTGAACTGATGAACCTTACCAATCATCCGGATTTCGAGTATGTCGTCGATGAACGGAATACAATCATCGAAAACTGGATTCGGCTGAGCTCCTGGTGTGTAAAAAACGGATTCTGAGGATTGAGCTATGACAGATGAAATGCCGGTTTACCCGTTTTCGGCAATTGTCGGGCAGGATGATATGAAGGCCGCACTGCTGGCAAATATCATCTATCCTTCGATTGGTGGGGTATTGATACGGGGGGAAAAAGGTACGGCTAAATCAACCGCCGTGCGTGCAATCGCCGATCTTCTGCCGCAAAGACGGGTTGTCAGGAATTGTGCCTTCCAGTGCGATTTCCTCGACACGAGAAATCTCTGCACTTCGTGCAGGGAGAGAATCGCGGAAGGAGAGGTTCTCGAACCCGTCACGGTAAAGATGCGTGTCGTGGAGCTGCCACTCAGCGCCACGGAAGACCGCGTGGTGGGATCCCTTGATATCGAGCACGCAATCACGAAGGGCAGGAAACAATTCGAACCCGGCGTGCTGGCGCTTGCCAACGGGAACATCCTGTACGTTGATGAAGTCAACCTCCTTGATGACCATATTGTCGATCTCCTGCTGGATGCGGCTGCAATGGGTACCAACTTTGTCGAGCGTGAGGGCATCTCCTATTCGCATCCTTCTCGTTTCATGCTCGTTGGCACGATGAATCCCGAGGAAGGCGACCTCCGCCCCCAGCTGCTCGACCGGTTCGGGCTTGCCGTGGATGTGGAAGGCGAGAAGGATGCTGGGCGGCGGGCGGAGATTATCAGGCGGAGGCTCGCGTTTGAACGAGATCCGGCCGGATTCTGTCAACGCTATGAGGCGCAGCAGGAGGATATCAGGCAGCGGATTGAACGGGCTAAGGAACTTGCCACGCACATCGAGCCCGATGAGAAGCTGCTCAGGACCGCGGTGGCGATCTCCCTCTTGCTTGGTGTCGACGGACACCGGTCCGACCTGACGCTCGTAAAGAGCGCCATTGCCTTCGCTGCCCTGGAGGGCAGGAGCAGCGTGAAAGAGGAGGATATCGTCACCGCAGCCAGGCTCTCCCTCCCCCACCGGATGCGAAGACAGCCGTTTGAAGAGAGCCGAATGGAATTCGAAACCATCAGATCAGTGATTGCGGAGAGTTTCGGCGGCCCATGAATGCGTCATACCCGTTTCCGGCAATAACCGGCCAGGAAAACGCAAAGAAAGCCCTCATGTGTGTTCTCGTCAACGAGGATATCAACGGCATTCTCTTGATCGGGGAAAGGGGTACGGCAAAAACCACCCTTATCAGGTCGGTGGAGGCAATTTCAGGGCAGAAAGAGATCCGCACCATTCCCCAGAATATTACCGAGGATCGGCTGCTGGGCTCGATTGATATTGAAACGGCGGTCACCGGGGGCGCCATACGCATGTCACCGGGCATTCTGGCCGAAGGAAACCGCCAGATACTCTTTGTCGACGACATTAACCTCCTGAGTGAGGAAGCGGTGCATACCATCCTGACAACATCCGAGACCCGGAGGGTCGTGATTGAACGCGAGGGGTTTTCACGAAAGGTGGGGACAACATTCATCCTTGCCGCAACAATGGACCCGGCGGAGGGCGGGCTCCCTTCTCACGTGCTTGACCGCTTTGATCTCTGTGTATGCCTTGACAGCATCGAAGACGAGGAGTTGAGAATCGAAATAGTAAAGAACCGGCTGCGTTTTGAACAATCCCCCGAGAAATTCTGCGCAGGATACGACGGTGACGTCGCGTCGCTTCGTGACACCATAACAAAAGCGCAGGAACGGCTGCCGTATGTCAGCATCCCCGAAGGCCATCTCGAACTCATTTCAAACCTCTCTATGGAACTTGGCATTTCCGGACAGAGGGGTGATCTTGCCGTTGCAAGAACGGCAAAGGCCCTTGCCGCACTGGATGGGAGGGACGGTGTCGTATTTGATGATGTCAAGCAGGCTGCACTCCTTGCTCTTGAACACAGGAGAGGGGAAACCCCTCCCCGGGTCCCGGACATCCCGCCATATCCGGAGACCGATGAGCCGGACGACCATCCGCAGGGCGACACAAACACAAACGCCGGCTCAGGTAACGGCAGCAGTCACGCGCCCCCTCAACAGCGGCAGCAGCACGAGGCGATGGAATCCGCTACGGATACCGGTACAGCCGAAACGCCGCGTGATGCCGAGCAGGTGTTTGGCATCGGATCAACCTTTGAGGTCATCAGATACTTGGATGAAACGTCCAAAAAAACGACAAGAAGACAAAAAAGCGGCCGCAGAACCCGGCTGATAGGCGCGGACAGATCCGGCCGCTATGTCTCCTTCAGGCTGCCGGGCAACAATAAAAATGATATCGCCTTTGATGCCTCGCTCCGTGCCGCTGCACCGTACCAGCGGTTCAGAAAGAACGGGGATCTGGCAATCTCTCTCACTCTCTCGGATTTGCGGGAGAAGGTGAGGGAGAAAAAGACCGCCCACACCATCCTGTTTCTGGTCGACGGCAGCGGTTCCATGGGAGTGAGACGACGGATGGTGGCGGTCAAAGGGGCAATCCTTTCGCTCCTTACCGATGCCTACCAGAAGAGAGACCGCGTGGGCCTGATGGTATTCCAGGGGACCGATGCACGCCTGCTGCTCCCGCCTACCAAAAGTGTGGATGTAGCGGTCAGAATGCTCCGCAGTCTGCCTGCCGGTGGCAGGACTCCTCTTGCAAAGGGAATCGTCGAGGCAGCGAAGCTGCTGACGCGCGGCAGATATGCAGCTCCGGAGGAGAATAAAACGGTGGTCCTGCTCACGGACGGCAGGGGGAACGTCTCCTCCGGCCGGAAGGATCCCTACGAGGAACTGGAAGACACCGCACAAAAAGTGGCCGGCACCGGGATCCGGTTTGTCGTAGTGGATACCGAGGAGGGGTACCCGCGAATCGGCATGGCCAGAAAACTCGCCTGCGATCTCGAAGCGACCTATTTCTGCCTTGAAGGCCTCGACAGCCGGCGGCTTGCAGATTCGGTGCGCGGGCTCATCTACGGAACGGGGTGAAGAGAATGCAATTATCAGAGCAGAATAAATGGATATTCACAGGAATGATTGCTGTTGTCATTGTTGCTGCAGCAGCCATCTGGTTGTCGGCGATGGTAGCCGATGATAACGGGAACGGTTCACCGATCCGGGCACAGAAAAATTCGTCAGGAACAGAAGACCTGTTTCTCTACAAATCATACCCTGAATATGCGTTGGGTTTTTCCATCGAGTATTACGGGACGTATAAGGTGCTTTCTCTCCATGACCCCTGGGGGAGGGCGGACGAGGATTATACCTACCTGCTCGTCCAGCGCGGCGAGGAAATCCCGGCGGGCTATTCGGATGCGCAGGTCTTTTTTGTGCCGATAGAGAAATCAGTTACCCTTTCACCGATACACCTCTCCCAGATCAGCCAGTTGGATGAATCACGCTCAGTGAAAGGACACAATGGCGTTGATCTCGTGTATGACGAAGAGATTCGCCGGCTCGCAGAAGAAGGTGCTATCGAGGAAATCGGAAGCGGCACATCTTCGATGGGTACCATGCTGAATACCGAGCTTATAATTGAACTCGAGCCGGATGTGGTCTTTTGCGTAGCAAACGGAAACAGGGAATATGACAGCCATTACAAACTACGAGAAGCAGGGCTTAAACCGGTGGTCAGCGCAGAATGGATGGAGAACAATCCGCTTGGCAGGGCTGAGTGGATTAAGTTTATTGCATATTTTTACAACAGGGAACAGAAGGCAAACGATTTCTTTGAAGGGATAAAAGAAAACTACTCGGCAATTTCTGCAAAAACGAAGACTCTGGACTATCAGCCCAGGGTCTTTTCCGGCATTGATTATCAGGGGACATGGTACGCGCCGGGCGGGGGCAGCTATGTGGCAATGCTGTTTCAGGATGCCGGTGCCGATTACGCCCTGTCAAACGACAACGAACGGGCAGACAGCCCCATTGATGTTGAGGTGGTGTACGAAAGGGCGCACGATGCCGACTACTGGATCAATATCGGCTATAACGACGACATCAACGCACTCCTTGCCCTCGATCCCCGGTATGCGAATTTCGGTGCTTTCAAAAGCGGGAATATCTATCATTACAATGCCAGGGTGAATGCCTTTGGCGGAAACGATTACTGGCAGTCGGGCATTTTGCGGCCGGACATCGTGTTAAAGGATCTGGTATCGATCCTGCATCCCGAGCTCGTCCCCGACCATGAATTGTATTACTACCAGCATGTCGGCTCTCCGCACGGGGGAGCGGCATGAAGCTGAACGGGAGCTGGCTGCGTGAATGGTTCGGAAAAACGACCTTCGGGATACTGCTGTCCCTTGGTATCCTGGGTGCGCTTTTTCTCCTCGATATCATGCTCGGGTCTGTCAATATCCCCCTTGATGCACTCGTTTCCATACTCACCGGAGGCGAGGTGAAGGAGACATGGGCCACGATATTCTGGGTCTGGCGAATCCCGAAAGCGATAACGGCGGTGTTTGCCGGGGCGGCGCTCGCCCTGTCCGGGCTCCTGATGCAGACGTTTTTCAGAAATCCGCTGGCGGATCCGTATATTCTGGGCATCAGCTCGGGTGCCAGCGTCGGCGTTGCGCTGGTCATGCTGTCATCGGGATTCTGCGGTATCGGCGCGGTGCTTGCCGGCCTCGGCCTCCTCGGTGATGTGGGCATCTCGTTTGCCGCCATGCTGGGTGCATTTGCCGTTCTGCTCCTTATCCTCCTTATATCCGCAAAAATCCAGAGCAACGTCACCATCCTCGTCCTCGGCATCATGGTCTCCTACATCAGCGGGGCGATCGTCACCATCCTCCTGCAGTTTTCTGATGAGTCCAGCATGCATACGTATTCGTTCTGGACGTTCGGCAGCTTTTCGGGTGTCACGTGGGATCAGCTCCCCCTCCTCCTCTTTCTCCTGACGGCCGGATTTGTGGTGTCGTTTCTCCTCACGAAGCCCTTGAACGCTCTGCTACTCGGCGAACAGTATGCGGCGAGTATGGGAATGGATTACAAAAAGGTCAAGAACGCGATCATGGTCAACACCGCAGTGATGGCCGGCGTTGTCACGGCATTCTGCGGTCCGATAGGGTTTCTTGGGGTTGCGGTTCCCCATTTTTGCCGGAGCCTGTTTGTCACCGCCGATCACCGGGTTCTTGTCCCAGCCTGTGTGATCGTCGGGGGCATCATTGCCCTTGCAACCGACATCATCTCCCACCTGCCAGGCACGGATATCGTGCTGCCGTTGAATGCCATCACCGCCCTCTTCGGGGCCCCGGTTGTCATATGGGTGATTGTGCGGGGGACGCGCTTTGGGAGGGGTGTTATCACATGAACAGAGCCGCCGTGCTGACCTGCACGAATCTTTCCATCGGATACCAGAACCAGAAAACGGTGATCAGGGAGATTTCAAAAGACCTCAACCTCCGGCTCAACCGCGGGGAGCTGGTCTGCCTGGTCGGGCCGAACGGGTCAGGAAAATCCACGCTCATCCGGACCCTGACCGGGATCCAGCCGCCTCTTTCCGGAGACGTGGTGCTGCTTGACAAGCGGATCGCGGACCACAGTGCAGATGAGAAGGCAAAGAACCTGAGTGTGGTGCTCACGACACCCGTACAGGCAGGCTTTATGACCGCCTTTGATATTGTCGCCCTCGGCAGGTTCCCGCACACGAACTGGGCCGGCCGCCTGACAGATGATGATACCGAGATCATTCTGTCGGCGATTGCGTCGGTCGGAGCAGGGGATCTGACACACCGGTTCATCCACGAAATGAGCGACGGGGAGCGGCAGAAGGTGATGATTGCGCGGGCCCTTGCCCAGGAACCGGTTCTCATGGTTCTTGATGAACCGACTGCGTTTCTGGATCTCCCTCATAAAATTGAGACCATGAGGATCCTGAGATCGATTGCGCGATCGACCGGCAAAGCCGTCCTCCTCTCCACGCACGATCTGAATCTTGCTATACGGTGTGCCGACCGGCTCTGGATTATCGACCAGCACGGCACCCTGATTTCCGGCATTCCTGAAGATCTTGTATTATCGGGCATCTTTGGTTCGGCATTCGGTATTCACGGGGTGAACTTCGATCCAGTACGCGGGGAATTTACCATACCAATCGAGAAAAAAGGCACCTTCGCGCTCACGGCCCAGAAGTCGGTCGAGAAGATATGGACCTGGTATGCTCTGGAACGCATCGGCTATCTGCCGGCAGAAGGCGAGAGGGAGGATATCACCGTGACGATACGCAAAGATAATGGCAACGCGGTGTGGGAACTTTGCACCGGGACCGTCGCCAGGGAATGCACGAGTCTTGCGGAATTGATTGAGTGCATCTCCGCCTGTGACGAGGGGGATGATTCTCATTAGGATCGCAATCTACGGGAAAGGCGGGATCGGGAAATCGACCATCTCCGTCAATGTGTCGGCTGCGCTCGCAGAAAACGGCCTGAAAATTTTGCAAATCGGATGCGATCCGAAACATGATTCTACACGGCTACTTATCGGAGGCAGGATACCGACCACCGTACTGGAATATATCAAAAACGTCCTTCCCGAAAAGAGGCGTCCTGAAGACATCGTGTTCAAAGGATATGGGGGCGTTGCGTGTGTCGAGGCAGGAGGACCCGAACCGGGTGTAGGGTGTGCGGGAAGAGGCATCATCACCACGTTCGAACTTCTTGAGAATCTGGGTATCAAACCAGATTTTTTTGATGTGAGTATCTACGACGTTCTGGGCGATGTCGTCTGCGGCGGGTTTGCCGTCCCGTTACGGGACGAATATGCCGATGCGGTCTTCATCGTCACATCAGGGGAATACCTCTCCTTGTATGCGGCGAACAATATTTTGCGGGGGATACAAAATTTTACCGAACAGACCTGCAGGGTCGCCGGCATCATCCACAATGCACGGGGGCTCAAAGATGAGGACGACCGGGTCACGCGGTTTGCACGAGCTGTCCAGTTGCCCATCGTGGCATATATCCCCCGCAGTGAGGTGTTTGCAAGGGCAGAAAAAGAAGGGCGCACCGTTGTAGAAAAATACCCTGATTCGGCCGAAGCAGCGATCTTCGGGCAGGTTGCAGATTATATCGGGAAGATCAACGCGGGGGAGTCCGCTCTCCTGCATCCTGCGCTGCCGTTGACCGACGAGAACCTGGAACTGGTCGTCCTGCAACGGGAGACTTATGGCACCGTAGAAAAGTATGATTTTTCCTCATTCGGTGTGCAGAAAGCCAGCGGAAAGGTTCTGTCGGGTTCGGTGAAACACAAACGCCCTCTTATCGGCTGCGCATTCGCCGGGGCAGTATCCGTCACCGCGCAGATTACCGATGCCGCCACGATAATGCACGGCCCGAGAAGCTGTTCGCTCATGATGTACGAGAAGCTGCTGGACACCGAGCAATGTGCCGCAACGATGTTCGGGCATCCCTACCATCAGGGTTTGAAAAACAGGCTGCTCTCCACGGACATGACCGACGAGGAATTCATCTTCGGCGGGGAGACCAAACTTGCCGAAACCATCGAATCGACGATCAGGAACGGCTTTGCGTTGATTTTTGTCGTCACGGCCTGTCCTCCGGGCCTCATCGGGGATAACATCGGGAATGTTATCAAAAACGTCTCGGCGAACTACCCGGACGTAACAATCGTTCCCGTTCCGGTTGACGGGAATCTTGCGGGAGACTTCGCACAGGGGTTGATAGATACCTACCGTGTGGTTGCCGGACTTATTCCTGGTGGCGGGCAGGAGAACGACAACAATGCGGTCAACATCATTGCGGAAAAGTGGCTTGCGCTCAACGATGAGGTAAGTATCGGCGCCGTGGAAAGCCTTTTAAAAAGGCTCGGTATTGCGGTGAATTGCCGGTTTTTGTGTAAATCCTCCGCCAGTTCGCTGGAAAACTTCAACAATGCCGCGTTGAACCTGCTTGCCGACAACGACGACATTTCGGAGTACATCCGTAAAGCGCTCGCATCGGTCTCCGACGTTCCGTTCCTTGACAAAGCCCTTCCGGTAGGGTTTGCAGAAACGGAAGTCTGGCTGCAACAGGTGGCGGAATTTTTCGGTAAAGAGAAACGTTCACAAGAGATCATTGCAGAAGAAAAAAAAGAGTATCAAAGAAGAATCGAAGCGATCAGGCCACGATTCGAAGGAAAAACGATTCTCATCTCGATATACCTCAAATCCGTGGACTGGATCTGCGATCTGGCAAACGACCTGAACATGGACATCGTCAAGATCGGCCTCACATATTCGCCTTTTTCCGGGTCGTTCGTATCGCAAAAGGCGGGAAAGATTCCTGTCGAGCACAATTACACCATCGAGAAGCGGTCGGAGGATATCCGCACGCTCAGGCCGGATCTGGTCCTGTATACCTATCCAGTGCTGCGGCCAGGGGATCAGGCGAGGAGTGCGCATCTCCCCTACTGTCCCGGCTTCGGGTTCCATGCAGCAGTTGAACAGGCCGAACGCTGGAGCATGCTGATGAAGCTTCCCGTAATTGAAGGCTGGAAAAAGGATGGGGAGGGAATTCTATGAACCTTGATGCAGACGGGTTTATCGGGACGTTGCTTGCCATTGAAGGAATTTCTGATGCCCGTGCGGTGATGAATGGCCCGAACGGCTGCCGGGGGAACCCCGCGTATTTCTCGGACCGCCACTATCCCCGTGAAAATTCCCTGAACCGGCGCTCGTTTGAGGAACTTTTCTTCTTTGGCCAGTCACGGATACCCTGCACCTATCTTGATAGTGACGACTACATCCTTGGCTCTACGCAGAAACTGCAGGAGATCCTCCCGCTGATAGCAGAGAAAGGGGATGCATTCCTCGCGCTGGTCAACTCGCCGGGAGCCTCCCTCATCGGGGATGACCTCAACCGCTTCCTGAAGGAAGCACGGCTCGATCACATCTGTATGGCCTTTGAAGGGGCGGCGTACTCCCGTCCGCTAGTTGAGGGGTTCGACGAGGCGATTGCCGCCGTCCTCCGGTGGCTTCGGCTCAATCGTCTTCCGCAGGTGAAAAACAGGGTCAACCTGCTCGGATTCTCGATGACCCAGAAATTCTGGCAGGGGAATATCGCCGAGATCAGGCATCTCTGCGAGCTGATGGGGCTTACCGTTGTCTCGGTACCGGGGGCAGGATCGAGCATTTCGGAGTTGCGGGAGTCCACAACGGCCTCCTGCAATATCGTGGTTTTTCCCGAATACTCCCAAAAGACAGCGGAATTCTATGAGTCGGAGTTCGGCATCCCCGCAGTCTATTCCCATGACGGCGCACCGGTCGGTTTTACTGCGACGGAAACGTGGATACGAACGGTTGCCGCGGCGACCGGGCGTGATCCGGCACCGGCGCTCGAAGAGATAAAGAAGCAACGGACGCACGCCTACCACCAGATTGCCCGGTACTACCATGAAGCCGGCTACCCGAGAGGGACGACGTTTGCCGTCCGCGGGGACTCGTCGTTCGTCCTCCCCCTCACCATGTGGCTGTACGAGTACCTGGGCATGCTGCCGGTATCTGTTGAAACCATGGCAGGAGAAGATCCCGGATCGATCGTTCGTCTCAGGGAATTCCTTGCCGCCCACGACCTTTCCGGGGCCCTCGGTGCGGATCCCGCCGCTGCCGGGCCGGATATCTATTTCGGTGACGGGTTATCCGGAAAAGACCTGGAGCTCTCCGGCAGGTGCAGGAAGTCGGTTGAGATCTTCAACCGGATGAACGGCGATGTGCATTTCACGCAAAAAGCATTCCTCGGCGGGGTGGGAGCGCTGTGGATTCTCGAACTTGTCTTTAACGCGGTGAAGGATTTTCCCGGGTGAGGGCGATTCCGAACGACTAGCGCCCCCGAACAGAACCCCCGGGGGCCTGGCTGCATCCCCGCCGTTGCACCCGAAGGCCTCCTCTTTTTTTTTTTTGATCAGGAGGGAGGTGATCCGGAGTTTACGAATCCTTCCCCCGTGTTCAACCAAATTTCGTCTTCACACCGTAACCTTCCTGAACACCTGCCCCGCGATCACCATGATCACGGCTGCGAACACCGCAAGCAGCGTGATGGGGATGACCGGAACATTGCCCGCGCCCACCTCGCGGATTGCATCGATGGCATAACTGAGCGGGTTTACGTGGGCAATGGCACTGAGCCAGCCGGGCATCACATCGTACGGCATGAGGGCGCTCGAGGTGAAGAACAGCGGCATGGTGACCATTGCGCTGAAGGCTGCAAAGGAGTCGTGATCGTCCAGGTAGAGTGCCACGGTAGTGGAGAATGCGGATATGAAAACCCCGAACAGGAACAGGATGAGGTAGGTCAGGCCGTACTGTACCGGGTGCAACAACGTGGCGCCGATCAGCACCGCGAGGGTCAGGATGATCGTTGTCTGGAGAATGCCCCGCACGGTAATGAAGAGGATCTTGCTTATCAGAATGCTCTCCCGGGGCACGGGCATGGCAAGGAACTTGTTTAAAAACCCGAGGATCTTGTCGAACATCAAAAGCGAGCCACTGGAGATCCCGGTTGTCAGGATCGTCATTACGAGGATGCCCGGCGTGATGAAATCAAGATAGTTGCCGGTGAACTGGACGGGCAGGGCAAGGCCGACAAAGAGCAGCCATGCCGCGGGAAGGACGAGCGCCGAAACAAGCCCGACCCTGTACCGGACCCACCGGATGAAGTCCCGGTGGATGTACGTGAGCACGCCTTTCATGATCGTCCCCGCAGCATCATCCTGAATTTCCACTCCTCGAACCCATGCTCCTCCTCCTGCCTGCCGACAGACTGTAAAAAGACGTCGTCAAGGGAGGGTTCGCGCAGCGACATGGACCGCACCCTGTTTCCGGCGCGGTTCAGGGCATCGGCAAGGGCCGGGAGCGCCTCGCGGCCGTTCTCGGCGGTAAACAGGATCTCTTCACCCGACCGGCCGACAAACACGGCACCGTCGAGCTGGACCGGGGAGTAGTCACCATCAACGATGACCGTGATGACGTCCTTCATCAGCCGCGCCTTCAGCTCGGAAGGCTTTCCCAGCGCGGCAATCTTTCCATGGTCGATAATCCCGACCCGGTCGCAGAACCGGTCCGCCTCATCCATGTAATGGGTGGTCACAAAGATGGTCATCCCCTTCCTGTTCAGCGCATGAATATGCTCCCAGATGATCTTGCGCGCCCCGACATCCAGCCCGAGCGTGGGTTCGTCAAGGAATATTACCTCTGGCTCATGCACCAGTGCCTCGGCCAGTTCGAGCCGCCGGCGCATCCCGCCGGAATAGGTCTTTGCCAGGTCGTCCGCCCGTTCGGTGAGTTCCATGACCGCGAGGAGTTCGTCCACCCGGTCTTTCGGATTTGGCACACCGTAGAGCCGGGCAAAGAACAGCACGTTCTCCCGGCCGGTCAGGTTGGTGTCAACGGCCATGTCCTGGGGGACATAGCTGATGCAGCTCCTGACGCGGTCGGGTTCGCGTACCGTATCGTACCCGCATATGCTGGCACTTCCCCGTGTCTGGGAGAGAAGGGTGGTAAGCATCAGCACGGTGGTGGTCTTGCCCGATCCGTTCGGGCCAAGCAGCCCGAAGATCTCCCTGTCCGCCGCAAGGGTCAGTCCGTCGACGGCGCAGAGGTTCCCGAATTGTTTTGTCAGGTCTTCGGTCAGAATGGCGGTCATGGCGCATCACCCGGTCCACATACGGGATGTCGGTGATCCTGCTCCCGCCGCATACCGCCGTTCGCTGTCCTGCCTGCTTGAATGGCACAATCCTGTTCAATCATTGCTTTTCCTCTCCTGTTCTTTCAAAGTAATCCTCTGATTCAAGGTATATCCGCTGCAATTTCCGTACTGTCTCTTCATCGGTATCCCAGAACCCGCGCTCGTGCGCTTCCAGCAGCCTGCCTGCGATGCTCTGGAGGGCATACGGGTTGTTCTCCTCAATCCACTGCCTGTTCGCTTCATCGAACAGGAAATGCTCCGCTGCGGCCTGGTACTCCCAATCGTCCACGGCATCGGAGGTGACGTCCCAGCCGAAGGTGTATTCGAGGGTGGTCACGATCTCCTGGACGCCCCGGAACCCGTGGGGTTTCAGGCCCTCGATCCAGCGGGGATTCAACACCCGGCTCCGGAAGATAAACCGGATCTCCTCGTCGAGGAGGCGTGTCTTCACGTTCTTCGGGTCCGATGCCTCCCCGATGACCGAAACCGGATCTCTGTTGCCGTAGGCTTTGACACAGGCATTCATCCCGCCGAGGAAAACGTAATCGTCATCGGTTTCGAGGAGGTCGAATTCACGCGACACGCGGTTTTTCACGGTCGCATCCAGCCGGGCGAACCGTTCTTTGAAGAGTTCCGTGCACGTCTCCCCCCGGAATTTCCTGCCGTATGCATGGGCGCCCCAGGTGGTGTACACGTCGGCCAGGTCTTTTCTGTCCTTCCATGCCGATGCATGCACCACCTCGCCCACCGCACAGCCATGGTTGCCGGGGGGGTCGCCGAATATGCGTATCAACACCTTGTCCCGCGCCTCCTGCTCGGAGAGCCCTTCCTTCACCTTCTCCAGCAGGTCGCGTTTTAAGTGCGCCGCAAGGAAATTGACATCCTCCGACTCGTCGAGGGAGGCGATGATCTCCACGCCCTCGTCGATCATGTGGACAAGATTCGGGTAGGTATCCCGGAAGAGGCCGCTGATGCGCAGCGTTACGTCGATACGCGGCCTTCCCAGTTCTTTTGCGGGGATCACCTCAAGTCCGGTCACCGTGCCGCCCCGGTCCGACCAGACGGGCCGGAGCCCCATGAGCCAGAAGAGGTAGGCGATGTCGTCCCCTCCGGTCCTCATGGTGTCAGTGGCCCAGACGACGATGCCCACATTCTGGGGGTACTCGCCTTTCTCGTTGACGTACCGCTCGATCATCTGGTCGGCCAGGTCTTTGCCCGTCTTCCACGCAGCCGGTGTCGGAATGGTCGCCGGATCGATGGAATAGCAGTTCCTCCCGGTCGGGAGGAGGTGGGCGTTGCCGCGGGTGGGATCGCCGCAGGGCCCGGGCGGGACATACCCGCCCTCAAGGCTTCGCACCATGTTGGCGAGCTCGTCGGTGGTCCGGTTGAGGCGGTCCACGATATCATCGCAGATATACGCTGCGCACGCTTCAAGATCCGGCTGATCGGGCCCGTATTCTTCGCGTATCCCGGCGAGCACCTCCTCCCGGTCGTACCCGCACTCCGCCATCCTATCGATAAGCTCCCTGCACCGGGCATCGATCATGTCGACGAGCGCGCCGTTCGTCTGCCCGAGCTCTGTGTGGTATGCGGAGGGATTGTCCAGCAGCTCGCCAAGGGACAGCGATTGGGCTTCCGCCACGCTCTTCCGGAGCGAGGGGACATTCCCGTTCTCCAGCCGGGTCAGCGCGTAGATCATCTCACCAAATCGCTCATTGAGCGGCGGGAGGCCGAAGATATGGAGCCCGTCCTTGATGATCACGTCGCGGACCTCGCAGATATAGTCATAGAGCCGTTCCGCGTTCTGTGCGATCTGCTCTTTTGTGGCGTCGGCCGGAAGCCCGAGATCGTTTGTGAGGTTTCGGGCAACGACAATGCTGTGCACCTCCTCGATCAGGTCGTCGGCTTTCTTCTCCTCGCCGCCGCCTTTTGCCCGGAGGTAGTCCTGCAGGATGGTGTCCAGTTGCGCAAGATCGCCATAGCCTTCGGCACGCATCATGGCGGGAACCAGGTGATCGAGGAGCACCGCCCAGCTCCTCCGTTTTGCCTGCACCCCTTCGCCGGGATCGTTCATGATGTACGGGTAGATATGCGGCATGTCCTCCAGAATCACGTCCGGATAGCACTCCTCGGACATGGCGTTTCCCTTTCCCGGCAGCCACTCCAGCGTGCCGTGCGTTCCCATGTGGATGACCGCGTGGGCGCCAAACACGTGTTTGATCCACCGGTAGTAGGCAAGGTAGTGGTGGGGCATCACGAGGTCGTTGGAATGGATCAATGATTCGACCTGCTCAAAGAATCCCCGGGGAGGCTGGATCCCGATGAAGATATTCCCGTTGACGATTCCCGGAATGCAGAGCTGCCCTTCCGTGGTAAACAGCTCACCCGGTGGGTCTCCCCAGTCGGCAACGATCTTGGTTTGGTTCTTTTCCGGGATGCGGGCAAACCATTCCCTGTAGAGCCCGGTGCTTACCGTATCCGCCGCCCGCTCTTTCATCTGCTCGTCCGTCATCCACCGGGTATCGTTGGTGAGCCCATCAATCAATTCCTGGATGAGATCGTTGCCGCTTGCTGGGATGCGGTCCACCACATACCCCTCGTCCTTCAGGCGGTGCAGGACCCCTATCACGCTCCGGGGGGTGTCAAGGCCACCGGCATCGCCAAGTGCGTCCATATCGCCGGTGTACTGGTAGAGGAGAATTGCCACCTTCCTGTCCTGCACCGGTGTCCGCCGGAGCTCCGCCCAGCGCAGCGCCATTTTCGCGATCCGTTCGGGGCGCCCCGGTATGGGCAGCGCCATGTTCTTCCTTCCCTCGTGCTCATCGGTCGTCGCAAGGGGGATGGTGATGATCTGCCCGTCGAATTCCGGCCAGATAACCCCGGACGAGATCTCCATGACGGAGAGTCCCTGTTCGTCGCTCTCCCACGCGTCGTAGGACCGGTACATGCTGATCGTCTGGAGCAGGGGCACGTTCAGGTCATTGAAAAAATTATAGATCGGCTCGGTCTTCGTGCCGTCATTGGGATCAGAAAGGGAGACCTGGGAAAACGACATGTTGATGATAAGGACATCGATGATGGGCAGCCCGTCTTTGATCAGGTACCGGTCGATGAAGTTCCGGATGCCGATTGCTCCGGTAATTTCGTCCGGGCTGGTCACGAGGAAGAATGCAAACGCATTCATGCCTTTCGCTTCAAGAGCGGCTATGAGGGCACCGACGGCAAGAAGGTTGTTCCGGATATAGAAGAACTGGTGGACAAGGATCCCGACGGTCGGTTTTTCCGGGTCGAGCCGCTGCATGTGGGCGGCGTAATCGACGGTGCCGGGGAGCGACGGATGGTAGAACCCCTCCGTGGGGGGGTACTGCAGGGGCGGGACTTCGACCGGCATGCTGCCGACGGTTTTGCATGCCCAAAGAACGAGGCTCCGGGTATTTTCTTTGCCCCCCAGCTCGATGCAAGCATGGACGAAATCGTAGTCTTCATCGCCGAAGGGAAAGAGGCTTCGGAAGTCCTCCATCTCTTCAGGCAGGGAACTGCCGACGAACGCAGCGACGGCATGCTCTTTTACCGCGGCAATCAGGCGGTCGAATTTATTGAAATACGTGGCGCTTCCGTGATTGCTCACCACCAGCAGGTCGCAGGTCTTCACCTCATCCAGTAGCTCCACGAATATCTTCTCTTCCGCATCAAGCGCTTCTGAGGTCACCTGTACAACGGCCACCGCAAGCCCTGCGTCCCGGCAGGATGCGGCGGCATCCTCGAGCCACGGATTTTCACCCGTTCCGGCACCGATAAAGACAATTTTCACCTGAAAATCCTCCCTTTTGGGTCCAAGTCGAATACAACCGGATAAAGGTCGCCCACTTAATGTAAAGTTTTTTTTATTTAAGACTAAAAAAAGTGCATAGATTGAAAAATCATCGGAACCTAATTTTCCACTATGAAGAAAATCGCTGTTCTTTACTTATTCATGGTGATGATTGCACTCATTGTTGCACTGCCACTGGCATATCACAGTGCTCATCCCGGGGGCGATCCGGTTCAGGTCTCTATTCTTGCGGTCAACGATTTCCACGGGCACATGTTTGCCGAACAGCAACTGAACGGCAGGCCCGCGGGAAGTGCACCGGTCCTTGCCTCGTACCTGAAATCGGCCATGGATTCATCCGACAGTGCGTTTACGATACTCGCACTGACCGGGGATACGGTCGGGGCGTCGCCAGCCGAATCCGCCCTCCTGGTGGATGAGCCCACGTTGCTCTTCTTCAATTCGTTCGCCAATGCCGACTGCTGCGAGGGGGAGAACGGCGGGTGCAACGTGATCTCGATCCCGGGGAACCATGAGTTCAACCGGGGGACGGGGGAGCTGATGCGGATGATCTACGGAGGAAACGGCACAACCACGCTCCCCCGTTTCGCCGATCCCTACCCTGGGTCGAACGCGGACACCATCTGCGCCAACGTGGTCTGGAAAGAAAACATCACCCCGATCCTCCCACCCTATACGATCCGCGAGGTGGACGGTGCCAGGATCGCCTTCATCGGCGCCGTGACCATTGAGACGCCCATCCTCGAACTCCCCCAGAACGTGGAGCGCATCGAGTTCCTCGACGAGGCCGAGGCGGTCAATCACTATGTCCCCGAACTGCAGGAGCAGGGAATTCACGCCATCGTGCTCCTCCTGCACGAAGGAGGATCGCAGGAGGCGTACGAAGGGCCGACGCGGGAGGGCTGCAATGTCACGGGCCCGGTCACCACGATCGTCGCCGGCCTTGACCCGGATGTCGACGTCGTCCTCGCCGCCCACAAGCACGCGTTCACCAACGCCTACCTCCCGAATGCCGGCGGGAAGGATGTCCTTGTCGTGCAGGCGTACTCCTACGGCATGGCGTATGCCGACGTGGACCTCCTGATCGACCCGGGGAGCGGCGAGATCATCGAAAAATCTGCCTCGATCGTCCCCGTCTATGCGGACCAGCCGCCGGGAACCGAGCCGGACCCTGCGATCGAGGCATTACTGGGGGAGGTGGAGGCAGCCGTTTCCCAGCTGCGTGCAGAGGTGATCGCCACCTCCGCGGCGGACATCACCCGGACACCGGACGCCGCTGGGGAGTCGTCGCTCGGCAACCTGGTTGTCGATTCCCAGAGGGACGCCATGCACGCCGACGTTGCCTTCGCCACCTCGGGCTCGCTCGCTGGCTCGCTCCAGGCGGATCTGGCCCGCGGGAACATCACCTGGGGCGACCTCGAAGCGGTGCTGCCCCCGGATGCCTCCATGGCCGCCACGTACGGGGGATGGTACAGCCGCCCCTGCGTTGCGTCCCGCGATCTTTCCGGCGACCAGATCTTGGCCATGCTCGAGCGGCAGTGGGAGACCCCCGTGCCCGCAGAGAACCTCTCCGTTTCGGGGCTGGCGTACACCTACGACCCCTCGCGGCCTGCCGGCAGCAGGGTGACGGAGATCCAGGTGAACGGGACCCCGCTTGATCCCGGGGCGACGTATTCGGCGGCCATGAACTACTACATGGCCTACGGGATGGGAGGGGACTTCTCCCCCAGTTGGGACTGGGGAGTGACCGTCACCGTCGGCCCGGCGGACATCGATGCCCTCGCCGAGTACCTCGGGACGCTCCCCCAGCCGCTGGATGTGACAACTGAGGGGAGGGTCCGGCGTGCCGGATAAAGGATGTGCGGCTGGTGAGGGCCGGGGCGTTGCATAGCCCCTTTGCATATCACCCTGTCTTCCACAGTGGGAACGGAAGAGGGAATCGTTCAGAGGACCCTCTTCATCCACCACCTGCATCCAAGATAAACGATCCGTTCACGGATGTCGGGGGGACCATCATCCGTCCGTCACCTCCACCGGAGGCGGTCCCTACAACCTTCCTGCCGGTTCAGGAACACGGGATATACATGGGATGCGAAAAGAATTAAAAAAATATGGGCGTAATTGCTCCCGTTACCTGAATACGACTTCACCGGTCGAGATAGTCCGGCTGCTGGCCCGATCAATGACCATGTAGTCGACCTTCGTTCCAAACTGCGCTCCGATACCGCCGTCAGGGCCAACGGGGTGCCATACCAGGTATTTTCCGTTGTATGCAGAAGGCCCATAAATCGAATTTGTGCTGTCGTAGTGATTGTCCGCGTAGAGCATGAATTTGTCACCCGGTGCGATGGTCATGTCATAGGGCGAGGTGCTCCCAACCTTTGCGAAGTACATATCATTGGCGGTAATGTTCGCCGGCAGGCATGTTCCGGTCGAATAGGGAATCTTATCTGCCGGTGTGAGGGTGTACTTCGTACCTCCGCACTCGAGCTGGATATTGATGTCGCTCAGGGAGAAAGTATCTCCTCCTACATTCTCGAACTCGATACCGTTTGCCGCGGTAAACCCGGTCTCATAATCGGAACCGAAGTCTGTATCATCCGTATCTGAGAAGCTCTGAATCACAGGTACTGCCGTAATGGATGCCTGCGGGGTTTTATGCTGGTCACCGCCCAGCCCGCCGGCAAACGCAGAGACAACTGCGGCGATGATGATGGTCACCACCAGCATGAGCATAACGCCGACGACAGGGGAGACAGCTTCATTGTTCATCCGCTTCATAGCACCACGACCTCCTTGTCATAGATGTACTTGCCGCTGGGAATGTGCAGGATCTTCACGTCTACCACGCTGCCGGTCCCGAAGTCCGGGTCCTCGATCTGGTGGGGATCCGAGTCATCGTTGATCCCGAGCAGGTCTGCGGTTGCCGGGTCGCCGTTCGTGCAAAGGACGTCACCGACTTTCCAGGTATAGTTCCCGAAATCAACGTCTGGATTTCCGGAACCGTAGCTACCTCCTGCATACCCGTATCTCATGTCATTGAGGTACGGGACTCTTGCATAATAACGGACGCCATATCCCCACTCATCACCGTATAGATCAGTCATGCCACTCGATGCGGTCTGTTCATGCTTGTACGTATAGCCGGTCTCGTTCGTGTAGTAGGTGATGATGGCGAGATCCTTTGTGGGGATGTAATCGCCGCTCAGGTGCTTAAACTCCATATTATAGCCGCCTTCACCGGACATGCCCAAAGTGGGATCATATCCGATCGTTACCTCGATCGACGCGGACGGCGCGGCCTGTTCATCACCGGCCATCCCCCCCGCAAATGCGGAGACGACGGCAGCGATGATGATGGTCACGACGAGCATGAGCATCACGCCGACGACAGGGGAGACTGCCTCGTTGTTCATTGGTTTCATCACGGTTTTTTCCTCCTCTGAATTGGTGTTGAATTTGGTTTTTAAATTGGGTTTGTGAGGTTTTGGATTGGAATTTGTTCGGATTCGTGTTGTGTTGACCGAGGCCCTTGCGCGGACCCCGGGGTTATGTGCGGCGTTTGACCGCCTGCGGTGTGTGTTCGACTGTGAAGGTCCTCTGATGGTCTACGGCGTGCCTTTTCACGGTGTGTGGTTTGTGTTTGAATGGCCAACTTGAGGCGTCAGAGCTCACCACAATCTGATCAAATAGATCTTAGTTATTGTAAATAAATTTTATTTTTAAAATGCATCAGGGTAATCAAATAGGCAAAATGTTATATCTGTCCAAATCGGGGCCGATTGTGTACCTCTATATATGAGGATCCCTGTACTGCAAAACAATAAATATTGTCTTTACACATAGTAATTTGCTATGGTGAGAAAGGTATAGTTATACAGGCGTTACCTTTATTCATACTCCGTGTGACGTTCAATACATATAGTGTGGCACTCTCCTCTGTGATCGAGTGCAAAAAGCGGCAGGATAATCCATGGATTTCGACATCAACGAAGAATTGCTGGGAAAGGTCATCACCGTGCTCATCGCCGCCGTGATCCTCGTCATGGCGGTGGCGGGGCTCAAGGTGGTGGGCGTCATCGATCCCCTGCTCGAGGGCATCGGATCGGGAAGCATCATCCCCGGCGGTGACGAATCCGGCGAAGGAGAGGCGGCAGCCGCGGCGACGCCAAGGCCCACCACGTCGGTGTCGGTGGTGCCGAACACCCCCGTCCCGACACCCCCGCCGGGGATGACCGAGCGGCAGTATCACCAGTGGCTTGCCGCGCAGCAGCAGTCATCGCAGACTGCTTCCACTTCTGCGACCGTCAAAAGCACCGCGCAGGCCGCCGCGCCCATCGTCCCCGAAGACCCCTACGCCTCCAACCTGAGCCACACCCGCCCGCCGCCCCTGGAGACGCCGCCCGGACTGGTCACCATCTTCTCCAAGTCCTACACCATGAAGTACGACAAGGCTGAGGGTATCGAGGTCGACGTGGACAAAGGCCCGCTGGTGATCGACTTCTCGGTCGCCCCGGAGAGAAGTGGCTATACCTCCTACGAGTGCTACCTCGAGGTCACGGTGCGGGACGCGGAGACTCTCGAAATCATCAAAGAGGACGGCTACGGGCGGGTGTACGGCAAGGCCACCACGAAATCGATTGTGATCTACGATGAGGGGAAGTACCACATCAACCTCATCGGGACACACTTGAACGCCAACGTCATGGTCAGTGTGCGGGGATAAAGGTGCGAAAAGGGCCTTTTTCCCCGAATGAACAAACGGGAATGGATGCATGAAGATCAACACGGACGCACTCCTGGACGATGCACGCGAGCTCTTCGCCCGGCGGGGCCGCCGCAGGGCACACCACGATGTGAGGGGAGGTGACTGTGCTGCGGAAGAGCCCGCACATGAGTTCCTGCCCGACCTCCCGCGCAAGGGGGCCAGCGGGAAAAAGGGTTTCCTGAGCCTGGTGCGCGGGCTGGTCGGCAAAAACAGGTACCGAGCAGAAGAGGTACGATGCGATTCGTGGGATGGTGAGGGCGGCGAGACCGCCGTATATTCGGCGGTGGTCGCCGGGATGAGCAACGCCGGGTCCAGCGCGGTTTCCGGCATCGATCCGCTCTCCGGGATTGCCGAGGAGATCCTGCATGATCTGCCGCCCACCCCCGGCGAGGGAGCGGAGGGCGTGGTGGAGAGCTACTGGCTCAACCCGCCGTTCGCCTACGTCGACATCGTCTTGAACGACAACCGGGACTACGTCTACGAAGTCCACGAACCCGCACTAACCGAGCGCGAGATCATCGTCCTCGAGGAGACCGACGGCCAGCTGCGCAACATCCTGGTGTTCGACAGTCCCCAGAAGCAGGCATCCCTGGACATCGATCCCAACCTGGTCAGGAAAATCATCCGTAAATTCGACCCCGCCATTCAGGACGAGCGGATTGAAATCCTCCAGTACTACCTGCACCGGAACTTCCAGGGCTACGGCAAGCTCGACCCCCTCATGCACGACGAGTTCATCGAAGATATCACCTGCAACGGCGCCGGCATCTCCATCTACCTCTACCACTGCCGGTACACGAACCTGCCCACCAACCTTGCGTTTGAGGGCTCGGAACTCAACAAATTCGTCCTCAAGCTCGCCCAGAAAGCGGACAAGCAGCTCTCCCTCACCACGCCGCTGGTGGACGCCGCCCTCCCCGGCGGGGCGCGTGCGCAGATCACCTACAGTGACATCGTCTCCTCCAGGGGAAGCTCCTTCACCATCCGGCGGTTCAAGTCCGAGCCTATGACGCCTGTCGACCTGATCCAGCTCGAAACCGTTGATTCCACCATCATGGCCCTGATCTGGCTCGCCGTGGAGAACAGAAAGAGCATGATCATCGTCGGGGGCACGGCATCGGGAAAGACCTCGACGATGAACGCCATATCGCTCTTCATCCCCCCCTGTGCCAAGATCGTCTCCCTCGAGGACACACGGGAGATCCAGATGCCCCACGAGAACTGGCTGCCCATGAAAACGAGAGAGAGCAGTGCGGTCTCGGACAAAGGAGACGTCGATCTCTTCGCCCTGTTGAGGGCGTCGCTCCGGCAGCGGCCCGAGTACATCATCGTCGGCGAGGTGCGCGGCAGGGAGGCGCAGACCCTCTTCCAGGCGATGAACACCGGGCACACCACCTTCTCCACCCTGCACGCCGGAAATGTGGAGCAGGCCATCAACCGGCTGACCAACGAGCCCATCAACGTGCCGCACGCCATGTTCGGCGCCCTCGACCTGATGCTCATCCAGTCCCTGCAGTACAAGGACGGCAAGGCCATCCGCCGCTGCATCTCCCTCAACGAGATCGTCGCCGACAAGGATGCGATCACCTGGAACCAGCTCTTCGCCTGGGACCCGAGGACGGACACCTTTGTGAGGACCTATGAGCGCTCGGCGCTGCTGGAGAGCATCGCCTACAGCCACGGGTGGACGGCGGGCGACCTCGACTATAACCTGGAGGTGCGAAGCGAGATCCTCGACCTGATGGTCACGAACAACGTCCGGAAAGGAGAGCAGATCACCCACATCATCGACCAGCTGCGCAAAAGGGACAACGATGAGATCTACGAGTGACCTGATCGTCGACGCCTTCAACACGAGCGATCTCAGGAAAGCATTGAAAGCGGCGCATTTCCCCATCTCAGGCGAAAAATACCTGCAGTTCAACCTCATCGCCACGCTTCTCGCCGCCCTTCTTTTCCTCATGGGCACGGTGCTGATGCTAGTCTTTGACTTCGAGATCGTGATCATCCCGTTTCTTCCCTTCGCCGCCTCGCAGGCGGTGGTCTTTCTCCTGCTGGTCTTCGTGATCTTCGGGGGCCTCCACCTCTACCCGGCGCTCGTCGCCGAGGGGAGGAAGGCGGCGATCAACATCGACCTTCCTTTCGCCCTCACCTACATGCAGGCCCTCTCCACCACCGTGACGCTCTTTCACGTTTTCCGTGGCATCTACGAGCACGACGACCTCTACGGCGAAGTGTCGAGGGAGTGTGGGATGATTGTGCGGGATGTGGAGGTCTTCGGCGACGACCTGCTCACCGCCATGCGCAACCTGCAACAGTACACCCCGTCGGACAACTTCAAGGACCTGCTCAACGACCTCGCCCTTGTGTTCAAGAGCGGAGGCAGCATCACCGATTTCTTTGCCTCCCGCAACTCCCACTACCGCGAGCGGGCGCGGCAGGAGATGGAGATGACCTTAAAGACCATGGAGGTCATGGCGGAGGTCTACGTGACCGCCTTTGTCGCCGGTCCCATCGCCATGATCATCATGCTGGTCGCTCAGAACATGAGTGGGCAGTCCAATATGGACTTCCTGATGCCCATCATGTACATTGGCCTTCCGCTGGGAGCGATGGTCATGATCTTCATTCTCTACATCCTCATGCCCTTCGACCACCTCAAAATCTCCCGCAAGGAGATCAGCGACATCGAGTACCACGACGTTTCCGTCCGCGAGGAGGAGGACGGGCAGTTCGATTTATCCTTTGTGAAAAAGATCCAGGAGAAGAAGCAGTGGATGCGGTTCATGGGCATCCTCAGGCATCCGGTCAAGTTCTTCATCTCGGACTACGAGTACGGCCTCATCCTGGGCGGGTTTCTCTCCTGCATCCTCGCCCTGCTCTACCTGAACGGGACGTTTGCGGAAGTGTTTCCGGAGTACACCCTCGAGGTCCTCATCGCCCTGCTCATCATCGCCTTCATGCTTCCCATCTCCGCCGCCTACGAGCTCAGAAAGCTCTACCTGAACCAGGTCGAGTCCCAGCTGCCCGAGCTTCTGCGGGAGATCTCGGACATGAAGGACCTCGGCATGACCCTGCAGAGCGCCATTCACCTCATCGCCCAGAGCAAGCTGGGGGTGCTCTCCTCAGAGCTCACGATCGTCTCCCGCGACATGCAGCTCGGGGCGAGCGTCAGCAACGCCCTCGTCAGGATGGAGGAGCGGATCGGGCTGGTGTCGGTAAAGCGGGCCATCTCCCTCGTGGTCAGGGCGAGCGAGATCACCGATTACCTCAAGGAGATCCTGGCCATCGCCATCGGCGACCTCGAGCACTACCTGAAGATGAAGTACGATCGCTTCAGCGTCTCCTTCATCTATGTGGCCATCGTCTACCTCTCGTTCGGCATCTTCCTCTACTCGGCTTACCAGCTCAACGTCTCCTTCATCGCCAGTTTCGAGAACTTCAACCTCGACTTCGACATGACCGGGAACATCATGGACATGTTCCACATCGCCATCATCCTGGGCACCTTTTCGGGGATCATGGCCGGACAGCTCAGTACGAGCAGCATCCTCTCCGGGTTCAAGCACAGCATCATCTTTTTGATCGCCTCGGTCGTGCTGTTCATCGCTATCATTTGAGGAGCCTATGAAACACATCACGGACAACCGCGAAGCAGTCTCCGAACTCGTCGGGGAGATGCTCATGCTCTCCCTCGTGCTCATCCTCATGGCCGTCTTCTCCGCGGGGCTGAGCTCGTACCTTCCGGTGGAGCGGTCGCCGTCGGTGACCCTCATGGTGACGGCCGATGACCACACCATCACCTTCTGGCACAAGGGCGGGGACTGGGTAAAGAAGAGCGATCTGCGGGTGAAGGTGATGAACGAGACGGGGAGCACGATCTTTACCGCGGACCAGCTGGAGCTCGACCCGGATACGACGCTCTTCGACCTGGGAAGCAGCCTTTCCGTCCCCTATACTCCGCAGGGCGGGGAGGAGGTGCGGGTCATCACCCCGCACGCGGTCATCTACTCCGGGCAGGTGGTCGTGTGAGCGGCAACGACGAGGCCATCTCGCCGGTCATCGCCGTGATGCTCATCCTGGTCGTGGTGGTGACCTTCCAGGCGGTCTACAACACGACCTACCTGCCCTCCCTCAAAGAGCAGGCCGAGATCGAGCATATCGGGGAGGTGGAAGCCGCCTTTTTACGGTTCGCCTCGTCGGTGGAGAATGCCGTCTCGCTCAAACGCGACCTGCAGCTGAAGGAGTCCATGCCGCTCGGCGGCGGCGACATCCTCCTGAACGCGATGAAGTCGGGGGGCGCCCTCGAGGTGGCGCCGGACGACCGCATCTTCGAGGTCACCTGCAATGGTTCCTTCTTTCCCGCCAACCTGGTGCGGTTCTCCTACACGCCGGTGGGGAATTTCTGGGAAGACCAGGGCTATTCCTGGCGCTATGGGTACGTGAACGTCACGAAGGGGGAGCTTGCGACGCCCCTGCAGCACTGCACCATGGCGGACGTGGTGGCCGATGCTCAAACGAATCCCGGTCTCGCCCGAATTCTCATCGGCTTCGAGGACCGGGGAGGGACATCGTGCGAGGAGATCCACGTCACCGTGGTCAACTTTTCCGCCAGCGACCGCAAGGGCATCAGCGGGAACGGTGGGGGTACGCTCGAGCTTGCGTCGGCAACAGAGGAATTCTTCATCCCCGTCGCCTCCGACACGCTCGCTATCCGGATCGAACAGGATCTCCACCTGCCCTGCAACACCAGCATCCTTGAGCGGTGCGAGACGGCGCTCAGTGCAATGGCCGCGAGGTACACCAATGTGGAACACTGCATCATCACGCCGGGATCCGGCTACGACGAGGTGAGCGTGGCGCTCGACAACACCACCGTGGTGGTACACGAGGTCAAGATCACCGTCTCTGCCTATTGAGTGGAAAAAAAATAGGAATGAAAGGGGGGACGGGAGTTGCGGCTCTCTCCTCCTTACGCGGTCGTCACTTCAAACGAGGGCACCCTGATGGTGCCGCTGCTGATGGGCACCCCGGTCTTTTTGTCGAGGATGGTGTACACCAGCGAGTCGCTCTCCTGGATTTCGAACGCATCCACCGCACCATCGTAGCACCAGCAGACCCAGGACTTCCCGTCGCTCTCCATCGCGTAATCGGCGTGCAGGACAAACCGGTCGCCTGGCTGGACGATCATGTCCCCGTCTGGGTAGGTCTCGAGGTAGCGGTCCCAGTCCTTTGAGAAGGGGGATTCGATCCCCGATTTATCGCCGACCACATCGGCATCGGCGTTCGGGGTCATGGCGTTGCTCAGGATGGTCTTTTCGCTGCCGTGGACCTCCGAGGAGATCTGCACCTGCACGCTGTCCAGCCCGAACGGGTCGCCGGCAGCGTGGTCGAAGACGAGGTAGATTTCGGCCGCCTCCCCTTCCACTGGATCAGGTTCCTCATTTCCATCGTTTGTGTCATAGGCCTCGTTGATGCGGAACTCGGACGCCATGACCGTCGCCTCCGGCACCTGGTTCTGGGTCGCCACCATGCTCCCCGCAAATGCGCTCACCACGGCGGCGAGGATCAGGGTGATCATGAGCATGAGCATGACGCTCACCACGGGGGAGACCGCGTCATCGTAGTACTGGTGTCCCATTGCTGTCACTCCCTGAGCACGATCTCCTCGTCGTAGATGATCATCCCGCTCGGCCGGTGCAGGATCTTGATCTCCACGGTGGTATGGGCATCGATGCACTCCTCGAGCAGGGCGGCGCCATCCGCATATGCTGTATCATCAGCGGGGTAGATGTCGTCGTCCGGGACCAGCCCCAGCAATGCTGCGGTCGCCTCCAGGTTGCAGGTGCGCGCCACCTGCCCCGGCATCCATGTCACCTCGCCGAACCAGGCGCCGTTGGTATCGCCGCCGTCGATCTCGGCTGTCGTGTTGAAGGGGGCCGCGCCGAATTTCTGGGGATCGCTTATGTAGGGCAGGCGGGCATAGTCATCGCCGCTCACCCTGATGCAGGGTGATCTCGGCAGCTGCTTGTGCCACACCTCCGTGCCATTGGCAAGCTCGAGCCAGGTGATGATCTCGATGTCTTTCGTCTGAATGGGATCGCTGCCCAGATGCTCCAAACTAATATCATAGTTACTGCCGTCATACGGTGCCGCATAGCCGGTCTGGACCCTGATGCTCACATCGGGGGCCTTGCGCATGTCATTGCCGAATCCTCCGGCGAATGCGCTCACCACCGCGGCGAGGATGACGGCCAGCGCCATCATGAGCATGACGCCCACGACCGGGGATACCGCTTCGTGTTCCATTGTCTTTTTTCCTCCTCCCTTCCTTTTGTCCAGAACCCGCCACCGGGTGGTCGCAACATTCTGGATCATATAGTGAAATGACAATATTGTATTCTATTGCTTAATACTTACTGTCGATAAGATCATATTTTTTGCGAACAATGAACCTGCGAGTACGTCCGTTCGGGGCGGGGCGGCATCGCCCGGGATGGCATGGCGGTGCAGATTGTCTTCATCCGGTGGCCGTTCTCTCACCTGCCGGCGGGGGCTTCCCGCCATGGGGGGCTGTGGATTTTCCATCGCCATCATCCGGGCCGGCAACGCTGAGCGGGACGACGTAGGGCGCCCCGAGGTCATGCTTCACCACAGCATGTATACCGTAGGTGTCACGCACCATGTCCGGGGTGAAGAGTGCGGCTGGGCTTCCCGTGCCGAAGACCTTCCCGCCCTGGAGAACGATGATCTCATCACAGTAGCGGGCGGCGAGGTTGAGGTCGTGGATGGCCATCAGAATCGAGATATTTTTCTCTTTCGCCACCGATGCGAGCACCTCCAGCACCCCCATCTGGTGATGGAGATCCAGGCTGCTGGTGGGCTCGTCTAGCAGGATGATTTCGGTGTTCTGGGCGATCGCCCGGGCGATCATCACCCGCTGCCGCATCCCTCCCGAAAGCTGGTGGGGGTATGCGTCCATCCACACAGGATCGAGGCCCACCCGGCGAAACAGCGCCACGCACCGCTCTTCAGCCTCCCTGACGCTCATCCCCCGGTGAGCGACCATCGGCTCGCATACCTGCATACCCACTGTCATGACGGGGTTCAGGACTTCCAGGCTGTTCTGGAATACGAGGGCGATATCCTTCCACCGGAATGTATCCTTCTTATGTTCCGGGAGCGAGGAGAGTTCGGTGTCCCCGTATCGAATAGTGCCGGAGGATGTTGCATTTCCCGGCAGCAGCCCCATGATGGCGAGAGCGATCGTGGTCTTGCCGCTCCCCGACTCCCCCACGATCCCGAGGATCTCCCCCTTTTCCATCCCGAACGAAATGCCGTCGACGGCCTTTGTCACACCCGTGTCGGTGGAGTAGTGGCATTTCAGACCTTCTATGCTGAGCAGGGTCATTTGGCCCCTCCCCTATCCCGGAGCCTCGGGTCCAGCACCCGTTCAAGGTCCCGGCTTATGAACGCAAGGCAGAGCAGCAGGAGGATCAGGGCTGCAAGCGGCGGGATAAGCCACCACTGCCAGTAGGGCGTGAAGTAGATGGCAGTGAACCGAGTGGCATAGTTCAGCATCATCCCCCAGCTCTTTGAGGTGGGATTGCCAAGGCCGAGAAAGGCCAGTCCCGCCTCGGCAACGATGGCATAGGAGGAAATGCTGAGAATGAGTACGAGGAGTATGGGAAGTACTTCGGGGAAGATGTGGCGCCTGAGCAGGTATCCCGGCGTCGCCCCGTAGGAGCGGGCGGCGGCGATGTATGCTTTGCTCTTGATGGCGAGCGTCTGCGACCGGGCAATACGTGCCGGTTTGGCCCAGCTGAACAGGATGAGGATAATGATGACATTGAAAATGCTGGGCCCCATGAAGGCGGAGATGACGATGAGCAATGGAAAGCTCGGGAGGGCCATGGTGACATCGATCACCCGCAACAGCGCCTGATCAGCAGAGCCTCCGAGGTATCCTGCCAATATGCCGAGGGTCCCGCCGCCGAACCCGGCGATGCAGGCAACGGCAAGGCCGATGAACAGGCTCATCCTCGCGCCATAGCAGATCTGGGACCAGATGTCCATGCCCAGTTCATCGGTGCCGAGCAGGTGGGCGGGCCCGGGAGGCTCCAGTGCATCGCCGGTGATCTTTCCGGGCGGATATGTCGTAATACACGGCGCAAAGACGGCCGCGAGAACGATCGCGAGCAGCCCGATCATTCCTGCCTTCCCTTCGATGCTGAATTTCGAGAAGGTCTTCCCGATATGATCCGCCGTCCTCTGCAGGCCCGATGGATGGCCGGCGCCGTTCGTTGCGTGCTGTGCGATGGACATCTCCTGCCTCCTACAAGTCAACTCTCGGGTCGAGCCGTTTATACACCTGGTCGACCATCAGGTTACAGAGCAGGATGGATACCGCCACCACCAGCAGGATGCCCTGGATGAGCGGATAGTCCCTGCCAATCACCGCACTCTGGAGTGTGATCCCGATATCGGGGTAAGAAAAGACACTCTCGACGAGCACCGCACCTCCCATGAGCATGCCGATCATGTAGCCCGTCCTGGTCACCACGGGAAGCAGGGCATTCCTGAGCGCGTGACGCGTCCACACGACCTTCTCACCGAGCCCTTTGGCGCGGGCAGTGCGGATATAGTCCTTGGTGGTCACCGTGATCAGGGTGTTGCGGGTGAGGAGGTACACGCCGGTCAGCTGGGCAAGGGACAGGGTAAGGACGGGAAGGAACGCGTGGTGGGCGATATCCCATGCCTGGTCTGTTACGCTTCCGTAGTGGGCAAACGGGGTGACACCGCCCCTGCGAGGGGAAAGAGCCTGAGATGCACGGCAAACATCAGGAGGATGATGATGCCCAGCAGGAACGAGGGGATTTCGGCAAAGGCGATCAGGCCGGTCATCATGAGCCTGTCCGAATGCTTTTTCCTGTTCCTGGCAGAGACCGTGCCGAGCGCGATACCGGAGGCCGTGCTGAGGGCCGTGGCGCCGAGGACGATGAGGAGGGTCCAGGGCAGGTGGATCCGGATCACGTCCAGAACCGGCATTTATACGAGATGCTCCTGCCGAGGTCACCGGTGGCGATGTTTTTCAGGTAGGTGAGGAACTGCTCATGCAGGGGCCTGTCCAGGCCGTAGTAATTCATGTAGTACATGCGCTGCTCCTCGGTCAGGACAATCACGTCCTCACCCAGCACATCCGAGGAGGCGGTCGAAAACGGGTTCCCGGGCATCATCCGGGGGAGAAAGAAGTTGATGACCAGGATGATGCAGAGCGTTATCAGGAACCGCTGAACAATTGCCAGGTTGTCGTTGGGTTTCATCTGCCGTTAACCGTCCAGACCATCATGCCGGTATAGACCTCGGACTCGGAGCTGTACATGCCGTAGTGTGATGCATTTTTGAAGTATTCCCTGATCCGCTCTTTTATCCCGTCATCGAGGTCGCGGTGGCGGCCGATGAAGTCGATTGCACCGTCGGCCGCGGCCCGGTAGTCCTGCTCCTCTTTCCAGAACGAATGGTCCAGCCGTATCAGCGGCCGGTAGCCGAGGGTATAGAGGTACATGAACGGGTACAGCATGAACATATGCGGCATGCCGAACTCGCGGTGGCTGTGATCCTCGTTGAGGATCGACCGGTAGACCTCGGTGGGGATATGGCCGTGACACATCTTCAGGAAGCCGCTGTAGTAACAGAATTGCTTCGAGCAGGCCATCACCTTCTCAAAGGTGGCGAGGTCTTTTACCGCAGGGGTCATGGACGCGATGACGAGGTCGAAATTGTCCCGGAACCCCAGTGCATCGATGTCCGCGGTCCACCACGAGCACTCGAGGGTCCGTATGGACAGGCCTTCGCCGTCCGCCTTTTCCTGCAACCTCTCGAGCATCCCCGAAGAGATGTCAAGTGCGGTCACCTCCGCCCCGGCGCGGGCAAGGGGGAGGGAGAGGGGGCCGGGTCCGCACCCGATGTCGAGGACGCTGGAATTCCGGGCTGAAAACCCTGCCTCTTCCAGCAGCCCGAGCACCCGTTCCACGGTCTCCGTCCAGCTCGCATCCGTGTCAATGCTTTTCGAGTACGATCCCGACCTGGTGTTCCAGAAGGATAACTGCCCGTCATCGCTCATCCTGTCGGCCTCGCCCAGCGACGCGTTCCAGTAGTCGGACCAGCATCCGACATTATCTTTCGGCTGCAATTCCATCCCTCACCAGGAACGAGAGTTTGCTGTGTGTCCGTACGTGGTGGTCGTACATGTTCATCCACCCGTCGAATGTCGAGATGCGCCAGGCATCGTAGCTTGTGGCGTACAGGAGCGGTATCGTCGGGACATCCTCCGCGATCACCGCCTGCATGTCATAGACGATCTGCTTTCGCGCCCCTTCGTCCAGCTCCAGTATCTCACTCGCCGCAAGCGTCTCAAGCGTTTCGTTCCGGTAGCCGTAGACCGGAGGGGTCACTTCGGCCCCGGCGGAATACGTTTATGTGAATTCTACTATTCTTACTCATAATATTTGATTCGTTTAAGAATATATCACACGATGAGGGCGCGCATGGCGAGACGGTCCACCGTGGACAGGAAACGCCGCGGAAGGTCGGACGGCCCGGCGACGGAACTTGCGCTGGCCGGGGGTGGAGGGGCGTGCCCGATGCGCGGGCTGCAGTATCAGGACACATGCAATGCCGATCGTGATAAAAGAAAGATACCGCAATTCGTAGAGTTATACGTTGAATTGGTTCACCTTATCCAGAGGAGAATATGGCTAAGCGCACCACCCTATCAGCCCACCCCGCCCGCTTCGTCTCTGCGATGTGTTCGGTCGGAAAAGGACTGGCTGGATGCCATGGATAACGTACATTACAACAGGAGATGAGCCTTCATCTGGGTAGTTGAGACCAGTGTGGCAATTAGGAAAGAGAGTGAAGACACCCTTTTTTATCGTGGCAAAGCAGACGAACACGACAATGCCCGGAATCATGCTATAAAGGATAAACTGACCGACAACAGAAAGTCCCGGTAAATCCGATAATGATGCCGATTGCCCCAAAGAAGGGGTATAATGATAGTACTGAAGTGGTGTACTTTTCACTTCGGGAAAAGGGTTTTTAGAAGTCAACGTTTCTATAGACAGCCTCCTTGCTTGAATGATGATATGAGGCGGTTTTTTTCATGCTGTGCAACCGAGCTGACTCCCTGTGCAGACAATTCGCTGAGTGAATAATAGACCCCTCCCGAAGTATCTGCAATATCCCTGCAATATCCGAGCTGGTAATTAATGACCGACCGCCTCACGGACTCGGTATCGATAATGACAGTATGGATACCAGTTTCTTTAAGCTGGTGGGCAATGGAGAGGAGTTCTTCCTTGATGCTCTTGCCAAAACCGATATTTGCACGACCATCGGATAAAAGGATGAGAAGTGGGATGATCTCCTTTCTTTTCTTTTTCTCGTTCATAAGTACCTCATAGCCTTTCATCAGCCCGCGGGCGAGTGGTGTCTTGCCGCCGGTCGGCATGTCGCGAAGCTGCTTATATGCGAGGTCAACACTCCTGCAAAGCGGCAGGACGACTTCTGCTTCATTGCCCCGGAATGCGACAAGACTGACGCGGTCACGGTTCCGGTAGGCATCTTCCAATAGCGAGAGGACTGCCCCCTTTGCACTCTCCATGCGTTTTTCAGCGCCCATTGAGCCGCTTACGTCCACCACGAACACGCAGGTGACGGAAACCTTGCCCATTCTGGTTTTCTCCCGAATATCCTGGTCATAGATGACGATGCTGTTCCCGTTTCGCTGCCGGAATCTCTGGTGTGGGGCGGCTGCCCGCATGGTGGCATCGAACGCGATATCCTTCAACTCTTTTGGCATGCGGATCCGGGCGTATCTTCCGCGATTTTCCGCCGAACTTGTTTCTACCCTGCGTCCCGAGACGTAAAACCGCTTCATCCGGTCCTTGCAGCCGTCGTACCTGATCTGGGACGTTTCAATAGGTTTCCCGATATCGAAGACCTGCTCGGGTGGTGGGATAAATGGAGAGGAGTCAGAGGAGTCCTGTTCCTGATTATCAGATTCTTCCGGGAGAAAAGGAGGTGGGGTGTGCTGGTTTCCCTGTTGCGGTGGAGGAGTCTGGTTGTCTACCTCCGGCTCTCTATCGTTTTTTTTTGCTCGTCCTGCATCATGTCGTTGATCTTTTGCTGGTCAATGCGGGGATCTTCGAACGGTTTCTTCCGCATGCGGTGCGGAAGGGCAAGTGCCATCGCCTCGCGGACATCCTCAACGGTAACCTCATCGCGGCCATTGAACGCAGCGATTGTTTTCGCAGTCCGGACAATGGTAATTTCTGCCCGATGTGTCATGACGCCCATATCCACGCAGGTCTGGGCGATTTTACGCACGATATCGTCAGCGATGCGGACCGTGGGAAGCAAATTCTTTGCAGTCACGATCTTTTTGGTAAGGTGTTTCTGTTCGGCATCGTATTTCTGTATAAACGCGTAGGGGTCCGTCTCAAATTCGTCAGCTACCCGGACAATCTCCACACGGTCATCTACGTCGGCAATGCCCTCAACGGTCACTTGCAGCCCGAAACGGTCAAGCAACTGCGGACGGAGTTCCCCCTCCTCTGGATTCATGGTGCCGATCAGGATGAATTTTGCAGGGTGTGACAGGGAGATTCCCTCGCGCTCGACAACATTGACTCCCATTGCCGCCGAGTCCAGCAGTACGTCCACCACATGGTCGTCCAGCAGGTTCACCTCGTCGATATACAGGATGCCCCGGTTCACTGCAGCAAGGATGCCGGGCTCGAGCGCCTTGATGCCTTCCTTGATGGCCCGTTCGATGTCAATGGTCCCGATCACCCTGTCCTCGGTTGATCCGAGCGGGAGGGTTATGACCTGCACCTTCTTTCTGAGCGTGTCAAGCTCTTCTCCGTTCTGTAGCCGCTCGTTGCAGATGTCGCAGAGCTCCTGTTCGTTCGCCGGATTGCAGTTGAAAGGGCAGCCCCTGACGATCTCGATCTCGGGGAGGATCTCTGCAAGGGCCCGCACCGCGGTTGATTTGGCGGTTCCCTTCTCGCCGCGAACGAGCACGCCTCCGATTCTTTGGTTTATTGCGTTGAGAATGAGGGCATGTTTCATCTGGTCCTGCCCGACAATCGCAGTGAACGGGAGGATGTTTTTCCTGATGTGGTGAACCATGTAACAGGATATTTGGACTCTAAGTAATATTAATTTTTATTAAAGTATTATCCAATCAGATCTTTGGTAAAATATTTTAGAAAAAAAAGGTAAATTTTTAAATTTTTGTAAAAACCAGAACCATACTCCCGGGTTTCAGAGCACCTCCCCCTTCCTGAAGCAGTACCCGCTGGCGCACACGAGAGCCACGGACGTGAGAAGAAGGACTGTCAGGTCGAGCCAGATATTGAATGCCGCATACCCTATGAGAACCCCGCGAAGCGCATCGACACCATAGGTCAGGGGATCAAGGTATGACAAAAACTGTATCGCAACCGGGAGATTCCGCACCGGGAAGAGCGCTCCCGAAAGAAGAAAGATCGGGAATATGATGAAGTTGATCATGGTGTTGAAGCCATGGATGTCCTTCATGAAAGAGGAGAGGATCAGGCCGATGCAGATGAAGATGACCGATATCAGCAGCATGATGACTGCCGACGCCGCTATCATGGGAAGGGAGGGTAGGGCAAATCCCAGTAAAACCGAGAGGAAGAGCATCATTAAGGCCTGGATGATTGATGTCGATGCACCTCCGGCAATCCTCCCGAGCACGATCGATACGCGGCTGGCCGGCGTGACCATGACTTCCTTTAAAAACCCGAACTGCCGGTCCATAAGGACTGACATGCCGGTAAAAGCTCCGGTAAAGAGAAGGGTCATGCCGACGATGCCGGGCACGAGATACTGGAGGTATCCGATCTCGGGGGGCAGGCCGGGGAACTCGACGCGGCGGAAGCCAAGACCGAGGAATATAAGCATGAAGACCGGCATCGCGATGGCACCGATCATGCGGGATTTGGCGCGGACGAATTTGAGCATCTCCCTGAGCCACAGTACGTAAATTGCAGCAGGCTGGATCATCGCATCATCCTCCGCCGCATCCCTGCATGCATATGGCCACGCACCCTGCCCTCCTGCTCGCGGATGGAAGAACCGGTCAAATGGATGAAGACGTCCTCAAGGCTGGGCTTTCTGAGGCTCACCGACGTAATCGCAATACCCGATACTTGTGCAAGAGCAAAGAGATCCGGAACGCGCTTTTCCCCGTCCGTTACCGTGATGGTAAGGTTCGAGTCGTGCAGATTCACCTCACGGATCCAGGATTTTTCCTGAAGCACCGGCACAAGCGATTCCGCCGCTCCGTTGACACCGAGCGTCACGACATCGCCCTGGAGCAGTGTTTTCAAGCCGTCCGGCGTATCGAGCGCGATGATCCTGCCATGGTCGATGATGGCGATACGGTCGCAGAGATAGTCCGCCTCCTCCATGTAATGGGTGGTGAGGATGATTGTGATGGCATGCTTTTTGTTGAGATCTCTGATATGGTCCCAGATTTTTCTCCGGGTCTGGGCGTCCAGCCCCAGCGTTGGCTCATCGAGAAACAGCACCCGTGGATGATGGATCAGCCCGCGGGCGATCTCGAGACGGCGTTTCATTCCCCCTGAATAGTTTTCGACCAGCACATCGGCCTTCTCTGTCAGTTCGACTACCGCCAGCACCTCCGCGATCCGTTTTTTTCGCTCTGTTGCATCGATGCCATACATCATGGCATGAAAGTCAAGGTTCTCGCGCCCGGTGAGGCCGATGTCGAGCGAGGGGTCCTGAAAGATGATCCCTATGCTGCGCCTGACCCCTTCCGGGTCCTTTTCGATGTTATGACCGGTTATCGTGGCACTGCCGGTGCTTGGGATCATCAGGGTAGTGAGCATGTTGATGATCGTGGTCTTTCCTGCGCCGTTGGGGCCAAGCAGGCCGAACACCTCACCGGATTTGACGGAGAGGGTTACATTGTCAACGGCTGTTAAGTCCCCAAATATCTTGGTCAGCCCGTTTAAGGTAATAGTGTCCATGGGATCGTGTTCCCTAGTTGTTCTGCTGTTCATGCAAAACCTCGAATAGGATGTCTCCTTCGCGCCGTGCGGGCATAACAGGACCGCAGGTGCCTGCGGCCGTATACCGTGAAATATCGGAATCTGTACATGGTTCAATTCCCCGCGTGTAACGGTAACCGCTCCGTCTTCAGGGATCTCATGGCTCCTCCTCCGCGGCGCGAACGGGGACGATGACCGGGTTTCCGGCGGTATCGTACAGGAAGGTGACTTCGACCCCGTAGACATCGCGGAGCGCCTGCGGGGTAAAGATTTCGAGCGGGCTCCCGATTCCGTAGATCGAACCCTGCCGGATCAGGGCAACCGTGTCGGTGTACCGGGCTGCAAGGTTAATGTCGTGGATTGCTATCACGACCGAGATGCCCGACCTTTTCACGAGTGTGCGGATGATCTCCATTGTGTCCAGCTGATG